>Ga0209722_1003038_pt1 | contig 12207 bp, 8 predicted proteins | sample BioC12SIPDNA_2_FD_185745 | JGI IMG/M metagenome (GOLD analysis project Ga0209722, IMG submission 185745) | Anaerobic biogas reactor microbial communites from Washington, USA - Biogas_R1_A C12 SIP DNA (SPAdes) (version 2) | ecosystem: Engineered > Bioreactor > Anaerobic > Unclassified | place... | reverse complement strand
TCGTGACAACCAGGGGCATATACACCAGGTTAATATCGTTAATCCATTCATCCGAGTTCAACAGGGAAACTTCACACCCTGAACATCCGGAAAGCTGCAAAACAGCGAATTTTGGTAATTCTTTTTTGGATTCCATACAACTCCAATCCACAGAAATATGGGACTTATCCACTAATTATAGTAGAAATCTCCACAGACTATCCCGCCATTTCCCACAGATTATCCACAGGATCCTCGCTTAGGTGGGGATCAGGATTACCAATGTGTTTAAAAAGTAGGCTGTTCCCAATGGAGGGAATTCTATTCATCTCAATCGTGGGATGGGACTAAAAAACGTATCTCTGTGGGGATGCCGCAATTAAATTGTTGCTGTGGATGCCTTTTATATGTCTCAGAACCAATTGGTGAAAAAGCTTTGGTAATAGTAAATGATTTGAATTGGGCCTGCCGCAATACTCAATAAGACAATGTAAGAGATCATGAGAATACTTAAAGCCTTCGGTCGCAAGCTTTCGAGCACGCAGGTAATCAGAATCAAGAAACAACTGATCACAGGGAAAATGTATCTTCCTTGAATCGCAAAACCCTTGAAAGCGTAGTAAAGTTGCATATCGTAATTGTAGATAAACAAGGTCAGCATATACATTACTCCAATTGCAAGAAGTAATAACATCTCTTTCTTTGGTTTCCGGATAAAAGCGAATCCAGTCACAATTATCCCCAAGAGGGTGAATCGCACAATATTCTTCAGGGGGTTTGAATATATCTTATGTCCGTGTACGCCAACATTTCTTGACGTCATCACACGCGACCAATATCCAAGGTAATAACTAACTGGATCTGGGTATCCTTCTGCTACCGCTTCTTGAATTGTCATTTTTTGGTCCAGCGCGTGTTCCGTTTCTCGTATGATGAATGTTGAAGTGAGACATTGCGTTTCGGTTGCCAGCTGGGCACAACCTGGAATAAGGGTATGATGCACAAGAAGGTTGCGCCCAAACATGAATATGTTCATAGTGATAGCTGCTAATGCTAGTAACAAAGGGAGCATTTTCTTTCCTTTCAGGGTACGCCATTGCGGCTTTGTGGAAAGAAAGATGACTAGCCATGCTATTGATAAAAATCCGATTAGCGGAAGAGCTGTTTTCTTTGTTAACCCAGCCAGAGCCAATATCAAGAACATCCAGAATGAGTTTTGCCAGAAATCTTCACCTCTTACAAGCAGCACGGCGAAAAGGATGCTCAAAGAGCTCAATAAATTAAGTAGACTGTCGTAATTAGATCCACTGGAAAGAAAGAAAAACATCAAGGTATTAGCCAGGAGAAATGGAGGTAGCAACTGCAGCCATGTATTCTTAATCAATTTCCGAGACATTAACCAGACAACCACAAGGTTTGCAGCACTGCAGAATACATTGAAAAACCTGTCAAGATAGAAATGCGTTGTAGCTGGTGCGGAAGGGAAGACAAAGGACAGCATATTACGCAAGCGTGCAGCCAGCCAATAGTAAAGAAAAGGATTGCCCTCAATAAAGACACCGCGCTTGATGGTGGTGTCGGTCTCAGGGGGAATGCCGGGAGTCTTCTCAAACTCACCAATCAGCATTGTGTGCGCCTCTTCATCCGGAATGATGCCCGCCTGAAGGTTAACGGCAGTCAGGCTTGTACCAAGGAAAAACAGAAAAAGCAAGAGGATAAACGCAGCGTTGGGCAGCCTGCTGGACCAAACAGGTTTTTTGTTCAAGATCGTCAAATCTCCCATCACGCATTACACCATTCCAGGAATTATACAGCAACCGGCACCTTTAGCCGATAAACAGACACTTCCCTCGAAACAACTGTTGTGGTTACATTGCATGCAACGGAGCCGTCTGTTTTAGAGTCTCGAAAGGTTAATAGAAGAAAAACCTCTCTAGTTAAGACTAAAAAGCTGCGGTAAACTCAAGAAGATCAAATATGTGGAGAAAAAATGCAACCTACCCTTGAACAAATCCTGACCTGGACCACTGATTCAGCACAAATCGCTTTAAAGATGCAAAACGAGAATATTGAGATGCATTACAAAGCTGCAAACGAATTGGTGACCGCAGCAGATTCAGCTGTTGAAGCTATGTTAATTGAGAAGATTCAGGCACACTTCCCCGATCACTCAATCAATGCAGAGGAAAGTGGTGATCACGACCTTGGCAGTGATCACAAATGGTACATCGACCCGATCGATGGCACCTTGAATTACTCTCACGGTATGCCAATCTGGGCTGTCTCGGTAGCTTATGCCTACAAAGGGGAACTTATATTCGGCGTCATCTGCAATCCGGCAATGAATGAGACTTTTTGGGCTGCTAAAGGGCAAGGAGCCTTCTTGAATGGTGAGCGGATTCAGGTTTCCACGGTTGAATTATTCAGGGATTCCTTACTGATCACTGGTTTCAGGCAATATTTGATCGGAACACCCAAATCAAATGTCAACAATTTTGTTCGTCTGAGCAGTGAGGTCCAGACTATCCGCCGTCTCGGTTCAGCAGCCCTGGATCTGGCTTATGTAGCTTGCGGGAGGGCTGAAGCATTTTGGGAAATTGATCTAAATCCCTGGGATGTGGCAGCTGGGATCCTGATCGTACGCGAAGCAGGTGGAATTGTGGATAGTCTCTATGGTGATGGCGAATTGTTGACAGGCAAGATCGATATTTTATCCGCCAACCCCCTCATTTTCCCAAAAATGCGTACGATTTTGCTTGAGGAGAGAGCAAAGCTTTGATTCAGCCGGGCTCTTGCCCCAGTACATGGTTTCGTCAAAGGCGTCCATTTCTGAATCCCCGTACTTAGAATACGTGCTCAGCGGGTATGTCGGCACGATCAAGGAGTGTCTGCCATTAAGAGCAAAGCGAAGAATCTGATTTGCTGCTAATAGGATCATTCGCAAAAGAGACTCGGGATGACAACCAAATCAGCATCGCTTACCACTACAACGCATTATTTTTACGAATTCTTCATGATCACCGAGCCGATGGTATCGGCGACATGTTCGCACAGGTCACAAATCTTTTCAAACCTGTCGTAAATCCGCACCCACACCATGATTTTGACTGGGTCTTTTTCTTTGGTGTACAGTTCTCTTATCACTTTAAAGTACAGGCTGTCAGCCAGTTCTTCGATCACGTTAACTTCAACGATCTTGTTGGCAATCAGGTCGGATTTTCTGAAGTGTTCGAATTCATCAAAACAAGCCTTCATTGCCTCCGTACTGCGGACAATCAGATCGACAAAATCGAACGCATCTGGTCGCATTTCTTTTACGTTGTACATAAAAAACATTTGATAGACTTCTTCGATACTGTCCAGAACATCATCCAACATGTAAGATAAGGTCGCAATGTCTTCGCGTTCAATTGGAGCGATAAATTCAGCGACCAGGCACTTCATCATCTCATGCTTTTTCAAGTCAGCGGCATGTTCAAGTTCATGCATGGTCTTGTTTTGTTTTTCAATCTTTTCGGGATTGTAATTTTTAACCGTTTTTTCAAGAAGGTATGCCGCTTTTATTGCCTCTCCAGCAATATCGCTGAACATCTTGTAATAATTATTGCGTTTTTTTGCCATTTTTCTCCTCTACGCGAATACCTGGATCAGTATTCTGGTCACCACATAACCTAACAATCCACAGCCCGGAAAAGTCAACACCCAGGCGAGCACCATTTCTTTTACCACCGACCAATTGACCGCGCTGATGCGTTTTGATGCCCCTACCCCCATGATGGCTGTCGTCTTGGTGTGTGTGGTAGAAACTGGCAAACCATTCCATAAAGATGCAACCAACAGCGCTAATGAAGCTGCCACATCTGCACTGAAACCCTGGTAGGTCTCCAGCTTGACCATATCCATGCCAACTGCCTTGATGATCCGATAGCCGCCGATTGATGTTCCTAATGCCATGATAGCAGAACAAAATAACATCAAGCCAATTGGGATTTCCATTGCGCCTGTTACATTTTGTCCCTTTGCCAGAGCCATCCCAATAAGAAAGACACCTATGAACTTTTGCCCATCCTGGGCACCATGCATAAACGCCATGGCTGCCGCACCGCCAATTTGAGCAGTCTTAAAGTATTTATTAGTCTTGCGACGGTCCTGATAACGGAAGATTGCTTCAATCAACCTGGTGATCCCCCAACCTAAGCCAAAACCACCAACGGTCGAGAGGACCAGGCCAAAAATGACCTTGATCCATTCAGAGCCGTTGACACCCTGAAAACTGTTATAGTATGCCACTGCCGCGCCAGTCAGCCCGGCAATCAGGGCATGGCTTTCAGAGGTGGGAATGCCAAAATACCAGGCTGCGGTTGCCCAGACCACGATCGATGCCAAGGCACCGCTCAGAGCGATCGAACTGGCTCTGATGTCTGTTCCAAAATCAACCATGTTACTGATGGTCATGGCAACGCTTTTATTGATCATCGTCATCACAAAGACGCCAAGAAAATTAAAAACTGCCGCCATGAGTATGGCTTGTCTCGGTTTGATGGCCCGGGTAGAGATGCAGGTTGCAATCGCATTAGGCGCATCAGTCCAGCCATTGACCAAAATAACGCCAATGGTCAGAATCACTGTTACTAACAAAGCTGGATTTACTAAAAGGTCTTGGATAAATGCCACTGGTTAATCCTTAGGAATTGTTAACACGATTATAGTTAGATTATGGAATTTTGGGGGAATTTCCAGGTCGTTGCTAATAATCCTGTCCTACTTTCCTTAATAATGTATTGATTTGTTCATAGGTTCTTAATGCATCTATAAAACTGAGTGATTGCCCAATATACTTCATGATACACTTTCTTCGATGAATCCGAAAAGTCTGATCTTACTTGAATTTCATAAGGTATTGGAGCGCTTGCAAGCCTACGCCAGTTTTGATCTTTCCGAAAAGCTGGCTAGCCGGCTGCGCCCCACCAGCAGCCTGGAAAAAGCACAGGTTTTCCAGGAGCAGACCCGCCAGGCACGTTACCTTCTGAGTTTGACTGATGCGCTGCATTTTCGCGGGGCGGTCGATATGCGTCCGTTTGCGGAACAGGCTCGCCGACAGATGACACTGGAAGCGCCAAACTTGCTCGCCATCCGCAATACGCTGGTTGTCTCGCGGGATGCCCGCCGATTTTTGCTCGAAAAATCCGCTGAAGCACCCTTGCTGGCGGAGATGGCTGTAAGCTTGTCTGACGGGCATGGCTTGATCGATTTGATCAACAAAACTATCAACGATCGCGGTGAGGTACTCGACAGTGCCTCTCCCCACCTGGAGCAAATCCGTTCTAACCTGAAAATCACTCATTCACGTCTGATGGACCGTATGAATCGTTACCTGACAGACCCGGGCAGCTCCCGTATGCTGCAGGAATCACTCATAACCCAAAGGGGTGGGCGCTACGTCTTACCCCTGAAGGCTGAGCATAAAGGGCAAATCAAATCCATCGTTCACGACCAGAGTTCTTCTGGTGCCACTCTCTTTGTGGAACCCCTGGCAGTGGTGGAATGGAACAATAAGTATCGCCAACTGGAACTGGATGAACGTGACGAAATACTGCGTGTGCTGCACAATCTGAGCGGTGAGATCTCTGGCTACGCCGAAGAACTGATGCAGACCAGTGAAGTCATGGCAGCGCTGGACCTGATCCTGATGAAAGCACGTTATGCCGATCATCTGCGCGCCTCTGAACCCGAATTGGTTGCTTTTGAGAAACGCACTGATTCCGATCATCCCGGCAGCCTGATTCATCTCGTCCGGGCGCGTCATCCTCTGCTGGCACCCGAAAAAGTGGTGCCGATCGATGTTGAACTCGACCGTAAAACCTTTGCGGTTGTCCTTACCGGACCCAATACCGGGGGAAAAACCGTGACTCTCAAGACAATCGGGCTGATGGTTCTTATGGCGCAGGCTGGGTTGCAGATCCCGGCACGTTCCGGATCACGCGTCAGTGTTTTTCAGGACGTCTTTGCTGATATCGGTGACGAACAGTCGATTGAACAATCGCTCTCTACCTTTTCCGGTCATATCAGCCAGCTCGTGCGCATTTTGCGGCGGGCAAATTCACGTTCATTGGTTTTATTGGACGAATTAGGTTCTGGTACTGACCCCCAGGAAGGCTCTGCCCTGGCTCGGGCGGTTTTAGACTATATGCTTAAACGCCAGATCACCTGTTTTGTTGCCACGCACTTCCCGGAACTAAAAAGTTATGCCCATGGAACTGCCGGTGTGACCAACGCCAGTCTCGAGTTTGACCCTGAAACGCTCATGCCCACCTATCGCCTGATGATCGGGCTGCCTGGACGGTCTAATGCGCTCGCGATTGCCGAACGGTTGGGGCTGGATTCCGAGATTCTGGAAGCTGCCCGCAAAGAGATCAACCCCGATGATCTGCATGTCGATGATCTGTTGGAAGAAATTCACCGCCAACGTAATCTTGCCAATAAAAATTTTACTGCCTCAGAAAAAGCGCTGCTTTCTGCTCAAAAGAAAGAAGCAGACCTTGAAAAGCAGCTGGAAAAAATCGAAAATGAACGGGAAAAGATCCTCGACCAAGCTCATTCCCAGGCTGAGGATGAGTTGGAAGCCCTGCGTGACCAGGTCCGTGATCTGCAAAAAGTGATCAAGCGTCTCAGTGCTGAACCAGAGAAACAGGCGGAGCTGGCAGCAGTCGAGGAGAAGCTGGTGGAACTGGAGCAAAGCCACACTGAAGCGCAGCTTCATCAACGCAAACAAGCCCACCGTCCTCATAAACCAACGGGACCGATCCAGGTCGGTCAAAAGGTACACATCAAAAAATTGGGAGTGGAAGGCACGGTCACAGCAATTGAGGGAGACCAATTTGAAGTTCAGGCGGGCGTAGTTCGGTTGCGTCTGATGGCTCAGGATCTCAGCCGAAGAAACGTCGCAAATGAGCCTGCACCTACACAGGAAAAAACGGTTGAGAAAAAAGGGCGGACAACCCTTCCCAGCGTCTCAGGTGTGCCCATGGAATTGGATTTACGTGGTCTGCGGGTCGAAGACGCGCTTGACAAGCTCGATCATTACCTGGAACAAGCCTTTACAGCTGGCTTGCCTTTTGGCCGCATCATTCACGGAAAAGGCACAGGCGCGTTACGCGAAACAGTCCGGGATACCATGCGGCATTCTTCTTATGTTTCACGTTGGGAGCGAGGGGGAGATAACGAAGGCGGCGATGGTGTCAGCGTGGTATTTTTCCATGATTCTCATTAAAAAAAGATTGCCACTAATACGCTCCCTTATTACTGGCAATCCTTCCGCACCGGTCCCCTGACCCCGGCGCCAATGATCGGATAATTATTGAGTTAGTATAGCACGATTAAAACCAGTTTTCAACACATTTGTGAATAAATCTGTGATTTAAACCATTTAAAACACAAACATGCTATGATTTATAAGATTATTGTTGTATAATGGTTGATTATTCAACTGTATTTTACTTTCTTCATCTAAACCTTACCTATGCTGTGTCACGATTCTTCTTGACAGCGCCAGCTTCCAAAGTAAACTATAGGTACGTGCTAACACACTGTTACTATGAAAAACTCATCCATCATCCCAATTCCTTGATCTAAATCGCTAACCATCTTTGGTTTTCGATTCCTTAGGTCTGCGCACCTTAACAAGAAAGGAAAAGGGATGTTCCATTTAACCAAACTCAATCAATGCTGTCACATTTTTGACACCGAACGCAACTGTTTCGTCAGAAGCTCGGCAAAGAACCTGCACAAAGCCCTTGGATCTGCCAGCCAGAATCAGACTCGCAGGGAAATGCTCACAAACCCCACCTGGATGCTCTGCCAGGATCCACATTGTAAAGTCAGGCAATGTAAAAGCAAACACTACATTGCCAAAAGCCACTAAAAAATTCCGGTAATGCAGACCTGGGTGAGTAAGCTAAAGCCCCTCCAACATTGGAGGGGCTTTTTGGTGCCGAAGGTGGGAATCGAACCCACATACCCGAGGGTACACGATTTTGAGTCGTGCGCGTCTGCCTGTTCCGCCACTTCGGCAAGTTCACAAAGTATACACGCATTCCGCCATCTCAGTCAAGATTTTCGAGGCGGAATGATAATAAACGGCTGAGGTTAAACTCCAGCCGTCAGGTTTTCTTATGCGAGCGTCTGCGGAGGGAGATGAACCCCCTCCGTACGGCTTGGGCTCGACTCCAGTCGCCAGGTTTCCATCGCGCATCTCTCTATGCGCAAGTTGACCTCGCCCCATCGACTGTGCTATACTCTTGCGGGGGAAATGAGCTGTTCTGCTTGTTTCCGAACTTGGAAAAATTGAAAACTTTCCGGCTTGAAGCCGGTTTATTATGTAAGATAGGAATTTATGATGAAAAACAAAAAATTAAAGATAATCCCCCTGGGTGGACTGGGTGAAGTCGGGAAGAATATGACCGTCTATGAATATGACCACCAGATCCTGGTCGTGGACGCCGGGATGATGTTCCCGGATAGTGACATGATCGGCATTGACTATATCATCCCGGATTTTGAATACGTGAAAGAACGCGCTGACCAGGTGGTTGGGATCGTAGTGACCCATGGTCACGAGGACCATACCGGTGCAATCGGTCACCTGCTGGAGTACGTCAATGCGCCTGTATATGCTACACCGCTAAACAACGGCTTGATCAGAAACAAGCTCAACCGCCGCAACCTCGGTAAGGAAGCCAAACTGATCGACGTTCGCGCTGGTGAATCGGTACAGATTGGTCCCTTCAAGGTGGAATTCTTCCATGTCTGCCATTCCGTACCGGATGGTGTTGGTCTGGGGATCGAGACGCCCGCCGGCTTGGTGGTCCACACCGGTGATTACAAATTCGATCATACTCCCGTGGATGGCATCCCCACCGATTATGGCAAACTTGCCGAAATGGGTGGTCGCGGGGTGCTTGCCCTGCTGGCAGATTCTACCAACGCTGAACAACCGGGTTGGACTCCTTCGGAACGCGTGATCGACGCCGCGTTTGATCGTGTGTTTCAGAAAGCTAAAGGACGCATCATTATTGCCACCTTCGCCAGCTTGATCTCCCGCATGCAGCAGGTCCTTGACACTGCCAGGCGTTATGACCGCAAGGTTTGCTTTACTGGTCTCAGTATGATCGAAAACGCCCGCATCGCCAAAGAGTTGGGCTACCTGCATTATGAAGAGAGCCAGGTAGTTGGAATTGATGTTGCTCTTTCAATGCCTGACAGCAAAGTAGTCCTGTTGGTGACCGGTTCACAGGGTGAGCCCACTTCCATTCTTGGACGCCTGGCAAATAATACCAACCGTCAATTTTCCATCCAGGAAGGTGATACGGTGGTGCTTTCCTCCTCTCCCATCCCGGGAAATGAAGAAGGTATCTACCGCGCCATCAACCGTTTGATGGAGCAAGGCGCAGAAGTAATTTATTCTGACATAGAAGATGTGCATGTCTCCGGACACGCCAGCCAGGAAGAGATGAAACTCTTGCTGCACCTGGTACGCCCGCGTTACCTCATCCCTATCCATGGTGAGACCCGCATGCTGCGCCAACATAAACGCCTGGCAATGGAAGTCGGCATGGACGAACAACAAATCGCCCTGGTGGAGAACGGACGGGTGATCGAACTGCGTCATGGTGAGCTCAAATTGGGCGAGCGTATTCCGGGTGGTTATGTGTTTGTAGATGGGACAGGTGTCGGAGATATCGATCGTTCCACCATGCGCGATCGCGCCCTGCTAAGCCAGGATGGTGTGGTGTTGATCAACCTGTTCCTGGATAAGGGTAACGGCACCTTTAAAGATCTCGAGATCCTTAGCCGCGGTTTTATTGCCCAGGAAGAGTCAACAGAATTGTTCGACGAATTACGCAATCGCATTCATCGTCTCACCCTTTCGCCTTCCAAAAACATGCAGCGGGAGATCCAGGGACTGGTTACCTCATACATCAACGAAGAAACCAAGCGCCGTCCGTTTATCTTTGTCGCGATTTCGAAGGTGTAATTGGATTTCCGAAAATAGCCTTTTTTTCGTACGGGCGGGTCTGGGACCCGCCCCTACCATGGGCATAAGTAACAATCATCGCTATCAAACATAAAGGAACCCGCATGCCCTACATCAAAGCTGTCTTTACTGATATTGACCACACCCTGACTGATCCAAAAACTCACCTGATCCCGCTCTCCGCCGTGAAGGCGATCGAGCAGGCACGGCAAAATGGGATCAAGGTTATCGCCGCCACCGGTCGAAATCTGACCGCCAGCGAAGGTGGTCCAATCGCCAAAATGGAATTCGACGGCTACGTGACTGTAAATGGTCAATATTGCTACCTGCCCGATGGAACGACATTGCGTTTTGCCCCCTTCGAGCGTGCCTGGGTCGAAGAAAGTATCCGACTGGGTCAGGAATACGGTTTTTATGCTTCCTACCACCAGCGCGACCTCATTTCGATCAATGGTTTCAACGACGGTGTCCAGAAATTCTATGATAGCTTCAACAGCCCTGTGCCGCCTTTTCTTTCCAATGATGAAATCGACAAAGACCATATTCTCTCCATCATTCCATTTGTTCATGAAGACATGGATGATTTTTTGCGTCAGGCACTGCCGGATTGTCAGGCGGTTCGCTGGAACCCTCATTCCGTGGACCTGGCACCAAAATCTGGTGGTAAGGACATTGGCGTTCAGACCTTCCTGGACCACTTCAACTTGAAAGCAGAGGATTGCCTGGCAATTGGCGACGGCGGCAATGATGTCAGCATGCTCCAGAAGGTTGGAATTGGTGTGGCTGTGGGGGGTGCCCGCTCTGAGACCAAAGCCGTTGCCGACTTTATCGCGCCTGAAGTGGGAGATGACGCGATTTACAAGACCTTTACACAATTTGGGATCATTTAGTCTGACCGCTCTCTACCGTAAGGCTGGGGCTCGACCCCAGCCGCCTTCCATCATTTTTCCACCGACAATCAGCTATTCTTCATCAATCTAATCAACAACCTTCTCTGATATCCGTTCAGCATCAAGGTAAAGCCACAAACTACCACAACTTTTTCCATTACAATTAGCCTATGAAAATTATTCACAACATCTCCCAATGTGTCACCATGGCTGGCGGTGCACGCCGCGGAGTGCGCCTGGCTGAGCCTGCCATTCTCGAAAATGCCGCGATAGTGATCCGCGATGGCTTAATCATCAAAGTAGGTTCTTCGGATGAGTTGCTATCCCGTTACCCGCTGGCGGAACGGTTTGACGCCACCGGAATGGCTGTGGTGCCGGGCTTTGTTGATCCCCACACCCACCTGGTTTGGGCGGGAGACCGCGCCAACGAGTTTGAAATGCGCCTGCAAGGCAAAACCTATATGGAGATCATGGCAGCTGGTGGTGGGATTCTGGCAACCCTCAATGCCACCCGCAAAGCCTCACTGGAAGAGCTTGTTGCGCAATCGTTGGAGCGTGCGTTGCGCGCTTTCAGTTACGGTACCACCACCATGGAAGCCAAAACCGGTTACGGATTGGACCTGGAGACCGAATTCAAACAACTGGAAGCCATCCTGCTGCTCAACCACATTGGTCCACTCGAGGTTATTCCCACCTACATGGGTGCCCACGCCATCCCCCAGGAATATGAGGGCGACACAGCAGGCTATACCAACTGGCTGTGTCAGACTGCCTTGCCCGAAACCAAAAAGTGGTGGCTGGAGCATGCCCCCGATCAAGTTCTGCCCTTTGTGGACGTTTTCTGTGAAAAGGGAGTCTTCGAATTGGCGGAGACCCGCCAAATTCTGCTTGAAGCTTCGCGGCTGGGTTTCCCACTCAAGCTGCACGCGGATGAATTTGAGAACCTGGGCGGTGCCAGCCTGGCTGCTGAACTTGGCGCGGTCTCAGCTGATCACCTGGTCAAAACCTCCCTTGAAGATATCCGGCACCTGGCGCAATCAGAGACTGTGGCAGTATCTCTACCTGGCACGCCGTTTGGATTAGCGCAAAGCGAATACACCCCTGCCCGGGCTATCATAGACGCTGGCGGTTACCTGGCACTGGCAACTGACCTCAACCCCGGCACTACCTGGAACGAATCCATGCAATTCATCCAGGCGCTTTCCTGCCGTTATCTCAAGCTGACCCCTGCGGAAGCCCTGGCTGCCTCCACCATTAACTCTGCCAAATCGATCTCCCGCGACCATCTGGTGGGTTCAATTGAAC
>Ga0209722_1003031_pt1 | contig 12239 bp, 8 predicted proteins | sample BioC12SIPDNA_2_FD_185745 | JGI IMG/M metagenome (GOLD analysis project Ga0209722, IMG submission 185745) | Anaerobic biogas reactor microbial communites from Washington, USA - Biogas_R1_A C12 SIP DNA (SPAdes) (version 2) | ecosystem: Engineered > Bioreactor > Anaerobic > Unclassified | place... | reverse complement strand
GGCCGAACTGGGCTTGGCGGCATCAAGCGGGCTGGCCGGCTGAACTTCCTCGGGAGCCAAGCAAGCCAAACGCTGGCCGATCTCTTTGCGGCGGCCGTCGATCTCGGCCTTGGCCAGCCCCGACGAAGACTCTGCCGCACGACGATAGCAGTCGTCCGCGCGGCGCAGCATCGGCAGCTGTTCCTCCGCCTCGGCGCTCTGCACCATTTCGTACCACCCGTCGCCCAGCGCCACCAGCACGTCGGGAGCGGCATTTGCCGCCGACAACTCCTGTTGGGCGAGCTTCTTGAGACGCGGCTCCGAGCCTTGACTTAAGTGCGGCAGGCCCTCGTCCCAGTTGCCCTTGACCAGGCACAGCCACCGGCCGGCCGTCGCGTGCGCGTCGGCGTCGTCCGGAGCCGCAGCCAGCCGGGCCAGCGCCGCCTGGTGCTGCTTGAACCGCTCGCCGATTCTCCGCACGCGGGTTTGGCGTTGCAGAATCTCCTCGCGGAATTGGGAGCTGCCCACCGGACGGTCGCAGAGTCCGCCCGCCAGATCCGCCAGTTCGACGGCCAAATCCAGTTTGTCCGCCGCCGTGGCCCGGCTGATCACGGCATCGCAATTCCGCAAGAAAGCCATTACCCGTTCCGGCTTCTCGCCGTCGGCCAGGAAGCGTTTGAGCATGTGGCCCTGGACCTCCGGCTCGGGCACGTCATACTCCTTCGCGAGACCGTCGACCGCCTGCAGCATCAGTTCCACGTCGCAGCCGTCACAGGATAATTCCGCGGCGGTCCGCAGCAAGACGAAACGTTCGTCCTGCTTGTCCGACGATTGATCGGCCAGATCGAGCAGTTGTTTCGCCAACCGTGTCTTGGCGACAGGACTCGCTGCTTCTTCCGGATGAAATTGCTCGGTGACGCGGGCCGCGATCGCGTCTTGCAGGCCGCGCGCCGGCGGGGGCAATCGCGGCGCGGGCGGTTCGCGCGGTTCAGGGCGGTGGTCCCCGGCCGCTGGATCGGCGGGGACAGCGGCGGGCGATGCAGGCTGGTTCGGTTCCGGCACGAGGGGCGCGGCGTGCGGGCCGTAAAATTGCACCGGGGGCCATTTCGCATCGGGCTTTTCTTGCTTGACAGCGACAGGTGCCGCATCTCGAATGTTGTCGGCCTCGGCCGCGTCTGGAGCAGCCGTCGGCGACTTGACGGGCTCGCCAGGAGTTGGCTTGCTATTCGTTTCAGATTCAGCTTGTCCCGTGTTCTGGACAGCCGATCCCCTTGCCGTCTCCCGTGATCGCGATGGCTTTGGGTTGGACGGTCCGAGCATGTCGATGTGGAAGACGAACAACAACAGGAAGTACGCAGCCGCGAGCCCGCCGATGCCCCCAAGGACGATCTTCACAAGCTCGACGACTGGCGACTTGGTGGTCCGTCTGCGCGTCGCACGTCCGTGCGTCGGTCGCTGCCCCGGCATCCGCTCAGCGGAGACAGCTGGCGCCACCCAATCCGCTTCGGAGCCCCACGGGACTTGAAATTGGCCGGAGCAAAAGGGACAAGACACCAACTGCCCGGCCAATTCAACGGACGGTTTCACATAGCGACCACAATGCGGACATGCTACAACGTCAGCGAGAGCCGGCCTGAGCAGCGTAGGTGGCGTGGTAAGTCTCGTCCGCAGTTCATCGTCATAGGCTGCCTTCTTGTCGGCGTTCAGCAGGTGGATGCGTGCGACCGCGATTTCGTTTAGGATGCGTTGGGACTCGTTCGAGTGTCTGCCCAATTGAAACGTGCGGACGAGCAAAATCCGTTGCTCAGCCGCATTGGCAATCACATCCAAATTGGCCTCGAACAACTCGATGCCGAGCAACCGGTAGTGATTCGGCGGCCGATCTTTCGGCGGAATACCAAGCCATTCGTAGTACGGGTCGAATTCCTGGCTCATGATGGTCGCCCTCGTTGGATGCGAAGCCGGCTCCCGCGCCTCCCTGCACTAGTCTAGCAACATCTGCGAACAGCCGCCATCGGGTGGAGTCGACGCGGAGCGATCGGGGACGTTCAGCGAGTTTTGAGAGGGTTCGAAGCCCATCGCCCCAGCTCGCGCCCTTTCTCCGGTCGAATTGCGGTCTGGCGCCTGTAACCCCACGCCGATCCAGGCCCGTACCCCGTGCGCATTCCGCGAGTCCGGGCTTGCGTCACCCCGTTGGCGGGGCTAGGCTATTTGCTGCCGGTGGGCACTCGTCGGGGGGCGGATTGAAGCGGCGGATGAGCGATTGCCCCCTGATAGTGGAGGGGCTCGCCCGGCATTTGTGATTGGCGCGCATCTGAACGGACGATCAGAGTACGGCCTGCCACGAATCGGTTTCTGAGCCCAGCGCGGAGGAACCGCGCGAAAACCGCGTGGGTCTGTCGGCCCACAGGGTAGTTGTTTTCCATCGCTGTCTCCACAGTTTTTTCATGCTCATGTCCTGGCCCTTGCTTTCAGATTTTACGAGCATGCTGAAGAATCCCCAGCTGGGATTTCGAGATCCCGAGTTGAAGCGGTGTACGGTGGAGATGAATCAGTTGGGGCAGCCCAAGGCGCGTAGCGGCAACTTCGCGACTGTCTACCGCGGGTTCCGGCCGAATGGTTGCGAATTTGCGATCCGCGTGTTCAACCGACGGCAGGACGAACGATTGCTGCATTATCGCGCGATCAGTCAGTACCTGGAGAGCCACGCGATCTCGAGCATTGTCCGTTTCGAATATGACGACCAGGGAATCCGGTCCTCAGCGGATGGCAAACTGTACCCGTTGTTGACCATGGAGTGGGTGCCGGGAAGTACGATTTTCGAATGGATCGAGGATCATTGCAGAGACGGGCATTGCGAACCCTTGCTGATGGCGGCGGACAGGTGGCGTCATCTCGTTGGGGAATTGTCGGAACATGGCGTGGTGCATGGGGACCTTCAGCACGGCAACGTGATGGTTTCGCCCGACTCGCAGTTCAAGCTGGTGGACTACGACTGCATGGGCGTGCCGTCGCTGCTCGGCCGCCGAAACTTGGAGACCGGCTTGGCTCCCTACCAGCATCCCGGGCGAAACGGAGACACCGTGTTGTTCTCCGGTCTCGACAATTTTTCAGCGCTGGTGATCTACGTGGCGTTGCGGGCCTTGGCCGCCGCGCCGGGGTTATGGAAGACTTATGTCGATCAGCCTGGTTACGATCGGATCCTTTTTCGCGAGGAGGACTTCCGCTCACCGAAATCATCGTCGCTGCATCAGGACCTTCTAAACTCGCCAGACGAACTGGTCCGGGATCTGACGCATCATCTTTTCGAGTTGTCACGCCACGAACTCCGCGACGTGCCACGCCTTGACGAGGTCGTGTCGCGATGCGAGTCGAATCAAGCTGCAGCCGTGCCAGCGCGGCCTCGCAGCTTTCGGAGCACCGCGTTTCCGCGAACCCGTGCCGGCGACGACCGACCGGTTCCTGTGCGTCCCCGGCAGTCAAGTTCTGGGTCGAAGCCGGCGGTGAAGGCAACCGCGAGCCGGGGGCGACGTGCCGCTTCGAGTTCGACGCTTGGTCCAGCGCCTCCATCGGGCGTCTCCGGCGGCGCGTCGCCGGTGCGGGCGGATCAGGACCTCTCGCCGTTCGCAGAAGGACCGTCGCTGCGTTCAACGTCCGCCGCGCCGCCCGCCCAGTCGGCAGCGGAGGCGCGTGGCGAGTGGGTGTGGTGGTTTGTCGGATCTGCGGCAGCAGCGATGGTGCTGGGTATCTTGACGACCCTGGTTTTGCTACTCTGGAAGCGATTGTAGGAACCTTGGGGAAAGGAGCAGCGAGATGGCAGGCCGTGGTCAGAAGATGGGGATTCCGTTGCGTTCCCGCATCACTTGCCCGCACTGCTGGATCGAGTTCCCGCCGCACGACCTGCTTTGGGTCGCCGCTCATTCGGATTTGCGGGGCGATCCTCTGCTGGGTCAGGACGAGCCCCAACGGTTTCTTCCCTCGCGGTTCTCGGCTGACGGCAAGGCGATCGACGTGCGGGGCGAGGTCTGTACGGGCCTGGCTTGCCCCCATTGCCATCTCCCCATCGCGTGGGCGTTGCTGGAGATGAAGCCGCTGTTCCTGTCGATCCTGGGCGCTCCCGGCTCCGGCAAATCGTACTTTTTGGCGTCCATGACTTGGCAACTGCGGCAGACGTTGCGAGACCGTTTCGCCGTTAGCTTTACGGACGCCGATCCGCTCCACAATCAGGTGCTCAGCGAGTACGAAGAGCGGCTGTTCCTGAATCCGCAGGAGGACCAACTCGTCTACCTGCCGAAGACCGAGTTGGAGGGCCAGTTGTACCAGTCGGTGGCCTACGGCGAGCGGCGGGTGTGGTATCCGCGGCCTTTTGTGTTCTCCCTGCAGCCGCTCGAAGGCCACATCGATTACAGAAAACGCCGACTGCTGGCCCGCACGCTCTGCCTGTATGACAACGCGGGCGAGCATTTCTTGCCGGGCGGGGAGACATCGAACACCCCATCCAAGCACCTGGCCTTGTCGGAACTCCTGTTCTTCCTGTTCGATCCGACGCAGCACCCCAAGTTTCGCGCTCGCTGCAAGGACCTGAGCAACGATCCCCAGATGGGAAAACACGGCTGGAGCCATCGCCAGGATCAGGTCTTGCTCGAGGCGGGCAACCGCATTCGGGCGCACAGCGGTGCTTCGCAAAGCGACAAACTGGAACAGCCATTGGTCGTCGTCGTCACCAAGTGCGATGCCTGGCGGACGCTGATCCCCAATCTCGACCTCGATTTGAATCGGCTCGTCCGGCGGGCGGGAGGCGCCATGTCGGCGCTGGACGGTCGGGTGCTCCGCGGCATCTCGGATGCCGTCCGCGAAGTGCTGAACCAGCACGCCCGGGAAATGGTGACGGCCGCCGAGAGCTTTTCCAAGGAGGTGTTCTACATTCCAGTAAGCGCTTTGGGCTGCTCTCCGGAGATCATCGAGGGCAGCGGCATGTTGGGCATTCGTCCCCGGAACATCCAACCCATCTGGTCGGAGGTTCCGGTTCTGTTCGCGCTCCACCGATGCACCCAAGGATTGGTGCGGGTCGGAACGTCACGCGCCAGCGACTCGCCCGCGGACGGTGCCCGTGATGCCGGTCGTCCAGACGCCGGAAAAGACGCAGAGGCGGCTGATGACGGCGACGGGCCGGCCGTGCTGCGCATGACGAGAGGGACAGGCACGTGAGCCACGAAATCCTGTACACATCCGCACCGCAGGGATTGAAGCCGGGCAGTCGCGGCTTTTGCACCGTCGTCAGTACGGCCGGCATCGCCAAGAATCTGGCCGAACGCTTGGAATCCTTCAGCGGATATCGGCATGCTTTCATGGCGCACGAAGCCCAGGCGGATCAGAACCCCGTCAACTATGCGCATTACCACACCACCGTGGGCGGCCGCAAGTACCATGTGCTGTCCCGCATCGCGGACGCCGGGTTGGATTACACGCAGCGCAGCAACAAGCTGGCCCATCACGTGGCGCTGGAGCCGGACGAAGTGGGAAACGCGCCCGGCGGCCCGGCTTGGGTGATGGCCGCCGAGGGGTTCTTTGTGAAACAGTGGGATGGCCAGGTGCGGACCTTGCCGGCTGGCCGTCGGCCAACGGGGAGCGATCGGCCGGCGCAACTCTGCCAGTCCTGGAAAGGGCTGACCGGGGACGCCGGCTGGGGCGGCGTGCTGGCCGAATCCGCGCTTCGCAAGGGCGGAGTGATGTCCGTGATTTTTCCCGCCGGGACTCCGGTGTTGGACTTGGTGCTGGAGTCGCTCGGCCTGCTGCCGCCGGAAAAACGATGGGAGGTGACGTTCAGCACCTACTTCACCAAAGCGCCGGCCGGGGTCGACTGCCAGTGGCGATTCCTGCTGGACGGCACGCCCGAGGCTACGGCGCTACGGCGCGACGTGCGAGCGGCCGTCATTGATCTGTGCAAGCCTCTGGGACAAGCTCAGGGCGGCGACTTGGTGCAGGCTGCCCGAGCACGCCCGGTTTCGAAGCGCGGTCCGTCCCGCAGCGAGGCTCCATTGCAGCGTTCAATGCCCGACGTGCCGCGCCCCGTGGCAACCACGGCTCAGCCGCGCGCTGAGGAATCGGGCGAGTTGTCCCTGGCTCCTCCCACGCCGCCCTCACCCGCGCGACGCAGCATCCCACCGCCTGCCTGGCTTCCCTCGGCGGCGCCCCGCCGGAGCCGGCGGTGGCTCCTGCCCACGATTGTTGCCGGCCTGCTGCTGATCGTCTTGGGGGCCGTGCTCGGCGTTGTGCTGTCCCGCCCGCGCGATGTCCCGCCCGTCCAGGTCGCGAGTCCCCAGCCAACGCCGCCCCCGAAGCCTGAACCTTCCAAGCCCCCAGACGCACCGGCACCGCCGGAGCAGACGCCCCCCAATAAAACAACGGAGCAGACGCCAGAGTCGAGGCTCAGTGCGGAACGTCCCGCCGATGAACCCAAGGTCTTTGTTAGCGGGAAGAGGCTCAGCAAACGAAGGCCCAGCCCGTTCCAGGCTATCCACAGGCTCAGTAACAAACTACGACTGCCCCCATTTATCACGAAGAACGGGCAAGCGCTCGACAATAAGCCGAATACAGAGCAACATGTACTTGCCAAGTTGTACGTGCCCAACGCGTGCGACTGTGAGCTGCGATTGTTAGGCCGAGAATTCGACCCCCGGGACGGCCAGGAAAGCCGCATCGTCGTCCGTGACGAGAATGGCGTGCGGTACTGGGAAGTCTTGGCGGAACGAAAGACGGCTCTCAATGAACAGATCACGCCGATCGCAACATTCGCGTTAGACAATCAGGAGCTACGATTCAACTGGCATCCGAAGCGTCCGCTGCAGGAGCCTGAGCCGCCCTTAGTCCGATTCGCCCTTTGTTCGCTCGAAATCACTGCCTACGATAAGATCGAGACCTGCGAGTTCGAAACCGACGAATTCGAACCGAGACAGATTCCGTCGCTTCGGCTAAGCGAACCTGGGTCCCGGATCACGCTGGTCAATGGGGGGCAGTTTCCACTACGACCTGACGACGACGTGGTAGTGGATCTGGAAGTCGGGGGTATTGACAAGGTCATATTCCCTGACCCGCACCAGCTAAAACTGCGGAGCGGGAGCCGGAGTACGATGCTCTGGATTCCAGTTGATCCTTCGTGTCCCAATGCTTCAGATACGAAGATCTACTTCATGTTGGATCTGGATGATCTGGGCCGAGCCGGGGAAATGTCGATCAAGAGCAGGTTGGTCGTGGAAGGCAGTCGACCCACGCGGGCAAAACCACCGGAGAAGAAGCGAGTGGAACTGGGGCCAGCCCAACCGAACTGGAAGAAAGAGAAGTTTCCGGCGACGGAACTAACTGACAAGATGATTGGGGAACACCGGGAAGCGTCTGAAAGCAATCGCAAGAGCTTCATGATCGTCCACAAGGATCAAGCGTGGCTCAGAGAATGGAGCAACAAGTCTCGCGTGGAACGAATCGCCTCTGTCGAATCGTGGAGGAAGCAGACGCAGAATCAGCCTTTTTTTGGGCCGCAGGTAGCTACCGACGGTGGATCGAACAAAACAGGCACCGTGCCTCCGAAGCAGGAGACAAAAGAGGGACCGTTAGAAAACCAAGCCCCAACAATGCCGCAGGACTGGCGCCGCTTGATAGAAAGCGTGCGGCTCGCGGAGGAGTACAATCTTCTTGCAGACTTCGTCGACTGGTGTGATGCGATGCAGGAGCTGAAAAACAATTTTGTTGAGAAAGCCAGTTTGGATTACAGGCTATACCTGAAGGTCGAAGATCAGGAGATTGAGTTGGTGGTGACGAAGGAATTCGGTGAGGCCTCTTCGGGCAAACGTAAGCCGAAGTGAGTTGTCTGAGATGGAAGGAGTATCGAAGATGCACGAGTACGAGCAGATTGTCGACGATATTCTGACCATTCTGACGGCCGATGTGGATCCCTCGGAAGCCGCCTTACGCGATGCGGACACGCGCTATACCGATGCCGTCGTCGAACTGAACGAGCGGCTGGTGGCTTGTGACAAGCTGTTGCACAAGGGGCACCGCGCCGAGGCGATTCAGGAGTGCGAGCGGGAACCGAACTTGTTGGATGCCCTGGCAGTTCTGGATTTCCCCGAGGCCGAGCAGTGGGCCGAATATGTCCGCCAGTTTGGACTTCTCGGTCCGCCCATGCTCCGCTCGGACATCGCGATGGACTTGAACGACGCGTACACGACCGATTCGCAGTTAGGGAACCTTCTGCGTCAGCACCGGCTGCTGGCCCTTGCGCGGGCCCCCTTGGGCCCGCGTCTGAAAGTCCTGCGGCAGATCGCCCGGCAGGACGCGGCCAACCCCGTCTGGCTGGAAGACGTGCGCAGCTGGGAACACGTCCGTCACCGCCAGATGCCGCATGAATTGGACGAGGCGGTGGCCGGCGACGACTCGTCCATGATCGCCCAGTTGACGCAAGAGGTCCGCTCGCGGGATTGGCTCATGTCTCCGCCCGAAGCCTTGGCCAAGCGGATCGCTGATGCGCACCAGCAGATGTGCATCAAGCAGGCCCGCCGCGAACTGGAATCGGTGGAGAAAGAGTTAACCGCAGCCTACACAGACTGCGACGTCCAGCGGGCGAGGAAGTGTCGCGAGAAATGGAAAGCCTGTGCTGCCGTCGGCATCACACGGGATGACGATCCGTTGTTGGAACTGGCAACGCCCGCCTTGGAGTGGCTTTCGGAGCAGGACCAACGGGAGCACGAGCAGCGGGAGTACCAGGCGGCTCTGGGCGCATTGGAGTCTGCCTTGGACGCGGGGGCCTCGCAGCCGTCGCTGGAACGCTTGACACACGCCGTGTTGAAATTCGAAGAGGGACTGCCCGAGACGCTGGAACAACGTCTGAAAGTGCGGTTCGCCGATCTTGAAAGAGGCAAGCGGCGAAAGACGGCGATCGTCTTGACCACAATCGTCATGTCCGTTTTGCTGGTCGCCGGGTTGATCGCCTGGGCGATTTACGCCTCCGGCCGAAGCAAGCTGCTCGCCAGCCATGAAAGGAATTTAAGGGAATTGATCGACGCGAGGCGACTGGAGTCGGCACGCCTTGTACGACACGCCCACCGTCCAGAACCGAATCAAGGAGTTGGAGACGGCCGAACTGACGGAGAAGTCGCGGCGAGACCGGTTCACCCAACTGTTGCACGATGCACGCAACCTGGCACAGACGTGGGATGGTCAGGGCCAGGCCGAGGCAAGACTCGACGATGCCGAGAAGCTGCTCACAACGGCCCCCCAGCATCTCCAACAGGCCGAGGCGAAGGAACTTGACGAGGCCCGTGCGGAAGTGGGAGGCAAACGCAGGAAACAGCAGTCGGACATCAACGAGGCTTGGCTTACTGAGTACCGTGCCTGGAGTCAACTGTACGAGCGGCGGGACCGCAGCAATCCCGATGAAATCCAGCGTCTCCTGCCCGATGGCCAGACATTGGCAAGACGACCGAATGTCGATCCCCAGGTCCGCGCGCAGATTCAGACCCAATTGGAAAGCTTGAAGAAGGAATACGAGACAGGGATGGCAAATCGAACGGAATCCGACCTGCTGCAGCGGGTCGCCGAAGCCGTTGGCGATCGCTTCAAGTATGCGCGCAGTCTGCAGGCCTATGTCGACAGGTTTCCCAATACTCCGCGGGCTGCGGACTTCAAGCAGGTGCTGGAGAAGGAATCAAGTCTCTGGGATGGAATCGAGGCCTGGGACCAGTTGGTCGCACGCTGGACGACGCTCAAGCTGAACGGCATCAGCGCAGCTCAGGCGGGGCCATTGATCGCCGAAGCCGAAAAGTTGCTGCAGGAGCACCCAGGCTTTCCTGCGGCGTCTTCGATCCAGCAGATTGTCGAATTCCTGCGACCGATCCGTGCGCGTCTCAAGGAAAGCGGCACGCGGCTAGAAGCCAGCTTGATCCCGGATTTGAGCGTTCCCCCGGTGAGGGATTTTCGAATCGTCTGGCGCAGACAGTCGGACGGACGGGCGAGACGCTACTATTTCAAAGGCGAGGCCCCTCGGGTTCTCCGAACGGTCAAGGTGGAACAACTGGTCAACAACCTCGGGGAAGTGCGGCAGCTGGACATGCCTCGCGACGAACTCAAGAACGCGCAGCAGGGGGAGGCCTTCGATTGGGCCTCGCCTCAGCAGAAGTTCTACGACTTCCTGGTGGAACAGATCCCAAAGCTGAACGACGCTAATTGGGAGAGCACCTTCTTCACTATCATCCGGGAGCTGTACGTGGAGCCAAACCGGGCGCCGACCTTCGAAATGGAGCCCATCTTGAAGATCGAGTTGCTCGATCGTTTGCTCGCGACGGCCTGTGAGGGAAGCTACGCGGTCCAGAAGGGATTCGGTCCCTGGAGGGAACTGATTGCCGGCGCGCGGCAGGACGGCAGACTGGACTTGGCGGCGAACTGGGTTGACCCCGAGAACGATAACGCGAATCGAGCTCGTGCGGCAGCGCAGCGATTGCTCGACAGCATGGGACCGATTGAGATCGCCAGCTTACGCGCCGGCCAGGCCTGGAAAGAGATGACGTCAAGCCGGACCTGGGAGCGGTATCGTTGGGCCGGCTGCCTGCTTCGGGATGACGCCCAGAAGTGGAGCTGTCCCGTCAATACGATCAGTGCGGACACGACCGGAGAGTTGGCAGTCTTTCAAGGGGCCGCCGGTGCCGCGCCGACGCTGGCGAAGATCGGCCGCCTGACAGGCGGTCGTGCGACGTTGACGCTGGCCGGAGGCCAGGTCGAGGGACGGCCCGTGTTTGTCATCCTTGCCAAGTGAGTGCGTGTTGGCAGGCCCGGAAGTCGGCCAACTGGGCAGGACAGTGCCGGGAAATCGTCCCCCGCTTTAGGCGACACAACATACAAGCCAGGGGAGACCGCGAAGTTGAGCAAACAATACTACATCCGCATCCGCGGTACGGTCCGTGGGCCGTTTGCGCCCGAGAAACTGAAAGAACTGGCCAGACGCGGCCAGTTCAGCCGCGTGCATCACGTGTCGATCGACGGCGTGAATTGGGAGCCGGCGGCAAGTCATCCTGAATTGCTGCCCGAGGCCATCGCCGTCAAAATTCGCAAGCGACCGGTCCCTTCTGAAGCGGAGGACGGCAGCTACGAATTGGAAGCGACGGACGAGCCCGCAGTGGCCGGCAGCGGCCGGAATGAACCGGCGGGAGAGGCGGATCGGCAGGATCGAGTTCCCTGGTACTATGCCAGCGCCGGCCGGCAAGTCGGTCCGGTGTCGTTCGCCCAACTCAAGCAGTTGGCAGCACAGGGCGCACTGCAGCACAACACGCCCGTCTGGTCGGAAGGCATGCCGCAGTGGAGCGAGGCCGCGAGCGTGCCGGGCTTGCTTGCCAGAACCGAGCTGAACATCTGCTGTCCCTACTGCGGGAACCTCCTCAAGGCAACGGAACAGGCTCTGGGCAGGACGGTGCCTTGTCCTGTTTGCCAGCGGCCGATCACGGTGCCGTCAGCGTCCACAACTCCCGCCGGCGGGCAACGGCAAGAGTCCGCGTTTCCCGTGGTGGCGTCGCAGAGTTCGGGATGGAGTCGGGAAGATCAACGGCGCAAGACCAGGATTTGGGCCGCCGTGGCGGGTGGGGTCGTGGGACTGCTGTTCGTCGTCGCCTTCGCAACCTGGGCGGTCACGAGACCGGGCCCGGGCGACGAAAACGCACCAGAGGCGGGCATCGCGGAATTCGAACCGACCGGCACGGGTTCCCCGGAGGCCGGCTGCGCGGCGTGTGGGACTGTAATGGCCGTATTCGTTGCCGGCTTAATCGCGATCGTTGTACTCAACATCGCCCTTCTGGTCTGGGTGGCACGTGACGCCAAGGCGCGAGGTATGGACAGCGCCGTAGTGTGGATGTTGCTGGTCATGTTCACGGGCCTGCTAGGCTTGCTCATTTACATTTTCTCGCGTCCCCAGGGAAATGTGCTGCCATGTCCAACTTGCGGCAACAAACGGCTTCAAGCGAGCGCCCGATGCCCCCATTGCGGCAATCCCTGAAGAAATCCAGTTTTTGGTGTGTCATCCTGTTTGCGTTGGTCGTCGGCGCGGCCGTGGATGCCCGCCGAGTGCCCTCGAATCAGATTGGGGGCAAGTCCTATGTGCGGCTCGTGCGGCTTTACCAAACCACGTGCAGTCCACACCTGACCAACCACGTACGTTGCCGATACGTTCCGACGTGTTAGGAGTATTCCATCCAGGTAGTGCGGGAATTCGGGTTGCTCAA
>Ga0209722_1003009_pt1 | contig 12318 bp, 6 predicted proteins | sample BioC12SIPDNA_2_FD_185745 | JGI IMG/M metagenome (GOLD analysis project Ga0209722, IMG submission 185745) | Anaerobic biogas reactor microbial communites from Washington, USA - Biogas_R1_A C12 SIP DNA (SPAdes) (version 2) | ecosystem: Engineered > Bioreactor > Anaerobic > Unclassified | place... | reverse complement strand
GAGCCTTGCTGCCGGGACTCTCGGCCGACTTCATTGTGCTCGACCGCGATCCGCGCGCCGTGCAGCCGATTGAGATCGAGACGTGCAGGGTTCTGCGCACCTACTTTTGCGGGCGCATGGTCTGGGACAGCGCCAGCGGGGCATGAGAGGGCATGTCGGCCAAGTTCACGACATACGCCTGCGCCTCTTCGGGTGTTGTCAAGCGCCCCTCCAGTTGCGCGTCATACAGTTCACGCAACAACGTTCCCATGCGCGGCCCCGGCGCGATCCCCCACGCCACCAGATCACGTCCCCGTACCAACGGCGGGGGCAGAACCGGTTCGGCGCGAAACGCCTCAAACGTCTCTTTCAAGAACAGCCAGGGCGCGAACTGCCTGTTGCTGTGCTGAATATCCGCGCGCATGACCTCCAGCAAGACGGGAAAAGCGGGACTTCCCATGAAGCGCCGCAATGTCGAGGAACGCATCTTTTTTGCTTCAACGCCCTGCATGTGGCCCGCCACCACCGCTTTGACCTGTTCGACCAGCGCGGTCGGCTGCCGCAACCGCGTCAGGATGGCCTCGGCCATTGCAGCCCCCACCGGCGCATGGCAGGGAAAACGGATTTTCTGTCCGCCGCCCGCCGCATCGTCTTCCCGGCAGAAGGTGGCGGGCTTGCCGATGTCGTGCAGCAGTAACGACCACGCCAGCACCGGATCACGCGAAGCCGGCACGTCATCCAGCATCAGACAGGTGTGCGTCCAGACATCGCCCTCAGGGTGATAGCGCGGCGGCTGTTCAGTGCCGTGCAACGCCTCGACCTCCGGCAGGACCTCCCTCAGAAGACCGGTGACACGAAGCAGGTGGAGACCCACAGAGGGATGCGGCGACTCGCACAGCAAACGGGTCATTTCCGACGCGATGCGTTCCGCGCTGACACGCGCGATCCACGCCGCGTGTGCTGTCACAGCAGCCTGCGTCGCCGGGTCCAGCGTAAAGCCGAGGACCGACGCGAACCGCACGGCGCGCAGCATGCGCAGATGATCTTCGCGGAAGCGGGCGGAAGGCTCGCCGATGGCCCGGATCACACGCGCCGCCAGATCCGGCAAACCTCCCACATAATCCCGGACGGCCCCGCCGGAAGGCTCGCAAAACAGACCGTTGACGGTGAAATCGCGCCGCGCGGCATCGCCTTCGGGTGTGGCGAAACGCACATCCGCAGGATGTCGCCCGTCCGCATACTCTCCGTCGGTGCGAAACGTGGCGACATCGAAGGTATAACCGTCACGCAGCACCAGCACCACGCCAAACGCTTTACCGACCGCCACCGTGTGTCCCGCAAAAAGCGCTTCGACCTGCTCCGGCGTGGCGGATGTCGCGATGTCGATGTCTTTGAACGGACGGCCCAGACAGGCATCGCGCACGCATCCGCCGGCAAAAAGCGCCTCATGCCCAGCCGCGATCAAACGCTCTGCCACCGCACGCGCCGCGCGCAGCATCGCCTCGTCGCAGCCTTTGAAACAGACGGTCATCGCTTCTCCTAAATCCATCCCAGCACAATACCCACGCAGGCACCGCCCAGCAAAGTATAGACAGGAGACACCTTGCTGAACGCCGTGAGCGCAAAGGCGGCCGCCGCGATCGCCGCCATGCGCAGGTCCGGCAGGCGTTCTGTCACGGCACGGAACGACTCACCCCATAACGCATGCAGGAGCAGCAACACCGCAGCCGTGATCACCAGTCCGGTCACTAAGGGTCTCAGAATATCAAAGATGCGCATCATGCAGGGATGGTTGCGGTTCCGGTTCCAGAATGCGCCGAACAGGTTGATGCAGAGTAACGAGGGCGCACAGACGGCTATCGTCCCCACCAGCGCCCCGACCACAGCCAGCGCCACCGACCCAGAGTACGCATCGGCAATCACCCGATAACCGACAAAAGTCGCCGTGTTGACCGACATCGGCCCCGGCGTCATCTGCGCGATCCCGAGAATATCCAAGAACTGCTGATTGTCCAGCCACCCGCGACGGACCATCTCATGCTGGATGATGGGGATCATCGCAAGGCCGCCGCCGACCGTCAGCAGGCCGATCTTAAAAAACGCATAGGCAAGTTTAACGAAAAGATTCATGGTCGCCGCCATGCCTCCAGCGCGAACCATCCCGCACCCGCGATCACGCCGAACAGAATCACGGTCACCGCGCTGACTCCGCACACGAGCGTCAGAACAGCAACCGCGACTGATACGCCGGCACCCAGCTTCGTCTTACGGCTGCGCATGAACATGGTGTAAGCAACGCCCAGCATCAGACCCGCCACGGCCGGACGCAAACCCGCCATGGCATCAGCCAGCAAAGACGATTCGCGCATCTGATCAAAGGCCACCGCGTAGGCCAGAATCACAAAGAACGGTGCCGCCACGACGCCCAGCGTCGCCGCGACGGTTCCCCAGAATCCGCGCAGATGATGGCCGATCAGCATCGCCGTGTTCACCGCCACCACGCCGGGCACCAACTGCGACATGGCGTAGTAGTCCGCCATCTCTTCAAACCGGCACCACTTGCGCCGGTTAACCACTTCACGTTCCAGCAGCGGCAACATGGCGTACCCGCCGCCGAACAACACGGCGCCGACCTTGGCAAAACTCACAAAAATCTGACACAACCGAACACGCTCACATGTGGCCCGTCGCGCGTTTTCCGCGATCTCTGGTGAAGCTGTCATATCCTTCTAGCATGCGGCAACGTGTTAGATCACGTGAGAGCCCATGGCGCGCGCATCTTCGGAGTCATCAAGCCGTTGGCCTCGTCATCGTCCACAAATCGCTCCATCGCCGGATCCCAGGTCAGCGGGCGCCCAAGCCGCATCGCCATCATGTTGACCAGGCAAGCCGTGCAACTGCGGTGCCCGACCTCCGCATCGGCGAACGGGTGCACGCCGCGCTTCAACGCATCGATAAAATTCTGCTCGTGGCTGCGCGTGCGGCCGAGGCGCACCTTAAAGGCCGCCGGGTCAAGCTTCAGCAGCTTGTTATCGGAAGCCTCCAGCGTCCCCTCGTGAATGCGCAGGAAGATCCACCCTTCGTCGCCTTCAAAGCGCACGCCGCGCGGGCTGCGCGTGGTGCCGCCGATCATTTTCACGCCGTTGGCGTAGGTGTTTTCAAACTCGAAGGCCATCGGTGTATTGTAGAGGCCGTGTCGGTCGTCCCAGCCGCGCGCCGCGATCTTGACCGGGCCGGTGTCATCGCTGTTGTTGCCGAGCTGCGCCAGATCGATCACGTGCGCGCCGCGGTCGGACATCTCGCCGCAACCGAAGCTCAGGTTGAAGCGCCAGCTTCCGGGATGCAGCCCGGGGTAATAGGGAATCTTCGGCGTATGGCCCAGCCACATGTCGTAATCCAGCTCGGCCGGCGGCGTCTCGGCGTTCGGCAGCACGGATTGCTGGCGCACCCGTTCATGGTGCCCCTGATCCGTCGGCAGGTGGATGAACATCGTGTGCAGCCGCCCGATGTATCCGTTGCGGACCACCTCGCAGCAGAAACGCGCTGAATCACGCGACCGTTCGCAAGAACCGGTCTGCAACATCACACCCGCACGGCGCACGGCATCGCGCAGCGCCCGGCTCTCGCCGATCGAATTAGCCAGCGGCTTTTCGCAGAAAATGTGCTTGCCGGCGCGCGCCGCCGCGATGCCGACCAGAGCATGCCAATGGTCCGGGGTCGCGATGACCACGCCGTCGATGTCCGGGCGCGCGAGCACCTCACGGAAATCGGCATACCCGGAGTAACCGGTGTCGCCATAGGCCTTGTGCATCTCTGCGACGCACGTCCTCAACGCATGCGCGTCCACATCGCAGGCCGCCACCACGCGGGCCTCGCCGAGCTTGGCGAACTGTCGCGCCAGATGCCGTCCACGTCCGCCCGTCCCCACCACCGCCAGCGCGATACGATCGTTCGCGCCGAACGCCGATGACGGAACCCAAGCCGGCGCAACCGAGGCCGCCAGCACGGCCTTCAAGAACCCCCTACGTGCAGTACCCTGCATATCATCCTCCTATTGACCAAGCGTGGCTGCCTTCTCCTGCAACCATTTCACGGCCGGCGGGAAACCCTGCCGCGCAGCTTTTTCGATCCATGCAGCGGCGGCCGCGTCATCCGCTGCCGCGCCCTGACCGGCCGCCAGCATCAGGCCCAGCCTGAACTGCGACCCCGCATGCCCCTGGTCGGCGGCCTTGCGGAACAACGCCAGCGCCTCCGCGAAACTTTGTTCGACACCGATGCCCTTGTAATATGCAGCTCCAAGGTTGCTCTGGCCGTCATCGCTGCCACGCTCCGCCGCCTTGCGGAACCAGGCGACCGCCTGCGCGTCGTCGCGCGGCATGGCCTCGCCGCGGCTCGCCATCACACCGAGATTGGACATCGCCAGCGCATCGCCCTGCGCCGCAGCGCGTTCAAACCAGACGCGCGCCTCGTCGAACGACTGCGCCGAGCCCCGTCCGCGATAATGTGCGATCCCGAGCTGTGTCTGAGCGTCGGCGCGTCCCTGTCCGGCCGCCTTGCTGTACCAGCGCACGCTCTCCGCATCATTCTGCGCCACCACATAGCCCTTGTGATACATCAGCCCCAGCGCCATCTGCGCCGTCACGTCGCCTTGCCCCGCCGCGCGTTTCAGCCACACCACGCCCGCCTCAGGATCGCGCACAGCGCTGCTTTGCGAGAGCAACAGCGCGCCCAGACTCGCCTGCGACGACGCATGCCCCTGCTGAGCGGCCATGTCCAACCACTGAACAGCCTGGCGCTCATCGACCGATACATCGCCGGGCATGCCTTTCATATACAGCAGCCCGAGCGCCGCCTGCGCCTTCAGATAACCGCTCTCGCCGGACTTCCGTAACCATGCCAGCCCTTCGCCCACGTCGCGCGGAAGGCCCTCGCCGTACAACAGCGAGAACCCCAGCACATACTGCGCCGCCGCATCGCCGGACGCCGCGTCTGACTTCATCGCCTCGTCCGCCGTCACGTCGGCGCGACGTGTCCAGGGCGGCCAGTGCCACGACCACGCCCCCATCTCAGGCATCCGCAGGTGCGCACAGCCGCACAGGCCTATCAGCCACATGACACCCACCAACCCGTACACATGACGGATCTCGTGCATCCCAACACTCCTGTCTTCCTCAACTCTCATTCTGTGCGCAGATCCTCGACGACCACGCGGAAAAAGCCGCGGTCCAAGCCGGTCGGGAATGGCACGGCAACGGTTGTTCCGCCGAGTCCGGTTGCACCGTTCACCGGCACCCACTGCGGGTCAGTCAGGCTGGCCGTGAACTCCACGCGCACCGGATAGTCGCTGGCCGTCCACGAGAGATGGATCTGGCCGTCCGCGATCGTCATACCCGTAATCGTGACGGGCTCGACCGGCGCGGGCGGTTCCGTCTGCAGCTCGCCGTAAACGAACGACGCCGTCGTCCAGACCGACGGGGCATCCCAGAGGTCCAGCGCCCGCACACGCCAGTAGTAACGCGCGTTGAGCGCCAGGCTCTCGAACCCGGGCAGGGCGTTGAGCCGCACCAGCGTGACCGTCGGTTGAGCGCCGATGTCGGCTTCGACCAGCACGTTGGCGAACGCATCGTCCGCCGCGATCTGCAACTGGTAGCCGGTGACGAAGTCGCCGAGGTCGCCGTCCTCGCTCGCGAACCAGACGAAGTAGCCGTTGGCGTCGGGCATCGTGGCGCCGAAGTAGGGTGAGACGATCAGCGGAGCCGTGGGAGCGTGGTTGACGAGATCCACGAAGAACGTGCCCGTTTCGCTCCACGCGCTCATGTTGTTCCCCGTGTCGATCGAGCGGCAGCGCCACCAATACGGCGACCGGTGCCGTCCCATAGTACGTCTCGGTGTAGAGCCGCAGCCGGATCGTCTTGCCTACATGCTGGCTGAGGGAAGCCTGGTACTTCGTCCAGTTCGCCAGCGTCGTGCCGGTGTTAATGTTGCAGGTCGGTAACTCCGTCCAGGCGACGCCGCCGTTCAACGAGATCTGCAGCCGGACCTGCGTGTAGCTGTTCAGCGTTCCCTTCGCCCAGAACGTCACAGTCGGATTGACCGCCGTCGTCAGGTCGATGGCGCCGCCCAGCGCCGCCGTGTAGGCCATGTCGCTCATGAGATTCACGCCGCCGCCGTTTCGAACCTCCGCATTCCCCTCGTAGGCCGTCCCCAGCGCCGGCGTCCAGAGTGAGGAGATCCATTCGGATGCCCCGCCCTCGAACCCGTCGTAGAACGGATACGGCTTGCGCGCGTCGCCCCGATCGGTCACGGAGAGATCGTCCACCGCCCAGCCGTCGGCCACCGTCGTCGTGTTGCCGTCGATGCCGACGCCGAACCGGATCCGGACGTTCGACTGCCCCTTCCACGGCGAGAGGTCGATTTCCTGCTGCCGCCACGCCGCCCGCGCGCCGGCGCCGTAGACGCCGTAGACGCGCGACCAGCTCGATTCGTTGACCGACACCTCCGCCGCCGCCCAGTCGCCGGCACCCAGGGCGTAGCGGTCGTGGAAGCGCAGCACCGGCCACGCCGCCGTGGAGAGGTCGACGCAGAAGCGCAGATAGGTCGTGCCCTGGCTGACCGGGTAGTCGATGCCCGGCGAATCGGCGATGCAGGCGCTGCCGCCGTGCGCGTAGTTGGACTCGGCACCCCAGCGCGAACCTGCGGTACGATCCAGCAGCGCCATGTCCTCCATCGGGTTTGTGAAGCCCACGGACTGCACCTGCGTCCACGCGGAGGCGGTGGAGACTGCTGAGTACAGATCGTCGGCGTCGACAGTGTAGAGACCGTAATAGTAGAGCCACCCTTGATTAAGGCCTCCATCCGGACCGAAATCGGTGAACGCGAGATCCGCGAGATTCGTCGTGCTGTAGATGAGTGTGTCCCCCGTGGTGATCGTGGCGTCGGTCGACCGGTACAGCTCGTAGCGCTTGAAACCCGCGCCTAGCGTCGAGGCCGTCCATGTGAGATCCACGCTCTTCAAATGCGGTGCCGACACTTGCAGCATGCTGGCAGGCGGGCGGTCCTTGACCACGAGCCCGTCGAGCGTCAGCCCGCCCGCCGGGATCTCGCTGTAGAAGCTCTCCAGCATGAAACGCAGACGCACCTTCAGCCCCGCGTGCTCGGCCAGCGACGCCTGGCGGCGCGTCCATCCGATGTCGGCGCCGTTGTTCACCCGCGCGTCCGCGTATTCGTACGGCCAGCTCAGGCCGCCGTCGCGGGAGACGAACATCCGGAGCTGGCTGTAGGCGGGCAGCGTCCCGCTGACCCAGAAGACGATCTGCGGGTTGACCGCGCCAGTCAGGTCCAGCTCGCCCGCCAGCGTCGCGTAGTGCGCCGTGTCGGGCGACATCCGCGTCGCGGTCGTCAGACGGTCTGCCATCGCGTACGCCCCCGCCAGAGGGCTGTTCGTGAGCGCCAGCCACGACGACGCGAGCCACTGGTTCGCCCAGCCCGCGTCTTCGAAGCCCTCGTAGAACGGGTACGGGACCGCTGCCGGCGCGTGGTCCACGACTGAGACGTCGTCCACGAACCAGCCGTCCGCCGTCGTCGCCACGTTGTTGTCCGCCGCCAGGGTGAAGCGCAGCCGCACGTTGCCCTGGTTCTTCCACTGAGAGAGGTCGAGCTCCTGCTCCAGCCAGTCCGTGCGCCCGCCCTGCCCGGCCGCGCCGTAGAGCCGCGTCCAGTTCCCCCCGTCAGGCGAGACCTCCACCCGGATCCAGTCCCCGGCGCCCAGCGCGTACCGGTCGCGGAAACGCAGCACGGGCCACACCGTGCCGCTAAGGTTTACCGAGGTAGTCATGTACGAGGTTTGGTTGTGGGGATAGTTCGCACCCGGCGTGTCCGCCATCGAACCGGCGCCTTCGCAGAAGACGGTCGAGTCGACGCCCCACGCGCCCGTCACGTCCCAGTTGTCCGCCGTGTCCATCGGATCATGGAAGCCCGCCGGCTGCGGCACGGTCGTCGCCGCCACCTGGCTCACCGCCGAGTAGACGTCGTCCGTGTCGACGGTGAACAGCCCGTAGTGGTAGGTCGTACCGATCGTCAGCCCGGTGTCCGTGAACGCGAGATCATCGATGTTCGTCGTGCTGAAGACCGGCGTGTCTCCGATGGTGACGGTTGCGTCGGCGGAGCGGTACAGCTCGTAGCGCTTAAAGTTTGCGCCGAGCGCCGAGGCCACCCATGCGAAATCCACGCTCTTTAAATGCGGGGTCGACACCTGCAGCATGCTGGCGGGCGGGCGCTCCTTGACCACGAGCCCGTCGAGCGTCAGCCCGCCCGCCGGGATCTCGCTGTAGAAGCTCTCCAGCATGAAGCGCAGCCGCACCTTGTACCCCGCGTGATCCGCGAGCGACGCCTGGCGGCGCGTCCATCCGATGTCGGCGCCGTTATTCACCCGCGCGTCCACATATTCGTACGGCCAGCTCAGACCGCCGTCGCGTGAGACGAACATCCGGAGCTGGCTGTAGTTGGGCAGCGTCCCGCGGACCCAGAAGACGATCTGCGGGCTGACCGCGCCGGTCAGATCCAGTTCGCCTGCCAGCGTGAGCCAGTGCTGAGTGTCGGGCGCCATCCGCGTTGCGGTCGTGAACCGGTCCGACAGCGCGGACGCCCCCGCCTGGGGGTTGTTCGTCAGCGCCAGCCATGACGCCGCGAGCCAGCGGTTCGTCCAGCCCGCGTCCTCGAAGCCCTCGTAGAACGGGTACGGGATCGCCGCAGGCGCGTGGTCCACGACTGAGACGTCGTCCACGAACCAGCCGTCCGCCGTGGTGATTGCGTTGTTGTCCGTTGCGAGCGTGAAGCGCAGCCGCACGTTGCCCTGGTTCTTCCACTGCGAGAGGTCGATCTCCTGCTTCAGCCAATTTGTGCGCCCACCCTGCCCGGCCACGCCGTAGAGCCGTGTCCAGTTCGCGCCATCGGGCGATGCTTCCACGCGAACGTAGTCCCCGGCACCCAGCGCGTACCGGTCGCGGAAGCGCAGCACCGGCCACGCCGTGCCGCTGAGGTTCACCGAGGTCTGCGCGCAGGTCGTCTGGTTGTGCGTGTAAGTCGTGCCGGGCGAATCGGTCAGGCAGGCGCCGCCGTCGAGACCGGCTCCGGGAGAGACCGCCCATTGCCCCGTGACGTTCCACCCCTGCGCGCCCGCTTCGAAGTCGTCCGCGTAGGGGACGGGGTGGTTGGCCGTGTGCACGTAGCGCTCCGTGCCGTCCGCGGAATACGTCCCGTACCCGTTCACGGCATAGACACGGTAGTAATAGTCCGAGTCGAGCGCGAGGCCCGTGTCGAGGCAGGTTGCCGTCGCCGCGTCGTGGATGTTCGTCACCAGCGTCGAGTTGATGCCGACACCCGAGGCGGAGGAACGGAAGACCGCGTAATGCGAGAAGAGCGGATCCGATGATGCGCCCCAAGTGAGCCGGAGGGTGTGCGACCCGACGTCGGAGGCGACGGGGGCGTTGATCGTCGCCGGGGACTCCGCCACCGAGATGTCGTCCACGATCCAGCCGTCGGCCGTCGTCGCGGTGTCCGTGGTGACGCGGAAGCGGACGAGAACGTTTGCGGAATTGGTGTAGGCCGCGAGCAAGAAGCGCTCGCGCCGCCACATTTGCGATGAGGAGCCCGTGTAGGTTCGCACTGTCGTCCAGTCGACGCCGCCGTTCGACGAGACTTCGGCGTTGCCGGAATCGCCGGCGGCGAAGGCGTGGCGGTGGACGAAGCAGAGCGTTGGATTCAGCGTGCCGCGCAAATCAAGCGGCGCGGAGAGCACGATAGACGTATTGACAGCGTTCGTGTAGTTGCCGCCCGGAGAGTCGGACCACGCATGCGTCCCCGAGAACGCCGCCTCGTCGGAAAGCGCCCAAGCGCCATTGGGCGTCCAGTAGCCGCCGCCTGCCTCGCCGTTGTCGAGGAACGGAAAGTCCATCCCCGCAGGCAGCAGGACCGACGCCTCGTTGCTCGCGGACTCGAGATCGTCCGAGGACACGGCGGCCACACGATAATAAAAGCGCGTCTTCGGCGCGGCGGCGATGTCGAGGAACGTCGTGGTTCCAGGCTCCGTCGTCCCGATTAGGACGGCCTCGTCGAAAACGAAGTCCGCAGTCCGACCGCGGTAGAGTCTATACCTTGCCACATCGGCGCTTTCGCTGGGTGACCAGGCGAGCGCGACCGAGCTGAAGCCCTGCGCCACGACGTTCGTCAGTTCCGGCGGATCGGGCGCGTCGCCGAGCAGCACGTCGTCGACGAACCAGCCGTCCATCACGACGGAGGCGTCCGTCACGAGTCGGAAGCGGAACCGGAACGAGGCCGCGCCGGCGTAGTCGGCGAGATCGAGCTGGACGCGCGTCCACGCCGACTGCATGCCCGTGTAGTCAGCGAGAGGTGCCCACGAGGCACCGCCGTCCGTCGAGGCTTCAACGTGCGCCCAGTCGAAACCGTCCTCGAGCGCGAAGCGGTGGTAGAACCGCAGCGCGGGCCGCACAGACGCCGAGAGGTCTAAGGGCGCGGCCAGTGCCAGCGTCGTGTCCGTGTTGTTGGCATAAAAAGCGCCCGGACTGTCTGTGGCTGAGCGGGTTGGCGACCAGGCATCGGCCGCCGTCACACCCCACGCTCCCGTGACGGTCCATGCGCCGAGTCCTGCCTCGAAATTCTGATTGGCAAGCTGCGCACGCGCGAACAAAGCGACGCCCACCGCCATACTGAACAGCACTTGTCCAAACCTCATACCACTCATGAATTCCCTTTGCAAACAGGATGAAGCACGTTCATGTCCCGCATTTTACACCAAGCTGGACATCTCGGCAACAGCCCGAAAAGTCAGTTTTAATCGGTTGGCGGCGGACGGGGTGATGGATGAGGGAAAAAGGAAAAAGGAGGAAGGAGAAAGGAGTTGGTACCAAACCCCGCTGATATGACTTGCGGCCGCTCACAAAGGGATATCCAGCCGACCGCAACGCAGGTTCGCGTCATGCGCAAAAAGCGTGAGTCGCCAACGTCCAGACTCCTCCGGAACGGTGAATGAAAGGCGGGCCAAACCTGCGCTGTCAGACACCGTTTGCGGCAGGAAAAAACGTGGCGCGCGCAAAGCGGCCACATCCACATGCGCTGCGGCCTTGACTCCCACACCGCCACCTTGAATCGGCGTCATCGGGGCGCGCTGACGTTCTGCTCCGGGCAGCTCGCTGCCTTTTTGCGGATCGACACCGTATGTGCGCCATGTACGGTACCGCCATGCGTCCGGCTCGCAGTCATCACGCCAGCCGCCGCACAGCAGCGCCAATCGCACACCGTGGTTTTGGAACTGGAATCCGCCCTTCGTCATGCACGCGCCGACCTGGTTTTCGCTGCCCGCTTCCCACCACGCCTGCGTGGCGACGGCCTCATCGGTCGACAACACCGCAAAAAGCTCGGCCGCACACCCTGCGCCGTCCGGCCCGTTCACCTTGACTGTACAGGTGATCCGCTCGCCCGGACGTCCTGCAGGTGGCACGCCCTCCACCTCCAGAGTCAGATTCCGGTCACGGCGCACCACGTCCACCCGGCGCTCATACGTATAAGCGCGATTCTCTTTCACGCACAACATGCGAAAACAAAACCCGCCGCGAGCCGCAGCATCGGCTGGCAGTTCGAATCGCTGTTGCGTGACCTCGGGATTTGTGCGTATCCGCAGCAATTCAAGTCCGTCCGACTCTGCCAGTATCAACGCCGAGGCGCGCGCATAACCGCTGCCCCAGACCGCGCGAAAGACATCCCCTGCGGGGATCCGCCACGCTTCGGCCTCGACATGCACGGGCACCGTAAAGGGCAGACGCCGCGCATCCGGATCGAGCACCCGCACGTTCCGCCGCGCTTCCACGCGCCGTCCGGCAGGATCGCGCGTTTCAAAGACCAATCGGTATGCACCCGCGCGCAACGGCACCGAGCCGGATGCGATCCCGTTGGTGCCGGTCCGCACGCGCTCTTCGACCAGAACCCGCGACTCCGGCCAGGCATCGGCGGAGTCCTCTCCATCGTTGGTCCGGCAGGCGCCTGAGGCCGAATCGCTCAACAGCGGCAGGAGCGGCCGTTTCACCCACTCAGGCGGCAAGAGCTGAAAAACCCGCAGATCGCCGGGCACAGCGACAGCCGTACCGTCCAGAGCCTGAACGCAGACCTCAAATCTGACCGGTTGCGAGGTGGTCTGCCAAGCGTCGGCCACAAGTTGCGCGTGCCACGCCGCCTCGCCCAACACCACCGGCAGATCCGCGCGTCCGCTCCGTCCGTCGGCGGTTGTCGCTTCAGCCGTCACCGTAAACACGCATGCCGCAGGATCGG
>Ga0209722_1003000_pt1 | contig 12335 bp, 11 predicted proteins | sample BioC12SIPDNA_2_FD_185745 | JGI IMG/M metagenome (GOLD analysis project Ga0209722, IMG submission 185745) | Anaerobic biogas reactor microbial communites from Washington, USA - Biogas_R1_A C12 SIP DNA (SPAdes) (version 2) | ecosystem: Engineered > Bioreactor > Anaerobic > Unclassified | place... | reverse complement strand
TCGATAAAATCAGGGAAATAACTCTCGCCGGGCCAACCCTATGGCCTGGACGTGATTGAGGCCGATGTCGCGGCTCTGGCAGAGATCTGGGCGACGGAGACCGCCAGTGACACGGCCCGGGGCCGCGTTCTGGCCGAACTGCGCGAGGCGCGCCGGACTGCCTGGGCGAAGGGCGACCTTGGCGGCATCTATCGCGGCCTGCAACAGGAAGCGCAGCTCCTGGGATTGAATCTGGAGCCGGGTTCGCCGGAGCGCGCGCGTGATTTCGTGGCCGTTAGTCGGGACGACTGGCAGTATTTGGTGGCGAAGAACTGAACTTCGCCGTGGTGAACGCAGCGAAGGCCTTCTGGTTTCTGGTGGAAGTCGTGGCGGACTGGCACACGGTGCAGGGAAAGAAGAACAGCAATGTAGGGGATTTGCAATTTTGGCAAAACCTACTACACTGAATTATGTACATTTCCTAAATCTATCACAAAGGAGGAAACATAACTTGAGGTAAATAGTCAATAGTTTGCGTTTAATGTGTTCAATGATTACTGCCACTTGGAATAGTGACGTACATTTACAATTCATTTTCCAGCTTTCCCCAGCTAGTGGGGGATTCTAAGCATTTCTCTTACTAAGAGATAGTGTAAAGGCTCCTCCCCCTAGCGGCGGCCTATTTGGTCCATTTATCGGTGGACCGAACGTAGAAAGGGAACTTTCTATATTCAGACGAATAGGCCGCCAGATGGAATCCGCCGTGGGGGGGGGATTCCATGTTGGTTGCCATGCCAGGAAGGCAGACATGACAACCAACAATCGGAATAACCCTCAATCGGCTGGGCCATCTGGGGATACTCAGGGAATTCCCTGGATCTTACTTCGCAGAATGTGTGAAATTCTGTGCAAGCTGGAGGAGCTACGAAAACCAGAGCTACTCAGGACGATTTTCATTGATTCTCGTCTTTGTCAGTGGCGAGATAAGATACCAGAGAGCAGTACTCTGAAAGAACGCGTCTTGCTTATAGTCGGTTGGCTATACGATAAGAAGAACATTAGGAATGAGAACGGCTTAGTACTCTTCTTCTATGTTCTGCGTGATTTTAACATTGATGTTGCCTACTGCTATCAAGAACTCGACGCATTAGCACGTGAGCTTGAAAGGCGACTATAAATTGGCTACTAATACAGAGGGCGGGAGTTGGATATACTCCCGCCCTCTGTATTGTTCTACCTCTCTCATCGGATAACATTGACAATCTCCGCATCCCCTGCTACCATACAAGCACAAGCCTGACTGAGCCAGCGAAGCCGGGGCGGACTGCACACAATGTAGTCCGTTCCCGGCTTTTTGCGTTCATACGGGGAAAACGAGTGGGGAAATGGTAGCAGGTCGAAGCGGCCACGGACTACGTCACACTTCAGGAACGGCGGCTGGATCGCGCGCTCAATGCCATCTGGGAACGGGTGCTTGCCGGCGACGACAAGGCCATCACAGCGATGCTCAAGATCGAGGAACGGCGTGCCAAGCTGTGCGGCCTGGACCAGACGGACAAGGTCGAACACAGCGCCAGGCGAAGACCGCCGCCACCACCCTCTACCCCCAACGCACCGAGGAACACTCCGAACTCGACGACTACTTTCCCCGCCCTAATCCTGACGAACCGCCCGCGCCGCGCCAGGCTAACGCCGAGGCTGCGCGCCGCGCGTTCAACGAGCTGATAACGCCGCTCGCCACGTCCGGCAAGGTCCCCCTGCCGGAGATCAACGCCATCGCGCAATCCGCCAACGAGATCGGCTGGACCGGCGCTTTGACCGCCCTGCGCACCCGCGCCGGCATCGCGGAGGCATAGCATGGACGCGCAACAACTGCAAGCGCTCATCATCGACATAGGCGCAACCTGGATCATCGAACAACAACCGCGCTGCGCTGCGTACCATACCGCCATAAAGGCGATGCTCGACGCGGGACTCGAACCAACGCCCGCAGGGGATGACGATTGGGACGCCGTCCTGGAAGAGATCGGACAATAGCTATCAACGGCCCGGCGCGCGGGCAGCCTGCTCTAAAGACCTCGCAGACTGCCCGCGAACCACCATACTTTTTCCCGCAGGTTAAGGACGCGCACCGGCAGACCGGAACGCGGGAGAGAATGCTCCACCAGGCGCTTTCGATATCCAACAACGCTTGACACTGTAACGACTTAGATTTACAATCCGGGAGTCAGTTAATCAAACTCGCCAAAGGATAAAACTATGTGGATAGTCGATCAGCAAGACCCAGACCGCTTTGTCATCACCGCCGACGCCGGCAAGATCAAACTCGAGCTCACCCAAGACGAGCTCCGCGCCCTGCGCAACGAAATTAACCGTCAACTGGGCGACGACCTCGCTACCGTGTGGATCAGCACCGGCCAGGCACAGCGCCGCTACGGCATCGCGAAGTCAACCGCGCGCTACCGCGCCGCGAACGATTCGCGCTGCCGGAAGTCGGGGAACGCTTGGGAATGCCCGCGCGAGGTGTGGGAAGAAGGGCTGTGAAGACGACAAAACACAGCCTCCGCCGCAGCCTCCGCGAAGCCGCCCGCCTCATCGAACCGCGCGCCGGCGGCGTCGAAGCCGTTATGCTGCTTATGGCGCTGCTGCTCCTCAAGCGCGCCAGCGACCAGCGGTAGACGGTCCTCCCCCCTCCCCCGCCCGTCTACCGTCTACGCAACGTCCACGTTGCGCCCTGACTTGACCCTTTCCCCATCCCGACTTATACTATCCCTTAGAACAAAAAAACGCCCCGTGATGTACGACCATCCGGGGCAATAACCAACGGCGATGAGCGCGCCGTAGTGGGCCATAGCATACCACACCCGCCCCCGCGCGCAACCGGCTTCCGAGTTGAGTCGTTGCAGAAAAGGACAGATAATATGAAAAAAAACATCGTCACCGGATTGATACTCGGTATCGTCGCAGGAATACTTGATGTAATTCCTATGGTCTTGCAGGGTCTAACTTGGGATGCCAATCTATCAGCCTTCTTTCTTTGGATCGTCTCAGGCTTTATGCTGGCTACATCCAACTTGAAACTACACCCAGTGGTGAAGGGAATAGTCATCCCGTTTATCTGCCTGCTTCCAAGTGTATTCATCATTGGGTGGAATGAGCCGTTGTCATTAGTTCCGATAGGCGTTATGACGCTGATCCTTGGGGCATTACTTGGGTTTACGTATGGCAAGCTGTCAACATAGCAGCGGCACCACGCACGCTGCAGCCGACGCCGCTTCGCGGCCTTATATTGCGCCTCGATGATGCCCGAATTCCCCCGCCCCTCGTCCACTCCTTCCCCACGACACCCTCCCATTCCGTCAATCCTGCTCTCCCCACTTGACCCTTTCCCCATCCCGACCTATACTATCCTTAGAACAAAAAAACGCCCCGTGATGTACGACCATCCGGGGCAACAACTTCCGGCGACGACCGCGCCGTAGTGGGCCATAGCATACCACACCCGCCCCCGCGCGCAACCGGCTTCCGAGCCGCAACCGCCGGGGGCGAATTCGTGGAGGAGCCTATGCCCGCGATCCCATCCGCACTGATCCAACGCCTGCGCGACACCCTCGCGCAGCATCCCGCCCTCGATAGCGACCGCGCCCTGCACGCCGTCTTCGTCGACGAACGCCTCGCCCCCTGGATCGGCATTGCTCCCCAGAACGCCCCCAACCAAAACGCGCGCGTGAACCTGCTCATCGCTGCTCTCTGCGACCAGACCGCTACCAACGGCGACAACGCTCTTATCCTTTTCTTGAGGGTCCTATCCGAGAACACCCCCACCGGCGATGCTTTGTATACCGAACTGACCGCGCTCATCGCCGACCTTGAAGCGCAGCCACCAACTGCCCTGGCCGCCCTCAAGCCCCCGACCCCGGTAAGCGGCATAACCATCACCGGCGACGGCAACATCATCGGCGACGGTAACGTCATCTACCACCACTCCCGCCCCCAACCCATCGACCCCGCCACCCTCGCCGCGGCCTGCGAGCGCCTGGCCGCCCTTCCCCTCGACGCCATCCCCACCCCCGCCGCCCTCCCGTCAGGCTCCCGGATGCCCTTCGCCCCCAACCCCCTCTTCGTCGGCCGCGAGCGCGACCTGCAGCAACTCGCCCACACCCTCAAGGGTCAAGCTGTTGGGGCGAATGCCCCAACAGCCGCCATCGGCCAAATCGCCGCGGCGACCGGCCTGGGCGGCATCGGCAAGACCCAACTCGCCGGCGAATTCGCCCACCGCTACGGCCCCTACTTCGCCGGCGGCGTCTTCTGGCTCAGCTTCGCCGATCCCCAGGCCATCCCGGCGGAAATCGCCGCCTGCGGCGGCCCCGGCGGCCTGGACCTGCGCCCGGACTTCAACGCGCTCCCCCTGGCCGACCAGGTGCGCCTCGTCCTCAGCGCCTGGCAGAGCGCGCTGCCGCGCCTGCTCGTCTTCGACAACTGCGAGGACGAACGCCTCCTCGCCCAATGGCGCCCCCCCACCGGCGGCGCGCGCGTCCTCGTCACCAGCCGCCGCGCGCGTTGGAACCCCGAACTCGGCGTGCGCGCCCTGCCCCTGGACGTCCTGGCGCGCTCCGAAAGCATCGCCCTGCTGCGCCGCCACCGCCCTGACCTCTCCGCCGACCAGGTGGACGCCATCGCCAAAGAGCTTGGCGACCTGCCCCTGGCGCTGCACCTGGCGGGCAGCTTCCTGGCCGCCTACCGCCACGCCCCCTTCGGCGCGCCCGCTGCCTACCTGCACGCCTTGCGCGCGGCGGGCCTGGAACACACCTCCTTGACGGAAAAGGATAAGACCCTGACCACCGGCCACGCGAAACACGTCGGGCAGACCTTCACCCTCAGCTACGCGCGCCTGGACGCAAACGACCCCACCGACGCCCTGGCCCTGGCCCTGCTGGCGCGCGCCGCCTGCTTTGCCCCTGGCGAGACCATCCCCCGCGCCCTCCTGCTGGCCACCCTCGCCCTGCCGGATGACGACCTCGCAGCCTACCGCCGCGCCGAAGACGCCCTTTCCCGCCTCACCGCCCTGGGCCTGCTGGACGAAGACACCGCCGGCGACCTGCGCCTGCACCGTCTGCTCGTCGCCTTCGTGCGCCAAACAGTGCGCGACGACGCGGCCCAGGCCGCGGTAGAAGAAACGGTACTGGCCGAAGCGAACCGTCTCAACAACGCCGGCTATCCGGCCCCCTTGCTGGCCTGGCAGCCTCACCTGCGCCACATCACGGACACTGCCTTCCCCCGTGAGGACGAACGCACGGCGGGATTGTGCAATACCCTGGGCTATCATCTCCAGATGATCGGCGACTATCCCGGCGCGCGGCCGTACTTCGAGCGCGCGCTGGCCATTCGGGAACAGGCCCTGGGCCCCGAGCACCCCGACATCGCCAACAGCCTCAACAACCTGGGCTCTCTCTTGTACGCGCAGGGTGACCTGGCGGGGGCGCGGCCGTACCTGGAGCGCGCGCTGGCCATCCGTGAGACTGCCCTGGGCCCCGCGCACCCCGACACCGCCCGCAGCCTCAACAACCTGGGGATGCTCTTGAAGACGCAGGGCGACCTGGCGGGGGCGCGGCCGTACTACGAGCGCGCGCTGGCCATCTGGGAACAGGCCCTGGGCCCCGCGCACCCCGACACCGCCAACAGCCTCAACAACCTGGGCTATCTCTTGCAAGCGCAGGGCGACCTGGCGGGGGCGCGGCCGTACTACGAGCGCGCGCTGGCCATCTATGAACAGGCCCTGGGCCCCGCGCACCCCACCACCGCCCTCAGCCTCAACAACCTGGGGATGCTGCTGCAAACGATGGGCGACCTGGCGGGGGCGCGGCCGTACTACGAGCGCGCGCTGGCCATCCGCGAGACTGCCCTGGGCCCCGAGCACCCCGACACCGCCAACAGCCTCAACAACCTGGGCTCTCTCTTGTACGCGCAGGGCGACCTGGCGGGGGCGCGGCCCTACTACGAGCGCGCGCTGGCCATCCGCGAGACTGCCCTGGGCCCCGCGCACCCCGACACCGCCCGCAGCCTCAACAACCTGGGCGGGCTGCTGTATGCGCAGGGCGACCTGGCGGGGGCGCGGCCGTACTTCGAGCGCGCGCTGGCCATCCGCGAGACTGCCCTGGGCCCCGCGCACCCCGACACCGCCCAAAGCATCTGGTGGATGGGCACGCTGTTGGCGCAAACGGGGGATCTTGACGCGGCACGCGCGCATCTTGAACGCGCGGTGGGTATATACAGACGCACATTAGGCCCTACCCATCCCACAACGCAGCAATGTGAACGCGCCCTCTCTGGACTTGATTCCTGATCTGCTTTCCCGTAGCCGCGCTATCCATAGCGCGCCCCCACTTGACCCCTCCCCCATCCGTCCTATACTTACCCCCGTACAACAAAAAAGCGCCCCCACTCTGAACGAGGGCGCCCAAATCCGATCAGGTGACGCAACCACCCAACCGGCCACTGCTTACGCAGTAGCCTACATCCTACCACCATCGCGCCGCCTGGTCAAGCCGGACGGCGCGTATGTTGCGCCTCTGATTGCCTTATCAACAGACCACAACATTTGTATTTTCGGTAGGAGGTATTCATGAACTGGCAGGCCTTTCTCGACTCGTCACTTGCTATATGGATTCCCATCATTATCCTTGTCGCCATCATCATCGTCGCCTTCCGCAAGCAAATCGGTGGCCTTATTGACCGCCTCACCAGCGGCAACGTCGAAGCCGGTAAAGAAGGCGTCAAAGTGAAAATCGAAGCCCCGGCCCCCGGATCGCCGGCATCCCCGCCGGCATCTCCTTCTCCATCCGGGACCGCTGGCGTCACGCCCGCCTCTCCTCCCACCACACCGGACCCTGCACACCACTACGGTGCAGTCATCACCAACGCGGAATCAACCGCCGGCGGCGCTCTGGCCGAAGACCAAACCGGACAAGGCGCCCTCATCGACCATGTCAAAGTCAAAGACGACCTCATCGCCAGCAGCACCCTCCCACCGAGCACCGACCCAAAAGCCTAGCCCCCGAGGGTGGGGGCGCGGCAACAATCGAACACGTCCAGGCCGGAGGAAACGTCTACGCCGTCGTAGGCGATTTGACCGTTAACGAAGCCGCCATCGCCGCCGTCACTTCCCTGCACCAACTACCCGCCCCGCCCGCCGACTTCACCGGCCGCACCGACGACCTGGACGCCCTGGCCGCCGCCCTGGAAACCGGCGGCGTGGCCATCGCCGGCCTGCCCGGCATGGGCGGCGTCGGCAAGACCACCCTGGCCCTGCAACTGGCGGCCCGCATCGCCCCTCGCTACCCCGACGCCCAGCTCTACCTCGACCTGCGCGGGACCGATCCTGACCCCCTTACCCCCGCTCAGATCATGGCCCACGTCATCCGCGCCTGGGAGCCTGCCGCCCGCCTGCCTGAAACCGCAGCCGAACTCGCGCCCCTCTACCGCTCCATCCTCCACGGCAAGCGCGCCCTCCTGCTGCTGGACAACGCCGCCGACCGCGCCCAGGTGGAGCCGCTGCTCCCCCCGCCCGGCGTCGTCCTCCTCGTCACCTCCCGCCGGCACTTCACTCTCCCGGGGATGCTGACCCGCCAACTCGACGCCCTCCCGCCTGCCGACGCACGGGACTTGCTGCTCAAGATCGCGCCGCGCATCGGCGGCCACGCTCCCGCCATTGCCGAGTTGTGCGGCTGCCTGCCCCTGGCCCTGCGCCTCGCCGGCAGCCTCCTGGCCGAGACCGTCGACCTCGCCCCCGCCGAGTACCTGGCCCGCCTGGAAGACGCGCGCGCCCGTCTCGATCTGGTCGATGCCTCCCTCAGCTTGAGCCACAACCTCCTCTCCCCCGACCTGCAACGGCTATGGTGCATGCTCTCCGTCTTCCCGGCCACCTTCGACCGTGCTGCCGCTGCCGCGGTCTGGGCACTGGAGCAGGACGAGGCGGGGAAAGCGCTCGGCCAACTGCTGCGCTACAGCCTCGTCACCTGGGACGCCGCCCTCTCCCGCTACGCCCTGCACGACCTGGTCTGCCTGTTCGCCGCCGACCGTCTCTCTGCCTGCCTGGACGAAGCGGCGTGCCAGGCTGCCCATTACCGCCACGCGGCCCATTACCTGGCCGTGCTCCGCGTCGCCGACGACCTCTACCTCGAAGGGGGTGAGGACATCCTGCGCGGCCTGGCCCTGTTCGACCTGGAACGCGCCAACATCGAGGTGGGGCAGGCCTGGGCCGCGGCCCGCTGGCAGCGCGACGCCGCGACCGCGCGTCTGGCGGCTGATTTCCCCGACGCCGGTGCCGATTGCCTCAATCTGCGCCTGCACGCCCAGGAGTGGATTGCCTGGCTGCAGACCGCCCTCGCCATCGCCCGCGAGATCGGCGACCGCCGCCGCGAGGGCATTCATTTGGGCGGCCTGGGCAATGCCTACGTCGACCTGGGGCAGGTGGAGGCGGACGGAGATCGTCCGGGTGCCATCGAGCACTACACCCAGGCGCTGACCATCGCCCGCGAGATCGGCGACCGCCGCAATGAAGGTGTCTGGTTGGGCAACCTGGGCATCGCCTACGCCGACCTGGGGCAGGTGGAGCGCGCCATCGAGCACTACACCCAGGCCCTCGCCATCGCCCGCGAGATCGGCGACCGCCGCAATGAAGGTGTCTGGTTGGGCAACCTGGGCTTAGCCTACCGCCACCTGGGGCAGGTGGAGCGCGCCATCGAGCACTACACCCAGGCCCTCGCCATCGCCCGCGAGATCGGCGACCACCGCAATGAAGGTCTCTGGTTGGGCAACCTGGGCAACGCCTACCGCCACCTGGGGCAGGTGGAGCGCGCCATCGAGCACTACACCCAGGCCCTCGCCATCGCCCGCGAGATCGGCGACCGCCGCGGCGAGGGTGCCCAGTTGGGCAACCTGGGCACCGCCTACCGCAACCTAGGGCAAACCGACAAAGCCCGTGCCTACCTGCAGCAAGCCCTCGCCATCTTCGAGAACATCAAATCCCCCTACGCCGATCGAGCCCGCGAATGGCTCGCCGCCCTCGATGCCCCGTAAGCCCTGTGCTCCCCGGCTTCGGCCGGTTCCTCTCCCCCGGTCTACCGTCTACCGTCGTCGCCAGTCCTCTGGCGCTCCGTCCACCGTCTGCTGTCTACCGTCTACCCCACTTGACCCTTTCCCCATCCCGACTTATACTACCCTTAGAACAAAAAACGCCCCGTGATGTACGACCATCCGGGGCAATAACCAACGGCGATCAGCGCGCCGTAGTGGGCATAAGCATACGCGCGATCAGAATCGCGTTACCCGCCCCCGCGCGTCAAACGTCGACGTCGGGGGCGGCCTGGTTGTTGGACGGAAAAAACAGAAGTCATCAAGTAAATGGCTGTTTCTATATCCCGGCTTCAGCGGAATGTGGCTAAAAGCATGTAGTATTAGATACATTGGTGATGCGTGTAAGAAAAAGCATCTAATATTAGATGCTCCGTCGAATTACATGTTGGGCAGCCTCTCGTCGAGCAGTAGGTGTATGCGGTATCAAAGGAGTAGGACGTGAACGAGTTGGATGCGGTGATCACTGGCTTCATGATCATGTTCGTGTGCTTCGGCCTCCTCTTTGTGGGACTGTCTGTGCCTATGATCCTGCGGCGGGTCAAACCGAATCTCTGGTATGGGTTTCGGACAACGAAGACGTTGGCGGACGAGGAGGTGTGGTATGATGCCAACGCCTACAGTGGGCGACTGCTACTGGTCATGGGGGTCATCTGGGCGGTAGCGACCGTGGTGCTGCGGTATGTGCCGGGGATTGGGACAGACTTGGACACCTATAGCGCCGCGTGCGGTGTCATACTCATGGCGGGGTTGTTGGTAGTTGTGGCCCTGAGTCTCTGGCATCTGCGGTCTCTATGAGAGTGAGTTGAGATGGTTGACTGGAGGTATTTGTTGTAGAACGAGCGGGGAGGAGGTTGCCTACCGATGAGTTGCAGTGTCAAGTCCCAAATTTCACTTTCTGAGAGAACCGCACCTTAACAGCACTCCATTGCCCGCCGCGAACGGCCGCTCGCGTGGTGGATAACGCTCGTCTGCCAGGTTACTCTGGCTTACGCCGGAGCTTGGAGTTCCGGGAATAGTGCTAGGATTTCCGCCGGGGGCGCGATGGCGCGCGGTTGCCCGCCGTAGGTGAAGCCGCGCAATTCCTCACCCAGTTGCAGGTGGAGCAGCCCATACCGGATGAACTGACGGGAGGTCAAACCGCCGCGTTGTTCCGGGGTGAGTTGCCACGACCAGCGCATGAGTTTGCTGGCGACCATCGCCGGCTCGGCATGGTTGTCGGCAGCGCGCTCGCTGAGGACGTGCCACACCGCGACGAGGAGTTTGCGCGCGATCGCCACAATCGCAACGCCCTGGGGCTTGTGGCGGCAGAGCCGGGCGAACTCCCCTTTCCAGTAGGGATGCGTGTTGACCGCGCTCCAGGCCGCCTCGATGAGCACGCGGCGCAAGTCGCGCCGCCCTTGCTTGGTGATGTGCCCTTCGTGCTGAGACTCACCGGAAGCGTGGATGCCGGCCCCCAGCCCGGCGTAGCCCACCAACTGCTTGGCGGAGGGGAAGCGGGTGATATCGCCGATGGCCGCCAGAATGGTCATGGCGGTGAGGAGCGCGAGGCCGGGGAGTTGAATGAGATAGGGAACGTGCTCTCGCCACGGGGCGCCCATGCTGAGGCGCCCCAACTCGGTCTCTACATCGGTGAGTTGCTGCTGCAGATGGTCGAGGGTGGCCACATCGTGTTGCGCGCGCAGCCACTCGGTGGGCGAGACATCCAGCGTTGCCCACCAGTCGCGGTTGTGCGCGGCAAAGAGATCGCCTTCCGGTGGGGTGAGGTTGTGGCGGTGCAGGACGCTGTGCAAGCGATTCTTGGCGGCGGTTTGCTGCTTGACCAGGGCGTGGCGATGCGCCAGCAACGCGCGCAATTCACGCACGGGCTGCGGGGGCACCCACACCGCGGGGATCAGGTTGGCCGCCAGCAGCTTGGCCAGTTTGACCGCATCGTGCTTATCGGTTTTCACGGCGGCCGCCGCAATCCACTTGACCTGGAGCGGATTGGCAACGATCGCCCGGCCAGTCAGTGGCGCGACCTGGTCATAACACCACCAGGCGTTGCCGGTGGCTTCCAGGACGACGGCATCCCGGGAGCTAAGGTGTTGGGCGGCCCAGGTGGGGAAGTCGTCCAGGGTGATCCGGCGGGTGGGCCTGAGGAGCACATTCTGTTGGGCGTCCACCGCCGCGACGACGACAAAGTGCTTGTGGAGATCAATCCCCACAAAGCGGGTGACAGTTATCTCTGTCATTGTTTACCTCCTGGTTCAATAGATTGGGCTGTGGGCGCGGATTGTGGGCAGAACGTGTCAACTACCGATGCGGGTTAGGGTACGCGTAGCACCCTCCCAGATGAGAGTATTCGACGGGGAGCCACATAACACAAACGGGTTCATCTGGCGATCATCCCATGGGCCGCGACGGCTCGCCCGCACGCTCCGGCCCGGCGCGTGCCCGTCACTCATCACCGTGAGGATAGCACGTTCCGCGCTGTTCGACAATATCATTCTAATAACAAGTCGCTGCACCTGACGCGGCTATCATGCCCGGTTGCGAAGTCGGTGAGGCCTGCCACCAAGGTCTCCACTGGAGGCTCGTCGCCCCAGCCGCCGCGCAGGTGAGTCGCCACCGTTAATCTACCTCCAAAAACTAACTCCCCCTCTCCCTGTCTGCCGTCTACCGTCTACGCAACGTCCGCGTTGCGCCCTCACTTGACCCTTTCCCCATCCCGACCTATACTACCCTTAGAACAAAAAACGCCCCGTGATGTGTGACCATCCGGGGCAACAACTTCCGGCGACATCCGCGCCGTGGTGGGCCTAAGTATAGCACACTCCCGCCCCCGCGCGTCAAACGCCGACGCCGGGGGCGTAGTATTTGGCGAGATACACCGGCATTGGACCCTGCTCGATGTTTCGGCAAAAATCTCTTTAGAAGTGTCTTATACCGAATAAATTCCGTATAAGATGTCGGAGCGGGTGCTTTTGCGGAAATGAACGGCGGCGGCTTAGGCGGAAAAATTTCCGTATAATTACATTGTTGGGCGCGGGGTGAGTGCAGGAGTGGGCAAATGGCCGCGCATGCAGTGCGGCAATAGCAACTAATATGATTTTTCGCAATACCGCATAAGTTGCTACGAACTATCAATCGGTGGCAGCGTTTTCCATCGCTGCGCGAGTTGATTGAGTTGCGCCTGGGAGCGTTTCGGGGAACGCGTGTGCAATCTAAAACGCGCGCGATGG
>Ga0209722_1002994_pt1 | contig 12347 bp, 10 predicted proteins | sample BioC12SIPDNA_2_FD_185745 | JGI IMG/M metagenome (GOLD analysis project Ga0209722, IMG submission 185745) | Anaerobic biogas reactor microbial communites from Washington, USA - Biogas_R1_A C12 SIP DNA (SPAdes) (version 2) | ecosystem: Engineered > Bioreactor > Anaerobic > Unclassified | place... | reverse complement strand
GTCGATACGACGACGCCCCGTCCGGTGCCGTTGCCCGAAGGCGTGCTGACCAACGATATCCATCGACTTCTGGCCGATGAGAGCATCACGGTCGGCGTCGAACTGGTCGGGGGCACGGGCATCGCCCGCACCATCCAGCTCGATCTGCTGCGGGCGGGCAAGGACGTCGTCACGGCGAACAAGGCCCTCCTGGCAGAGCACGGCGCCGAACTCTACCGTGTGGCCCGCGAGTGCGGCCGCTGCATCGCGTTCGAAGCCAGTTGCGCCGGCGGCGTCCCGATCATCGGCGCCATCCGCACCGGGCTGGCGGCCAACAACGTCCGCGCCATGTATGGAATCGTCAACGGCACGTGCAACTACATCCTCTCGAGCATGAGCGCCAAGGATGAAGAGTTCGCCGTCGCGCTGGCCCAGGCCCAGAAGCGCGGGTTTGCCGAGGCCGATCCCACGCTGGACATCACCGGGGGCGACAGCGCCCACAAGCTGGCCATCCTGGCGTCGATGGCGTTCGGATACGAGATCGCTCTCGACGACATCTTCGTGCAGGGCATCGACGGCATCGCCAAGGAGGACATTCGGTACGGCCGGGAAATGGGATACTGTCTCAAGCTTCTGGCGATCGGCTTGAAGGACGAACGCGGCAGAGTCTCGTTGCGGGTTCACCCGTCGTTCATCGCCGCCGGCAGCTCGCTGGCGCGGGTCGACGGCTCGTTCAACGCCATCAGCATCTTCGGCAGCGCCGTGGGCGAGACGCTCTACTACGGACGTGGGGCCGGCATGATGCCGACGGCCAGCGCCGTAGTGGCCGACATTCTCGACGTGGCGATGGGCAACTCGCGGACGACATTCGAGCACTTGCGGCTCAAACCGCGAGAAGACGTAATTCCATTGATTGAGGACATCAGCGATTCGGTGAGCCGGTTCTACATCCGGGTCATGGCCAAGGACGTCCCGGGCGTTGTCGCTTGTTACGGCAGGATCCTCGGCGATCACCAGATCAGTATATGCTCGGCGATCACCAGATCAGTATTTCCGGCGCCCTGCAACACGAGGGTCGGGGCCCGGACAACACGGTCCCGGTCGTGATCACGACCCACCGGACCCAGGAACGGAACATGGCGGCGGCGCTGGCGGAACTGGCCCAATCGGAGTTCTTCACCGGGCAACCGGTGTGCATTCGAATCGAAGACATTCCCGAGGACCGGGACGTCTGACGGCAGAACCGGCGCATCGAAGGCGTCGTTTGGGTCGCCCCCGTCGTTCGATGGAGGCCGGCCTTCTGGATGGTGGATCAGGTAGCGTATGACCAAGTATGTGATTATTGTCCCGGACGGAGCGGCCGATGAGCCGATTGAACTGTTCGACGGCAAGACAGCCCTGGAGGCGGCCGAGACGCCGAACATGGACCGCATCACCACGGAGGGCCGCCAGGGGCTCGTGCGGACGGTCCCGGAGGGCATGGAGCCCGGCAGCGACGTCGCACAGATGAGTCTGCTGGGCTACGATCCGGCCCGCTATTACACCGGCCGGGCGCCCATCGAAGCGGCCGCCAAGGGGATCAAGCTTGGAATTTCCGATTGGGTCTTCCGCTGCAACCTCGTGACCATCGCCGACGGACGCATGGCCGATCACAGCGCCGGGCACATCTCGACGGAGGAATCGGCCAGCCTGCTCGAGGCATTGCAGGCCCGGATCGCCGACGAGCGTCTGTCGCTGCACACCGGGGTCAGCTATCGCCATCTTCTGGTCTGCCAGGGCATGGACTTCGACGTGCGAACGTATCCGCCGCATGATTTTCTCGGCACGGACGTGGAGAAGCTGCTTCCCAGAGGCAAAGGAGCGGATCTGCTCATCGAGCTGCTGAACCTCTCGCAGCAGGTCTTCACCGACCACGACGTCAATCGGGTCCGGCGCGATCTCGGCGAGAATCAGGTCAGTTCGGTCTGGCTGTGGGGCCAGGGCAAGCGGGCCCATCTGGAGAGCTTCCGCAAGCGTTTCGGCCTTGGCGGCGTGGCGATCACCGCCGTCGATCTGGTGCGCGGACTGGCCAAGCTGGTCGGCTTCGACCTGATCGAAGTGCCCGGGGCGACCGGCCTGTTCGACACGAACTACCAAGGCAAGGCCGCTGCCGCCATTGAGGCCCTGAACGACCATGACCTGGTCTTCGTACACATCGAGGCGCCGGACGAAGCCTCCCATGGGGGCAACGCCCCGGTGAAGAAGGCGGCGATCGAGCAGATCGACCGGCACATCGTCGGGCCTGTTCTGGAGGCCCTTCAACGTTTCGAGAGCTGGCGCATCCTCGTGCTGCCCGACCACCCGACACCGGTCCGACACGGGGCGCACTCGGCCGAGCCGGTGCCCTTTGCGATGGCCGGCACGGGCATCACCGGCATTCTGCACCTCGGCTTCGGCGAATCCAATGCCGCCAGGTCGGGATTTCGTATCGACAACGGGCACGAATTGATGGAGTATTTCCTCAAGAGCGCCGTCTGACGGCCTGCCTCCATCACCCGAGCCTTCCCGCAATCGCGGATTCCGTAGCTGAAGGGGACGAAAATGAAAGTCGCAAAATTCGGCGGGTCTTCTCTGGCGGACGCCGGACAAATACGCAAGGTGGTCGATATCGTCAAGGCCGATCCGGATCGTCGTATTGTCGTGGTCTCGGCGCCGGGCAAGCGGTCTGCGGACGACGTCAAAGTCACCGACATGCTCATCGCCCTGGCGAACGCCGTCATCGCCGGCCGTTCTTACGCCGCCGAACTGGATGCGGTGGTCGGGCGATACGCCCAGATCCAGCGAGAACTGGGCCTCGATACCGCCGTCATCCATGAGATCGAGGCTGACCTGCATAGCCGGATCGAGCAACGGTCCGCCAACGACGCCCAGTTCATCGACACGATCAAGGCCTCCGGAGAGGACAACAACGCCAAGATCGTCGCGCAGGTCTTCGCCAACCAGGGCGTGCCGGCCCGGTATGTCAATCCAAAGGATGCCGGCATGCTCCTGAGCGACGATTTCGGAAACGCCCAGGTCCTGCCTGAGTCCTTCAGCAATCTCAGGACCCTGCGCGACGAGAAGGAGGTGCTGATCTTCCCCGGCTTCTTCGGCTATACCCGGCAGGGACAGGTCGCGACGTTCCCGCGCGGCGGCTCGGACATCACCGGCGCCATCGTCGCCGCTGCCGTCAAAGCCGACGTCTACGAGAACTTCACCGACGTCGATTCGGTCTTCTCGCTCGATCCGCGTATCGTGCCCGAAGCGCCGCCCATCAGCCTGCTGACGTTCCGGGAGATGCGCGAACTGTCGTATGCCGGCTTCGGCGTGTTCCACGACGAGGCCATCGTCCCGGCCGTCCGCGCCAGGATTCCCATCTGTATCAAGAACACCAATCGACCGGAGGCACCGGGGACAATGATCGTGGCGGAGCGAAAGTACGAACAGGGCGAAATCACCGGAATCGCCAGCGCCGATGGATTCAGCGCGATCTATCTGAGCAAGTACATGATGAACCGCGAGATGGGATTCGGCCGACGATTGCTTCAGGTCCTCGAGGACGAGCATCTGTCCTTCGAGCACGCGCCCTCCGGGATCGACGACATGTCGGTCATCCTGCGGAGCCGGCAGTTGACGCCGGGCAAGGAGGCGCACGTGCTCAATCGCATCCGCACGGAGCTGGAGGTGGACGATGTGACGATCGACCACGGTTCATGTCGGTCATCCTGCGGAGCCGGCAGTTGACGCCGGGCAAGGAGGCGCACGTGCTCAATCGCATCCGCACGGAGCTGGAGGTGGACGATGTGACGATCGACCACGGTTTGTCGCTGATTATGATTGTCGGAGAAGGCATGCGGTACGCCGTCGGCGTGGCCGCCCGGGCGTGCGCTGCTCTGGCCGATGCCGGCGTCAATATCGAGATGATCAACCAGGGCTCGTCCGAGATCAGCATCATGTTCGGCGTCAAGGAAGTCGACCGTAAACACGCCGTCCATGCCCTGGCCCACGCGCTGCTCAAGATCGCCAAAAAGCCTTGATCCAACCGCGAAAACGGCCCCGTGTTCTGAGCCGACGGTTGCGAGCCGTTGTGATGGGTGCGGTCCTCATCGGGCTCGTTGTGCTGGCGTGGTTCGATCGCGCCGTCGTCACGCCGCAGCGCGGCAGCGCCAATCGTTCGGCCGAACAGACGACCGCCCAGGATCTCGCCCGCTATCATGGAAAGGCCTTTGACGTGGCCCGCGTCGTGGACGGTGACACGCTGGACATCGCTGCTCCGGACGGCGCAAGTACCACAACCCGTGTCCGGCTGCTGGGAATCGACGCGCCGGAGACGCATGCACCCGATGATCGGCCGGCGCATTTTGCGATGGAAGCGGCGGCGTTCGCACGCGGACAGCTTTCCGGCCGACGCGTGAACCTGTATCTCGAAGAAGATGGACGCACGCGAGGCCATTACGGAAGACTGCTCGCCTATGTCGCCCTGCCCGACGGCACGGTGCTCAACGAAGTGCTGATCGCCGAAGGCTACGCTTACGCCGACCTGCGATTCCGGCATGGCTTCTATCACAAATACCGCCAACTGGAGGGCAGCGCGCGAGCTCTGGGAAAGGGCCTGTGGGCCGAGGCGACGCGCGAGGATCTGCCCGCCTGGCTTCAGCGAATGCGTCCGGCCCTGCTGGCGGATTGAGGTCGGCGGGCGGCAGACTACAGATTGTACTCCTTGATCTTGCGATACAGAGTGCGCTCGCCGATGCCGAGAATCCTGGCCGCCTTCTCGCGGTTGCCCTCCGTTTTCGTCAGCGTGTCGAGGATGGCCTTCTTCTCGAGGTCGTTGAGCGAGACGCCGGCCAGGTTCGCCGGCGCGGCCGTGCCGCCGGTCAACTGCCGCCGGCGCGCGATGTCCGGCGGAATGTCCTGAACGTCGAGGCGATCGCGGTCGCACATCACGACCATCGTCCGGACGACATTCTTGAGCTGCCGGATATTCCCCGGCCAATCATGGGCCGTCAGGATGTGCATCGCCGCATCGCTGATCCCCCGGACCTCGGAGCCGATCTCCTCAGCCGCCTCCTGCAGGAAATGCCGCACGAGCAGAGGAATGTCCTCCTGACGCTCTCGAAGGGCCGGCAGCGAGACGTTGACCCCCTTGATGCGGAAGTACAGGTCCTCGCGAAACTTGTTCTGCTCGATCAGACTGTTCAGACTGTGGTTGGTCGCGCTGATGATACGCACGTCCACCGAGATCGCCTTGTTTGAGCCCACGGGGATCACCATGCCGTCCTCTAAAACGCGGAGCAGCTTGGCCTGCATGGTCAGAGGCATGTCCCCGATCTCGTCGAGAAACAGCGTGCCTTCGTCGGCGATCTCGAACAGGCCCTTGCGGTCCATGTTGGCGCCCGTGAAGGCGCCCTTGACGTGGCCGAACAGTTCGCTTTCCAGCAGCGTCTCCGTCAGCCCGGCGCAGTTGACCGGGCGGAACGGCTTGTTTCGACGCAGCGAGTTGTCGTGGATGGCCCGCGCCAGCAGCTCCTTGCCCGTCCCCGACGGCCCCTCGATCAGAACCGAGATGTTCGTGGGCGCGACGCGACGAACGATCTCGAAGATGCGCTGCATGGCCGGGCTGTCCCCCATGATCCCTTCGAAGAGAAAGTGCTCCGGACTCCGCTCGGTCTGCGTCTTTCGGGCGTCGGCCCCGGCTGCCCGCCGGCTTGCCTGTTCCACGAGCGTCCGCAACTGATCGATGTCGAGTGGTTTGACCAGATAATCGAACGCCCCCTGCTTGATCGCCTCTTTGCAGTTCTCGATCGTCGCATAGGCGGTGATCAGGATCACCTCGGTCGAGTCGCTGTTCTGCCGGACCTGACGCAGCACCTCCAGGCCATCGGCACGGCCCTCGAGCTTCAGGTCTGTCACCACCACGTCGACGCGCCGGCTCCGCAACACCTCGATGGCGTCTTCGCCCGTGTAGACCGCCAGCGCCTTGACCGGCAGCCGTTCGAGGGCCTCGACGATTCCGTCGGCATGGTCGCGCTCGTCGTCGACGACCAGGACCACTGGCTTGTGTTCTGTCATACGCTTACCTCGTTCGATGCGGCGTCGAAGCCGGCCAGGGGCAGCTCGATCGTGAACTGGCTGCCTTTGCCCGGCTCGCTGTGTACGGCAATCGTGCCGCCGTGCGACTCCACGATCTTCTTGGCGGTGGCGAGCCCCAGCCCCGTCCCCCCGGAACGCGAGGAATGGTATGGGCGGAAGATCGTCGCCAGCCTCTCGGGGGAAATCCCCCTGCCCGTATCGCTGATCTGTATGACCGCCCTGCCCGGGCGGCCCTGTGTCCGAACCATCAGTTCGCCGCCGGCGTCCATAGCCTGCTGAGCGTTGATCAGCAGGTTCAGCAAAACCTGCTTCAACGCTCCGGCATCCACCCGACAGGTCAACGGTTCGGTCGCCAGGCTGTGCCGCAGCGTCAGGGAATGGCTGCACGCCTGCGGCAGATAGAAGTCGATCATGTCCTCGACCAGCTCATTCAGGTTCATCGTCACCGGCTGCAATTCGGGCCGCCTGACGTAGCGAAGGAAACCCTCGACAATCTGCTCAAGCCGGTCCGTCTCTTTCTCGATCACGGTGATCTTACGCTTCGCCCCAGCCAGATTGTTCTGGCTGCGGTCGATCGCCGGCTTGTACGGCTCGCGGAGATCGACGCCCTCCAGGGCTTCGCGCGTGAGCTTCAGATTGACCTTGATCGTCGAGAGCGGGTTCTTGATCTCGTGCGCCAGCTCACCGGTCAGACGCGTCAGCATCTCATCGGAATCCACCTGCGCAGCCCGGGCGGCATTCGCCCGGCGCTGGACCCTGCGAAGCAGGAACCCCGCCGCCGGGACAACGATCAGAAGAGCCCCAATGACCCCGGCCAGAAACAGTCTCACGCGTCTATCACCCCGCTTGGCGGATCCCCGTTGTCCCCAAAAACCAAGAGCCGAACGATCAAGAAGGCCCCGTCCGGATCTCTCCGGCGTCGCGCCCTTTCGACCTTCGGCTCTGACTGACTGCTTTGCAATTCGACGGCGGCTGCACCGACGAAGAAGCCCTATCGCTTCTCGTGGGGCCGCGGCCTCTTCTCTTCCTTGATGCCGAGTTCCGCCAGGGCCGCACGGCGCGAGAGCTTGAGCCGACCCTGGTCGTCGATCGAGATCAGCTTGACCGGGACGATGTCCCCGAGTTTGCAGACGTCGTCGACCTGCTTGACGTAGCCATCGCTCAACTCGCTGATATGACAGAGCCCCTCGACCCCGGGCGCAATCTCGACGAACATGCCGAAATCCTTGATCGAGACGACCTTGGAGTCCTTGTAGAGACGCCCCACCTCCGGCGGTTTGGTCATCGCTTCGATCAGCGCCTTGGCCTTGAGATGACCGTCGCCGCCGACGCAACTGATGAAGACCGTGCCGTCCTCCTCGATCTCGATCGTGGTGTTGGTCTGCTCCTGGAGGCTCTTGATCATCTTGCCGCCGGGCCCGATGACCTTGCCGATGAACTCCGGATCGATCTCCACGGTGATGAGCTTCGGTGCATACTGGCTCAGCTCCGCCCGCGGCGTGCTGATGGCTTTGTTCATAATCTCCAGGATATGAAGCCGCGCGTTCCGGGCCCGTTCCAGGGCCTCGACCATGATCTGATGCGGCAGCCCCTCGGCCTTGATATCCAACTGGATGGCGGTGATCCCCTCACTCGTTCCGGCCACCTTGAAATCCATATCCCCGAAGTGGTCCTCTTCGCCGATGATATCGGTCAGCAATTCATAACGACCGTCGTTGCCGCTGATCATACCGACCGAGATACCGGCCACGGCGCCGTTGATGGGCACACCGGCGTCCATCAGGGCCAGCGAACCGCCGCAAACGGATGCCATGGAACTCGATCCGTTGGACTCGGTAATATCAGAGATGAGCCGCACGGTGTACGCAAACTTGTCGGACGACGGCCGCACGTTCTCGAGCGCTCGTTCGGCCAACGCTCCGTGCCCGATCTCCCGACGGCCCGGTCCGCGGATCGGTTTGACCTCGCCGACGGAGAACGGTGGGAAATTGTAGTGGTACGTGAAGCTCTGGCTGTATTCTTCCATGAGTCCGTCGATGATCTGCGCGTCCCGAATGGTGCCGAGTGTCACGCTGATCAACGCCTGAGTCTCGCCCCGTGTGAAGAGCGCCGACCCGTGTGTCCGGGGCAGCAATCCGACCTCACAGGAGATGGGACGGACCTGGTCGTAGCCGCGACCGTCGGGCCGCTTGCCTTCAAGAATCATCTGCCGAACGACTTCGCATTCGATCTTCCCGAGAATCCGCTTAACCATGCCCGGATTGGCCTTGGCCTCACCGGCCTCCTCGCCGCAGTATCGGGTCTTCACCTCATCCAGCAACGCGTTGACCGCGTCATTACGATCGCGTTTGCCCTGAATCGTCTTGAGTTCCCGAAGCGGCTCGGTGATCTCTGCCCGGATCTTCTGCTCGAGTTCCGCATCGATCTCCGTCAGCGGAATCACCTTCTCTACGCCGACCTTCTGTTGCAGCTCCTCGATCATCTCGATGACCTGGCCAGCCGCTTCGTGCCCGGTGCGAATGGCCTGGGCCACGACATCTTCGGCCAGCTCCTTGGCGCCCACCTCGAGCATGTTGATGGCCTCTTTCCGGCCGCCAACGAGGACGTTGATGTCACTTTCGGCGAGTTGCTGGTACGTCGGGTTGACGACAAACTCGCCGTTGATTCGACCCACGCGACAGGTGCCGATGGGCCCTTGGAACGGGATGCTGCTGATGCACAGCGCCGCACTGGCGCCGATCATGGCCGGCACGTCCGGATCGTTGTCCTGGTCCGCACTGAGCACGGAGGCCATGATCTGGACTTCCTGAAAATAACCATCCGGGAAGAGCTGGTCCGCACTGAGCACGGAGGCCATGATCTGGACTTCCTGAAAATAACCATCCGGGAAGAGCGGGCGAATGGGCCGATCGATCATCCGCGCGGTCAGGATCTCCTTCGTTGTAGGTCGCCCTTCGCGTTTGATAAAGCCGCCCGGGAACTTGCCGGCGGCGCTGTGTCGTTCACGGTAATCGACACTCAAAGGAAAGAAATCGATATCCTCAAATCTCGGAGGCGCGCACGTCGCCGCGACAAGGACAATGGTCTCGCCGTACCGCACCATGACGGCTCCACCGGCCTGTCTGGCGATCCGCCCCGTCTCGATCGTGAGCGTTCTTCCGCCGATTTCTCTGGAAACACTATGAACATCCGACATAACTACCTCGTTGGTTTGTGCGTATGTGCGCCACATGGAAGGCGTCCGGCCTCGCATGCACGACCATCGCGTCCACGTCGTGTGGACGTCTACGGCTCGTCGCACTGATACACGGGATTATGCTATTTTCGCAGCCCAAGGCGGGAGATGACGGCCTGGTAGCGCTTGACGTCCCTGTCACGAATGTACCTCAGCAGTGCGGAGCGGTTGCCGACCATCTTGAGCAGACCACGACGAGAGGAGTGGTCCTTCGGGTGGGCCTTGAGGTGTTCGGTCAGGTCGTTGATCCGCCGGGACAGAAGTGCGATCTGCACCTCCGGGGATCCGGTATCCCCTTCGTGCGTCTCAAAATCAGTGAGAATCTGGCCTTTTTGTTCTTTCGTCAGCATGTTTCCCTAATACCCTTCTTGGTTCGCCTCATTTGAGGTTAGCGTAACACTCGGATTATGAATCCTTTAATCTAAACGACTTGCGACGATTCTGGCAAGCTTTTTTTGCCGCAGCAGGCTCAAAATCCCCCTGTCGGCCCCTCGGATGGCTTCGGAGGCCACCGAAACCGCCCCATCGTCAGCCGGGCGCTGCGCCGCATTCGCCCTCGTCAGGCCGTTTCTCGTCCAGGAAGGCCTGCAGGATCTCGGCGGCCGCCACGGCGTCGAGCCGGTCCCGCCGGCGGGCTTTGGACAGCCCCGCTGCTTCGAGCTTCTCGGCGGCGCCGAAACTGCTCAATCGCTCGTCCTGAAGGCAGACAGGCAGCCCGAGACGCTGGCCCAACCGCTCGGCGAATGCCTTGGCCTTCGCCGCCTGGGGGCCTTCCGAGCCGTCCATGTTCAGTGGCAACCCCACCACAACGGCCCCCACCCCTTCGTCCTTCGCGATCCGCTCGATACCGGTCAGGACGTCCGCGCGCCCGTCCAGCACGCACAAAGGCGAGGCGATGGTCTGCCCGGCGTCGCAGATGGCCAGGCCGATGCGTCGGCTGCCGTGGTCTATAGCGAGGTATCTCATCGTGACCGCCGGCGTCTCCGGAGACGCCCGGTTCCTACAAAAACTCGTTGCGGCCGTGCTGTTCGAGCCGGCCCAGAAGCTCTTTGAGCCGATCGGTCTGGTCCGCCCGGCAGACCAGGGTCGCGTCCGGCGTGTGCGCGACGACGATGCCGTCGAGGCCGATCGCCGCAATCAGATGGCCTTTGTCTTCGGTGACAACCACGCTGCCGGAGCAGTCCAGCAGTTCGCTGGCCCCGGCGACAACAACGTTGCCGTGGGCGTCTGATTCGACGATGTCGGCCAGCGCCGCAAACGACCCAAGGTCCAGCCAGCGGCAATCCAGCCGAATCGTACAGACCTGTTTGGCCCGTTCCATCACCGCATAGTCGATGCTAATCTTCGGCAATCGGCCAAATTGTTCGGACAGCACCGCCTGCTGATCGGGCGTGTCCCAGGCCGCCGCAATCCGCCGCAGCGGTTCGGCCGTCTCCGGAACGAAGTCGGTCAGGTTCTTCAGGATCGTACCGGCCTTCCAGACAAACATCCCCGAGTTCCAGAAATACCGCCCGTCCGCCACGTAATCCTGCGCCGTGGCCAGATCCGGCTTCTCTTTGAACGCCGCGACTGAATACACCGCATTCTTGCACACCTCGCACGCACATGGATCGCCACACTTGATGTACCCGAACTGCGTGCTGGGAAACGTCGGCGGGATCCCGAACGTGATCAGCGCATCGGGATGGGCCGCCACAAACGAGAACGCGTCGCGCAGGGCCTCCTGCAAAACCGTCGCCGGTTCGAGCAACTGATCGGCGGTGACGACCGCCATCGTCGCCGTCGGATCGCTCTTGCACAGCACGGCCGCCGCCAGACCGATCGCTCCGGCGGTATCCCGTACCTCCGGCTCGGCGATCACGTTGCCCGACGGCAGCCCCGGCAGGTCCTCGCGGACCACATCGACGTAGTCGGCGTTGGTCAGAACGACGATGTTGCGCAGATCGAAAAGCGATCCAATCCGCTCGAAACAGCGTTCCAGCAGCGTCCGCCCATCCAAAAGCTTGAGCACCTGCTTGGGGCGCTTCTGCCGGCTCAATGGCCAGAGTCTCTTGCCCGTGCCCCCTGCCATAATTACGGCATAGTTCATATTTCGTTCCTCTTTCAACCCATCTCGCCAGGCGCCGGACCCAACCGAACCTCCGCCGGATCGGCGACCGCTTTGGCCAGAGAGAAGCGCCCGGCGAGCGTACTGCCGTTGTATTCCGCAGTGATCTCACACCCGCGGCAAAGGCCTTCAATCCTGGCGTGACGCTCTACACACGCGTCAGATTGGCGTATTGTAGCAGGAGCGACTTGGTTTGTCCCGAATTGAACTGGACGGTGACCACGCTGTTGGCGCCCATGTCAGCGTACTTGCGGACGCGTCCGAGCCCGAAGGTCTTATGCCGCACGAGCTGACCCGGGGCAAACTCCGGTTCCGCCTGTTTGGCGGGCGCCGCACGCGAGACCGCGAACGAACGCGGCGGACGGCTGTAGCTGAAGAAGGCGTCCTGATCGTCCTCCTCGCCGTCCTCGTCGTCCGGCGCCACGGAATCGAGGCCCAGCTCGAAAAGGAACGGGGACGCCACCGTCCGGAGGAACTGCCCGCGAACGGTTCGGTACCGCGCATAGCTCAGATACAGGTTGATCCGGGCCCGCGTGACGCCGACAAAGAACAGTCGACGCTCCTCTTCCAGTTCGTCGCCGTCGCCGCTGCCACGCTCGTGCGGGAGCAGGCCGTCTTCGAGCCCGATGATGAAGACGTGGTCGAATTCGAGCCCTTTGGCGGCGTGGAGCGTCATCAGGGCGGCCCGCTCGCTCGTCGCCTCGTAGGCATCGGTGTCGCTGAACAGGGCGATCTGCTGGAGGTAATCGAGCAACGACGGCTCGGTCGTCTGCTGGTCATAGGCGGCTGCCGCATTGATCAGTTCACCGATATTCTCCAACGCATCCTGACCGTCCTGGCCGGTCCCCTTGAACGACTGCTCCAGGCCGGACTCGCAGAAAACCCGTTCGGCCAGCGGCGCCACCGGGCCCACGA
>Ga0209722_1002991_pt1 | contig 12354 bp, 9 predicted proteins | sample BioC12SIPDNA_2_FD_185745 | JGI IMG/M metagenome (GOLD analysis project Ga0209722, IMG submission 185745) | Anaerobic biogas reactor microbial communites from Washington, USA - Biogas_R1_A C12 SIP DNA (SPAdes) (version 2) | ecosystem: Engineered > Bioreactor > Anaerobic > Unclassified | place... | reverse complement strand
GTCTTCGACATGGCTCAGCCCTTCTTGATGCCGGTGATCTCGACGGTGGAGTACCGCTGGCGGTGCCCCCAGCGCCGACGCTGGTTCGACTTGTTCTTGTAGGTGAACCCGGTGATCTTCGGGCCCCGCCCCTCGGCGACGACCTTGGCCACGGCCGTTTCCAGCCGGGCGGCCGCGTCGCGCTCGCCGAGGTGTTGCAGCATCAGCACCGCCGAGAGAATCAGGGCCGTCGGGTTCACCTTGTTCTGTCCCTTGTACTTCGGGGCCGACCCGTGGGTGGCCTCGAACGTCGCGCACGTGTCGCCGATGTTGGCGCCGGGGGCCACGCCCAGGCCGCCGACGAGCCCCGCGCACAGGTCGCTCAGGATGTCGCCGTACAGGTTCGGCAGGACCAGGCAATCGTACAGCTCGGGCTTCTGCACGAGCTGCATGCACATGTTGTCCACGATGCGGTCCTCGAACTCGATGTCGGGGTAGGCGGCCGCCACCTCGCGGGCCACCTCCAGCCACAGACCGTCGGTGAACTTCATGATGTTGGCTTTGTGGACCGTGGTGACCTTCCTGCGGCCGTTGGCGCGGGCGTACTCGAACGCGTACGTGTGAATCCGCCGCGTGGCCTCGGCGCTGATCGGCTTGACCGAGATGCCCGACCCCGAGCGGACCTTCTTCTCGCCGTGCTCGTTGAGCCAGCCGATGAGCGCTTCGGTGTCGTCGGCGCCCTTCTTGAACTCGACGCCGGCATAGAGGTCCTCGGTGTTCTCGCGGAAGAGGACCAGGTCGATGCCGTCGTACTTGCTGCGAACGCCGGGATAGCTCTTGCAGGGGCGCAGGCAGCAGTACAGATCGAACATGTGCCGCAAGGCCACGTTGACGGAGCGGAAGCCCTTGCCGACGGGCGTGGTGATGGGGGCCTTGAGGGCCAGCTTGGTGCGCTTGATGGAGTCCAGGAGCGACGGTGGCAGGGGCGTGCCGGCGGTTTCCATGATGTCGACGCCGGCTTCCTGAACGTCCCATCGGACGGCGACGCCCGTGGCGTCCACGCACCGTCGTGCGGCCTCGGCCAGCTCCGGACCCACACCGTCTCCGCGAACCAAGGTAATGTCGTAAGCCATGTGACGCCCTTTCCGTCTGGGGCCGCGACGGCTGCCCGTGTGCGGCCCGGTCCCTGTGTCGCCTCGCCGCGTGCGACCGATGCGCCCTCGCGCACGGCCGCGCGCCGCCGAGCACGGTATCCTAGGCCCGCCCCCGCGGCCTGTCAAGGAAAACGGAACCGGCCGGACAGGGGTGAGTGTGCGTCACGTTTGCAGGTACGCAGGCTCTCGCGCCGCGGACACGGCGGGGAGCGACGTAGGGGTCGCTCGTTGCAAGTCCCGAGTCTCGTCGAGGGGCGAACTGCTCTTCCAGACGCCCGTCCCCGCGCGTGTCGCTCGTGAGCGCCCCCTGCGTCGCTTCCCGCACCGGCCCACAGGCAGGGCATGCACCCGCTTGCAGCCGAGCGGAGGGTTCAAGACGTTCGGCATGCCTGACGGGGCAGGCATGGCACCCGGCGCATGGGCAGACAGCAAGTCCGTCGACGGCTTCTCTGGTGCCACCCCAGGTCGCGCGTAGGTGCACGGGGTGGGGAAAAACACAAAATGTAGTGCTTTCCGGGGGCAGTTCTCTTGCATGCGGGCTTTGTGCATCGTATGCTTAGCTTATCTGATGGCTATCACGGCGTCGGGTCCAGGCGCTCGGCGCTCGCAAGGTGTGGGGCCTGTGGAGGTGGACCGCCATGAACGGCTCTACGGTTGTCCGGCATTCCGTTCAGTACGGGTTTAAGCGAACCGACTTCCCTTCGCCGCAAAGTCACGGAGCGTTCGTCATTCTGCCGGAAAAGCCGGCTGACGGGAGCCCGTGGGTCTGGTATGCGCCGACGTTCGTCACGGGCGACCGGCCGCTGCCCAAGCCGCTGCACGAGTGGTACCTGCGTCCGCTGCTGGAGGCGGGTTTCGCCGTGGCCGGCGTTGACGTGGGCGAATCCTGGGGCAGCCCCGCCGGGCGCACCGGGTTCAACGAGTTCTATCACCTTGTGACCCGCCAGTTCGCCCTGTCGTCGAAGGCGTGTCTCCTGCCCCAGAGCCGCGGCGGACTGATGCTCTACAACTGGGCCGCCGAACACGCCGAATGCGTCCGCTGCATCGGCGCCATCTACCCCGTCTGCAACATCCGGCACCCGCAGCGTCTGGAGACCGTGTGCAAGGCGTACGAGCTGACGAGCGAGCAACTGCTCGCCCAGATCGACCGCCACCATCCGCCCGAGCGGCTGGCCCCGCTGGCGGCCGCGGGCGTCCCGATCCTCCACATTCACGGCGACCGGGACGAGATTGTGCTTCTGGAGAACAACTCCGGCGACCTCATCCGGCGGTACCAGGCGCTCGGCGGCCCGGGCGAACTCATCATCGTCCACGACAAGGGACACGAGGAAGTGCCCGAGTACTTCGAGCGGCCTGAGCTGCTGGAGTTCTTCCTCCACCAGGGCGCCTCGGTCGCGTGCGGATCGTAGGGTCGCGGGAGGAGCTGTCATGCCTATCCCGGTGACGTGCATCCAGTGCCACAAGACGTTCAAGGCGTCGGACTCGGCGGCCGGGCGCAAGGCCAAGTGCCCTGCGTGCGGCCACGTGATCGAGATTCCGGCGGCTCCGCCCGGCGCGTCCGAGGGACCTCCCGCGCCGACCGGTCACGCCGCTGCGTCGCCGCATCCGGCCGATGCGCTGGCCGCGGCGCTGGCGGGTGCGGCCGGGCTCTCGACGCCCTCGGTCGTGGGCGAGGAGCCCGAGGCCGTGCGCCCGCAGCCGGTGCGACCCGAGCCGGTCGTCGCGGCGCCGGCAGTTGTATCGCCCCCGGCGGCGGAGGCGGACGTCGTCGCCCCCCATGCCCCCGGCGACGAAGACGAGATGATTACCGTGCCGCCGATCGGCGTCCAGACGCCCAGCGGCCTGGTCGTGGGCCGGCGGGGGCATCTGCGACAGGCCGTCCGACGTCACCGGCAGACGGCCGCCTGGGCTCGCATCGTCGGCATGGTCCTCGGCGGCATGTGCCTCGTCATCGGTATCACCGGCATGATCTACCTGGCCATCGTTACGCGCGCCCTGTTGACCGCGCTGGGCGTGTTCCTGCTGATGCTCGTCCTCGCCGCGGCCACGGTCGCCGGCGGCATGCTCGCCCGCCACCTCCTCCTGGCTCTGGCCGACCTCACGGAACAGGCCGCCGTGCACCAGGACCTGCTGGACGAAATCAACGAGCGATTGAGCTAGGAGACGATCTGAGAACAACCCTTTGTGGCACAGCGGGCCTCGGCTGTGCGGCCGTTTTCCCATCCCCCGGCCGAGGGCGGCCGGGCCACACATTCCGACGTGGTTTCCAAGTGCAAGGCGTCACGCGATGGCCCAACAATCGCAAACGATGAACCGTTTTTCTCGCCCTTTTCACCGCCCACCGACGGTTCCGGAAGATTCGTTCAGAAATCCGCTAGAAGCATAACATGTTGACGCGGAGTCAGTTACGTTGCCACGGGGCCGCCGCGACCAGCCGCCGATTTGGCAGGACCGCGGTCGTCCGTATACTCCTGGGCGGACACGCAGCCGCCGGACGGGCGGCCGCGGTACTCTGGGGATCAACTGCCAATTCCTGGCGGGGGAGAAGTTGCATGAAGACGGTATCTGCCATCATTTTGCTTCTAACGGTCGGCGTCTCGACGGCGGTGGCCGACCTGGTGAACGGCTCGTTCAACGAGCCCATCGTGCAGCAGTCGTCCTGGACCGCCGGCACCGACGCCACGGGCGTCTGGTACGGCCCGGGCTATGTCACCGGCGGCGGCTACGCCTCGCTGGCCGACGCCCAGACGGGCAATCGCACGAAGGACATGAACGACGCCCGGCGCGGCCTCTTCCAGGCCATCGAGCTGACCGAGGCCGGCGACTTCACCTGGTCGCTGGATTGCATGCTGACCGAGTACGACACGCAGTACTGCTACTGGCAGGCGTACCTGATGAAGGACAGGGCCACCATCGACCTGACCGGCGGCCCGGGCTACAAGCAGGGCGTCGAGAAGAGCAAGACCCTTCAGAGCACCGTGGACTTCGCTCCCGCCAACAAGGACGGCGGCACGTGGTACACCTACGAGCAGCACTTCACGATCACCGAGAAGGACGTGAAGAACTACGATTACATCGGCTTCGTGCTGGTCGGATCGCGGCACGGCAACGAGGTGCTGGGCTTCGACAACGTGAGAACCACCTATGGCGGCGCGACGGCGGCCTGCACGCCCGAGGTTCCGGAACCGGCGACCCTGGCCCTGGTGGCGTTGGGCCTGGGCGCCCTGGTGATGAGGAGGAAACGCGCGTTGTGACGCGTCTTGAGGACGCGATGCAGCAACACCCTATCCCATCCCCCTTCACACGCTACTGCCCGGCGGCTGGGCCTTGTGCCCTGTCGTCGGGCAGTAGGCTTTGCGCCCGGTCGCCGCAGCGCCGCCGCCCGGGTCACGCGGCGGGCTGAATCTCGCGGAAAATGAAGAACGCCGCCGCCACGAGGCACAGCCCCGCCCAGAGAAAGTTGGCCGACAGCTTCTCGCCCATGTAGAGCACCGCGAAGGCCGCGAAGACGCTCATCGCGATGATCTCCTGAACGACCTTGAGCTGGCAGAGGGAGTAGGTGCCGAAACCGATCCGGTTGGCCGGCACCTGGAGACAGTACTCGAAGAAGGCCACGCCCCAACTCGCCGCGATGGCCAGTATCAGCGGCCGATGCTTGAAATCCTTCAGGTGACCGTACCAGGCGTAGGTCATGAAGATGTTCGACACCACGAGCAACACCACAGGCAGCAACCGACCGACCATAGAGCCTCCGAACCCAGCGATGTCCGGCCCCCAAGCGGACCGCGGGCCGCCATTATACCAAAGCTGTCTTCTGTGTGCGGATGTACTCGGAGGCGAACAGGGCGGCGGCCACGCCTTCGCCGGCGGCCGTGGCGATCTGCTTCTGCGAGCCGCTGCGGCAATCCCCAGCCGCAAACAGCCCGCGCACGGCAGTCTCCATGCTCGCGTTCGACGCGCGGATGAACCCGCCCTCGTCCAGCTCGACCGTGCCCCGCAGGAACTCCGTGTTCGGCGTCATGCCGATCCAGACGAACACCCCGTCACAGGCCAGCGGCCGCTCGCGGCCCGAGTCCAGCTCCTTCAGCACGACGCCCGTCACGCGCTCGCCCGCCACGCCCTCGATCCGCACCACGGACGTTCGCCCGAGCACCTCCACGCGGTCCCCGTGCTTGCCCAGTTCCTCGACCAGGAACGGCGTCGCCGTCAGATGCTCGCGGTTCTGGACGATCGTGAGCCGCTGGACGAACTTCAACAGGTGCAGCCCCTCGTCCACGGCCGTGTTGCCGCCGCCGACGGCCACCACGTGCTTGTCGCGGTAGAACGGCGCGTCGCACGTGCCGCAATAGCTCACGCCGTACCCGGTGAACTCCTTCTCGCCGGGCACGCCCAGGTGCCGGTACTGGGAGCCCGGCGCGAGGATCACGGTGCGGCCGGCCACGGGCTCGCCCTCGGCGGCATGGACCACGAAGAGGTCGCCCTGCGACTCGATGCGCGTCACCTCGGTGCGTTCGCGCACCTCGGCCCCGAACCGTTTGGCCTGCGTTGCCAGGCGGTCGGTCAGGTCGGCGCCGCTGATGGGTTCGGGGAACCCCGGATAGTTCTCCACCTGGGCTGTCGTGAGAATCTGCCCGCCGACGACCATCTTCTCCAGAACGAGCGTGGTGAACCGTTCGCGCGTGGCATAGATGGCCGCGGCCAGTCCCGTGGGGCCGCCGCCGACGATGATGCAGTCGAACACCTGGCCCTCGCGTCCCGTGGACCGCAGACGCAGGCGCCCGCACAGCTCCGCGGCAGGCGGATTGACCAGGACCGTGTTGCCCGAGACCACCACGGGCAGTACGCGCTTGCCCCCGGCCAGCTCGACGGCTCGCTCGGCAGCCGCGGAGTCGGTCTCGATGTTGACGTACCGGAAATCGCGTCCGCAGTCGATCAGCTGCCGTTTGATGCGGTCGCAGTCGGGGCACCAGTCGGCCCCGTAAACGAGAATGTCCGGGCCGGTGTCGGCCATGGCGTTTGCCCTCCAGTCGGATCCGTGGCGGATGCACGTCAGATTATAGCACAAGATGCGGGTCGGAATGTGACGGTCCCTGGACGGGGCTCGGGAACTGCGTCAAGCAGCCACCCTACGGGTTGCGTTCGACCCTCACCGCCCCTCGGCTGCGCTCGGGGCACCTCTCCCTGCAAGCAGGGCGAGGGGTGCAGGAGCGTGCTTCGCACGCGGCGATTGGCGGGGGACGCGTGGGTCCGGGGGACCCACCCTACGCGCTGCGGGTCGTTGGGCCTTGTCGCAACGGTGCGGGTCTGCTACAGTGCGGCCCATGGACGATGCGGTGAACGGATTCTTTCGAGCGTTGGAGTGTCGGTTGCGTGCGCTGCAACTGGCGGGGGTGCGTCGCGTGCCGCGGCTGTGGCCGGAGGCGCCGGCGCCCGTGGCGGCGGGGGCGTCGCCGTCGGCCGGGGTGGCGGCATCGGCGGTGGATTCGCGACCGCAGTTCGGTTCGATGGCGGAGTTCGCGCGGCAGATGCGAGAGCGTCTGGGCGTCGCAGGGGGCGGGGCGGGGGCTTCGAAGGCGGCGCCGGGGCGGTCGAGCAGGAGCCGCGGCGCGGCGGAGACGGCGCGACCGGCCGCAGAGCCCGAGGCGGGGCAGGGACTGCCACCGCGCCGGCCCGCGGATGCGGGCGTGGACGCGCAGCTGGCCTCGCTGGCGGCGACAGTGGCGCGGTGTACGCGGTGCGCGGAGCTGGCCGCGTCGCGGACGCAGACTGTGTTTGCCGATGGGCCGTCGAACGCCGAGTTGATGTTCGTCGGCGAGGCGCCGGGCCAGGACGAAGACGCCCGGGGCGTGCCGTTCGTCGGCCGCGCGGGGCAGTTGCTCACGAAGATCATCACCGCCGGCATGGGGATGCGCCGAGAGGACGTGTATATCTGCAATATTCTGAAGTGCCGGCCGCCGGGCAACCGGAATCCCGCTCCGGACGAGGCGGCGCATTGCCGCGAGTACCTCGACAAGCAGATCGAGTTGGTGGCGCCGAAGGTGATCTGCTGCCTCGGCGGCGTGGCGTCGCGGTTCCTGCTGGACGATGCGACGCCGGTTGGCCAGATGCGCGGCCAGTGGCGACAGTACCGCGGCATCCCCGTCCGCGTGACGTATCATCCTGCCTACCTGCTGCGCAACTACACGGTGGACGCCCGCCAGAAGGTCTGGGACGACGTCAGGGAAGTGGCGGCGAAGCTCCGCGAGCTGCGAGGGTGAGAGCCGGTGCGCGGCGGCCCTACGGGGGCTGCGGGCGTTCGACCCTCACCGCCCATCGCTGACGCTCCGGGCACCTCTCCCTGCACGCAGGGCGAGGGGGGGCAGGAGCGTGCTTCGCACGCGGCGATCAGGGGACGCGTGGCTGCGGAGCAGCCACCCTACGCGTTGCGGGGCGTTCGGCGCGTGGGTCCGGGGGACCCACCCTACGGTGGCGGGGGCCGGAGGTCCGCGCGGGTCCGGTGGACCCATCCTACCCATGCTGACGGCAAGCAGCCCCCCCCACGTGCTATCGTGTCACTTGTGCGCTTTGCGTCGCAGTCCGGCGCCGAGCTTGAAGAAGGGCTCGTGGGCCACGGGGCTCTTGCCGACGAACGGCAACTGGCCGAGCAGGGCGCGGGCGGTGGCCCGTTGCGTGCCGCGGCAGCCGCCATAGGTGTTGATGTACGGGTCCATGAAGGCGAACTCGTGCAGGTGGTACGGGTTCGAGAAGCTGATGAAGACGGCCGGGACGTCGGGGTTGGCGAACGGGAACCCGTCCATCATGCAGCGGCTCTCGGGCCCGTGGCAGCGGCTGGTGGACCATCCCCACTGCGGCGGATAGTACAGGCTCACGGTGATAGCGTCCCACTGGCCGGCCTCGATGCGGTCGTAGAGGGTTTCCTGCTCGGGGTTCTTGGCGCTGGTGACGGTGCAGCCGGCGTCGCGCAGCGTCTGATCGAACACGTCGAGGTTGAAATCGGGGCGATTGGTGACGAGGACGCTGAGGACGCGCAGGCCGGGCCGGGCTGCCAGCGGCACGATGTCGTTGGTGTCGCGCACGAGCGTGATGGACTTCTCGGCGAGGCGTTCGGCGTCTTTGCCGTAGGGCGTCGTGGCGAAGACCTGGCGGGCCTTGTCCAGGGGCATCAGGGCGGGCTTCCGGTGCAGTTGGAGCCGGGCCTTGAGCGTCAGGACGCGCCGCACGGCGTCGTCGAGCCGCGCCGGCGACAGCGACCCGTCGTCCAGGCAGCGTTCGAGGTACTCGTAGAGCGAATCCAGCCGCCGCACGAACAGCAGCATGTCGTTGCCGGCGTTCAGGCAAGCCAGGTGCATCGGGAGCCGCCGCTCGTGCATGGTCAGTCCGGCCATGGTCACGGCGTCGGTGACCAGGAGCCCGTCGAAGCCGAACTCCTCGCGGATGATGCCGGTGCAGACGCTCTTGCTGACCATGACGGGCCTGGGGAAGAGGGGATTGCCGGCCTCGGGATCGATGGCCGGGCAGGCCTTGGGGCTGGTCATGATGGACCAGACGCCGGCGTCGATGGCCATTTTGAACGGCAGGCCGCTGAGGCGGTACCACTGCTCGCGCGAAAGGTGGTTGACGGCGGTGGTCAGGTGCGAGTCGAGGTCGTCGGTGCCGGCGCCGGGCAGGTGCTTGGCGGTGGCGGCCAGGCCGTGGGCCTGCATGCCTTCGATCATGCGGCAGGCGAGGCGGCCGACCTTCTCGGGCTCGGAGCCGAGGCAGCGGATGGTGCTGAGGTTGGCCGGGTTGATGCTCAGGTCCACGACGGGGCCGAAGGACCAGTTGATGCCGGTGGCGGTTCCCTCGACGGCGATAGCCTGGCCCATGCGGTAGGCCAGCTCTTCGTCGCCGCAGGCGCCGAGGGCCAACTGCCCGGCGAATTCGGTGCTGCCCTCGACGCGCTGGCCGATGCCGCGCTCCAGGTCGGCCGTGACGAGCATCGGTATCTGCGAGGCCGCCTGGATTTCGGAGATGACCTTGTGCGTCGTTTCGAGGTCGCCGCCGAACATGTGCCCGCCGCCGGGCTGGTATTTCTCGATGAACCCGGCGAATCCGAAGGGCTCGACGCCCTTGGCGGTAATGCGCGGAATCATGATCTGGCCGAGTTTCTGCCGGGTCGTTAAAGCGGCCAGCGTCTGTTCAACCCACTTGGCGTCTGCGGCATTCAGCGTCATGGCATTGGTCCTCGCGTCTCAGTGTGATGTTCCCGGCGGGCAGCCGGCTTCGGCACTACGGATTCAGTAACGCGGCATCATAGTCAGGGTGTCGAGGAATGTCATCGGGAAAAAAGGGCGTCGGGGCCGCCCGGGCATGCGGGGAAGAAGCTCCTTGCAGTGGGGGCGGGCTGGCCTACAATCGTGTACTTCGCAGGGCGACTCTCGGGCGCGAGGGCCGTGCCGCGAAGCGCGTGGGACAGGTCATGGAGAAAACAGTCATGACGGAGCCGTTGAGGGCGGTGCTGGTGGGTTGCGGCAATCGGGGCCGCATGTTCGGGGAGTTGTCGCGACGAAATCCGAAGATGATCCGGATCGTGTCGATTGCCGACGCGCGGGCGGAATGGCGCGAGGCGGAGGCCGAGCGGAACCATCTGCCGTCGGAGGCTGTGTTCGCGTCGTTCGAGGAGGCGTTGTCAGCGTCGGCTCCGGCGGCGGACGTGGCGCTGATCGCGACGAACGACCGGACGCACCATGCGGCGACGGTGGCGGCGCTGGCGAAGGGGTGCCACGTGCTGCTGGAGAAGCCGGTGGCTCACGGGGCGGCCCTGGCGGCGCACCTGGCGCTGCTGGCCCGGCGGACGGGCCGCCAGATCGCCGTGCAGCACGAGCTGCGCTACAGCCCGTTCTTCCAGGAGATCCGCCGGTTGGTCCGCGACGGGGCGATCGGGCAGGTGTACTCGTACACCCACACCGAGCACGTCGAGTTCTGGCACATGACGCACTCGTTCGTCCGGGGCAACTGGAACCACAGCGACCAGGAGAACCCGATGATCCTGGCCAAGTGCTGCCACGACCTGGACCTGATGCCGTGGATTCTGGGCGACGAGGTGGCCCGGGTGTCGAGCTTCGGGCGGTTGGACCATTTCACGCGGGCGAACAAACCGGCGGGGTCGCCCGAGCAGTGCACCGACGGGTGCCCGGTGAAGGACTGCATTCACGATGCGGCGGCGTTCTACCTGGGCCCGTGCACGACGTGGCCGGTGGCGGTGCTCGGGCCGAAGTTCTCCGAGAGCGTGCCGATGGAAGAGCGTCGGCGGCGCCTGGCTGCGTCGCCGTACAGCCGCTGCGTGTACAACGGGCACAACAACGTGGTGGACCACCAGTCGGTGATGCTGGAGACGCGTCGCGGAACGATTTGCACGCTGACGATGCAGGGCTTCTCGATCGGGGAAGAGTGCGGTCGCAAGCTGCGACTGGACGGTACGCACGGGACGATTCGCGGCGACATGGCTCGCGGGACGATCACGCTGTATCGGCACTGGCACGGCCCGTTCGGGACGAAGGCGGAGCCGGAGCTCATCGACCTGAGGAAGGCGGGGCTGGACGGTCACGGCGGCGGCGACGAGCGGCTCTTCAAGCACGTGATCGAGTGTTTCTGGAAAGGCGACTCAGGTCGTGGCGACGATCCGCTGACGACAATTGACGAGTCGGTGGAGAGCCACCTGCTGGCCTGGGCGGCGGAGGAGGCTCGCCACGAGGGCACGGTGGTGCAGATGGACGAGTTCCGCCGGCGCACCGCCGCCGAGGCGGAGGCGATGCTCGGTCGGTGAGGCACCAGTGCCGGGTGGGACCATGACGGCGCGACCGGGCGGCATGGCCGCGCCGGCGCGGCCACGCAAAGGCAGCCTGTGAAGCGCGGACCGAGACGCCGGCGCCCTGCGGTTCGAGCGGCGGTGGCGGCGAATCCGCGCGGATCCGCGCCGTGGAGGCCTGTGGCCGGATCAGCAGATCAGTAGACGCGGACTTCGTAGATTTCGGCGTGGGGGCTGCCGGCGGTGGCCTGGGCGACGATGCGCAGGCGGTCGGTGCGGATCGGCCGGTCGAGGTCCACGACGACCAGGCGGCGGTGGTTGCCGCGGATGCGGGCCACGGGCCGCAGGCGTCCGTTCACACGGGCCTGGATCGTCAGGTCCGCGAGCAGCGTCGGCACGATGCGGAACGGGTAGTGCATGAGCATGGTGGGAATCTGCATGTCGGGATCGTGCGACAGGTAGAGGCGGACCTGCCGGACGGTTCGCGGCTTGGGCCACGTCAGTTCGAGCCATGGCGCCGTGCCGCGCGCGACGCGCGAGCCGCTGATCCAGAGGTTGGGCATGACGAAGGGGCGGCTGAAGCCGTTGACGACGTTGGCGGCCGCGTAGACCGGCTGGGCCGGGGCGATGCGGAAGGCCGGCAGATCGAGTCGCGGCTCGGGCCAGGGGCGACCGTCGCCGAGCGACGACAGCGCGCCGGTGAACCGTTGCCGCGAGGGGCGCAGGGCGATCCGCGGATTCCTGCGCATCACGAACCACAGGTTGGCCGGTCCGTCGAGGTCCAGGTCCACGGGCACCGTGACCCACTGGCGCCGCCCGCGTGAGAGGCGAACGCGCCGGGTGGCGAGCAGCGTCTCGGGCACATAGTGGTGCCGCGTGGGGGCGAAGTCGTTGCGGCGGATGTCCACCGTCAGGGTGGTGGCGGCGGTGGCGTCGACGCAGAGGCTGAGGGAGCGGACGTGCGGCGTCGCGACGGGCACCATGAGCCAGTGGTCGCCGCGGTCGAGGCGGACGGGCGTGCCGCGCGGGTCGGCCGTCGCGCCGCGGAGGGTCAGTTCGTCGGAGGCGGTGACGGCGGCGTCGCGAGCCAGATCGGCCGGGTCGCGGTTGGGCAGGCCGATGATGTGCTGGTCGTCGCACAGGAGGGTCTGGCGGACCTGCTGGACGAGGTCGTCGTCGGCGAGGAGGTCGTGGGGCATCAGGCCGCGGGCGGCGCAGAGGGCGGCCGCGGTGCCGGCGGCCTGTCCGCAGACGGCTCCGGTGCCCATCAGGCGGATGGAGCCGAAGGCGACGTTGGTGGCGCTGATGTTGCGGCCGGCCATGAAGAGGTTGGCCACGTTCCACGAGAAGAGGCACCGCAAGGGGATATTGTAGGGGCCAGGGAGCCGGATGTGCCGCGAGGGCGGCGCGTCGTCGAAGATGCCGCGCGGCGGG
>Ga0209722_1002988_pt1 | contig 12357 bp, 4 predicted proteins | sample BioC12SIPDNA_2_FD_185745 | JGI IMG/M metagenome (GOLD analysis project Ga0209722, IMG submission 185745) | Anaerobic biogas reactor microbial communites from Washington, USA - Biogas_R1_A C12 SIP DNA (SPAdes) (version 2) | ecosystem: Engineered > Bioreactor > Anaerobic > Unclassified | place... | reverse complement strand
GCCGGACGGCCCGAAGACCTGACGCTCACACCGTTTCACAGCTTCCACGGGCGACGGCACACGGTGTACCTCGACCTGTACACGGAGGACGAATGGCGCGCCGAGGAAACCCGGAGGCGGGCGGAGGAGGCGCGCCTGCACGACATCGAGGAGCGCACCGTGGACAGGGTCCGGATCGGCGAGATGCAGCCTGAGCGCGACCACAACCTGGAGGGGGACAACACCGGCGCCGGGGACTGGCAGGGCAGAAAGTGGCGGCACGCCACCGACGGCGGCTGGTTCGCCTTCGACCTCCAGACGGCACCGGACGCGTCCCAGGACCTCGTGGTCACCTACTGGGGAAGCGAGACGGGCGCGCGCACCTTCGACGTCCTCGTGGACGGACAGAAACTCGCCACCCAGACCCTGGACAACGACAAGCCCGGCGAATTCTTCGACACGGCCTACCCCCTGCCTGAAAAGCTGCTCAAGGGGAAGAAGAAGATCACGGTGCGGTTCCAGGCCCACCCCGGGAACTTCGCGGGCGGCATCTTCGACGCCAGGATCATGAGGAAGAAGTGAACCACCGATGAACGGGGGTTGAGTCTGGAGGGTGCTTCTCAGCTTGATCGGACCGATTTGACGGATCAGACCGATCGGTCTGATTCCTCAGGCATGCGCTGTGTGCTCATCGGTGGGTCCTTTTCTTCCCCTGTCCGGGGCGGCTATGCGAGAATGGCCGCTCTTGAAAGGGCCTGACACATGATCGTTCTCTCCCGCGTTTTTCGGTGCGTTGTTCTTGCCGCTTTGCTGTGTCCCACTGTGGGGGTGGAGACTCCTGCCGAGGCCGCTGACCTCATGGCCGACACATGGGAGGCGGTGGACGTGCTGGGGCGGGCGGCGGTGACCGCGCCGGAGGCCCCCGCGCCGCGCGCGGAGCGGTTTGTGGGCATGTTCTACTTCCTGTGGCAGGGCGCGCACGGGCAGTCGGGGCCGCACGACATCAGCAGGATCCTCGCGGCGCATCCGGAGGCGATGGCGGACGCCAGCCACCCCGCCTGGGGGCCCATGCACGCCTTCCACCACTGGGGCGAGCCGCTCTTCGGCTACTACCTCTCCGACGATCCCTGGGTCATCGGAAAGCACGCGCAGATGCTCGCGGACGCGCAGGTGGACGTCGTCATTTTTGACGTGACCAACCAGGAGACCTACCAGAAGAACTATCTGGCGCTGTGCGCGGTCTACGCCGACCTGCGCGCCGCCGGGGAGCGCACGCCGCAGATCGCGTTTCTCACGCCATTCTGGGATCCCCGGAAGGTGGTGGACACTCTCCACGCCGACCTCTACGGGCCGGGCCTTCACCGCGACCTCTGGTTCCTGTGGGACGGCAAGCCGCTGATTCTGGCCGACCCGGCGAAGGTGGACGACTCCGTGAAGGACTTCTTCACCTTCCGCAAACCGGAGCCGTCCTATTTCACCGGACCCAGCGGCCCGGACCAGTGGGGCTGGCTGGAGGTCCACCCGCAGCATGTGTTTCCCAACCGCGCGGGCGGGAAGGAGCAGATGACCGTCGGCGTCGCGCAGAACGCCGTGAACGGGCGCCTCGGCGCGCTGTCGGAGAAGGGCGCGCTGGGCCGCAGTTTCCACGGCGGCGCCTGGGACACGCGCCCTGACGCGGCGTGGCACGGGTTCAACTTCGCGGAGCAGTGGTCGCGCGCGCTGGCGGAGGACCCGAAGTTTGTCTTCGTCACCGGATGGAACGAGTGGATCGCCATGCGCTTTGACGAGTTCGCGGGCGTGCGCGAGCCCGTCATGTTCGTGGACCAGTTCAACCACGAGAACAGCCGCGACATCGAGCCCATGCGCGGCGGACACACGGACGCCTACTACCACCAGCTCGTGGACCGCGTCCGGCGGTACAAGGGGGCGCGCCCCCAGCCCGCCGCCGGGCCGCGCGTGTCCATTGCCCCGGACGACGGCGCGGCGCAATGGGACGCCGTGACGCCCGTCTACCGCAACCATGCGGGCCTGCCGCCGCGCGACCATCCCGGCTGGGGAAGCGCCGGGCGGTATGTGAACGCCACCCTGCGCAACAACATCGTGGAGTGCCGCGTGGCGCGCGACGACCGCTTTGTGTGGTTCCTGGCGCGGACCCGCGAAGCCCTCACCCCGCCCGCCGACGGCGTGTGGATGCGGCTGTTCCTCAACCTGGACCGCCGCGCCGACACGGGCTGGGAGGGCTTTGACCTGCTGGTCAACCGCGCGCGGGACGGCGCGGAGGCGACGGTGGAACGCTGCGCGGGCGGCTGGAGCTGGACACCCGCCGGCACGGCGCGGTGGACCGTTGACGGCGCCCGCCTGACCCTCGCGGTGCCGAGGGAGGCGCTGGGGCTCAAACCCGGCGACCGTCTCGACTTCGGCTTCAAGTGGGCCGACAACACACAGGCCGACGGCGACATTCTGGAATTCACCCTCCACGGCGACGCCGCGCCCCCGGGCCGGTTCATGTACCGGTTTCACGCGACAGAGTAGAGAAAACACAGGCCTGTCAGACTGGTCCGACCCGTCCGACCTGTCCGACCGGTGCCTACTTTTCCCCGGCCCAGGGGACGACCAGCCCCAGGGCCTCGGGCGTCTCGGGGATCCAGTAGAGCTCGAAGCGCATCCAGCCGTTCGCGCCGGGCTGGTCGTCGAGATAGACCTTGGCCTGATGGCCGTTTTCCGGCGAGGGCTGCTCCAGCACGAAGGGGTGCATGGGCCGCGACTCAATGTCCCTGGGCACGAGGGTGCCGGGGCTTTCGGGCAGGGGAAAGTGGATGTCGCCCACCTGCACATGCGCGCCGTCCCAGCGGATGTTGACGACCTGGTAGCCGTCCCCCTTCAGGACCAGCATGTCCTGCCCGTCCACCAGAACCTCGAAGCGGGCGAACAGTCTCGCCTTGTCCTTCTGCGCCTCCAGCACCTCCCGGTAGCGGCGCTGCTGGTCCGCGATGAGCGCCTCGATCTCCCGCCGGTTGGGGACGCGCGCGAGGCGCTCCCGCGCCGCCTCCGTGTCCTTCAGCGCGTCCTCGGCGTTTCGCTGCAGGGCGTTCACGCCGAACAGGTCGAATTTGAACCCGGGGGTGGCCTGGAAGTCGGCCTTCGCCGTGGTGAGGCATTCCAGCGCCTCCGCCAGCGTGGCGTGGTGTTCCGGCGACGGGGCGTCCATCTGGTCGAAATAGGCGAACATGACCTTCACATAGCCGATGTTCGTGCGGATCAGGTTGCGCGTCATGGCGAGGCGGATGCCCAACTCCTCCGCCAGCGCGGGGTCGGCGATTTTGCCGCGCGCGTCCGCATACCGCGCGGTCATGTCGTCCGCCGTCTCCAGCCCCTGCGCCAGGGCGCGCAGGGTCGGCCCGCGCCACGGCACGCAGCGCAGGTAGACCCGCCGCAGGAAGGCGAGATGCTCCTTGCCGCCGTCAATGGCGGGGTAGCCGTCGGCGGGAAACGTGCCCACGCGCATGTGCAGGAACGAGTTGAACTGGCCGTAGGAGATGGGCTCGATGTGGAGGCCGTACTGGTGGGCCGTCGGGGTGAGCAGGAGAATCCGAGCCATGTCCTCCGCCGCCGCCGCGCCGAAGTGGATGGCGCAGAAGTCCCGCGCGATGTCGTCCATGGAATCGTTGGGATCCCACATGAGCCGGTAGAGGATGTAGCTGTGCGCGCCCGTGGTGCCCCAGTCGTCGGTGCCCGCGCCCGCGAGGGCGGCCATGCCGCGGACATTGCTGTTCTCCGGCGCGAGAAAGGTCTGGAGGCCGCGCTGGAAGTACTCGCCGGAGAAGGTGGGGAACATGCGCGTCGCCCCGCCCTCGTGGTAGTTCATCGTCTCGAAGAGCACGACGGTCTCGTGCGGCGTCAGGTTGAACGTGGCGTTGTACGGCTGGTGCCACCACCGGTCGCCCCGGGTGATCTTCGGCATGGCGTAGAAGTGGTCCACGGGCATGTCGGCGTTGAAGACCGCCTTGTACACCTCCGGCTGGCAGTGGATCTCATGCTCGCGCAGGCCCCAGGTGAAGTGGAAGTAGGTCTTGCCGAACTCCCCGGCCACCACCTCGTGCACCTTCCGCACGAAGGTGTTGAACCGCTTCGTGTACGACCAGTCGCACTCCGGGGCGTCCCGCGTCACGTCGAAGGGCTGGTACGCGTCCCAGAACCCCGAAATGTCGTCGTTGCACAGCTCGACCCCGTCCAGCTCCGGCATCGCCGTGAGGAGCATGCGGAACTTCTCCTGGAGCGCGTCCCAGAACTTCGGGTCGCAGGGCGAGAGCGCCGCGCCGGCCGCCTCCAGCAGCGAGGGATGGAACGTGAACTCGTTGGCGAAGCTGAAGTACTTCATGTGCAGCGAGTGCGCATACGCGATGAGCTCCCGGGCGGCTTCGCGGTTCTTCGCGTTCACCGACGCCTCGGGCTCCGAGTCCCACGGCACCAGGTCGAGGATCGGTGTTCCGGGAACCCAGTTGTAGCTGTACCGCAGGGCGAGGCGCATCCGCTCCGGCGAGGACCCCGCCCCGCCGCCGCGCCCCCACGCGCCGCCCAGCCGCACGGGCACCGCGGGCGCGCGCGTGGCCGTGATGTCCGGCACCGCCCGCGCCACGCGCATGCGGTCCCACACCCAGTAGAGCCCGTACACGTCGCCGAGGACCGACCCGCCCGCCACCGTCATGACCCGCCGCCCGTCCGCCGTCACGGTGCGGATGGCGAAGCCATCGGGGTTCTCCGGGGGCTGCGGGGCTTCGAGGTCCGCCGCGAGGCGGTTGCGCGCGGCGGTTCCCACCACCAGCAGGTTGCCCTCGCCGAAGGCCTCGTCGGACACGGCCTCGAAGACGATGCCGAAGTTCTTGCCGTAGACCGTCAGGTCCTCCACGGCCACCCGGACCGCCTCGTCGGCCCGGTGTTCCGCACCGAGGACAATCTGCCACGATTCGGCGGCAGCGGTGAACGGGGACAGGGCCAGGACGGCAAGCAACAGTATGCGCATGGCAATCACCTTTCCGCAGTGTAAACCCTCTCGGTCCCCCTGGAAGGGGGGGCGAGTCCTCGCGGGCACGAGATTGCTTCGCTTCGCTCGCAATGACCGCGAAAACACACGTCATTGCGAGCGAAGCGAAGCAATCTCATGCCCGCCAACGCCCCAGAATCCGAAACGTCGCCCGGCCGCGGAGACGCGCCCACGAAAAACCTCTGCCGCATCGGCGCGCCTAGCAGACCCTCACGCACTCGATCTTCCACAGGGAGGCGAGCTTTTCCAGCGTGTCCGCCACGTGGCCGATCCCGATGGCGCAGTGGTGGGCGGGCCCGGCGGCGGACCACGCGTTCACGAAGTTTTTCGCGCCGATGGGGAAACGGTAGCGGCTGTTGGTGTTGCCGATGTGGAGGATCGGCCCGGGCACGGACTCGCCCTCGGCGACGAGGAGCTTCAGGCGGCCCGCGCCGTCCTGCACCACGCTGAGCAGGGTCACGGGGCCGTTCTTCACCTTCATCTCGATGGAGAGGCCCTGCCCCGGCTTGCCGTGGTAGATGGGCAGGGGCACCAGCTTCACCGGGCCGTCGGCGATGGCCATGTGGCCGGGTCCGTCGTGGCCCAGCAGCACCACGTCGTCCGCGAAGTCCATGAGGTAGAACTCCGAGAACGAGCCCCCCGCGCCGAGGAGGTCCAGAATCTTCATCGCCTGGACGTTCTTCACCTCGCACTCGCCCGCCACGGGCACCCCGTGCGCCGTGAGCAGCGAGTTCCCCGCGATGACCGACGTCACGATGTTCTCGTACTCGTTGCCCGGCGCGCCCTCGTAGTAGTAGGCCATCGCGCCGAGGCCGTGGCGCGCCGCCAGCGCGTCCAGGGCGCACGAGGTCTTCGCCGCGCGCGCCAGCTCCGCGGCGGAGCACTCCGGCGCCACCTCGAACTCGCCGCGGAACTGCGCCAGCTTGGCCGCCACCTCCGCGTCCGTCACCGCGTCGCGCAGCTCCCGCAGCCGGCACATCTCCAGCAGCTCGAAGTGGCACCCGAACACCGCCGCCTGCTGCGTCATGTCGCTGTACACGTCCAGCATGCCGCAGTAGTAGTGGCCGAGCACGCCCACCCGGTTCTCCCGCATGCCGTTGGCCGCCCGCGCCGCGTCCAGCCACGCGCCGATCTCGCGCCACGCCTCCGGGTCGTCCAGCGTGCCCGTGACCAGGTGGTAGTCAATCCCCGCGCGGTTGAAGACGCAGGCGATCTCGGGCGCCGAGCAGGCCTGGCAGTTTGCCAGCCACTCGCCCGTCATGAGGCCCCGGTCGCCCAGGGCGTTGAACGCCGCGTAGTCCAGCGCCGCCGAGGGCTGGAGGTTCAGCACCACCACCGGCACCCCCGCCCGCTGCACCACCGGCAGCACCGTCGAGCTCAGGGCGTAGGTTGAGATGTAGAGGAAGAGGATGTCCGCCTCCTCCCGGCGGAACAGCGACGCCGCCTCCCGCGCCTTCGGCACGCTGTCCACCAGCCCGGCGTCCACCACCTCCGCGCCCGCCGCCGCCAGCCGGCCGTGGATGCGTTCCAGATAGCCGCAGAGCCGGTCATGCAGCCCCGGGAACTGGGGCCAGTACGTGTCCAGTCCAATGCCAAACAGGCCGACGCGGACGGTCTTCACAGCGGGGGCCTCACGGGTCATGGCGAAGTCTCCTTTGGGGTTAGGCACGAACCCGCAGGGTACCACGAAACTGCCCCGCCCCGGCAAGGCGGGGATGCCGGTCCATATCGTCCATGGCGTCCATATCGTCCATGAGGGTCCGTGCGGGTCAGCGCATGGACGGTATGGACTCCATGGACGCCATGGACAAGGGCACTACCGCCCGCCGTCCCCGCTTCTTGCCAGGCGCTCGGTCTCGCCGGGACGTTCGAGGCGGTTCTTGTAGTCGGGCCAGAGTGGGCAGTTGAGGTCTATCCAGGTCTTGATGCGCAGGGTCTCGTCGGGGGTGAGCTGGATCTTCTGGTGGCCCGCGTTGAGCTTCTCCCACAGGCGGCTCTTGAGCGTGCCGAGGGTGAGGGGCTCCATTTTCTCGCAGCCGCCGGAGTTCCAGCCCATGTCGGCGTAGTGGACCAGCCCCTTCTCGATGAGCGTGCGGTAGGACGCCGGGATCTTGTCGGCGTCGAGGACCCCGGTGTAGTCGAGGCCCTTTGGGTGCTCCGGGTTGTGGCAGGACACGCAGTGCCTGTCGAGCACGGGCTGGACCACCTCCTCGTAGGAGAAGGGTTTTCCTTCCCAGTCGGCGACGGTCAGAGCCCGGGGTGCCTGGGCCAGGAGCCGCCGGTGCTGGACCGGGGCCTGCTGGCGGCTTTCGTGGCAGCCCACGCAGCCGCGCGTCTCGCCGGGCTGGAGCTGCACCACGCTGCGCATGCGCTGCAGCTCGTTGTAGTTTTCGTCTAGCGCGGAGAAGTAGAGCACCTTCCCCGCCGGGGCGGTGAAGCGGGCGGAGCCGTCGGGCTCCACGGGCACGATGCCGTGGGACGCCTTGGCCACATAGGTCGGCCAGCCGTGGGGGCCGGACACTTTGTGCACCGGTGTGGCGTACCAGTCCTGGAACTCCGGGTGGTCGGCGCGGTAGGTGCCGTCGGGCATCTGGTCGAGCGTGGCGCGCACCTCCTCGGCCACGCGCAGGTACTTCACCGCGCCGCGCGGCACGGCGGCGCCGAGGCCCGCGTACACGTCCTGCATGATGAACTCGCCGGTCTCCGGGGCGGCGTCCTCGACGGGCTTGCCGCCGTCGAGGACGGGCGGTTTGGGCCGCGCCGCGAACGGCGTCGGGCACATGCTGGAAATCGCGGGGTCGAAATGCAGCGCCTCGCGGTTGCCGTACCGGTCGAGCAGGTAGAGCCCGAAGGTTTTCCGGGGGGCGTGGGCGCAGAGGAAGTAGTCGCGCGCCACGGGGTGCGCCTCTCGGAAGCACTCGTTGTCGGGCCACATGCCGGGCCAGGGCACCTCGGGCGTGAGGCTGGTGATGGCGTCGCGGGTGAAGCGCCCCCGCCCCGTGTCCACGAGGGCGATGGGGCCGTTCAGGTCGCCGAAATGCGAGATGAGGGTGCAGGAGAACTCCTTGGTGCCGGGGACCTGCCGCCCGTTCGCGTAGCCGTTCGGCTGGATGATGGTGTTGCCGAAGACCAGCTCCGGGCAGGTGCCGTCGGGGCGCACGGCCCACAGGGTGTGGCCGAAGTCCGCGCCCTTGTCCTGGTACTCCGACCGCGTCCAGATGATCCGCCCGTCGTCCATGACCGACGTCGCCCACTCCGTGAGGTTGGCGAAGGACAGGGGCGTGAACTCGGATCCGTCGGGCTTCATGCGGAAGAGCACGGAGGCCTGGGGACGCCAGCAGATGAACCGCGCCGTGCAGCGCGTGCTGATGACGGCCAGGTCGCCGTCGGGCAGGGGGCAGGGCCACAGGTCGTGGAAGGGGCCGTCCGTGAGCTGTTTCAGATCCGAGCCGTCGGGGGCCATGGACATGACGTGGTAGTACCCCTTCTCCTCCGGGCGGTAGGAGAAGTAGACGCGCGACGCGTCGAAGTCCGCCATGGGGTTCCGCGCGATGCCGCCGCCCGACGCGAACAGCTCCGTCACCCGCGCCTGGTCCGGCGCCCAGCGGCCGCCGTCGCGGGGGATGTCGAGCAGGCAGACGCCGCCGCCGGGCCGGTAGGCCGAGTCGAAGTAGTCGCTGTAGTTGTGCGACGGCTCGAAGGCGTTGCGCTTGACGAAGAGCAGGCGGCCGATGCCGGTGATTTCGGGGTCGCGCAGCAGCAGGGCGCGCTTGGCGGTGCGCGCCTCGAAGAAGGCGGCGCGCAGCGCGGCGGCGTCGGGCCGCCCCTTCGCCGTGAGTTTCGCGCGGCGTCTGGCGAACGCGTCCCACTGCGCGCGCTCCGCCTTCACATCCAGCCCCCGCGCCTCGAAGCGGTCCAGCATGTCGCCGAACAGCGCCAGCGTGCGTGCCAGCGGGTCGTAGCGGAACAGGCGCAGGACGTGCTCCCGGTCCTCCGCATCGCGCACGGTGAGGGTTGCCTCGGGGCCGATGGGGCCGTCGGCGGCGGCCACCTCCAGCACCTCGGACGCGCCGGGGCGCAGGGCAAGTGTCTTCTCTCCTTCCCCGTCGTCAGCCCGCAGCGTCACCATTTCCCCGCCCGGCGCGGCCGTCAGCCGCACCCGGAACCCGCCGCCGCCGGGGGACTCCTCCGCGAGGGCGAAGGGCGCAAAGGCCAGCAGCACGGGCCGCCCGTCGGCGGGGGTGTGGCGCCCCCCCATGCCGAGGCCCACGCGCAGCCCTTTCTCGCGGCATTCGGGGAACCACGCCAGCGGCAGGCGCAGGGAGAACTCCGTCAGGTCCCTGTTGAACCGCCCCTCCACGGGCTGCTCCTTTGGCGGATCCCCCTCCGAAAAGTCGCGGAAGACCAGCCGGTTCCCCTTCACGGCGACCACGCCGCAGGCGCCGTTGTCCGGCGTGGACAGCACCGCCACATGGGCGCTCAGGAGACGGTCCACCCGCAGGGCGAGGCACAGCGTGCCGCCGTGGCATCCCGCCCGCAGCGCATGCTCCACCAGCGGCCCCCGGTCGAAGTCATAGGGGTGCGCCACACGGGCCACGGCCCGCGACGCCCCGCGCCATGCCGCGCCGTCCGGCGGCGCGTCCAGCGGCGGGGCCGCCGCCAGCTCCGGCAGGGGCACCGCGTCGTCCCCCCGGTGGCGGGGGTAGTCCTTCACCCGGCCGTTGTACGGCACGAGGCGCGGGTCGAGGTCCGCGCGGCCGTACGTCTTCAGCCAGGCGTGCTCCTCCGCCAGAAAGGCGTAGTGCGGAGGGTCCAGCGCCGTGTCGTCGGTGGAGGCGGGATGCGCGGCCTTCGGCGGCGGGGGAGGGGAGGGGATGCCCGGCGCGCCGCCCTGCGACCGCAGCCGCACCGGCCCGGCCTCCGCCGTCACCGACGCCGCCGTGGTCCACGTCTCGCCGTCCGGCGACAGCAGCACCTCGAAGGCCGTCGGCACGCGGTCGGCGAAATCCCGCAGGCGGTCCCGCGAGAAGACCACCCGCGCCACTTCGGCGGGCGCCGCCAGCCGGATCTGCGCCCACTGCCCCGGCCCGTCGCCGCCGATCCAGCTCTTGTCGTTGCCGTAGGCCCCGTCGTTCAGGTGTTCAACCGCGTGCTGCGGATACCCCGAAAGGCACGCCGACGCCGACGCTTCCGCCCCCGGCTGCGCCGCGAGATTGACCTTCTTGTCCGGGCCGTAGACCTCCAGCTCGTCCAGGCACGCCGCGCCGACGCTGCTCTGGTGGATGACAAAGCGGACAAACTGCGCCGTCTGCGGCTCGAATGAGATGCGGTTGGGCCGGTCGGCGTAGACCTTGGCCGGTTCCGCCGTTCCGGCGGCGCAGGCGCAGAGGCACACAACGATCACGCAGCGAAAAGTCATGGCAGGGCGCATAGTGAACGGCTCCTGAATCCGTGTACCTCCCATTGTAGGGAAAACGGGCAGAACCGTCAACGAAAAGCGGGGGCGGGGTTCTCGCTGTCCATAGAGTCCATGCCGTCCATACAGTCCATGGAGTTCGCGCTGTGGACAACATGGACAGCATGGACGAAATGGACAAAAACAAAGGGCTTGGCCCCTCCCCCGCCTACTCCACCACGGCCTGGAAGGTCCTGGTCCGGCTTTCGCCCTGCTGGTCCGTCAGTGTGACGGTGACGGGGTAGGTGCCGGGGGCTTCGAAGGTGAAGGGGGCTGCGGGTTTGGCGACGCGCTTGTCGCCGAAGGTCCATTCGGCCTTTTTCACGGCGTTGGCGGGTGCGAAGCGGGCGGCGTGCCCTGCGGGCAGTTTTTCCGACAGCGCGACGGGCAGGCGGCCCGAGGGGACCTGGGCAACGTCGGCGACGCTGAAGGTGCGCGCCTCGCCGGCCTTGAGCGCGATGGTTTCGGGCAGGTCGGCGAAACCGACGGGGCCCTTGCCCAGGAGCACGTCGGCGACGGCGTTCATGGCGTGGCCGGGCCGGTCGCCGGTGCCGTAGGCGAGGAGGATGGCGTCGGCGTCGCCGAGGCGGTGGGCGTTGCCCGGCCAGCCGAGGTACACGACCACCAGCGACTGCGCCTTGGTCTTCAGCGCGCGGACCAGCTCGATCTGCGTCTCCACGCGCTCGCGGTCGGACAGCACGCAGATGATGGTCCTGAATCCGCCCATGCCCTTGGTCAGGCGCTCGATCTCGAATCGCTGGATGTCGCCGATGTGGCGCGCCGTGGTGATGGGCTGCATGGACACATGCTTGAGCGGCTTCCGGAGGGCCTCCCACAGCTCCTCCGTGCCGACGGTGCCGGTGACGCCGACGGGGGTCGAAAGGTCCCTGTCAAGCGGCAGCACGGGGGCCGTCTGATGGAGCAGGGTGATGGCGCGGCGCTCCGCCTGCTCCACCGCCCGGCCGAGGTCGTTCTTGCGGAACAGGTTTTCGGCGTTCTCCGCCTTCTCCGCCGGGACTGGCCGGGACTGTTTCGCCCGGAGCACGCGCAGCACGGCGGCGTCCACCACCTCCGCGGGCAGCTCCCCCTGCGTCACCGCCTGGACGATCCGCTCCACCGTCCGGCCGGGCTGGCCGCAGGGCCCCTGCCACAGCAGCATGTCGGCCCCGGCCCGCAGGGCGTCCAGCGCCGCCTCCGCCGGGTCCTTGCCGGAGCTGATCTCCGGGGCGTCCATCGGCCCCGCCACCACCACGCCCTTGTAGCCCAGCTGCCCGCGCAGGAGCCCCGTGATTATGGCGGGCGACAGCGACGCCGGGCGCCCCGCCGTGTCGATCAGGGGCGCGTAGGTGTTGCCCACATGGATCATCGGCGCGTCCGCCTCGGCGGCCTTGCGGAAGGGGAGCAGGTCCTGTTCGTCCATTTGGGCGGGGGCGGTTGTCAGCACCGCCGCGCCGCGGTCCTCGCGGTTCAGCGCGCCGCCGGGAAAGCCCATGGGCAGGCAGACGACGCCGCGGGCGCGGTGGCAGTCCATCAGGATCCCCGCGGCGCGGGCCACGAAGGCGGGGTCGCCGCCGAGGCAGTTGACCGACCCGCCGCCGAGGCCGGGGCCCGGTGCGAGGCTCAGGGGCGGCCCCATCCACAGGTCAAACCCGAGCGCCTGGAGATGCGTTGCCAGCAGGACGCCGATTTGGCGCGTCGTGTCGTCGTCGTTCGCCGCCGCCAGCGTCAGCAGCGACGGCAGCGCCGGAAAGGGCGACGCCCCCCCGCCGGGATCCCCGGCGGCCAGCTCGTGCAGGTCCGTGCCGATCCACGGGGGCACGCTTCCGGCGCCGGACAGCATGCGGATCTGCGTGGTCAGCGCAACCACCGTTCCCGGCTTGTT
>Ga0209722_1002978_pt1 | contig 12402 bp, 9 predicted proteins | sample BioC12SIPDNA_2_FD_185745 | JGI IMG/M metagenome (GOLD analysis project Ga0209722, IMG submission 185745) | Anaerobic biogas reactor microbial communites from Washington, USA - Biogas_R1_A C12 SIP DNA (SPAdes) (version 2) | ecosystem: Engineered > Bioreactor > Anaerobic > Unclassified | place... | reverse complement strand
TTGTCCATCACCACGAACCATCACCATTCGGGTGTCGCAGTAGGTGCCGTCGCGTCGGTGCGAGCACGAGCGCACCCAGCCGATCTTCGCCATAATCGGGAAGACGCGAGCGCGCTCGGCAGCAGGCCGGGCCCGGCCGCGACGACGACAAGGACTGGCGATGGCAGAGCCGCCCGTACGCACCAGATCGGACCTCGTCGCGCTGCTCACGACAGCGGCCGAGATCGAGCACTCCCTCATGGTTCAGTACCTGTTCGCCGCCCTGACGATGAAGCACGGGACCGACGAGGGGCTGACCGAGCACCAGCTCATCCGGGTGGCGCACTGGGAGAAGCAGGTCCTTGCCGTCGCCCGCCAGGAGATGGAGCACCTCGGCCTCGTCGCCAACTTGATGACCGCCATCGGGGCAGCGCCCAACCTGAGCAGGCCGAACTTCCCGTACGGCACCTCGCTGTACGGCCACGTCATGGAGCTGACCCGCTTCTCGCAGGAGAGCGTGCACCGGTTCGCGTGCTTCGAGATGCCGCAGAGCGGTGACGACGACATGAAGTGCCCGTCGCCGCCCGACCCGTCGCAGCCCGGACCCTCGAGCATCGTCGAGCTGTACGAGGCGATCCGAGCCGGATTCGTCACCCTGGCCGGCCGCCCGGAGCCACTGTTCCTCGTCGGCGCCGACCACCAGCTCGGCGGCAAGGCGCTCGGCACGGACTTCCCACGCGTAGGTGCGATGGGTGGCGGCTACGACGTCTTCATGTCCACGGTCACCGACCTGGCCAGTGCCCTCGCGGTCATCGACCTCATCGTCGAACAGGGCGAGGCGGCCGAGGTCGCCGGGGACGAGGGCCACTTCGTCGCGTTCAAGAGCATCCTCGCCGAGTACGCCGCGATGGTGGGTCAGGATCCCTCCTTCGAGCCGGCGCGGCACGTGGTGGACAACCCGAGCACCGAACCCGGCCGAGGACCGAGCTCGCTCACCGACCCCTTGGCACTTGCCGTGGCTGGGCTCTTCGACTCGTCGTACCGCACCATGCTGCGCTTCCTCCTGCGCCTCCTCATGTCCACCGACGAGTCGCCCGAGGAGTCGAGCGCCCTGACCGCGGTGGCGTTCTTCCCCTTGATGACGATGGTGATCCGCCCCCTCGCCGAGGTGCTCACGGCTCTGCCCGCGCACAGTCCAGACAGCGGATGGCGGGCCGGACCGCCGTTCTCGATCGACGGCTCGGTGGGATTCCTCCCGCATCGCGATGCCGCGTGGGCGGTGCTCGAGCAGGAGCTCGCGGACCTGGCCGTCCTCGCGGGCCAGGTTGCCGAGATGCCGGGTGCGCCACCGCGGCTGGCCTACATCGCCCGCACCATCCTGCTGGTGGGTCGACGCTTCTCGGCTCAGGTTGTAGCGGCCCAACAGGGCTCGACGAGCGCCCCAGGAGGCGACTCATGATGGACCTGCACTTCGAGGGCTGGTGGCAGTGCCGCTTCGCCACCGACCCGGACCCGACCGACGACCCCCGCGGCGTGAGCGGGCCGACCTTCATCACGCCGGGCGAGCCGGTGTTCGACCGGGTGATCCGCTTCCAGAACCCCGTGGCGCCCCGGTGGCCGTTCACCGACCGGATCGGGGTCACGGTGCGATCGGTGACGATCGGCGGAGTGGAGCAGCCGGGGAGCGGCCTCGTCGGGCAGCCCGTCGACCTGAGCGGTGAGCCGCAGTTCCGGCAGCGCAACCTGGTGCTGGTCGACCAGCCGTTCCAGGTCCTCATCGACCCGTTCGACCTCCAGGTCGGCACGCCCGACTCCGTCCTGCTCCGGCGGGCGGCCCTGTGGGACGTGACCAGACCGGACCTGACCATCGAGGACGTCTTCCTCGACGAGGTGCTCATCGCACCGCGGATGAACACCGTCGCCATCCAGTCCGCCGAGGTCGCCGAGGCCACCGGGATCCTGGATTACGCCGGCTACCGTCGCGAGCGCCTCGCCGCCCTCACCGAGCGACTCGCGAGGGCGACCGACCCGATCGAGCAGGCCGCGCTCGAGCGGCGGATCACGGCGCTGGACGACGATGCCCTCCTCACCGGTGTTCGCCTGGCCTCGGAGCAGTTCCTCGGCATGCAGGTGACCTACGACTTCGTCCTCGACGGCACCCCGCAGGTGGTGGATGCGGCGAAGGTGCTCGGTGGGTCGGTCGGCACGTCCCAGTCCTGGGGGCTGACGATGTGGTGGGGCGGCTACGACGTCGACGCCCTCGTCGGATACGTCCGCGGCACGCTGTCGGTCCCGTTCGTTGCGCACCCGGAAGCTCCCCGTGCATGAGCTCGTCCCACGACCTCTCCTCGACGCGGTAGCCGCCGGGGCACACTCCTCGCAGTCGATCGGACCGGTCCTCAGCATCGACCTGGTCGGCTTCACCTCCATGGCATGGGCGCTGGCCGCCAACGGCGACCGAGGCGCCGAGGCGCTCGCCGACATCGCCGACGCGGTCTTCGCCCCGATCGTCGAGGCCGTCCACGAGCACGGCGGGTACGTCGCGGAGTTCGGCGGGGACGCGGTGCTCGCGATCTTCCCCACCGCGGACGTCGGGCGTGACGACGGCTCGCGGGGGGACGACACGCTGCACGATGCCGCCGCCGCGGCAGTGAGGATCTCGCGGACCGCTCGCGAGCGAGCCTCGATCGCTACCCAGTTCGGGCGCTTCGCGGTCGGGGTGAAGGTGGCGCTGGTCGTCGGCGAGGTCCGGTGGGACGTCCTCGACGACGAGGCCGGGGCGCGGTCGCGCTACGTTGCGTGGGGGGCCGCGGTGCAGCAGGCGGCCGAGCTCGCCTCGACCGGCAGCCCGGGCGAGGTGCTCGTGGACCCGGCCACCGCATACCTCCTGCGGGGATCGGTGCCCATCACCGAACGCGACGGTCAGCACCTGCTGGTGGCAACCGATCTCGGGCGTCCGCGCTACCCGCTGCCGACGCTGCCCCGGCCCCCGCACCCCCTCGCCGCGAGGTTCGCGCCCGAGCGGCTGCTGACCTGGGACCGCCGCGGCGAGCTGCGGCCGGTTCTCACCGCCTTCCTCGCGCTCGATCAGGACGCGCCGATCGCGGATGTCTGCCGACTCGTGAGCGACGCCTTCCGGCTGAGCGAGACCTACGGCGGTGTGCTGCACCAGATCGAGCGGTCGGAGAAGGGCTGGGTGGTCCTGCTGTACTGGGGCGCACCGGTGTCCTTCCCCGGAGACGTCGAGCGGGCGCTGAGCCTCCTGCTCGCACTGCGGGCCCAGAGCCCGGTGACGTTCCGGACGGGAGCGACCGTGGGGACGGCCTTCAGCGGACTCATCGGTGCACCGGTGCAGCTGGGGTTCAGCTGCTACGGATCGCACATCAACCTCGCGGCGCGGCTCATGGGGCTCGCCGCGCCGGGCTCGGTGCTCGTCGACGCGAGTGTGCTCGGCAACGCGGTGGGCGTCGCGACGTGGACCGCGCTCGGTGAGCACCGCCTCAAGGGGGTCGGCGCTCCGGTCGAGGTCTTCGAGCTCCATCCCCTGAGCGGCGACAGCGTGGCTCGCGAGCACCGCATCGTCGGACGCGACCTCGAGCTGGCGGCTCTCCATGAGGTGGTGCCCCGGGCCGCCTCCACGGGACGGCTGCAGCGCGTGACGCTCGTCGGAGAGCCGGGGTCGGGCAAGAGCGCCGTGCTCGACGTGCTGCGGCGCCGTGAGGAGGGCATCGACGGTCTGCGCTGGCTCGTGGCCCGCAGTGAGAGCCACGGCACCCGCTGGCTGCAACCGGTCCGCGACCTCGTGGCCCGCTGGGCGAGGATCTCGAGCGTCGACGACCTCGCCACGAGCTCTGCCCGCTTCGCGTCTCGGCTGGAGGGCCTTGCCGCTGCCGTGCCCGGTGAGCTCGGGGACCGGCTGCGCGAGCGCGAGTCCTTCCTGGCTGCACTGCTCGACCTGCCGGTCGCCGGATCGACCTGGTCCGCCACCCCTCCGGAGGACCGGTTCGAGGGCATGGTCGACGCCGTCACCACCCTGCTCCTCGGCCTCGTCGCCGCCGGTCCGCTCGTGCTGGTCCTGGAGGACGTGCCGTGGTTCGATCCGACCTCCCGGGAGCTCATCGAGCGAGTCCTCCACGCGCTGGCCGACTCGCCGGTGACGGTCATCTCGACACGATACGAAATGGCTGTCTCGGACGAATTCGACCAGGACACAGAGCTGCTCATCCCGATCGGTCCGCTCGACGATGAGCGGCTGGACGAGCTCGCCCGGTCGTTGCTCGGTCGCGCCCCGCCGCCGTGGCTCGCCGGCTGGCTCCTCCGGCGGACCGAGGGCAATCCGCTGTTCGCCGAGCAGCTGGTCCGGTACCTGGCGGCCGATGGACTGCTCGGCAGTGACGCCCCGGAGCAGCCGGCGGATGTGGCGGTCCCACCCGACCTGCGAGGCGTCATCGTCGCCCGCTTCGACCGGCTCTCCAGCCCGGCCCGCGCGGCCCTCGAGGTCGGGGCTGTCCTCGGGCGACGGTTCGAGCGTCAGGTGCTCCGCCGAACCCTGGACGTCGTCGGCGTGGAGGCCGGATCGGAGGCGGAGGAAGAGGTGCTGTCCGCAGGACTGTGGACCGCGGACGCCGAGAATGTCGCCTTCACCCACCAGTTCGTCTGGACGGCGGCCACCGACATGCCGCTGACCTCGACGCTGCGCTCCCTGCACGCCGCCGCCGCAACGGTCCTCGAGGAGATCCCCGATGAAGGGACCGGCCGCTATGTCGGTCGCCTGGCCGTCCACCACCGAGCAGCCGGCCACCCGGCCGAGGCCGCCCGGTACGAGGCGCGTGCCTCCGAGCAGGCCCTCCTGCTGGGTGCCTACGCCGACGCCGAGCGCCGCGCTGAGCTGGGGCTGGTCGACCTTGAGGCCCTCGCCGAGACGGGAGCGACCCCTCCTGCAGACCTCGAGCTCAGCCTCGTCCTCGCGCTCGGTTCGGGCCGCATGATCACGAAGGGACAGTCAGCGCCGGAGACGTTCGAGGCGTACGAGCGGGCGCGGCGGATCACGGAGAACCTCCCGCCCACGCGGCAGAGCTTCCAGGCCGTGTTCGGCCTGCGGATGGCCGCGGCCTTCCGCGGCGATCTGCGTGGTGCGACGGCGCTCGGGGAGCACGCGCTGTCGATGGCGCGCGAGATCGGTGACGAGGACCTCATCCTCGAGGCGACCCTCATGATCGGCAACATGGCGTTCTGGCACGGACGGCTCGACGAGGCGGTCGAAACCCTGCGCCGGGTCCGCGAGGCCGAGACACAGGGCAGTCACGGGGAGTTCGTCCAGCAGCGCCGCCTCACAGCGCTGTTTCCGCTCGTCCTCTCGCAGTGGCTGATGACCGGCGACTGCGCGCTGGTCGAGGTCGTCGAGGAAGGGGTGGAGGAGGCGCGCGCCCTCGGTCACCGGTTCAGCGAGGCCATCACCCTCGAGACTGCCGCGTTCCTCGCTGTCCTCGAGGGGGACCGCAGGTGGGCGCTGGCGCGGGGGACCGAGCTGCTCGAGCTGGCCGAGTCGGAGTCGTTCCCCGTCTATGCGCTGATGGCTCGCGCCGTCCTCGGCTGGGTGGGCTGTGGGGAGGACGAGCCCGCAGACGCGGCCGACCAGGTGGGCCGTGCCGTGCGAGCGATGGCGGCGATGCGGGTCATCCTCGGACAGACGCTCATGGAGTGCTTCCATGCCGACTCCGCGCTGGCCGCAGGCGACCGTATGCGCGCGTTGCGGGCGACTGAATCCGGACTGCGACTGGCCGAGCGCAACGGCGAGACGGTGATGACACCGATGCTGCACCTGCTGCGGGCCAGGGCCTTGGAGGGAAGTGCTCGGCAGTACGAGCTCGAGGTCGCCCGATCGCTCGCGGAGGAGATGGGCCAGGGCCATGTGCGCTCGCTCATCGACGCCGAGAGCACGTCAACCGTTGTGGAAGGAGCACCACCATGACCCCACCGCTCAGCCTCTCACGTGAGGACCTCGAAGCGATCCTGCAAGGGGCCTGCTTCCTCGGCTCCGGCGGCGGCGGCCCGCTCGCCCTCGGGCGCCAGTTCATCGACGACATCGCCAAGACCGGGCAGCCGGTCCACGTCGTCGATGTCTCGACCGTCCCACCCGGTGCTGCCGGTGCGATCGTGGCCGGGGTCGGGTCGCCGACGGCAGCGGCTTCCGGGTTCCCGGCGGGCGCCCCAGGTGTCGCGTGGCGCGAGCTGGAGCGGATTGTCGGGCACTCCTTGGGCTGTCTCATTCCCGCTGAGGTCGGCGCCGGCAACACCTTCATCCCACTGCTGCTCTCGGCCCAGACGGGCCTGCCGGTCATCGATGGTGCCGGCGCCGACCGAGCCGTCCCTGCACTGCAGCTCTGCACCTTTGCCGCCGCCGGAGTGCCCCTCGGCACGGTGGTACTGGGCAACAGCAGCCTTGTCCTCAGCTTCGCCACGCAGGATCCCGCCGTCGCGGACAGCGCCATGCGCGCCATGCTCGGCGGCGGGATCTTCGACGAGGACGCCGGCTCGGCGCTCTGGTCGATGGATGGCGCCCAGATCGTCACCGGCGCCATCCCGGGCACCACGACGAGGGCCCTCACGGTGGGCCGACTGCTGAGCACCTCGAGCGACCCGGTGTCGGACGTCTGCGCATACCTGAAGGGGTCGGTCCTGATACTCGGGACGATCACGGACCTCGGGGAGACCACCGCGGGCGGGTTCGACCGGGGCCACGTGACGATCACCGCGTCCGACGGGGACTCGGTGACCGTGGTCAACATCAACGAGAACCTCATCGCCTACTCCGGCCAGTCGGCAACTGTGCTCACCACAGCACCCGACCTGCTCTGCTACATGACGACCGACGGACAGGCGTTCTCGAACGCCGAGGCGCAGACCTACGCTGACTCGAAGGTGGAGGTGGCACTCATCCTCGTCCCGTCGTCACCGCAGATGCGCTCGCCCTACCTCCTCGACGGCTTCCGGACGGTGCTCCAGTCGATCGGCTACTACGGGCCGCTGCAGCTGACCTCCGCCACGCCATAACAGTTCCTGAGGCAGCCGGCCGGTGCTCACCGCGGTGCGCGATGAGACTCTCCTCGGTGGAGCTGATCTGGGCCGGTGTCTTCCGTGTGGGCCGCCCCGGTCATCCGCTCAAGGCGACGGTGACGACCCAGGTGCGTCACGCATACCCACTGGTCTGTGTCGACCACCGACGTCCGGCGAGCCACAGGATCGCTGAGGCCCCGAGCACGATGCCGAAGACGATGAAGCCGTCTCCGGTGGTGGCCCCGCGCCAGCCTGCGTACGAGTAGGCGACCGCGGGCCCGGCGGCGCCGGCGAGAGCCGCCAGGAGTGCGGGCGTCGCACGCATGCCGAACGCGCCGGAGGAGATGGCGACGGTCTCGGCGAGGAGTGGCACCGGCCTGCTGGCCACGATCGCGAGCAGGCCCCACCGTCCGACGAGTGCTGTCCCGCGCGTCAGGTCGTCCGCGCGCACGGCTCCGGCGAGGGTGCCTCGAGCGCGCCGGCCGACGACGTAGGCCAGGGCGAAACCGCCCACGCTGCCCAGGACCGAGAGCGCGATCCCGCCAACGAGACCGAAGGTCGCTCCGAGGGCGACCATGACGATGCTCGACGGGACCGGAACGAACGCGTCGACGACGAGGAGGCCGACGCCGACGACAGCCGCAGCGAGGGAGAACGACTGCAACCACGGGGTGGGATCGACCAGGAGCGGCACCCCCGCCAGCTCCACGGCGGCGAACATCACGAGAAGGACGGTGGCGAAGCCGGCGACCACCACCCATGCCCGCACCCGGCCCGTACTCATCGCTCCATGGTCGAGCGCGGGGCCGGGGCGGTCAACAGGTGGGGCTTCACCGTGTGCCGACGAGATGTGGCTCAGGACAGGGAGCTCAGGGCTTCCTGAGGACGGGTGGCGCGAGCGTCGGCGCGGCCGGCGCTGAGCCCGAGCCGGACGGCGGGGGCGAAGCCGACGAGCAACGTGGCAGCCCACCCCGCGGTGACCCACCACGGACCGGCGAACGGGATGTAGGCGATCGAGCCGAGGACGGTGACGACCGCTGCCCAGCGCGGCGTCACCTGCGCCCGCCACAGAGCGATGACCGCGGCGGGTGGGAAGAACGTCAGGCCGATGAGGTACGGCATGAAGACCGCGAGGCTGTAGCCGTGGGTGCTCAGGGCGAGGAAGGCCTCGGCCCCGGCGCTGTGGTCGATCCCGGAGAGCGCGAGGAGCGGGGCGAAGTAGCCCATGCAGTGGGCGATCTGGCCGATCACGGCGCACGCTCCCAGGACGGCGGCGGCCCATGCCCACCTCGGTGAGCGTTCGACGGCGACCCGCCAGAGGAAGACCACCGTGGGGATCGTGAGGAGAGCCGCGACGTAGAAGAGCCACGACGCGAGGGTGAACGGTCCTGCGCCGCTCCCGACCGCGGCGAGATGGGTGAGGATGCTCTCGACGGTGTCGTTGTCACCGACCGCCCCTGCCTCTCCACGGATCCGGAGGAAGTCCGCCACGACGAAGGTGACGGGGAAGCCGATCGTCGCGAGGGCACCGATCCTGCGTGCAGACATGGTTGCTCCTGTTCGAAGAGTGAGGTCGTCGCGGCGGACCTTCCGCCGGACGCCTCCACACTCGCGCCGAGGATGTATGCGTGGCGTCACCCGATTCGTCTGTGGCGCCTCGCCGGGGGTCGCCTGAGCCGTCCCGTCACGACGGACCCTGGGTCCATCTCAAGGTGGACGCGTTCCTCGGCACCCGGGTCTAACCTCGAATTCATGACCCGCTGGCGGCTCCATGTGGTCCTGGCGCTCTCCTGCGCGGTCGTGAACGCCGCGCTGATGACCGGGGAGGGCCCCGCCCGCTATGTCGTCTCGGCGGTCCTCGCCGTGGCGCTGCTCGCCGCTGCCCCGGCGCCCTGGATCGGTCCCGTCGTGGCAGCCGCGGCGCAGCTCGCCGCGACAGCGATGGGAGTCCCGGTCGAGAACCCTGGTCCGCTCCTCGCGATCATCGCGGTCGCCTATCTCTCCGGGCGTGGGGCGGCCACGACCCTCGGACTCAGCGGCGTCGGCGTCCTCATCCTCGTCTCCGCAGCAGTTGACGGATTCGCTGTGGGGACAACACTCTTCAGCGCCGTCTTCATCGGTGGCGTCTGGTGCTTCGGGTGGATCGTGCGGCGGCGGGCCGAGTCGGCCGAGCGAGCCGGAGCAGAGGCCGCCCGCCTGGCAGCGGAGGATCCTGCGGTCGTGGCCCATCAGGTCGTCACGGCGGAGCGGGAGCGACTCGCTGCGGAGACGATCGGTCTCATCCGCGAGGCGGTCCTGGACATGCAGGCGACGGCCCGCGAGGCCTCGCCCGACCTCGACCCTGCGCGTCTGGCGGCCGTGCAGGCGCGCGGCTCCGAGGTGGTTGCGGACCTGCGCCGGCTCCTCGGACTCTTGCGCAGCGATCCCGCGCCCGAGCCGCCGAGCCAGCCGGCGCATACCCCGTCCTGGCCCGGCCCGAGGGACTGGGTGCCCACCGCTGCGGCTCTCGCGCTGCTGCTCCTCGACCGGCTCTACACCGATGAGCCGGCTCTGCTGCCATGGGTCGTCGCTGGGGGATTCGCGCTCGTGCCGCTCCTGCAGCGTCGACTCCCGTTCGTCGCCGCGCTCGCCGTCGGCGGTCTGCCGCTGCTCGCGCTGCTGCTGGGGGTGCCATTCATCGCCGGCTTCAGCCTTCTCGTCGTCGTGGCCACCGTCGGATGGCACGTCGGCGCGACCCTGGACCGCTTCCTCGGCCCTGGACTCGGGGTCCTGCTCGCTGCCCGGCTCTGGGTCGTCGCGACGAGCGAGCCGGAGAACATCCCCATCGAGATCGCTGTCGTCGTCCTGCCCGTGGTCGCCGGACTCGCCTGGCACGACCGCGACCGCGCGTTCCGGCGAGCCCGCGAGCAGGCGGGTGAGCTGCTCGGCGTGCGCGAGACGGCCATTGCGGAGGCCGTCACCGCAGAGCGGCTGCGCATCGCGCGTGAGCTGCACGACGTGAGCAGCCATGCGGTCGGCGTCATGGTGCTGCAGGCAGGCGCTGCCGCGGCCCAGCGCAGCGCCGACCCGGACCGCGCCCGGGCGGCACTGGGCGCCCTCGATACCGCTGCGTCCCAGGCGGTCGCAGAGCTCGATGCGCTCGCCCGAACCCTCAGCTCGGGACGAGACGTCGGACCGTGGGTCGGCTCGGCAGAGGATCTTGCGGCTGCCCTCACGGGCCTCGTCGATCGTATGCGGGGCGCCGGTCTGGCGATCGAGCTCGAGCTCCAGTCCCTGCCCGCCGATGAGCGGGTGGCGGCGGCGGTCTACCGAACGGTCCAGGAGGCGCTCACCAACGCTGCCCGGCACGCTCCGGGTGCAACGGTCCGCGTGGAGGTCAGTCGTCGGGGTGGCGTGGTCGAGGTGGAGGTGGTCGACTCCGGGGGTGGTGCGGACACGTCGGGCGGCTCCGGGTTCGGACTCGACGGGCTTGCGGAACGGGTGCGTGCTCTCGGTGGCGACTTCGGCGCCGGCCCTCGACCTGAGGGGGGCTTCGCCGTTCGCGCGCGCATCCCGGACATCACGTCGACTCGGGTGTCGGAGGTCCCGTCATGAGTTCGATCCGCGTCGTCATTGCCGACGACCAGGACCTCATCCGGGGCGGCCTGCGGGCGATCCTCGACGCCGACGAGTCCGTGACGGTTGTCGGTGAGGCGGCGAACGGCCGGGAGGCCGCCCGGGTCGCGAGGGAGGAACGGGCCGACGTCGTCCTCATGGACGTGCAGATGCCCGGCAGCGACGGGATCGAGGGAGTCTCGACGGTCCTCCTCGCCCGGCCCGAGGCGCGGGTGCTCATGCTGACGATGTTCGACCTCGACGAGTACGTCTTCGGTGCGCTGCGTGCCGGCGCCAGCGGATTCCTTCTCAAGACCACCCCGCCGGAGCAGCTCGTCGCCGCGATCCACGCCGTCCACTCCGGCGACCTGCTCTTCGCGCCGACCGTCACCCGCCGGCTCGTCGAGGCGTATGTGCGACGTCCCCCGGTCGGGACCGTCCCGGAGATCGTCTCCTCTCTCACCGACCGCGAGCTCGAGGTGCTCCGGGCCATGGCCAAGGGCCTGTCGAACGCCGAGATCGGGCGCGAGCTGTTCCTCGGCGAGGCCACGGTGAAGACTCACGTGACCCGGATCCTCGCCAAGCTCGGCCTGCGCGATCGGGTGCAGGCAGTGGTGCTCGCGTATGAGTCGGGGCTGGTGTAGTCGACTACTCGCTGTGTCCTGTCGCGTCATCCGTCGGTGACGGCGACTACTTCCGACCGCCGTCGATCGTGAGTACCTGGCCCGAGATCATGTCGCTGCCCGGCCCGGCCAGGAAGACGGCGAGCGGGCCGAGATCATCGGGCACGACGAGCCTGCCTGCCGCAGAGGACTCCTCGAGCCTGGCCGTGAACTCCGCATCGAGGAGATGCGCATTGATGTTCGTCCGCACCGCCCCCGGCGCGATGGCATTGACGGTGACGGTGGGTCCCCCGGCCCAGTCCACCGCCGGCGCCGTGACGACGACCGTCCTGCCGGCCAGCCCCGCTCCGTCATCGGTCCATCGCGTCCGAGAGGTAGCCCGGCGCGACGGACGAGCCTAGGCACACCTCTGCTGTGCTCGCGAACTGGCGCTTCCGTGAATTCTCCACGGCGCTGAAGAGGTGGGCTGAGACACTGGGGTCCAAGGAGAAGTCGACTGACCTGCGGTCTTGTGTGGTGGAGCCTAGGGGACTCGAACCCCTAACCCCCTGCTTGCAAAGCAGGTGCGCTACCAATTGCGCCAAGGCCCCGGGGGGTCCTCCTATGGGGAGAGTGGGCCTAACAGGACTTGAACCTGTGACCTCTTCCTTATCAGGGAAGCGCTCTAACCGTCTGAGCTATAGGCCCGATCGTGCACGCGCCGGCGAACTGACGCGACACGCGAGATTACCTCACCGTCGTGCTCCGATCCAAACCGAGCGGCCCCGGGTATGCGGTGGTCACCTGACCGCCCCGAGCAAGGAGTGTCAGTCGTCCGTCAGCGTCAGCTGCAGGCCGCCCACGAGCGCGGAGGACACGTTGTAGAGGAACGCGCCGAGCGTTGCGATGGCGGTAATGAGGATGACGTCGATGACACCGATGACGATCGACAGGGACATCACCCTCGCGAGGCCGATGTAGTCCATGAGGTCGAACGGGTCGGAGCCGTCGGCGCCGAGGACGTCGGCGGCGATCTCGTTGATGCGCTCGAAGATGCCCATGCCGGCCAGGACGCTCCACAGCACGAAGACCATGACCACCATGGCGATACCGATCGCCACGGAGAGCAGGAACGACATCTTCATGACGCTCCACGGGTCCACGCGCGAGA
>Ga0209722_1002974_pt1 | contig 12408 bp, 10 predicted proteins | sample BioC12SIPDNA_2_FD_185745 | JGI IMG/M metagenome (GOLD analysis project Ga0209722, IMG submission 185745) | Anaerobic biogas reactor microbial communites from Washington, USA - Biogas_R1_A C12 SIP DNA (SPAdes) (version 2) | ecosystem: Engineered > Bioreactor > Anaerobic > Unclassified | place... | reverse complement strand
TGTTGACCCTCCTCCGGCATAAAGAATACCGGTGCAGGGTGAAAGTGAAGAAGGGGCGCCGCGAATCCCCTCCCCCCTTGCGGAGGGAGCCCTCCCGCTCATGCCCCGCGAGCCCCGCAGAGGTAGAACGTACCACTTCGCTCACCGGCAGCTCACGCGAAGCCGCGAAGGGAAGTTACAGGTAGCTATACCGAACTTCGCGTTCTTCGCGGCTTCGCGTGAGGGGCCCCATGACTCCGCCATGTTGCACTCCGTGATGTTTAGAAATCAAAGAGCGTCTTCTGGGTCATAAGTTCAGGGATGAGCCGGCTGTGGGGGCGCCAGTGGGAGAACCCGAGGAGGCGGGAAGCGGTATCGACCCCCTCCTGCAGGGTGGCGCACCTGGTCTTTGGCCCCTTCATGGCGTTCCGTGTCGCCTCCCTGACCACCCAGGTGCCGAGCGGCGCCCAGTACTCGCCGGTGATGCTCCGGAGCACCAGCACCCGTGCAGAACGCTGTATGCTCTCCAGGTACTCGGTGACCGCCAGGCGGGCCGAGTAGTAGGCCCCCGCGAGGGGTGAGTAGCCGGGTTTGGTGAGCCCTTCGCCGTCCTGCGCGATCGTCTCGTCCTCACCGGCCCAGAGCGACTGTTTTCTCCAGACCTCAATCATCTCAAACTTCCAGTCCCCGGGGGTGAGGAGGCAGACGATATGGTTCCCGTAGAGCGAGGCCGAGAAGACCTCTATCTCGCCGAGCGGCGGGTATCGCGCGATCTTCTTCTTGAGCCGGTTTGAGACCGAATCGTCGACCGCCGTGATCGCCCACCTGGTCGGGACGACATGCCGCTTCCGCCCGAGGAGACCGGCGGTGAGGAGCTGGGTGATCTGATAGACGTCGGTGCCCGAGGCGTGGAGGATCTCGAAGGCGTCGGTGGCTGAGAGGTCGGTGTCGGATGTGGCCCGGTCCACCGCGCGGTCCACCCGTGCGTTATCGAGGACGTCTATCTTCCGGATAGCGCCGGTGAGCCCGACGGGCGCGATCGTCCCGTCGAACCTGAGATCGAAGGCGACGGGTTTTGTGAACCGTACCTCCACATCGAGCGGCTTGCTCGATATCGCGATCTCCTGGAGGTTGTCGGCAAGCCGCCCGGGTCCGGCGGTGCCGCGTATCGTCCGGGCGCGTATCCCTACGATCTCCTCGATCCCGAGTCCCCGGGCGACCCAGTCAGGCGGGTTGTCGGCATCGTTGATCATCAGCGGGCCTCCTGCTACCTTCGGGTAGCCGTAACTCCCGACGAAGACCGAGGGGGCCGACCCCTGGTAGTGGTCGCTCGGCCTGACCGGGGCCTGGGCGTAGAACCTGCTCATGATCGGGCAGCGCGGAAGCCCGCAGAGCCCTTTTCCCTTACACTCAGCGCATCGCATACCTCATCCTTCCCGGCGGTCGACGACGACCCGCACCCTCCCCTCGAGGGAGCGGAGGGTCTCCTCGACCCACTCGTCCCAGCAGGACGCCTCAAGGTCCCGGGTGGCTGCAACCTTCCGCCCGAGGTCGTCGTCCCGCCCGCAGGTGACCTCGACCACCACCGACCCGGGCGCAAACCCGGGCTCAACGATGCCGTCCCCGTCCCCGTCAACCACCCCGAAGACCGGGATGCCCGCATGGGAACAGATGTGGCCGCAGACGGCGGTGGTGTCATCCCCAATGGCGAGGACGCCGCAGACCCCCTCGTCCTCGATCTCCCGGTAGAGGGTGTGGCCGCAGTGGTCGATGACCGCGACCCGGCCGGCCCGGGAGACGCGCACTCCTCCCGGCCGGGGCGGGGCTGACCGTATCATCCCGCTCTTGCACCAGGCCGCGTTGAGGTCGGGAAGCCCCCTCCTGAGGAGTTTCTCAAACCCGTGGGGTTTCACCTCGAGCCCGGAGACAGCCCTGATCGTCCCGTTGCGGCTGGAGAGGACGACCGTCTCGTCCGTTGCGGTCCCGACCACGATCCCGTTGACGAAGACCGCCTCTCCCGGGATGCACCCGCGAATCTCCCGGGTCCCGTCGCGCGGGGTGCCGGTGCTCGTCGCGGAGGCGAGGGCAAACCCGGTCTTCTCTGCGATCTCCCGCGCGAGGGCATCATCGGCGCGGTTCCAGGAGTAGATGGTGCGGCTTGAAGACTCCACGTGGACGAGCCCCTGCCCGCTCCCCAGGCGGCCGGCGATGATCTCGCCGAATATCCGGCCTGACTCCGGCGTCTTCCCCCGGTTGACCAGGAAGGCCCGACTGGAGAGGGCGTTGAGCAGAACACTCGGCCGCTCGTCGGTGCAGGTCACCGGGAGCCCCGACTCCCTGGCTGCGGTCCGGGCCATCACCCCTGCGACCAGCACCTCCCGTGGTGAGAGAAGCCTGATCAGCCATTCGACATCGCCGGCATCGAAGACCTCGGGGCCGTGCACCACCATGACGGCATCTGCTGTCAGGGGATTCATGCCATAATTTAGGGCTTTGTTGACTATCAGGTTACCGTCCCGAGGAGTTCTGGACCGGGAAGTATGGCATCAGGGCGGTGGCGAGTTTTGCTATGTTCATGGACTGCAGGATGACCCGGCCCGGGCCGGTCAGCGTGGTCAGGAAGAGTCCCTCGCCCCCGAAGAAGACTGTCTTCACGCCGCCGGCAAGCGCGATGTTGTAGTCGACGGTGCTCTCAAACCCGACCACGAGACCGGTCTCCACCCTGACCATCTCCCCAGGCGCAAGCGTCATCTCCATGATGTCGCCGCAACAGTGGAGGAACGCCGTCCCCCTGCCGGAGAGCCGCTGCAGGATGAACCCCTCCCCGCCGAAGACCCCCGACCGGAGCCTTTTCGCGAAGGCAACATCAAGGTCGATGCCCTGCTCCGAGCAGAGGAACGCATCCTTCTGGGCGATGAATTCGCCTTCAGCAAGGTCGAGCGTGAAGATCTTTCCGGGGACGTTCCCGGCGAAGGAGACGAACCCCTCCCCGCCCTTCGGGGTGAACTCGGTCATGAAGAGGCTCTCGCCGGTCACCATCCGTTTGAGTCCCCCAAAGAGTCCGCCCTTCATGTTGGTGCTCATCTGCATATTCCCGCTCATGTTGACCATGGCGCCGGCCTCGGCGCAGGCGGCCTCCCCCGGGGCGAGGCGGAGGGTCACCATCTGGAGGTTGTCTCCGGTGATCTCATACTGCATACCCTTATCTCTCCTGGTTTTGGGGTATAGGTCTATTCATCGTAGTGGAGCATTTCATCTAATAGTTCACGTGGCATCCCGTCAACTCTCGCGCTCTCGCGCGGAAGTTCGCGAAGTCCGTGTATCCCCCTAATCAGAACCCTTCGTGTGAGAGACCGGCGATCACTCCAACGCACCGTCAAGTTAAGGTGAAATGGCCCGGTGGTAGAGCGCGGAGGCCCCTGTCCGGACAAGGTTAGCGTTCACGTTCGGGAACTCGATCGTCTCCCGGGCATGGCTTCTGCATCAAGGGGAACAAGACTTCTCCCTTGCGATCTCCACCACAGTCCAGAGCTACGTCGGCAAGCCCGGGGAAAACCTGGTCACAGTCTCTCCCGCACCCCGCCTTCATCCACCACCCCGGTTTCACCGGTTCTGCCTGGGGCCGTGCCTCCCGGGGATTCACCGGCCCGGCCGATCACAAACCTTATTAACCAAAATGGGGTCTCTCTCTCATCATGGGTATGGAACAAGGGGCACCACAGGAGGTACATATCCCGGGGGCATACATCACGGACGAGGTCATGCGGATCGTCCTCGAGCGGCAGTGCCACCGGTGCGCCGGGTGCAACGCTCCGCTCACCGCCGGTTCCACGCATTTCGATCTCAGGCAACCGGTGATCCGCGGCGGTGCTCATACCATCGGAAACTTCCAGGCCCTCTGCCCCTTCTGCCACCGGAACCTGATGCGCCGGTTCCGGGATCGGTTCGCCCGTATGAACCGGCCGTAGTGCTCCGGGTTGCTCGGTTGCTCTATCACAGTCCGAAACCCACGCCGGGCACGACTGTCAGCCACGGTCCGCTATCCGGGCCAGGCCCCGGGAGGGCCGTTTTCGCGCATGCAGCCTCTCACTATGCCTCATGAGTGTGAAGCAACGGTGCGTAGATGCCGACGCGGTCTCTCGCGTTGCCGCGAAGGGAGGTGCTATACCTGTCTGACATTCTTCGCGCTCTTCGCGGCAACGCGAGAGTTTTCAGTATAGAGAGATGCTACAGTCTCACGCGAAACCACGAAGCCGCGAAGGGAGAAAGGGAGGAAAAGCCACAAACTTCGCGGCTTCGCGTGACGCAACAATCGCATGGACATAGTAGATGCAATGATCCACTACCCTGGAGCATTACGGTCTTCGCCCCTTCTTCTTCCACCCCGCCCGGGGCGGGCCGTCTCTCCGTGCCGGGATCAGGCATTTCCATGCGTTCCCGATGAGGTCCTCCCTCCCTGCCGCGCGGAGCCCCTCGCGGACAAGCCCGTAGTTCTTCGGGTCCCGGTAGTGCATGAGCGCCCGCTGGACCCTTTTTTCCCGGCCCTTCGGGACATAGACCTCCTCGAGGGTGAAGGGGTCTAGCCCTGTGTGGTAGATGGTCGTCGAGATGCTCATCGGCGTCGGCGTGAAGTCCTGGACCTGCTCGGTGTAGAGGTCAGTGTCCCGGACATACTCGGCGAGTTCGACCATATCGGTGATCCGGCACCCCGGGTGACCGGACATAAAGTAGGGGACGAGATACTGGCGTTTCTGCTTTCCTTCCTGGAGGGCCTCGAACCGCTCCCTGAAGGCGTCGAAGACATCACGGGGCGGTTTTCCCATGCAGGAGCAGACCCGCTCCGAGACGTGCTCGGGAGCAACCTTGAGGTGCCCGGAGATGTGGTCTTCGCAGACGTGGGCGAGATACTCCCGGTCCCCGGGACCGATCAGGTCGTACCTGATCCCCGACGCGATGAAGACGTGCTTCACCCCCGGGATCTCGCGAAGGCGCCCGAGCAGGCGGAGTTGCTCTTTGTGGCTCCGGTCGAGCACCGGGCAGTCGATGCAACGCCGGTCTGGACAGGTGCCCACGTTGTCCCACCGGTCGCAGTGGATCCCGTACATGTTCGCCGTCGGCCCGCCGACATCCTGGACGACGCCGGTAAACTCAGGCATCGCCGCCATCCGTTCCACCTCCCGGACGATTGAGTCGATACTCCGGCTCTGGATGATCCTCCCCTGGTGGTGGGTGAGGGCGCAGAACGAGCAGGAGCCGAAACACCCCCGGTGGCTGACGACCGAGAACCTGACCGGTTCGAGGGCCGGGACCGGTTCGGTGTAGGAGGGATGCGTTGCCCGTGCGTAGGGGAGTTCATAGACCCGGTCGAGTTCATCGCTTGCAAGCGGCATCGACGGCGGGTTCTGGATAATCGCGGTCTTTGGATGCGGCTGTGCCACGGTGCGGCCCCGTAGGGGGTCCTGCTCCCGGTAGTGCTGTGCGAATGCCCTGGCATAGACGTAGCGGTCCTCTCTCACCTCTTCATAGTCGGGGAGCACCACATAGCCGGCGTGGTCTGTGCTCCGCCAGGTCTTCAGGTCGAGCCTGTAGGCGGTGCCGGGGATATCGGTGAGCGAGCCGGCCGCTTCCCCGGCGGCGAGGCGGCGTGCGATCGTGACCACCTGGCGCTCGCCCATGCCAAAGACAAGGAGGTCGGCCGGGGCGTCGGCAAGGATGGACTGTCGGACCGCATCAGACCAGTAGTCGTAGTGGGCGAAGCGCCGGAGGCTCGCCTCGATCCCACCGATGACGATCGGTGTTTCCGGGAAGAGGGCGTGGACCCTGTCGGTGTAGACAAGGGTCGCCCGGTCAGGCCGCAGAAGCCGTCCTCCGGGGGAGTAGACGTCCGAACTCCGGCGTTTGAGGTTCGGCGTGAAGGCGTCCACCATTGAATCGACGTTCCCGGCCGAGACCGAGAAGAAGAGCCGCGGCGTGCCCAGGCGCTGGAAGTCGGTATCGCTCCGCCAGTCTGGCTGAGCGATGACGCCGACCGAGAACCCGGCGTCCCAGAGCACCCGCCCGAGCAGCGCGGTCCCGAAGGAGGGGTGGTCGACATAGGCGTCGCCGGTGACCAGGATGATGTCGAATCGGTCGATGCCGAGGCGTTCCGCCTCCTCCCTCGTCATGGGGAGGAACTCTGGCTGGCCGGTCATGGGAGTACCCGGTCGAAGACCGGCAGGTCAACGCCGGTCTTTTCATCGAAGATCCGTTTTGCCGATATCCCGACGAACTCTGTGATGATCGCTTCAATGACTATGTAGACCTCCGCCTTCTCCCGAAGGCACCCGGAAAGTGACCTGATTCCCCTCCCTGCAACCGTATGGATATGGATGGATGGCCCCTCCTCTCCCGGATAGATGGTGGCAAACCCGAGGAGTTCCCAGCCCCCGAAGATCTCCTCGCGCCGCGGCGCCGGGGGGATGACCGGCTCCTTTGGCCCCGTCACGATCCTTGCAGACCGTACGGCACCGAGGAAATGGATCATGCCGCTCTGGATGTTCATCGCCGCAACAAAGCGCCGGACTTCACTGATAAAATCCTCACGATCGTCAATCCTGACCGTAAAGACCCTGCCGATCTGCCCTTCCGAATACTGCATGGACTTCTCTCCTGATAGGTGGTGCCTTCTGGTATTATAGTGCTCCAGGGCACCTCATACCCCACGCACTCCGGGTTGCCCTGCGCCCTCTCTTAGCGTAAGGCAGCGTCACGCGTGAAGTATCGGGCGAAATGGTCCGGTGGTGCTCGACCCGACTGCCGCCCCTCCCGGCGGCAGGGTTCATATATCCCGGGTTCGCAAATGAGGGGTCGATATCTCCGTCCGGGAGACATCATCGGTGCGTGGTTCTGGTGGTCTGGATCAGGGAGCTTGAGTACCTCCGGGGGTTTGCCGCCCTCGCCGTGATCGCGGTCCACATCTCCATGAACTTCACCCAGTTCCCTGCTGTGAACCTGCCTGGTCTCCTGAACCTCTTTATCTACATCACCGCCCACTTTGCCGTGCCGGTCTTTATCTTCATATCGGGCTGGGTGCTCGCGCTCCGGTATTCGGGAGCGTATTCGGTTCCGGCCTACTACCGGCGCCGGGCTCGGACAATCCTTCCCCCGTACCTCTTCTTTACCGCCCTCTACCTCCTCATACCGGTGGAGGGCGCGATACGCGTCGCCAGTCTACCTGAACCGGGTGCAGTGGCGAGCGCCCTCCTCATGGGAACCGCCGCCTACCACCTCTGGTTCTTTGTAGTGATCATCCAGTTATATCTCCTCTACCCCCTGATCGTCAGGATCTACGAGATCTTCGACCGGGCCGGTGCGGCGCTCTTTCTCCTTCTCGCCCTCCTCTTCTGCCAGGTCCTCTGGAACATGGGCGCCCATGCTCTCGGGGCGTTTGCGGGCGCTGACTGGTACGCGATCCTGGCCCGGGCATTCCCGTCGCACCTCTTCTACTTCGTGCTTGGTATCCACGTCTTCCGGCAGACCGGATGGTTCCGGTCGGCGGTCAGGTCGCTCTCTCCGGCATGGGTCGTTGTCGCGTCCGGTGCGGGGGCTCTCCTCATCGGGGGCGTGTGGGTCGCACCCATGCTCCTCAGCAGCAGTTTCTCCGGCGCAACGCTCGCTGTCTTCTGTATCTACCGGATCCTTGAGCCGCTCTACTACATCCCGGTCATCATCGTGCTCGTCATGGCCGCCCTGCGGCTCGAGAAGACCGGCGGCCTTCTTGCTGATTTTTTCCGGTCATTCGGCGAGCACTCGTTCGGGATTTATCTCATCCACCCTATCATCATCGCCGCTCTCGCTGCAGTCTGGGCCTCCTTCACCGGGCAATCGTGGACTGACTGGGTGACCTACCCGGTGCTCTTCCTTGCGACGGCGGCGGTGAGTTACGGTGCCGTCAGGCTTGCCGCACCCCTCCCGTACACCGGGTGTCTGGGCGGCTCCTCCCGGTTCCGGCGGGGTCCGGGGCGGTCAGGCGGCACCTGACCACGGTACGGCGCATACCTCGCCTGCCGCTCCTGCCGGAAAAAGGTTATGTTTTTATTGTTGAACAACAGGCCCCGGTTTAAAAAATGAACGCCCGCGGTAAGCCGCCGACTGATATGCGCGGTTTATCGTTCTCCTTCTTTTTCTGGTCTCTCTCCTCTCTTGATCTCTCTAAAAATATTTGGTTAAATCGATAAAATGTCTAAATTTGTTTTTATAATCTTACATTTATATTGTGCTCCCTCAAGTCCACTCCGTTACCCCTGACGACCATCCTAAGACCCCGGCCTGCATCCAAATTTGGGAAAATTATATATATGATTAATGGTATCTCTAGGTCACGGTAGTTGCCAAGGCCGGCCGGGTGGGGAAGTAAGAACTGGATGCCGATGGGCGCCCGGCCGGCTGATGAGGCAAGACCTCGGCCCCGGTGTCCCGGGAGATGGAGGTCCCGTACCGTGCCAGGTGGCCCATCCTGCAAACCACCGCCTGGAAGCCACATCTATGGAGGAATTGTAGAATGAAAATCCGAGTACCGCTAGGTATCATTACCGCGGTTATGATGATACTGGCAGTCATGGTTCTGCCGGTATCGGCGGTGACAACGCCGCAGAATGTTGAGACAACGGCCAATATCGCAACGGGGGGAGGTAACGTCCCCATTGTGCTCTGCAAATGGGAAGCCGACACCACCGCCTCCTGGGAAGATGGTGATCCGACACACGCTCTCCCCGGAAGCCAGTTCCTGCCCCCTGTAACATATGAAGCCAAGAAGCCTATTCAATATTTCGCTGTCGTCTTTGACCATGAGGACAACGGTAACGTGAACGTGGTCGCCTGGGACGTCTACCACCCGCAAGATGACTGGGTCCCTGCTGAGTACAGGGAGTCAGGACCGCTTGGAGACGGGTTCAAGTACCAGGTGATGGGCACGAAGATCACCAACAAGACCGCGTCCGTGGCACTCTTCCAGAGGGCGATGAACGCCGGCCTGCTGACGATTGATGAGGATTTCAACGCGACCACCATCCTCACCCAGTACCTTGAGAAGGGCACCGCTGCTCTCTGGGTCGGCACCGCGGACATCGATTACCAGCAGCCCGCCGGTAACTACCGGGTCGAGGCGAACGCCATCGACTTCAACAACAACTGGGCCGTGCCGCTGGAGAACACCTTCCTGTACGTGCCCGTCGCTGCCTTTGAGTTGGACTTCACCGCGGTCAACTACGGGTCCGTGAACATCAACACCCACAAGTGGGTTGCCGGCGACGTTGACTTCGGCACCGCCGACTGGCCGACCATCCGGAACATCGGTAACACCCACCTCCAGGTCACTGTCCAGCAGGACGACATGGGCCTTGGGGAGAGCCTGAGCGGCTGGAACGTCCAGTGGGATGCCCGGCTGGGCAACGATGACGCCAACACGAAGGTCTACAAGCCCTTCGAGGCCGTCACCCTGCCGAACCCGCTCGAACTCTGCGACATCGATGAACTCGACTTCTCCATCCAGGTCTTCAAGGGAACCACCGGTGAGAAGACCGGCACGATGACCCTCGGAGCTGTCGTGGCCGACGGCATCCCTACGTAAGTTAGGGTGCAGTATATATTTGTAACCAACCCGCCGGTCTTTGCGCCGAAATCAGGCGCAAAGACCTGTTTTATGATTGCTGGCGCGCAGCCAGAGACTACAGAGAACAAGGAGAGACGATGAATCTGATAGCAAGGGTGACGATGGTCGTCGCCGTCGTCTTGGCGGCGGCGATCGTCTGTCAGCCTGTGAGTGCTGCAGGCATAGCCGTCGGACCTTCCAGCCAGACCATTGAGAACGCGCTGCGAGGAGGGTCCTTTGAACGGTCGTTGACGATCTTTAATCCCTCTGATATGGGCTTTGACGTGGTCCTGAAGACCGAGGGTTCTGCGAAGGACTGGATCAAATTCTCAGCCATCGATGGCAGTGAGGAGATCCAGAAGGTCTATGCCCCAAAGAAGGGCCAGATCCCCGTCCTGCTGCGGGTGAAGGTCCCGGACGATGCCGCGAACGACCGCTACACGGCAAAGGTCGTCGTTGAGACGGTTCCTGGTGAAAAGGTTCCGGGCTCGGTGGGGATGGTCCTCCAGGCGACATCCGCTCTGGAGATCACGGTAACCGATGTCGAGAAAGTCTCCGGTGAAGTCACGAGCATCGTGGTGAGGGATACCGAGGTGGACATCCCGCTAGGTGTTGAGGTCGGTTTCAAGAACACCGGGAACGTTGTGGTGACCCCTGAGATCACCGCCGTCATCTCCCGGGACGGAACGGTCATCGACACCATCTCCGAGGCAAAAACGCCGGTCCGCCCGACCTTCACCGAACGGATCGTGGTGCACTGGCCCAACGAGGGGCTTGCTGCAGGGACCTACCAGGCAGACGTCACGGTCTCGCTCCGCGGGGCGGTACTGGCGGAGGAAGGTCGAACCTTTGCGATCCTCCCGTTAGGATCGCTGACCCGGCAGGGGGAACTGACCGATCTCGGCTATGAGGGAGCGCTCACGGTCGGCAAACCGATCAAGATCACAGGGCTCTTTAAGAACTCGGGGTCTATTGCGACGAGAGCCAGGCTCTCGGGCGAGGTCTACCGGGGCGGCAGCCTTGTCGACGTAATCTCCGGCGATGAGATGACTGTCCTGGTCTTTAGCGAGAATCCCCTGACCGCGTACTACACCCCGAAGGAGCCGGGGGAGTACACGATGAAGACCTGTGCCGTCTTTGAGGGTAAGACGACCGACTCAAAGGATATGGTCTTTACCGTCCAGCCGGACTCATCGGGCCTGAGCCTGCCGCTCTCGCCGGTCCCGGTTATAGCAGCGCTCGCATTCATCGGTCTCTTCGCAGCGGGAAGACGAAATCGCGAAAACCGGTGATCAGTTCCTGCCTGTGCGTTCTGTACGGGCTGGGGTCACCGGATGAAGAGAGGCAGTAGATGATGAAGAGTATTGACAGGATCGCGATCTTCTTCGCGATTCTCCTTGTTTCGGTCTCCGCCGTACCGGCGTTTGCAGGTTCGCCTGCAGATACCGCGGAGGATCCCCTCTCGCTGGCGGAGGCCGATGCCGGAGCGGCCGACAACGACAACCAGTTGTCGGATGAGCCTCTTTCGGAACAGACCGGCTCCGGCGATGACTCCTCCGGGGTGGATGAAGGTCCGCCTGACCATGATATCGTATCTGAAGCCGGGGAGGACGATACGTCTTCCGCGGTGCCGGAGGAAGACGAAACCTTAACTGAAACGACCACGCCCGCGGTCACGGATGTGCCGGATTCGGCCGGAAACGACACTACTATGTCAGAACCCGGGAAGACCCCTGCACCCACGGCTTCCCCTAAGGAGACCCCGGTGGTTGACCCTGAGCCTGTGGTGACCGAAGGGCCTGGCCAGGATGACGCGCCGGCTGAGAACACCGCAGCAACCAATGAGACCTCTGTATCCACGGTCTCTCCTGAGGAGACCTCCGGGGCTGATCCCGAGCCTGTGAAAACTGCCAGCCCTGACGCTGCTGCTGAGAACACCACGGCACCGCTCCCGACGGACACCATAGACCCCGCTCCATCTACCGGCACCGGTGTGGTGGAGAACGAGTCGGTGTCATCTGATACCTTGCCTGAGAGCGAAACAGCCGGGGAGTCTGTCTCCCGTGCGGCCGTGCTCTGCGTCTGGGAGCAGCTCGATCCGGCCCTCGGCTGGCTCGACGATGATCCGGCCCAGGCGGGGAGCCAGTTCCTGCCTCCCTGTGCCTACGGTGCGGAAAAGACCGTCCAGATCTGCGCGGTTGTTGCCGGGGGCGGCGCGACGCCTGACCTGGTTGTGGCCGACGTGGTGTCTCCCGACGGTTCGCCCTTCTCCTGGGTCAACCTGACCCGGCAGGATTCTGGTACGGATGCGCTCGAAGCGGCCTCCATGGCCGGGCTGGTCACCTACGCCCATGGCACGAGCCTCAATGAGGCTGTACGTGCTCTGGAGGAGACCGGCGCAGCGGTCTATGCGGGCGAACTTGACCTCCTCTTTTCCCAGGCGCCCGGCGACTACCATGTCTCGGTGCAGGTCCTGTCCAAAGAGGGGAGCTCGGTAGAGCCACTAGCCAGCATCTTCACCTATCTTCCGACCGCGTCCTTCGAGATCGACTTTTCGACGGTCGACTACGGGACCGTCGAACCGGGGGAGAACGCCTGGGTCGAGGGTGACGCCGACTTCGGGACAGCAGAGAGACCGACGGTGCGCAACACCGGCAACGTGCCGATCCGCATCACTGTCGTCCAGGACAACATGGGGCTTGGTGTGCCCGTCTCCTACATGGCAAAACTTGGCAACAGCGGCACCCCGGTCGCCTTTGGGGCGATGGAAGAGGTGACGCTCCCCGGTGTCCTGCCGGTGA
>Ga0209722_1002970_pt1 | contig 12415 bp, 9 predicted proteins | sample BioC12SIPDNA_2_FD_185745 | JGI IMG/M metagenome (GOLD analysis project Ga0209722, IMG submission 185745) | Anaerobic biogas reactor microbial communites from Washington, USA - Biogas_R1_A C12 SIP DNA (SPAdes) (version 2) | ecosystem: Engineered > Bioreactor > Anaerobic > Unclassified | place... | reverse complement strand
GCTTGATATCATCATTGGAAAAGGGCCGGCTGCCAAATCTGTGCGCCTGAAATTACCCCGTTTTACTGTGGTCGGGGCGACCACTCGCCTGGCTTTACTGTCCGCACCTCTGCGGGCTCGTTTTGGGGCAGTCTACCGCATGGACTATTACGACGAAGGGTCGCTTGCCGCCATCATCCAGCGTGGGGCAGGTTTGCTGCAGGTGCCATTCGATGAAGATGGCGTTCACGAAATCGCCAGACGAGCCAGAGGAACTCCCCGCATAGCCTTGCGCTTGCTGCGTAGGGTGCGTGATTTTGCTGATGTTCGCGCTCAGGGAACCATCACCATGGATGTCGCCAAAGAAGGTTTGGGCATGCTTAACATCGATTCGCAGGGCTTGGATGAGATGGATCGGCGCATTTTGCTGGCCATCATCGACAAATATAACGGTGGACCGGTGGGCTTGAACACTATTGCGGCTTCAGTCAGCGAAGAAGCCGATACGATCATGGATGTGGTTGAGCCTTATTTGCTGCAATTAGGTTACATCGACCGCACGGCGCAAGGTCGGGTGGCCACACAACTGGCTTACCAGCATCTGAATCGGGATTATCGCCTGGCAGCAGTTCAGGTCGGGCTCTTTGATGATCCTTCCACAAACGGCAAGAGCAATTGAAAACTGACGTTTTTAACTATGATCTGCCTGAGCATTTCATTGCCCAGGTGCCAGTGGAACCCCGGGATTTTTCCCGTCTGATGGTGCTTGACCGGGCCAGTGGGCAAATCCAACACCGCCATTTTCATGACATCATCGATTACTTGAATCCTGGTGACTTATTGGTTATCAACGAAACCCGGGTAATCCCTGCCCGATTGTTTGGCAAGAAAATTCCGGGCGGCGGAAAAATTGAGGTCTTGCTTCTAAATAAGCAGGATGATCTACATTGGGAATGCCTGATTGGGGGCAGCGGCATGTCGGCTGGCAAAGAATTACAAATCGACAATGGTCCCAAAGGCATCATAGTAGAAGTTTTGGAAGGTTCCAAACGGCTCTTGCGCTTCGAGCAGCCCATAGAAGCCTTTTTTGATCAGGCCGGGCACGCCCCACTTCCGCCTTACATTCACAATTATGTGGGTGACCCTGAGCGTTACCAAACAGTCTATAACCATCAGCCCGGTTCGGCGGCAGCTCCTACCGCTGGGCTGCATTTCACCCAGGCTTTGTTGGAAAAAATCAGCCAAAAGGGTGTTAAAATCGCAAAAATCGAGTTACGAGTTGGGCTGGATACATTTGCTCCGGTTACCGAAGAGAATATCGAAGAGCACGTCATTCACCGTGAATGGTGTCACATGGATGAAAACGCAGCTCAATTGGTGAGGAAAACCAAAGCAGAAGGCGGTAGAGTGATAGCTGTCGGCACCACTAGTGTGCGCACATTGGAAAGCGCCTGCCAGGCTTCTCCTGACGGGCAAATCAGCGCTTTTTCCGGGGAAACATCGCTTTACATCACTCCAGGCTATACCTTCAAATGTGTAGACGCTATCATCACAAATTTTCATTTGCCAAAATCAACGCTTTTGATGCTGGTCAGCGCTTTTGCCAGCAGAGAGCAGATTTTCAATGCTTACGAGACAGCAAAGTCAGAAGGTTATCGCTTTTTCTCTTTCGGCGATGCCATGCTTTTGCTCTGATTACATCAATAACACGTGCACATATTCGAATCTAACCTTTTTCTTATACCCGCTTGGTAAACTTGATCTTGGAACATTAGTTGCAACATCTAACCATGATGCCAAGACCAGAAAACAGAGGAAAAACACATTATGATGCGTTTTGATAAATTTTCAGAGAGAGCCCAGGATGCTGCCGCGCGCGCCGCGGAGATCATTCAGCGCTACGGACACAATCAGATCGATTCTGAACATATTCTTTTAGCATTGATAGAACAACCTCAGGGATTTGTGACCCAAATTATCGAAGCCCTTTCGGTTGTGCCTGGCGAAATTGTTGATCGTCTGGATGAAATCTTGCGCACCACTCCCAAAGCCAACATCTTCGGTGGGCCTTCTGGCCAGGTTTTTCTGACCCCCCGCGTGAAAATGGTGGTCGATATGGCCAAAACCGAAGCTAACCGTCTGGGTGACGAGTATATTTCAACTGAGCACCTTTTCCTGGCTATTTTGGCTGAAAAGAATACTCAACTTGCCCGAATGCTCGAGGAGTTTGGATTCAACCGCCAGAATGTTTTGGCAGTCATCCAGGAACTAAGAGGCGGGACGCGTACCCAACGGGGCAAGTTCGAAGGTCGTTACCGCACTTTGGAAAAGTATTCCCACAATCTGACCCAGTCCGCCCGGGAGGGCAAACTCGATCCGGTTTACGGACGTGAGCTGGAAATTGTGCGTTTGATCCAAATCCTTTCCCGCCGGACCAAAAACAATCCTGTTTTGATTGGCGGCGCAGGAGTAGGCAAAACAGCCATCGTTGAAGGCTTGGCGCAAAAAATTGCCAATGATGAAGTGCCCGAAATCCTGGCGGATAAATTGGTTTATTCACTTGACTTAGGTGCCATGGTAGCTGGAACCCGCTTTAGAGGTGAGTTTGAAGAACGCCTCAAGACCTCGATTGAAGAAATCCAGGAATCTGCTGGTGAAGTGATTTTATTCATCGACGAGCTGCACACAGTTGTGGGTGCGGGGGCTGCCCAGGGCACCATGGATGCCTCCAACATGCTTAAACCGGCCTTGGCTCGTGGGGACCTGCAATGTATCGGTGCCACCACCATTGATGAATATCACAAATACATTGAAAAAGATTCCGCGTTGGAACGTCGTTTCGCGCCAATTTACGTGGAAGAACCAAGCATTGAAGATACCGTAAGCATGCTTAAAAGTTTACGTGACCGTTACGAAGCCCATCACAAAGTCAAACTCTCTGATGAAGCCCTGGAAGCGGCCGCCCGTCTTTCAGCCCGTTACATGACAGGCAGAAAATTGCCTGACAAAGCTATCGACCTGATGGACGAGGCTTCCGCCAAGTTGCGCGTGGCACTGTATTCGCTTCCGGATGATCTGAAACATGACAGGAAAGAAATTGACCGTTTGCTGGCTGAAGAAGAAAAAGCCAGTTTGGACCGCGAGTATGAACGAGCTGTAAAACTCAAAGCAGAACGCCTGAAATTGCAGGAGAGTTTTGCCGTAAAGCAGCAAAAGTGGGAAGCCGAGAACAAGTTAGATGACGTTGTCGATGCCGATGACATTGCTGAGGTGATCAATCAGTGGACCGGTATCCCGGTTACCCAGCTGCTTCAATCCGAAACCCAGAAATTATTGCAGATGGAAGAACGTCTGCACGATCGCATTGTCGGTCAGGACGAAGCCATTAAGGCCATTTCAGACGCGATCCGAAGGGCGCGTTCAGGTCTCAAGGACCCCAAACGACCAATCGGCTCCTTTATTTTCATCGGTCCATCCGGTACCGGTAAGACCGAGCTGGCTAAAGCTCTGGCTGAATTTATGTTTGATGATGAAGATGCGTTGGTTCGCATCGACATGAGCGAATACCGGGAACAGCACACCGCTTCCCGTTTGTTTGGCGCGCCTCCTGGTTACGTTGGTTACGAGGAAGGTGGTCAATTGACCGAAGCGGTCCGCCGCAGACCATACCGCGTGATCCTCTTTGATGAAATCGAAAAAGCCCATCCGGAAGTCTGGAATGCCTTGTTGCAAATCCTGGACGATGGCCGTCTGACTGACGGACAGGGGCGGGTGGTTGATTTCAAAAATACAGTTTTGATCATGACCAGTAACCTGGGCACTGAATTTGTGCGTAAAGCCGGCACTTTAGGCTTTTTGGAAAAGGATGAAGAATCAGAAGAGATCAAAGCCTCCAAGGAGAAAATTGAAAAAGTTCTTAAGGAAGCTTTTAGACCCGAGTTTCTCAATCGTATCGATGAGATTATCACCTTCGCGCCCTTATCCAAAGAAGATGTGGTCAAAATCGTTGACCTGCAAGTGGCTGAGATCATTGCCCGGGTCAAGGAATACGGTGTTGACCTTGCTATTGAAGATTCCGCCCGCCTTTGGCTGGCTGACCAGGGCTATGACCCGCTCTTTGGTGCGCGTCCACTCAAGCGAGCGCTGCAGAAATATGTTGAAAGTAAGTTGGCGATCAAATTGCTGGAAGGACAATTCAAACAAGGTGACCTTGTTCGCGTGAGCAAGATGGATGAGGAAAAGGAGCTGACCTTCACTGCTGACCCTACTGTTAACAAGGAGAACCAACAAGACGAGGCTCCTATTGAGGAAAACGTTGAGGAGAATCAGCAGGAAGGTTAAGAACCTTTTTGCTCTTGGTTTGTGAATTGAGCTTTGGATGCCTGATTCGAAAGATGCTTTAAGACAATTCCTGAGGGAAAATGCCCTCTTCAGCACCTTGGCCGATGAAGATCTGCCAGAAATTGCAGACGTTTTGATGCCAGTAGAGATTCCGGCTGGTGAGGTCCTTTTTGAAGAAGGCGAGGACGTTGATGGTTTGTTTCTGGTTGAAAGAGGCAAACTGACAGGCTCCAATCAGGAAGGGAATATCCAACGGACCTACCAGCGCTGGGATGTGATTGGTCTGACGACCAGTAATTATTCCAACAAACGCCAGGAGAGCGTCAAAGCCATTTCTGCCAGTAAAGGCTGGTTTTTCTCCAATGCTGACATCCACAAATTAAGCCTGGATCGACCGGTTTTCAGTGAGACGCTACTGGTACTGGCTAACAGCCAGGAGATGGTCCGCACGATGACAATGCCCTGGCTGGAATCAGATGAAAAAGTCAGTCTGATCGCCCGAAAGCACCCCATTTTCCTGCTTTTTGCCATCATTCCTCCCCTTGCAGTTTTTGGCTTGAGCCTGATTTTTCTTAATTTCTGGATTACCAGCTCATCAATGACCGCTATGATCGGAATGGTGTTGTCTTTCTTCTTCTGCGCCCTTTGGCTGGCCTGGAACATCAACAACTGGGCTAATGATTTTTACCTGATCACCTCCAAACGTATGGTTTGGGTCGAGCGAATCTCTGGATTTTATGACAGCCGCCAGGAAGCTCCTTTGGGAACGCTGATCTCTGTTGGCACCAGGACAACCCAATTAGGGGCATTTTTGGGTTACTCTGATGTCATCGTCCGCACCTACATTGGCGATATCCGTTTTGAAAGAGTGGCTCACGCCAAAGCCATCGGAAAATTGATCGAGAATTATTGGGCAAAGAGCAAACACATCGATTTGGAAGTGGATGCCAAAGAGATCCGCAGGGCTTTGCGCGCAAAGTTTGGGAAAGCTCCGGAGGATATCAGTTCGAAAGAACTGGAAGAAGAATATGGCATTTCAAACGAACTGCCGAGAGCGGAGATGGGCTTTTTTGAATGGCTGTTCAGTGATTTTCTGAAGGTGCGGTATGAAATTGGGGGAGCGATCACCTATCGAAAACACTGGTTTGTCCTTCTTCGCAAAGAGATCCTTGCTTTATTGGGAGTTGTGCTCTCGGCTGTCTTCATGATTGCCGTGATTACCCGCAACATTACCGGCATCAATTATGGTATGGCTCTGACCTTGGGAGTTTTTCTCCTGGTTGTTTGTGGAGCAGTGTTGGCTTACCAGTATGCCGACTGGCGCAATGATATTTTCCAGTTGACTCCCAACCAGGTTATCGATCTGGACCGCAAACCCTTTGGACGCGAATCAAGAAGGGCGGCTCCTTTGGAAAACATCCTCAGTATCGAATACGAAAGGCGGGGAATTTTCCCGATGCTGTTCAATTTTGGAACAGTTTACATCACGATCGGTAACACCCAATTGACCTTCAATAATGTTTACCAACCTTCGATTGTTCAACAAGATATCTTTACCAAGATGGGCAAACACGCTGAGGAAAAGGAAACCCGCCAAACCACCCAGGAACGCGAGCGAATGGCTCAATGGTTCAAGGTCTTTCAGGAAGAATATTCAGAGCGTCTTTCCAGCGAAGATGTTACTTCCCCTTTGAATCCTCCCTCTAACTAAGGTAAAATAATTTCAGTTTAGTAATGGAGTTAAAATGGCTTTATTAGATGTTGTGACATTTCCGGATCCCGTTTTACGCTTAAAGGCAAAACCGGTCAAAAAATTTGATAAAGAATTACAGGTCCTCATTGATGACATGTTTGAGACCATGCGCCACGAACCAGGAGTTGGTTTGGCGGCACCGCAAATCGGTCAATCGATTCAATTAGCTGTAATTGAGTACGCTGAAGAATCAGAAGAAGAAAGTGCCAAAGAGGCCAAACCAAAACGCTATGTCCTGGTCAATCCTGAAATCGTACAGCGTTCTGAGGCGATGGTTGAGGGGATGGAAGGCTGTTTATCGGTCCCGGGTTTGGTAGGCACGGTTGACAGGCACGAGAGCGTGACTGTAAAAGCACTCAATCGTTCTGGCAAACCCCAAAAAATCAAAGCTCAAGGCTGGATGGCTCGCATCATTCAACATGAAATGGACCATCTCGATGGGGTTTTATATATCGACCGCGCGTCAGAACTGTACGAAACCATCTCTGAGGATGATGCTGAGAATATCGAGTAATGCATCTTACTCACCTCTCACTTACGAATTTCCGCATTTTTTCCCGCCTGGAACTTGATTTTCCCAGGCGGGTGATTTTATTTCACGGTTCCAATGCCCAGGGGAAAACCACGATCCTGGAAGCGGCCGCCTTTTTAGCCCTTTTTACCTCTTTTAGCGCCAGCTCAGACCGCCAATTGGTCAACTTCAACTTGGCAGAGGCGGAACCAATCAAAGTTGCCAGGATCATTGGGGAATTTTCCCGTGCGGGTAGAAAAAACACTCTTGAAGTCAGACTCATCCTCGAACCCAACGGAGCGGAGGGAAGCCTCCGGCTGCGGAAAGAAGCTCTATTGAATGGGGTTAGCCGGCGCTTTAGTGAACTGTATGGGCAATTCAACGCGGTCAGTTTTTTGCCGCAAATGTCTAAGATCATCGAAGGCTCTCCTTCTGACCGACGCAGGTATATGGATGAGATCCTATGCCAGATCGAACCGGGTTACTCCAAACATCTGCTGAAATTCAATCAGGCCATTACCAGGCGCAATGCTTTACTGAAACGGCTTGGTGAAGTTGGAGGGTCATCAGACCAGTTGGACCCCTGGGATTCCCTTTTAGCGGAACATGGTTCTTTTTTGATCAAAGGCCGCATTGACCTGATCAAGGAATTGGGTTCCTTTGCCAGGGAGAGTCACAATCAGCTTACTGAAGGCAAAGAAGTCTTGCGATTGGATTACCAACCTTCTTTTGACCCCATTCAGCCCAAAAGTGGCCAGATAAGTTTGCCTGTAGACTCTGTAATCGACCGGACAGGTTTGGATGCCAAAGAGATCGAACATGCTTTCGGACATGAATTGCGTCAGCGCCATCGCAAAGACATCCAACGCGGATCCACGAGCAAAGGTCCTCACCGGGACGAATTGCGTTTTCTGGCAAACCAAATTGACCTCGGGGATTTTGGCTCCAGGGGGCAGACGCGCACAGCTTTGTTATCCCTGAAATTTGCTGAAGTGGGACTGATGAAAGCACGCAGCGGCGAATGGCCGGTGTTGTTACTGGATGAAGTCATGGCTGAGCTTGATCCTCTCCGCAGAGCGGCTCTGATGAGCTTGCTGGAAAAAGTGGAGCAGGCTCTGGTCACAACCACCGATGTGGAGATGTTTGAGCCAGGCTTTTTGGCAAACCATGAGGTCTGGAACGTAAAGCAGGGAATCGTCTCACAAGTTAACCCGCTATGAAAGATCGATCAAAGATAAAAGAGTGGATTGCCAGGTTTTTCATCGCAACCGTGTTGGTGTGGAATCTGATGTGCGCGCTTGAATTTATCCTTCGTCCTGCTCTCTATGTTGGTTCTTATGAACTGGCTTGCGAGGTTGGCAGAGCGGTCATCATTGGCTTCGGGATCCTGTTTTTGATGTGGCAGGTGCCCTACTTCTTCGCTCTCATCAACCCGGTAAAGTTTAAAACCTCATTATTTCAAGCCATCCTGATGCAGGCAATTGGTGCGATTGGAGAAAGTTGGTTGTTAGGGACGCTGTCACCAGAACGCGCCGTATTGCGCCGTTCTATGACACGTTTTGTCATTTTTGACGGGGCCGGCTTGGTTTTGCTGCTGCTTGCTGCCATATTGACAGGCTTCTCGTTACGGTCTTTTCATAAAGAGGAGGTTTGATGTTCTCAGAACTGGTACTGAAAAATCGAAGTTTCCGCAGATTTGATCAAAGCGTTCGCATTGGTCAGGAAACACTGGTCGAATTGGTCAAACTTGCAAGATTGTCTCCAAGCCCTTCAAATTTACAGGGGTTGAAGTTTTGGCCGGTTGCAGATGAACTTGAATGCGAGCAGGTTTTCTCCTGTGTGAAGTTTGCGGGATACCTCAAGGATTGGGGCGGACCCAAAGAGGGTGAAAAACCGACCGGCTATATGATCATTCTGGGTGACAAAGAGATCAAACCAACCTTTGAGATTGACGCCGGCATTGCTGCTCAAACCATGCTCCTGGGAGTAGCTGAAAAAGGCTTCGGTGGTTGCATGATGAAATCTTTTGACCCGGAAAAATTGGGGGAATACCTGGGACTCAGAGAAAGTTTGGAAATTGTGCTGGTGATTGCCTTGGGCAAACCGGCTGAAACGGTTGTGATTGAAGAATTTGATCCGAAGACGGGAATAGAGTATTACCGTGATGAGCAAAGTGTTCACCACGTGCCAAAACGCAGCCTGGATGAACTGATCTTGCATTGGTAGGTAGTGTTGGGGGGATAGTTTCTAAATTTTTCGAAATAACCTGGAGACCTTCGGTCGATTCACGTGCTCGGCCAGAGGCCGGCACGATCATGAAATTAAGAGGTGGGCACGATCAGACACTGGCGCGATCAGGGATTGGGGGTCTCTGGAGTGGTTGGTGTTTCTGTATCGGCTTGAGTGGGTGTGGGAGTTTCTGTCTCGGTCGGAATGGGGGTGTTTGTAAAGGTGGATGTAGCAGTCGGTACATCCGTAGGAGTATTTGTCGGTGTTGAAGTAGCAGTTGCTGTGGGCGTGGTCGGGGTTGGAGTGTAAGTGTTTGTCGGTATCGGAGTATTTGTTGGTACCGGAGTGTTGGTTGCGGTAGCGGTAGGCGTGCGTGTGGCAGTTGCAGTCGGAGTCGCGGTGCGAGTAGCCGTCGGTGTGGGAGTGCGGGTGGGGGTCGCGGTACTGGTCGGCGTGGCGGTTGGTGTAGGTGTTCGGGTTTTGGTGGGGGTCGGAGTGGGGATCCCAAGATAATAAGTCAACTCTGGTCCAACCAGGTTGTTCTTATCTGACTGAATTTGCCAGACCCCTTCATACATCCCATAGTAGGTGGGGGCTGTTAGTTCCAGCGAAATGTCGATCACTTCCCCGGGCTCAACTTTCCGCAGCAACGAAGGCGAATTTCCGCCCATGCGGTTGCCGCGAACATAAACTAATTTATAGTCTTCCCAAACACAGGTCCCGTTATTTTGAACCCGCCAGGTTTTTGTAAAAGGCTGACCGGCACTCAGGATGACCCCCGGAGCAATGGTGACATGATCGATAAAAATGGCAGACATGGTGCAGGCTTCCACGGTGGCTGTCTGGGTTGGAGTAGCGGTTTGGGTTGCCGTGGGGTTTGGCGTGGCAGACATCTCCTGTTGGGTCATTTCCTGGATCAGGACTGCCACCTGGTCGTTGGCAAAATCACGACCTTTAAGATCGTAAAGATTTACCATGATCATTACTGGACCTTCATGTGTCGGGATCCAGGGTTGTTCGATAACTCTTGGGTCTGAAGGATGATTTTCAGCAAGGTCGAAACGGATGGGCTGGTTGTTGACAAAAAGCTCAAGCCGGGACCATTGCACCCCTTCCGGAATATAGGATTGGATCACGATCTCATTATTCAATGGCAGGATTTTCGAAGAGGCGGGGTACTGAATTTCAACCCGTAAATTGCTTTCCTCCTCCTCACGGTTGCAGGCGAACAAAATTCCTGAAAGTACCAAAACCAGGATTAAAGTTGCTGTGATGACCCACTTTGTTGTCGTATTTGTTTGCATTCTGCTTAATTAACCACAATTTGTGCTTAAAAGTTCCATCCTCAGGTCAACCTGTAAGCCGTATTCTGTCAGGGATGCGCATCTATCTTGGCAAATTGTCACCAACCTGCTCATGCGGTCTACCCGGAGATCAAGTGAGCCGAGCAGGCTCGTCTCTCCTGTTTGACCTTGCACCGGATGGGGGTTGCCTGGCCGCCACTGTTACCAGAAGCGCCGGTGGTCTCTTACACCACCTTTTCATCCTTACTCTCGCGAGCGGTTTGTTTCTGTGGCCCGATCCAGAAGTTCACACCTCTCCAGATGTTATCTGGCATCCTGCTCTTTGGTGTACGGACTTTCCTCACTCATTAAGCGCGCGCACCTGGCTGACCTGAGTAGTATGATATTACCATTAAGGAGGGTTATTCCACTAATCAATATATGCTTGGTGTGTAGGGATTGACGGGGAATAATTTTCGCATAGATATAAATTGTTAATAAATTTATAGTATACTCAGGAAGTAAAAGGGTAATACCCGGATTGATTTTTTGAATATCGATATTTTTTTCATCAATTACTGGACAATTATTGAATTTGATGTAAAATAATTGTTTGTAATTATGTAAGTTGTAAGTTTGGAGGAAGAAGTTGGCAAATATTAAGTCACAAATCAAGCGAAATAAACAAAACCAGGCAGCTCGGTTACGCAACCGTGTCTACCGTGGTTCTGCGCGTACCTTTGTCCGCAAAGCGCAATCTGCTATTCGGAATGAAGAAACCGAAACAGCTGAATCAGATGTTTTGAAAGCGATCCGCGCCTTGGATAAAGCGGCGTCAAAGGGTGTCATTCATAAAAACAATGCTGCTCGCAGAAAATCCCGCTTGATGGCTCATTTCAACTCATTGAAACAGTAGTTCTTAATTCGTCTTGGAATCTTAGGCGAGGTGCAAACATACCTCGCCTTTTTTTCGTTTAATACACACTTCAAGCCCTTGTGCGGATCAGGATAAGCGGCAATCCTCTGATATAATCCAGTCGAAATTAGTAGAGGTCGACCATGTTTGAAAACGTAAAAGAAGAAATCAGCCAAAAGATCGATCAATTTTGCCTTGAAAACAACCTGCCGACGGGAAAAGTTGAGTTTAGAACCATACCTTTTTCGGGAGAGTGGGGTATGGCGGCACCGATGTTTCCTTTGGCAGCTGCTGACCCCAACAAAACTGGTCCAGTCCCCCAACACGCGCAGCTTTTGGCAGAACGGCTCAAAGAGTATCTTGGCTTGCCAGAGGGCTTTACCCGGTCTGAGGCTGTCCGAGGTTACCTGAATCTTTATTTTGACACAAGCCTGTACGCCAGGAGCATTGTCAGCCGGATTTGCGAGGATGGACTCCAGTTTGGCAGTGCCAACCCAGATGGAAAAACCGTGATGGTGGAGTATTCGAACCCGAACACGCACAAACCACTGCACGTGGGTCATTTGCGAAATGTCATTTTGGGTGGGTCAGTTTGCAACATCCTTGAAGCCAGCGGCAAGAAAGTTATCCGGGCAAATTATATCGGCGATATCGGACTGCACGTGATCAAGTGGATGTGCAACTATGAAATGTACCACGCGGGTGAAGAGCCCGGCCAGGATAAGATGCGCTGGATGGCAGACCTTTATGCCGAAGCTGACAGACGTTTTACTGAGCAGGAAGGCTTTGAGGAAATTGTCAGGGCTTATTTCAGCCGTTGGGATGAGGGCGACGAACACATCCTCGACTTATGGAAGCAGACCCGGCAGTGGTCAATGGATGGTTTCGCCCAGGTATATGACCTGCTGGGGGAGCATTTCGACCGCATTTATTTCGAAAGCGACGTGGAGGATTCCGGCAAACTCCTGGTTCAGGAGATGATCGATAAGGGTTTGGCAAGCGATGGTCGCCCGGAAAATCCGGTCATTGTCGATCTGGATGCTATCCTTGGGACCAAGGAAGAGTATCGGGTCGCGGTCGTACTGCGCTCGGATGGAACTTCCCTGTACGCAACCAAGGAACTCCCGCTTGCCATCATGAAATTTGAAGAATATGACCTGGACCGGTCAATTTATGTGATTGACGTGCGACAATCCTTGCATATGAAGCAAATGCAAAAGTTGCTTGAGCTGATGGGTTACGAGTGGGCAAACCGAATGCATCACCTGGCTTATGAAATCGTGAATTTGCCGGGCAATGTGATCATGTCTTCCCGCGATGGCACTGTCGTCCTGCTGGATGACCTGGTGCGGGAAGCAACCCAACGGGCTTTGGCTGTTGTGCGTGAAAAAAACCCTGATTTG
>Ga0209722_1002966_pt1 | contig 12430 bp, 10 predicted proteins | sample BioC12SIPDNA_2_FD_185745 | JGI IMG/M metagenome (GOLD analysis project Ga0209722, IMG submission 185745) | Anaerobic biogas reactor microbial communites from Washington, USA - Biogas_R1_A C12 SIP DNA (SPAdes) (version 2) | ecosystem: Engineered > Bioreactor > Anaerobic > Unclassified | place... | reverse complement strand
TCATAGGGCGATTCTCTGCCAGCTCGGTATGACCGAGGGATGGTGTGCAGAGGCGAATGATCTCTTCAGAACGAGGCTATTCCGGAGAGTCCAGGAAACAGTCCAAGAAGCTGTAGATCGCCATAGGCCGCTCGCTCGCACGTCGGAGGTTGAGCACGCCCTAAGGCTGGCGTTGAGAGACTACAGGCAATATTTTGCGAGTCCTGCTCCTTTGCTGGTTGATGACGTCATTGCTCTCGTGGACAACAAGCTCAAGGACAGACGCGCTTCGTACGATGTATTCACTTCGGTGTGCCGGAGCATGCGGATTCCCATAGAGGAGGGAAAGTTGTTTGTCTCACAGGATCTTCTGACCGACATTCAACCGAGCACTTCACTAGTTCACACTATAAGCGTAAATGTCACAGGGGCCGAGAATATGAAGGTTGACATAGGGCGGTCGGACCACACGATCATCGCAGAGAGAATAGACAAGCTCGAGTACAGACCTCAGTATGGCGTTAGTGAGGAGGAGTTCAAGGCGCTGGTCGAGCAGATGACAGCATTGACTCCACAGAATCGGGCGGAATTGGCGAAACATGTCGAAGTCATGCAGACTGCTCAGACTGAAGCTGAGAAGCAGAGTGCTCTCAAGACCATCAAGTCGTTCTTGAGCAGCCATGGAATTCCCATTGCCCAATCATTGACAGCCACATGCCTATTTGAGCTTGCGAGATGCATCGCGCTTTCCTGATAGAGACGCAGACATGTCAGGTACACCTCTCAGGATTTGGGCGGTCCTGTTATGCCTTGGCATGGAGGAGTCTTCCTTCGTGCCAGGCGGGGTGTTCGATGGTGCCGATGGTGTCCTTGCGCCACTCGAACTCTTCGGGCGTGGTGACAATCACGTCTTTGGGCAGGCGGATGTCGTGCAGGGCGACGCCGATTTCGACGGCCTTTTTGCGGCGTGAGCCGGAAAGGGGCATGACGATGAGCAAGTCGACGTCGCTGTCGGGTCCGGCGTCTCCGCGCGCGTGAGATCCGAACAGGATGATCCTGTCCGGATCGAACTGCCGAACGATCCGCGCGGCCATCTCGCGGATCAGCTCGTCATTCGACACCGTTCGCTCTTTCGCCTTGCTTCGACTTGCGGCCATTGCATCGCTCGTATCTCGTATCTCGTGACTCGTATCTCGAAGAGCCGCAGGCTGTAGGCCGGAGGCTTGAGGCCGCAGGCTCAATGGGTACACTTCACACTTCACACTTCACACTCTCCACTCGACACTTCACACTTCACGCTCGGCGCGTTGCCGGCTATCGCAGCTTCTTGTGCGTGAATTTTCGGGCATCTTCCCCCGTATAGTCTGCCGCGATCTGGCCTTTTCCGTATAGCTTCCATTTGTAGATGACCAGGCCTTCGAGGCCGACGGGGCCTCGGGCGTGGATTTTGTTGGTGCTGATGCCGACTTCGGCGCCGAGGCCGTAGCGGTAGCCGTCGGAGAATCGGGTCGAGCAGTTCCAGAAGACGTCGGCGGAATCGACGAGGGCCATGAAGCGTTCGGCCTTGTCCTTGTCGGCGGTGACGATGGCGTCGGTGTGGCCGGAGCTGTAGCGGTTGATGTGGTCGATGGCGTCGTCGAGGCCGTCGACGACCTTGATCGCCAGGACGAGGTCGAGGTACTCGGTGGCCCAGTCGTCGTCGGTGGCCGGCTCGCAGACGATGGCGTCGCGGGTTCGGGGGCAGCCGCGAAGGCGGACGCCCTTGGCCTCCAATGCGCCCTGGAGGGCGGGCAGGAGGGTCTCGGCGATGGCGACGTCGACCAGGAGGGTCTCGGCGGCGTTGCAGACGGCGACGTATTGGCACTTGGAATCGACGGCGATGGCGACGGCCATTTCGGGGTCGGCGTCGGCGTCGATGTAGACGTGGCAGATGCCGTCGGCGTGGCCGAGGACGGGGATGTTGGTGTGGGTCATGATGTGGCGGACGAATTCGTTGCTGCCGCGTGGGACGATCAGGTCGATGTGGTCGTCGAGTTCGAGCATGTCGGCGACGTCCTGGCGGGTTTCGAGCAGTTGGATCCAGCCGGAGGGCAGGCCGGCGGCGTCGCCTGCGGCGGCGATGGTCTCGGCGAGGATGCGGTTGGTGTGGGCCGCTTCGCTGCCGCCTTTGAGCAGGACGGCGTTGCCGCTCTTGAGGCAGAGGGTCGAGATCTGGACGAGGGCGTCGGGGCGGGACTCGAAGACGACGCCGATGACGCCGATGGGGCAACTGACTTTGTAGAGTTCGAGGCCGGTGTCGAGTTCGGTGGCGGCCAGCGTGCGGCCGACGGGGTCGTCGAGTTTGATCAGGCTGTGGATGCCGGCGCAGACGTCGGCGAGTTTGGCCTCGTCGAACTTGAGCCGCTTGAGCAGCGGGGCGGCGAGGGCGTTGCGCTCGGCCTCGGCCAGGTCGCGCTGGTTGGCGGCGATGATGTCGCTGCGGCGTTGGGTCAGGGCCTTGGCGATTTCGGTCAGGGCGGCGTTCTTGGCCTCGCTCTTGATCGCGGCCAGATGGATCGAGGCCGCCTTCGCCGCCTTCGCACGCTCGCGGATTGTCGTTTTGTTTGACATTTTGCCCTTTACCATTTAATCTCGGTCTCGTACAATACTTCCCCGATTATACGAGATCGGCTCCCGGCGATCAACAAACCGCCATCGCGGGTGTAGCTTAGGGGTAAAGCTCCAGCCTTCCAAGCTGGCCACGCGGGTTCGATTCCCGCCACCCGCTTTCGTGATTGTGTGTGGTTCAGCCATTTCATGCGGCCGCCGAAAGCACGTAGGAAGCGGTTTCGAGAATTTCTCGGACTTGTGCGGTAAACCTTGAGTTCGGTGAAATTCGATGTCGCCACAAGACACGACGCAGAGCCGCCAGCATATCCAGGAACGAGGGCTGGGTCTTGTGCGGGTTCCACGGCGTCGGTTCCGCGAGCAACGAAGGCTCTTCGACAGCACGTATCGGGTACCCGGCCTTCACCAGTGTCACCAACGCCAACACCAGGGGCGCCTGACGGTTGACGGTCCTGCTGCACCAGCCGCGGGTGGACTCGAACCCCATCTGTTGTTTGGCCTCCAGGGTACATTCCTCCACGCCCCAGCGGTCCGAGCATCGTTGGACGATCTGTGTCGGGCACGGTCGCATCGGTACAGAAGAAGAAATCGTCCTCCTGACGGCCGGCCGGGTCGCGGACAATGACCAGGCGAATGGGAACCGTCCGGCAGATGTGAATCCAACGAGCAGGCGATGCCCTTGCTGTCCCGCAGCGTCTGGGCCAGAAAGGCCCACAGGACAATCGGAGTCGAGAAAATGTCTCCCTGCCCGAAGGGCGGTTCTTCCTCACGGAATCCATCGCCCAACAAGAGGGCAACACAGAATCGAGACAAATGCTTTCTTCTCTGCGTCTCGTCTAACCGTCCGCGCAAGCGATCTCACGGAAGTGCCATTTGTCACAGGCCCCTTGTGCGATTCGCAGCGTGTGCCATCTTCGTCGGACCCGATGTCACGCGTGACATGGCCGGTGGTCCCTCCGAGGTGGTAACAGCCTTCGATGTGGGGCGGCGGGCCAGATTCTCTCAAGCGGGGTGCCCTGGGGCTGGTCGGTCGGCCAAAACGGCAGGATTATAGGACGGCATCGGCGTGCGGCTCTATAAGCTCATTTCTAAAAAGCACTTAAGCTTCGCTGTCGTGACAGCTCCGCAATCCGCCTCGCAAAAAAAACGACAGAAAGTGGTTTTGTTGATTGACTGAGTGGGAAGAAGTGGTACCATTTCCCAGGTACTGACTATCGAGTGGAGCAGTTGTCATGCTGTTATTAACAGGCGAATACCAGCACGTTGTAGACGGCAAAGGACGTGTGCTCGTCAGCAACAAGCTGCGGAATCAGATCGACGCCGACGAGCATGGCAGCAACTTCTATCTCGTACTCGGCGCCAACGGCGTGTTGTGCCTGTACCCGGAGCGGTATTTCGAGCAGATCGTGCTGTCGGTGGCCCCGGGGGCGACGGCCCCCGATGAGGCGGTCGCCTTCGAGCGGATCGGCTTTGCCCTGGCCAGCAAGATCGAGCTGGACGCCCAGGGCCGCATCCTGCTGAGCGACAAGCTCCGCAAACGGGCAGGCCTCAAGGACGACATTACGCTGGTCGGCGTCAGGGACCATATCGAGCTGTGGAACAGCGAACATTGGGAACAGTACCTCTCGGACCATATGGGCCAATATCAGAAGCAGATGACCCAGGCCCGGCAGTTCGTACTCCAGAAGCAGAACAAGGAGCTTTAGCGCGGCACAGGAGGTCATAGCACGGATGAACGGTAGCCATTGCCAAGTAGTGGCCAGGACATTGGCCGGCCAGCGCCCCATCGATGAACAGACGCATGCGTCGCTGTCGGTGCTGACCGATCGCCTGGGACGGCTCAGGAGCCAGGGAGGGCTTTTTTCCGTCATCGAATTCTCCCCTCACGTTCAAAAGCTCAAGCGGCGTGTTGCGCCGGTCTCGGTGGGCTGAGAGGCGTGTGGAGCAGGGGTGGATCGTGCGGATATCGAACATGTTCCGGTCCTCGCCGGACCATTGGCCGAACAGATCGACTTACCTCAGGATGGGGTGATGGTCGATGCGACCGTTGGACACGGAGGTCATAGTCTTCTGTTCGGTGCGACTCTGGGCCCTGAAGGGACGCTGGTGGGCCTGGACTTCGATCCGCTGTCGCTTGAGCGGGCCCGTGAGCGACTGGCGGCACTCGCCTGCAAGGTCGTTCTGATCCAATCCAATTTCGCGGCGCTGGCCGACCGTTTGGGCGAATTGGGCATCGAAAAGGTGGACTTCATTCTGGCGGATCTCGGCTTCAACTCAGCCCAACTGGCCGACGACGAGATGGGCCTGAGTTTTCGAGCCGAGGATATGCCGCTGGATATGAGAATTGACGAAAGCTTAACGACGACGGCGGCCGATATAGTGAATGGATACGACGAGAAATCCCTGGCCGATTTGATCTTCGAATACGGGCAGGATCGGGCTTCCCGGCGTATCGCCAGGACCATCGTTCGGCGGCGACAGAAGGAACGGATTACCACGACGGGGCAATTGGTGGAAATCGTTTGCAGCGCCTTGAGAACACCTGGGGGCAAGCATCGGCCGAGAAAGCACCCGGCCACACGGACATTTCAGGCGCTGCGGATCGCAGTCAATCGTGAGTTGGAGAACCTGGATCAATTGCTGGCCTCGTCGCCGCGATTGCTGAAGCCGGGCGGCCGGCTGGCCGTCATCAGCTTTCACAGCCTCGAAGACGGACGCGTCAAATGGGACTTCAAAGGCAAGCAGCAGGCGGGGGTCTATCGCCTGTTGACCAAGAAGCCCATCGTCGGCGACGCGCAGGAGATCGCGGCGAATCGGCGGGCGCGAAGCGCGAAGCTGAGAATCGCAGAGAGGTGTGGGGGGGAGTTTCAAGTTTGAAGTTTGAAGTGAAGGCAGGGTGTGCCCCGCACACCATCTGGGACTGGAAAAGAGAGAAACGGAGTGTAACCATGACGTCAGACGCGAAGATCGGCTTGCTGCTGGGACTGGTGTTCATCTTTGTCATCGCCTTCATCATCAACGGGCTGCCGAACTTCGGCGACCGTTCACGGGCGGAGGCGACCCCGATGATGAACATTCAGAGCGAGAACTTCGGTGTTGTCGACCAGGCCCGCACCGCTCAGGAGCGGCTGGACTGGCAGAAGCTGATTGATGATGAGAACCTTGTATCGGTCCCGACGGAAGCCGAGCAGGAGCCGTCCACGACGGGTCCGGACGCCGCGGCCGATGGCGATGCGGGAGACGTTCGACGGGTTTACACGCTCGACGAGCTGGTTGGAGGCATGTCGGTCAAGATTCAGGAGGTGGTCAAGGGCTTGATCGAGACGACTCCGGCCCAGGAGACGACGCAGCCGGCCCCGTCGATCGAGGTCCCCACGCCGGAGGTGGCCCAGAACCGGCCGGCGCAGACGGCAACGACGCCAGCGAGTACGACCACCAATGCGCCCGGCGCAACAACAACGCCGAGGCCGGCGGCAGTGGCCCCGAAGATTTACGTCGTCGAGGACGGCGACGTCCTGGCCACCGTCGCCAAGAAGGCCTACGGTCTTGAGCAGGGCAACCGATTGGTCAACATCAATCGGATCTTCGAAGCCAATCGCGAGACCCTCAAGACGCCCGATCAGATCTTCGTCGGCCAGAAGCTGGTCATTCCGCCCCTGCCCAAGACCGAAACCGCCAAAACGGAAACCGGCAAGACCGACGACGCCAAGCTGTCCGAGGCCCTCTTCGAGAAGGTCGAGCAGATCGGCAAGCGGAACGTGGCCGAGGTCCAGGCCCCCAAGCCCGCCGGGACCGTCTATGTCGTCCAGGACGGCGACAGCCTCTGGAAGATCGCCGCCGGCCAGCTCGGCAGCGGTGCGCGATGGGAGGAGATCGTCAAGCTCAATACCGACGCCCTCAAGAGCAAGGACGCCACCCTCGTGATCGGAATGCAGTTGAAGCTGCCCCCGAAGTAAGGAGGTGGCGGCCATCGTCAAGAGGGCTTGTCGCGGCGGGGAGTCTATGGCCTCTCGATTGTGTTTCGCACTGGTGATTCTCTTCTTCGCGGCCACGTTGATCGTGGCCGTCCACATGCGCGGCGCCAACCGTCGTGCATTCTACACGCTTCGGACCTGTACGGTCGAACAGCGCCATCTCCAGCAGGAGCTGTGGCGCAAACAGCTTCAGGTCGAGGCGCTGACGAACCCCGCTTCGGTCTCACAGCGACTGGAGCGATAGGACTATAGGTCCTATCGGACCCATAGGACCGATAAGGATGGCAGGGATGCGACAGTAAGGTCAAGCGCGATGCGAACGGGGCAGGCGGACAATACGGGGCCCATCACGGCCGAGAACGCCGATGAACGGCGTGAGCGGATGGCCATCGTGGTGTTCGCGGGGCTGGTTGTTCTGGCGTTTGCAGGTCTGATCTGGCGCTGCTACCACCTTCAGTGCGCCTCGGCGGACCACTATGCTCAGTTGAGTCTTCGCCAGCAATGCGCGTATCTTCCGCTGGAGCCGCAGCGCGGCGCGATCCTGGACTGTCGCGGTCGCGTGCTGGCGGCCAGCAACCAGATTCGCACGGTCTTCGTCGATCCGATGATTGTGGAAGACCCGAAGGAGACGGCCAACGCCCTGGCGCCGATCCTCGATCTGCCGGCGCATGAGATCTGCAAGATGATCACGGATCGGGGGGCGTATCGCTATGCGCCGATCGCCACGGGCGTCGACTCGTCGGCGGCGGAGGCGGCCCGACTGGTCCATGGCGTGGGCGTTCAGTATGGCTGGCAGCGGCACTATCCGATGGGCCGGCTGGCCAGTCACGTGACCGGGTACACCAGCAGCGACAACCGAGGGCTTGGGGGCATCGAATACGAGTTTGACGGTGAGCTGCGGGGAGAGGGGGCCCGCCACGTGTTCTTCGTCGATGTCCATCGCCGGCCTCTGTCGTTCGCCGTCGGACAGCGCAGCGGCGACAATGGGATGCCCACCAACGGCGACAGCGTCATCCTGACGATCGACACCACGATCCAGCAGTTCGTCCGGGAAGAACTGCTCAAGCAGTACAAGGCATTCGAGGCCGAGGCGGCGATGGCGGTGGTGGCCGACCCTCGTTCGGGCGCGATCCTGGCGATGGTCTCGCTTCCGGACTTTGACCCGCAGAACATCGGGCGCACCGATCCGAACTACTTTCTCAATCGGGTGCTGACCGATCAGTATGAGCCGGGCAGCATCATCAAGCCGTTCAGCGCCGCGATCGCGCTGGACACCGGGGTGGTCAACACGCACGAGACGATCTTCTGCGAGCACGGCAACTACCGGGGCCGGGGTTTCGGGAGGATCGGAGAGTATCGCCAGGGCTTTGGCGACCTGACGCTTCGGGAGATCCTCCAGAATTCGAGCAATATCGGCATGGCCAAGCTCGGCCAGCGGATGGGCGCCGAGCGGTTATACGAAGGGCTGACGCTGTTCGGGTTCGGCAAGCGGATCGGGATCGACCTTCCGGGCGAGGGCGAGGGGCTGCTCCGTCCGCCGTCGGAGTGGACCGGCTACAGCGTTACCCGCATCCCGTTCGGACAGGAGATCTCGGTCACCGCGATCCAGCTCGTGCGGGCGCTGTGCATGCTGGCCAACGGGGGGCGCCTGGTGCGTCCGCACGTGATCGAGGCGATCGTCAAGCCGGATGGCTCGGTCGTTGATATCCGCCCGCCGGCCCTGCGCGTCGGATACGTCATCAAGCCCCAGGTCGCCCGGTGGGTCGTTCAGGACGCGATGACCGCCGTGGTCAACGACGGCACGGGCAAGCGAGCCCAGCTCGAACGGTGGCAGGTCTTCGGGAAGACCGGCACCGCACAATTGGCCCGAAGCGACGGTCGCGGGTATGAGGAGCGGGCCTACGTCGCCTCGTTCATGGGCGGCGCGCCAGCCGAGGACCCGCGGATCGTCGTGCTCGTCTCGGTCCGCCGGCCCAACTACGCCCTGCGCAAGGGCTATACCGGCGGCACGATCGCCGCGCCGGTCGCCGCCGCGATCATCGAACGGACCCTGACCTACCTCGAAGGCCCCCAGAGGCCCGCCGACAGCGAAACCATCGCCCGCGTCAGCCGCCCGTGAGAGCCGTTCGTCGTGTGCCCGTCAGGGCGTGCGTTCCACAGAAGGTGTGGGGCAGCCTCAAGCCTGCAGGGCTTGGGGATGGTTCTCGCGCAGAGTGCCCATTTGCCATCGTCTCGATGACCAACTTCCCCGTCCCCAAACGCTACCGGTTGGCGGCGGCGGGGCGGGTGGGGATGGGCATGTCGGCGGGGGTGCCGACGTAGCCGGCGTCGACGCAGAACTGGATGACGTCGCGAGCGACGGGTGCGGCGTCGCGGGAGCCGTGCTGGCCGCCTTCGATGATGACGGCGAAGGCGATTTTGGCGCCTTCGTTGTCTTCGGCGAATCCGGCGAACCAGGCGTGGTAGGGCCTTTCCGTCGATCCGGTCTTGCCGAGGACCTTGACGCCCTGGGCGGCCAGTCCGCTGGGTCGGAAGGCATCGCGTCCGGTGCCGCCGGTCTCATTGACGACGGCATTCATGCCGTCGTAGACCACCTGGAGGGTCTCGGGCGCGATGTGCAGATCGACGGTTTCCTCGGGTGGGGCGGGCGTCTGGGGTTTGACAAACAGGCGGGCGGGTCGCGCCAATCCGCCGCGAGCGAGGGTGGCGAAGGAGTTGGCGACCTGGAGGGGGCTGGCCCAGAGGTTGCCCTGGCCGATGCCGAAGAGGCGCTTGTCCACGTCGCGCATGGGCGGCAGTTCATCGAGTGAGGTGATCGTTGTCTTGGGTCGTTGCCAACTGACCTGGCCCTGGGCCTGGATCAGCTCTCGCGGCTCGATTTCATCGGAGGGCGTGGGGGGATAGTTCAGTGCGACGCGGCGTCCGTAGCCGAACCGGTAGAGCCACTGCTGGAGCACGGTGCGGTCGAGGCGGTCGGCCAGGTGCGAGAAATAGACGTTGCAACTGCCCTTGATGGCGTTGCGGCCGTTGTTGTCCCAGCGAACATCGTGGCCGAAGCCGTGGTCGCGGAAGATCTGGCAGCGGGGCCAGCCCTGGGGCGGCGGGGCCGAGGGGCAGTGGATGATCTCGTCGGCGGTGACGACCTTCTCCTCGAGCCCGGCGATCAGGATCAGAGGCTTGATGGACGAGCCGGGCAGATACTGCTGGCTGATCGCCCGGTTCCACAGGGGCTCGTTCGGGTCATTGCGTAATGTGCCGTAGTCATAACGGACGCGATTGAGATCGTACGTGGGAGTCGAGACCAGAGCCAGGATGTCGCCGGTGCGGACCTGGATCACCACGACCGACGAGGGGGCGAGATAGTTGGGATTGAGCGTCCGGTCGGTGATGTAGTTCTCGATGCGTCGCTGCAGTTCGATGTCGAGGGTCAGTTGGACGTCCTGGCCGAAGACGGTTTGGCTCTGGCGGATGAGTTTGCGGTCGATGTCGTAGACGAGCTCGCCGCGCCGGCCTCGCAGGATGGCCTCGCAGACGTACTCGACGCCGGGGCGCCGTCCGCAGACTTCGCCTTCGCGGTAGCTGGCGAGTCGGTCGTGCTCGAACAAATCCGTGTCGTGGTCCTGGGTGGCCGGGCCCACCCAGCCGATGGTCTGGGCGGCGGTCGATCCATAGGGGTATTGCCGCTGGCCTTTGGGGACGATGCTGACGTCGTTGATGTCCATGAACTCGATCTGGGCGGCGAAGATGTCGTCTTCGGTTTCCAGTTCGAGCAGGGGCTCGCTGTCGTACAGGCCGGCGAGATCGTCGATGCGGGCGATCCGGCGCAGGCGCTCGGGGCGGTCGGGGTGGCGACGTTCGAAGTCCGCCTCGGCCTCGGACTGGGGTATGCTGTTGATCCGGCCGCCGTAACGGGCCACGAGATTGGGGTCGGGCCCGGAGCGGACCCAGGCGATGAACGTCCGGAGGTTCCATTTGGCGTCGTTGAGACGGCGGATTCGCGTTTCGATGGTGTTTGGATCGGCGCCGAAGGCACTGCAATCGTCGATGATGCGTTGCAGGTCGGCGCGTCTGGCCTCGACCTCCTTCTGCAGGTCGTACAGGGCCGACGGGCTGGTGCGGTCGCGGGCCAGCAGCTCCATCGCCTCGACGACACGGTCGTCGTGGAATCGGGTGAGGCGGTAATCGACGGCGATCTGGAACTGGGGGCTGTCGGTGGCGAGGACGCGGCCGTTTCGATCGAGGATCTGGCCGCGAAGGGTGTTGAGCTGGCGGGAGCGGCCTCGCTGGCGCTTGAGTGCGGCGATCTCGTCCTGGAGGGAGGAGTCGGCGAGCAACTGCATCTGCACCAGCCGCAACAGGCCGATCAGCAGAAGCGACAGGCTTATGCCGATGAATATCTTGACGCGTTTGTCGTACATGGCGACTCGATTCGACCTAATGCCTGGGGCGTCTGCGCCTCGATCCGTTCATGTGCATCCACCAGCCGACGGGCAGGAACACGAACGGCCCGATGACCCCGGAGAGGGCCGGTTGCCAGAAACATTGGCGGGCGATGCTGAAGCCGGCTGGCTCGGCCCGCAGATAGACCAGCAGGTGGCTGGCGAGAGCGGTGACGATGCCCATGACGAAGATCGCCGCCCCCTGAAAGGGCAGTCGCTGGATGGCGAACACGTTGTGCAGGTCGTTGAGCAGGGTCCCGAAGACGCCGAAGCTGAGGATGCGCGGGCCCATGAAGCCGGCGGTCGGGCTGGCCAGGTCGGCAGCGAAGCCGATGGCAAACGAGGCGATCACGGCGTCGGTCGGGTCGCAGCGCACAGCGAAGAACACCAGCAGGATCAGCAGCAGGTCGGGCTTGATGTTGGCGTTGAGGATCCAGATCATGTCCACGAAGGTGGTTTGCAGGATGGCGGCGACGAGAACGAGCACGGCAAACCGGAGCCAACGCATTCAGTCACACCTCCGGCCGGTCGCGGCAGCGGTCGTGTTGGAAGCCTCGGACGCCATCACTTCTCGGATATGATGACCGCCACGCTGGTCAGGTTGGCGATGTCGCAGACGGTCCGCACGCGGATGCTCCAGAGCATTGGATTGTCGGGATCGCGACGCGAATCGACCACTTCGGCTGCCACGATCGGGACGCCCTGGAAGCCCGGCGTGTTCAGGGCGTAAACGCGGTCGCCGGGGCGGGCCTGCTGCCGGGCGGGAACCTGCGAGATCTCCGCCGTGCCGGAGCCGCGGCCTTCCATGACGCCTCGCGCATCCAACTGCTCGACGCGAACGGGAATCCGCGACGTCGGATCGGTAATCAGTTTGATCCGCGCCGTCTGGGCCGAGACGGCCGAGACGACCCCGATCATGCTCAGGTCGCCCAGCACGTACTGTCCGACGGCCAGCCCGTCGTCCTGGCCCCGGTCGACCATCAACTCGCTCTGGCCCTGGCCGGTGAGGGAGATGACGCCGGCCTGCTGAAAACTCATACGGTTCCATTCCGGAACGCTCCGCAGGCGGGCCAGTTCGTCGATCTTTCGCTGCGCCTCGTCCAACTGGGCCTCGCGGTTGGCCAGATGGTTCCGCAGCTTGCGGTGCTGGGTCTGGAGTGTGGCCAGCTTGTCCTGCAACTGGCGATGGGTGTCGATGGTTCGGCCGGTTTCGCTGACCGGGGCCGTGCGCGACGCGACGGTCACCTGCCGGCCGACTGACAGCGGCCAACTGAACAGCCGCGCATAGGTCAACTGAAGCCTGCCCGTGACGGATGCCGGACTGAACAGAAAAATCAGCCCCCCGAGCACGCAGTACGTGAATGTCATTCGCTTGGATATCTTGACCCACTTGCCTGTCATAACGATCGGCTCAATGGACACGGCGAAGGC
>Ga0209722_1002952_pt1 | contig 12450 bp, 7 predicted proteins | sample BioC12SIPDNA_2_FD_185745 | JGI IMG/M metagenome (GOLD analysis project Ga0209722, IMG submission 185745) | Anaerobic biogas reactor microbial communites from Washington, USA - Biogas_R1_A C12 SIP DNA (SPAdes) (version 2) | ecosystem: Engineered > Bioreactor > Anaerobic > Unclassified | place... | reverse complement strand
GAGCCGGCACAACTGCAGCAGGCTCTCACGCAGGCGGGCTTTGAGTGCGCTCCTATCGAGCCATTGACGCACTACTGCTTTCCGGCGACGCAGACGCTGGTCTATACCGTGGGCAAGGGGCTCATCTTCGCAGGCCTGAGCCGGCTGTTTTCCTACCGCAACGTCATTCCCCTGGCCGTGGGCCTGGGGCTTTTCCAGGTGGGTGAATTCTCTTTCGTCCTGGCCCGGGTGGGCCTGAACACCTCTTCAATCAGCTCCGAACTCTATTCCCTCGTGCTCACCCTTACCGTGGCCACCATGTTTCTGACTCCCTTTCTTTCCAATCTGACGTCGCCGATCTATTCCTTCTTTCGTTCGCGGACGATTCGGGAGCCTCTGCAGACCATCAATCTGCCGGAGTCCGGAATGTCGAATCACGTGGTGATTGCGGGAGGCGGACAGGTCGGCCTGAACATCGCCAGGATCCTGCACCGGTTCGGCGTCGAGTTCGTCGTCATCGAGATCGATTTTCACCGGTTCGAACAGCTGAAAGCCCTGAATTTCCCGGCCATCTTCGGAGACGCCGGCCAGGCCTCCGTCCTGGAAACACCGCAGATCCGCCGGGCAAAGCTGCTGCTCATCACCGTACCCTCCGCCGTTGTTTCTCAGGCCATTGCGGCCCAGGCCCACACCCTTCATCCCGAGCTGAAAATTTTCGCCAGGGCGATCAGCATTGAACACATGAAAGACCTTCATGCCCGGGGCGTTTACGAAGTGGTCCAGCCGGAATTTGAAGCCAGCCTGGAGTTTACGCGTCAGGCCCTGCTGCACTTTGAATTTCCACCGGATAAGGTGCAGTCCCTTCTGGATGCGATCCGCTATGAGCTTTACGCCCCCCTCTATGATTCCGACAGTTCCTACCGGACACTCTCGCAGTTGCAGAGCGCTTCCCGGCTGCTGGAACTCAACTGGCTGCTGCTGAAGGAAGGAAGCCCCCTCATCGGCCGCTCCATCGAAGAGTTGCGCATCCGCTCACTCACCGGCGCTTCCGTTGTCGCCGTGATCCGCAGTGAGGCCCTTTTCCCGAATCCCACCCCGGATTTCCAGTTCCAGGATGGAGATTTCATCGGCGTTCTGGGGGATTCCAAGCAGCTTCGCGCCTTCCAGGAATGGGATCAGGGCAGTCCAACCGGTGCAGAAACGATCTCTCCCTGAGCCGGATCGTTCCGAGCCGGCCGGACACGCCTCTCAAGGTGGCCGGAACCTCCCTGTGTACGCTTCCGGCAGGATTTTGGTTTCCAGGAGCGGGCGGCCCTATTCCGGCTCTTCCTCCTTCAAGCTCAGCAGGATCTCGCGGACCTCCGGGAGCGCCGTCCCGCTCACAAGCACTTGAACAATATCTCCCTCTTCGAGAACCGTTCCGCCGCCGGGCACAAAGAAGCTCCCGTTGCGGCTCACCAGGACAATGAGCGCATCGCGGGGAAGCCCCAACTCCACCAGCGGCCGACCCGCAACGGCGGCATGGAAGGGGATGACCAGTTCTTCGAGCCTGGTATCATCCCCCTCTACAGGCGCATACTCGATAGGATACCGCTGTTTCCGTTCAAACGGCGCCTGGAGCCCGAGCAGCCGGGAAACGGCGGGGATGGACCACCCCTGAAACAGGGCGGATGTGAGAACGATAAAAAAGACGACATGGAAGATGGACTCCGCTTCCGGGATACCCGCCAGCAGCGGGAAGGTGGCAAGAACGATCGGGACGGCCCCTCTCAAGCCGACCCAGGAGACCAGGACCTTCTCCCTCCACTGAAGCCGGGCAAAGAGCAGGGAGATCAGGACGCCCACGGGACGGGCGATCAGCATGAGGAAAAACGAGCAGGCAAGGCCGACTCCGATCACAGGGATGATCCTGGAGGGGAAAACCAGCAATCCGAGGGTGAGAAACATGGTGATCTGACTGAGCCAGGCAAAACCGTCGAAGAAACGCAGCATGCTCTTCTTGTGGATGAATTCACTGTTTCCGGCAATCAACCCGGCGATGTAAACGGCAAGGAAGCCGCTGCCCCCGCAGGCCGCCGTCGAACCGTAAATGAATGACGCGGCTGCCATGGCGAAAACGGGATAGAACCCTTCATAAGCGGATTTCATGTGGTTGAACATCAGGACCATCAGTTTTCCCAATCCCAGGCCGAAAACGATCCCGAGACCCATCTGGACGGCAAAGAGAACGGCGATGGACCCCAGGGACGTACCAGGAATCGTCATGAGCTGAAGGATGCCCACGGTGAGAAAAACAGCCATGGGATCATTGCTGCCCGATTCGAGTTCCAGAAGAGGTTTGAGCTGCCCCCTCAGACTGATGCTCCTGGAACGGAGGACGGAAAAAACGGCGGCGGCATCGGTTGAAGAAACGATCGCTCCGAGAAGCAGTCCGCTGATCAGGGAAAGCTTGAGTACGTAAAATGCGAAGAGACCGACCAAAACCGCCGTAAGAAGAACGCCGAGAGTGGCGAGGCTTGTCGCCTGCCAGACGGTTGGCTTGACCTCCGGCCATCGGGTGTCGAGCCCCCCCGCAAAAAGGATGAAAATCAGGGCCATGACGCCGATTGCCTGGGCCAGTGCGGCATCGTCGAAATAGATCCCGCCGGGACCTTCCGAACCCGCCAGCATGCCGATGCCCAAAAAGAGCAGCAGGACAGGCACGCCCAGGTTTTCGGAAAGCCTGGCAACACCGATGCTGAGAATGATCAGGAGCGAACCGATCAGGATGACATATTCAATCGGTATCATGTTCTAACCGCCCCGCACTGCGCCACACTGCTTAGCCCCATAGAACTTCCGCTCTCCTTCATCCCGGATCCGCCACCGCAATTTTGTGCACATCCCTGCCCGAATGCGGGACACGGAAGAATTCAATCCCCCCGGCACATGGCGCACCTTGTTTCTCGCTTTTATTTTCACCTTGCGATTGTATCCTTTTGAGTCTAATTTCATAGCATAGAAGCGCAACAAATGCACACCCGCCTGCACCACTGTTTTGGGATGCGGGCTTGCGTGCGTCAATCCTGGAAAGGCAGGCCCAATAGCAATGAAGAGGTTTGATCGGCCCGGAAGAGCCGGGTTGAGGGGATGTTCGGCGGCACTCCTGGCTGTGATGCTTCTGCTCTGCCCCGCGAGACTGCTGTCCGCTGATCCGGTCAGGGTTCTCGTCGTCGGGCTGGAGGGCGAGGCCCTGAAAAACGTTCAGGCCGCCCTGGCCATCCCCCCCGGCCTGGTGCGTGAAGGCAGGGTAGACCTGCTCTGGCTGGAGCGCTTCGCCTCCCAGGCGGAGGAAAATGCCCGCAGGGCCCTGGAGCCTTTCGGCTATTACCGGGCCCAGGTGAAGGTGGTGACTGAAGCGCCGGAGGAAGGGAGCCATCTTCTGCGGGTGGAGATTTCCCCGGGAGATGCTGTTCGAGTCGACGAGGTGAAGGTGGCCATCCAGGGCTCCGGCTCACAGGAGGCCCCCCTGCAGGAGATGGCAGGCGCTTTCCCCCTTAGAAAAGGGGACGTTCTCCTGCATCAGCTTTATGAACGGTCCAAGGCGGCCCTTCAGGGGCGGGCCCAGGAGATGGGCTACCGGGATGCGCATTTTTCAGTCCACGAGATCCTCATTGACGAGTCCCTTTCCACCTCCCGCATCGGGCTCGTCCTGGAAACGGGAGACCGGCACCGCTTCGGAAAACTCACCATCAAGGGGGCTCCCGACTACCCGGAAACCTTTCTGCAGAGGTACGTAACCTTCAGAACGGGGGAGATCTTCTCTCCCGCCAGGCTCGTGGAGACCCAGCGCAACTACCTGGACTCCGAACGCTTCCGGGAGGTGCGGGTCATTCCGGGAGCAAGCGAATCCCCGGGAAACACCGTGCCTGTGACGGTCGAGCTTACCCAGGCGCCGTCCCAAAGCCTGAGGGCGGGGCTCGGTTATGGTACGGACACCGGCGCCCGCTTCACCGTCCGGTACCGCGACTTGAATCTTTTTTCCCGCGGACACGAGATATCGGAAAATCTCTTTATTTCCGAACGCCTTCAAGGGCTGGCCTCCACGTACATCATTCACGGCATCCCCGATGCCAAAAGCTTTTTCTCCGCGCAGATAAACCTCCAGCAGGAGGACATCGACGCTTACCGCAGCCGCCTGGTATCGTCGGAATTCTCCCTGAATCGAAGCTTCCGGGCCAAAATGCTCGGTGCGGCCTATCTCCGGCTTCTCTACGAAGACAGCACTCTCGGGGAGGGGAATTCACGATATTTCTCCGTTCTGCCGGGTCTGCGCCTGGCCGATGACCGTTATGACCATCCAACCCATCCCCGCAGTGGATTCCGCTACATGGTGGAGGTGCGGGGAACCCACGAAGCCCTGGGGTCGGAAATGGGCCTGTTCCAGGGAATCGCCGAGGGAAGCCGTTTGACGCCGCTGCCGTGGAGCCTGACACTCCATACCCGGGCAGCCGCAGCGCTCACGGTCCTGAGCGACCCCCTCAGCCAGCTCCCCCCGTCACTGCGCTTTTTTGCCGGCGGCGATCAGAGCGTCCGGGGGTATGCCTATAAATCCCTCGCTCCGCGGGACTCGGAGGGCGATCTGGCGGGAGGGAAGCACCTTCTGTCCGGAAGCGTTGAGCTTGAACGGGCCCTCTACAAGGACTGGAGCGTCTCTGTGTTTTACGATGCCGGGAACGCCTTCGACTCGTTCTCCTCCTTCCGGCTCCATCAGGGGGCTGGAGTCGGTGTCCACTACTACACTCCCGTCGGCGCCCTGAATTTCTCTATCGCCCGCCAGATCGGAAGGGATGATCCTTCATACCGCATCCATTTCACCGTGGGGTTCCAGCTATGAGGCGGCGGGGCTGTTTTCTGTCGCTGGGAATCCTGCTTTTCGTCCTTGGCATCGTGATGGGCGGGATGGCCTGGCTGGCCGGAACGACGGCGGGGGCCCGATGGCTGGTGAACACCCTCAGCCGCCTGGCGTCGGCCGAAATCAGCATCCGCTCCGTGGAGGGGCGGCTGTCCGACCGGCTGGATCTCTCTGGAATACGGATCGGATCGGCGCAGCAGACGGTGGAAATCGACCGGCTGGCCCTCGAATGGAATCCGCTCTATCTCTTGCTGGCGCACGTCGATATCGGCAGGATTGCCGCACGAGGCGTGAGAATCCGGGATGACGGGCCTCGAACCCCCCTTTCCCTGAAATGGCCGAAGCTGCCGGATGCGTTACATTTCGTCACGCTGGAGGTGTCGCGCCTGGGCCTGAACGGCCTCGAATACCGAAAGGGAAGCGATCCGCCCGTCATTGTTCATGAATTTTCCGGCACCGCACGATGGCAAAGCGGTCATCTCATCCTGGCGGGGGTTCGCGCCGCCATGCCGTCTCTGAAGGTGGAGGGAACGATCGACATGGGCATGAACCGCCCTTCCCTCGTGACCGACCTGACCCTCTATCCGGAGAAGTCTATCGGCGGCCTGGAGCGCTTCGTTCTGCATACCCGCCTTCAACCGGCCAGAGAGCCGGAACAGGCGGCGGGGGCATTCACCTTCGCCGGAGCAGGGGGAAATGACCAGGAGATGCCGGGCGTGGAGCTGTCAGGTGAAGCGGGCGTGGAGCAGAAGGCCCTCCGTTTCCGCAATCTCCGCCTCACCGGCGATGATCTGCACGGCACACTCACCGGTGGGGCCGCCATCGACTTCAGCTCCATCGACCCTTCGATGACGGTGGAGCTTCAGGCCGCCGGGGTCGATCTGGCCCGGCAGATCGGCACGGCGACAAACATGGAAGGAACGCTGAGCTTTGCCGGAACCACGGGAAATTACCGGGGCCGCTTTGCCATCGCCAACACCGGCCCCGGCTGGCACGCCCTTCGTTTCTCCGGCGCCTACGAGGGCCATGAAAAGGGCATGAAACTGACCTCCCTGGCGGGAACGATCCTGAAGGGAACCCTCGGGGGAGACCTGAAAATCGACTGGACCGGCGGTGTTCGCCTGGAAGGCGCCATCCGGGGAAGGAAGCTGGACCCCTCAGGCATCACCCCCGACTGGAAGGGACTCATCAATTTCGATCTGGCCGGCAGCCTGTTCAAGGCAGGGGATGCGCCCCTGCAGGGCGATCTCCAGGGGACCCTCCTCGAAAGCCGGCTTCACGGCCGGACGCTGACGGGAAATGTGCGCGGCGCCTTCGCCGGAGAGAGCATCCGGATAGAATTCCTGAACCTTCACGGCAGGGGCTTCTCTATCCATGCGGCGGGCGAACTGGACAAGCGGCTGGCCCTGGACGCAAGGATCAGCGATCTTTCCAGGCTCGTTCCCGGGGCATCCGGAACGTTGAATGCCGACGGCTGGATACGCAGGGATGAAGACCGGTTCAGCGGAGCCATCCGCGGACGCGCCCGGGCCCTGGCGTCGGACGGCCTCCGGATCGATTCGGCGGATCTGACCGCCCGAATCGGCCCGAAGCAGGACGATCCGCTGCACATGTCCGCGACACTGCACACGGTTGCCTACAACGGCCTGCGCGTCAATGCCGCCACCCTGGAAGCGCTGGGAACGGGCACGCGACACACGATCCAGGCCGCGCTGAGCGCTCCCGGCGCCGAGACGCTCCTACAACTTGCCGGCGGTTATGCCGACGGGCGGTGGCAGGGACACCTCCTCCGTTTTTCCGGCCGCGACGCTGTCGGTCCGTGGCACCTGTCCGCACCTGCAGCCCTTTCCCTGGGAAAGGAGCGGATGTCCCTGGGCCCCCTCGTCGTAACCGGGACACCCGGGGAGCGCATCGAAGCCGCCGCGGACCTCTTCCGCCCCGGCTTGCGCGGAAACGCCTCCCTGCGCATCAGTGGATTGAATCTCGCCCGCTTCGACCCCTGGCTGACGGCGGCTCAGGTGAGGGGTGTGGCAAACGGGGAGTTTCGCCTTGACCTGGCGAGCAGGGACCATTTTTCCCTGAAGGCCAGGACCGACCTCAGGGGCACCATCGGAGCTGAAGGCAGGCACATCACCGTGCGGCGGCTGGATGCGGCCCTCCTGGGTAGCGAAAAAGGGCTCAGCGGCACGCTGGAAATCGGGCTGCAAAAGGACGGCATGCTCCACGGCACATTTTACTGCGCCTTTCCAGTCCGCTCTTTCGTGCCGGACCGGGGAGAGTTCAAGGCCAGATGGTCTCACGTCGACCTTGCCCTCCTCCGCCCCTGGCTTCCCAGTGAACCCGGCGTCGAGATCCGCGGGCTCCTGGGGGGCGGCCTCACCGGTGTGATCCGCCCTGCAAAGCGCTTTGAGCTCGCCGGATCGGCTTTCCTCGCCCAGGGGGCAATCCGCCAGCGCAGAGGGAATCTGGACATCACGGCACACATCGACAAGGCGGAGGCCACCTGGGCCTGGCGCGAAGAGTCGCTGAGCGGAACGGCAACCCTGGCCCTCGCTGATTACGGGAAGGTGCAGGGCCGATATCGGCTGCCGATCCCCGCACGCTTTCCCGCAACCGCCAACCCGCAGGGAAGAATCGAAGGGCTCCTGACCGCCCAAATCCGGGAGAGGGGGCTTCTCGCCATCCTGTTCCCCGGAGCCGTGCAGGAAAGCCAGGGGAACCTCGAGTTGGACCTGGCGGTCGGCGGACAATGGAAGGAACCGCAGTTGGAGGGAAAGATCCGTCTGGCCAATGCGGGGGCTTACATCCCCTCGGCGGGCATCCGTCTGAAGGATGTCCAGATGTCCGGACGCCTCGAAAAGGACGCACTGCACGTTGATTCTTTCCGCGCCGTCTCCGGCCCCGGCCATGTCGGGGGAACGGCCCTTCTCCGGTTGAAGGAATGGAAGGTGTCGGGCTACCGGATCACGATGGCGGGCGAGCGGTTTCGCACGGTCTATTTCCCGGAACTTCAGCTGTACGCATCACCTCGGCTCACCGTCGAGGGAACGCCGGATAAGCTGGCCGTTCGCGGCGAGGTGCATCTTCCGGAGCTCCACATAGCCGGATCACCTGTTCAAGGGGTCATCCGGCCGAGTCCGGATGTGAAGATCGAAGGCCGCCCCCCCATCGAATCGAAGGCCTTTCCCCTGGATGTGGACCTGCAGATCCTTCTGACAGTAGGCGATCGGGCCTTTGTGAAACTGGCGGGAATTGATGCCCAGCTGGGGGGGGCGCTGCAGCTCAGGGCTCTGCGCCATATCGAACGGATCACAAGCACCGGAGAGATCCGGATCGTCAAGGGACGCTACCAGGCCTATGGTGTAACGCTGGAGATCGTTCGGGGAAGGTTCTTTTACGCCGGCGGCGCCATCGACAGGCCGTCCCTCGATGTCCTGGCCCTCCGCACCGCCGGATCCGTCCGGGCTGGCGTCCTGGTGACGGGAACCGCTCAGTCGCCGGTGGTCAGCCTATACTCGGAACCCTCCATGGAGGATGTGGATATCCTCAGTTATATCGTCCTCGGACGCCCCCTCGGCAGATCGGGGGAACAGGTTGACCTCCTCACCATGGCGGCGGAAAGCCTCCTGTCAGCCGGCCAGTCAGTCGTCCTGCAAGACAAGCTCGCCACCCGGCTTGGTCTCAGTTCTCTGGAGATTTCTACCCGCGGCGAAAGCACCCCGGGCTGGGATGCCTATACGGCTCGCCCCCTTGCCTCGCCGGGCTCCGCCGCGGCGGCCTCGGAGAACAATCTCTCCCGGGCCATGGCCACCGTGGGAAAATATTTGACCCCGAAGCTCTATATCAGCTATGGTCGGTCCCTCTTTACCGGCAGCAACCGGTTCCTCCTTCGGTACGACCTTCACAGGAACTGGCAGGTTGAAACCCAGACGGGAACGGAAAGTGGAGTGGACCTCTACTACAAAATTGAATTTCGATAGCTCCGGCAGGCCTCCGCTCGCGACCCACGATGAGGGAGCGGCAAAAAACCGGCGTACACGCATCGATACAGGAAGCGGCCCGTCATGCCGGCCCGGAGAACCCGGCTTTTTTATTGTCCTTCCATGAATTCATTGACATAAAGGATTAATTTCCCTATTTATTTCTTCAGAAGGGCGGAATTTCATCAAGGCGGCGCCGATCATGGAGGACGGAGACGATGATTGTCAAATTATCTCTCGGCGAGTTGGAGAGGGCAAGGCTGGTCCTACGGGGAGGGTCGGTCCTCGACTGGCATCGACTGGACGTGGGATCGCTCGATGAGTGCCTTGCCATCCTCCGCGCAAACGGATTCGATCTGGAAGACGAGGGGGACCGGTCATATCTGAAGAACATGCGCTTGTCCGCCATCGACTATCTCACGCGGAATTTCGGCTTCTCTTTCCTGCCGGAGATCTTCAACGCCCCATCCGCAGGCGATCTCATGCTCCTTGCGGCAGGGAAGGATTCGCTGCGGAGGCGTCAGGCCTGCGTGGTGCTGAAGGTCATGCATGTCCTCCATCACGCGGAAGCGATGGAGCTCAAGTCCCGGCTGAACATCGCCGAGCATGAACTCTACCACATCGTCGAGGATAAGGCGGTGCGAGTCATTGAGGCGATGAAAGAGCGGGGGTATCCCATTGTTGATTTTCAGTGCAGCCGCAAAACCCGCGACTCCATCATCACCAAGCTGCTGCACAAGAAGCAGGGGAACAGAGCCCTCCTGTACGACATGATCCGATTCCGCATCGTTACGGCAACCGCTGAGGAGATCGTACCCGCCATCGCCTACCTGAGCATTCACCTTTTCCCCTTCCATTACACCGTGCCGGGAGAGAGCCGCAATTCGATCTTTGATTTCCGGGATTTCATCCGCAGGCATCCCCGCATATCCAGGATGATTCCGGAATTCCAGGTGGACTTGATGTATGAGAACGAAATGCGCGGGCCATCCAATCCGGAAACAAACGACACCTTCAGAACGGCCAGCTTCGTCGTCGACATCCCCATTCGCCTGGATGACCGGCAGCTCGAACTCTGGGCTCCCGGAGCGAGGCTTTCATCGCGGGTCGTTCACGTTCTTGCCGAATTCCAGATCGTCGACGAGGCGTCCCATGCCGGGAACGAACAGGGCGAAGCCAGCCATGTCCGGTACAAGGACAGAAGATTATCCAGGGTGAAGGAGCGCCTGCTCCGGGGAAGGATGGTCTGGAACGACAAAGCCGGCGAATGAAGCACAGCTTCCCGCACCGGAGCCCTATCCTTCCGCCGGCTTGATCCAGAAATTCCAGATCCCCTGCAGCCAGGCATAAGTATACCAGACGGATACCGCAAAGATGCCCCACTGTTCGTGCTGCCACGAGGACCAGAACCAGAAGGGCTGCCCCATCAAGCCGACAACAAACCCCCAGCGCCGCCAATGCTCCCTGCGTCCCACCAGCCAGATGGACGTGCAGCTCAGCACGATGATTCCCCATTGATTGATATCGGCCAGTTCCATGGCATGACCTTCCTTTACGGAAACATTAGAAAAGCATCTCACATCCTGAACGCGGATCCCGGGCAGTCCGATCCCTTGGCCGGCACAGGGTCCGATCATGTTCGCCGGCGGAGAAATGCGGCGGCGTTTCTGCTGCAAACGGCTCTGTTCCCCGTTGAGCCGTCATCCCGCCATTACAGGGAATTGTCGAGTCTGACCGCCTCCGTCAACCGCTCGGAAAAATCCGGTATGGCCGCCCTGACGCGGACCCAGGCGGGAAGCATGGGAATTCCCACGGGATTACGGATAAATTCCTCCGTCGCCGTTTGAAGGGATTTCACAAACGCCTCTGCCGCCTCAATTTCGCTGTGCCGGTCATAACTCAGTCCGTTGATCATGGACAGGGCATGATATTTTTCGATCACGAGGCGGGATTCCTCGATATAGGCCGTGAAGAGCGTCCGGAAGAAAGACGAACTCATAACGATGCCGTCCTGGCTCAAAATCCGGAACAGGGCCTCGGCAATGTCGGTGGCCATGCGGATCAATCCGGCATCCGGGTTTGTTTTGTCCAGGACCTGATGCTTGTGCTCGTAAGATTCAGTAATTTCCACCTGGCAGATGCGGTTGAGGGAAGCGCGCTGGTAGACTTCGCTCAGAAGAGAGACTTCGAGCCCCCAGGTGGGCGAGATCCGGATGCTTCGCGCCAGGGTGCTGATCAGGGCGAATTCCCCCGAAAGGGGATAACGGAAGTTTCCCAGATAGTCCAGAAATGGGTTGTAGTTCAGGATCCGCTTCATTGCCCGGATCAGGGGGATATAGAAGAGCCGGGTGGCCCGCCCGTAGAGCCGCTCCCCTGCCCGAGCGTAATACCCCTTGCTGAATTCGAAATCAATGGCCGGATGAACCACCGGATAGACCAGCCTGGACAGAAAGTCCCTGGTGTAATTCAGAATGTCCGAGTCGTGCAGGGCGATGGCGTACACGTCTTCATCCTCCAGGACATAACCCAGGGTCATCCAGACGGACCGACCTTTTCCGGGCCGCTGGATGTTGAAATCGTTTGCCGCCAGGTCCCGATACAATTCCTGCATCCGGGGGCCGTCGTGCCAGACCACAACCACCTCCGTGGGAATCTCGCCCATCAGCTTCCTCGCCTTCTGGAACTGGCGTTCGTCCGCCCGGTCCAGCGACAGAACGATCCGCTTGAGATACCGCACCTTTTTCAGCTCCTCGATAATGACCGGCATGGAAGGCGTTTCAAACTCGGAAAAGAGAGCCGGAAGCAGAAGAACCGTATCGCGCTTTCTGGTGATCGCCACAAGCTCCTCGTCGATTTCTCCGGAAGGCCTCTCCTTCAGCCTCTGTAACGTGGTAATCATCCCGTGTTGATAAAAATCAGCCATTTCATCTTCCTCCTTTCCGTCTCCAGATTTTGATCATGTAATCCTTCTGGCGTTCGAAGGCTTCGGCCTGGGCCTCAAAATGCGCCTCCGCCTCGGTCGGGCTTTTGTCCCGCACCTCGTTGACCAGGGAGGCCACTCGCCCGTAATAGAGGGGCACCATGGTGTCCAGCACCTTGAAGCGCTGGCGCGGCGTGGCCCGGAACGCCCCCGCATAGCAGTAGACGATGCGGACCCACGTTTCGATGGGGAGGTAAAACTGGTCCCCCTGGTCAACCTCGGCCAGTTTAGAAATGGCTGTAAAATCCTCCTCATCGATGATGTTCTGCCACACCGTCCCGAAATTGTTCAACCCCACCTTGAAGTATTCGAGAAGAACTTCCTGGTTGATCTCAAAAGCCGGCGGCTCCTGACCGACGAACTCGCCGAGGGAAGGAACTTCCCGGGACCGGCGGACTTTCAGCCAGAAATCCTCGTAGCGCTCCATGAGCTGAAACGTGGTTCCCACCACCTGGCGGAACATGGGCCCCAGGTCCGCAGAGGGATCCTTCTGCCCGTGCACCTTCGCGCCAAGCTTTGCCTGGCAGATCCGAAAGCCGCCGACAATGGCCGACGTGGTCATCCAGATGTCAACCCCGAATTTGGCCACGTCCGTCTCCCAGACGTCCTGATCCAAA
>Ga0209722_1002950_pt1 | contig 12458 bp, 9 predicted proteins | sample BioC12SIPDNA_2_FD_185745 | JGI IMG/M metagenome (GOLD analysis project Ga0209722, IMG submission 185745) | Anaerobic biogas reactor microbial communites from Washington, USA - Biogas_R1_A C12 SIP DNA (SPAdes) (version 2) | ecosystem: Engineered > Bioreactor > Anaerobic > Unclassified | place... | reverse complement strand
ACATCCCCATTTTTACGGTCGGCATCGGCGATGACAGTGGCGCCACCATTCCCGGCGAGGGCGGGCAGGGGATCCAGCAATTCAAGGGTACTGCCGTCAAGACGCGCCTGATGGGCGAAACCCTCTCCGCGATCGCCGCCGCCTCCAACGGCCGCTACATCCCGCTCGGCACGGCCGGCACCGCCCATACCACCCTTGGCGCGATCTATCGCCGTCACCTGCGTCAGATCGCTGCCAAGGAGCAGCAGGAGCAGATTGAGAACCGTTATCAGGAGCGCTATCAGTTCTTTCTCTTCCCCGCGTTGCTCAGCCTGCTCGCGGCAGCCGGCTTCAGCCGCGGAAGGCTCTGCGGCAACCGCATAAGAAATCAGGAGTTAGGAGTTAGGAGTTAGGAGTTGGGGCCGCTATGACGTTCATTTTGACCACTTTACTGATCTCCTGCCTGTGCGCATATGCTCAGGCCCAAGACTCTGTTGTCTCTCCGTCTCAACAGTCTTTGCCCGCAACGCCTCATTCTTCTGACACTCCTTCCACCAACCGTCCGCCCGTCGTGGTCGCTCCCGGCCGCGCCGGCGCGCGTGAAGCCCAGGCGCTGCTGCGCAAAGGCCGACACACAGAAGCGGCGGAAGCGTTTCTCTCGGCCGCGCGCGGTGCGGATCTGCAAGAGGCCGAGGAGTACCGCTACAACGCGGCGTTTGCCTACCATGCCGCCCAAGACACGACCAACGCGGTGCAGACCCTGCGCCCGCTGCTCGCCTCGCGCAAAAACGGCGCGCGGGCCGGCGAGCTTCTCGGCCTGATTCTGATGGACCAAGCGCGCGCCAAAGGCGCTGAAGATCCGCAAGCCAAGTCCGAAGCGCTCGAAGAGGCCGCCACCGCGTTTCAGCGCGCGCTGCGCGATGCGCCGCAGGACGCGCGCCGCGACCGCAATCTGACGCGCGCGGTGGCGCCGTTGCCCGAGGCGCGCGAGAGCGCTCACATCGCGAAGGTGATGGCGGAGCACGGCCAGACCCCGGCGGACCGCCTGATGGGTACCCTGCTCGCGGAACAGCGCGCGCTGCTTGAGGAGTCGGCCACGCTCTTCACCAATGACGCCCCGGCGCTGATCACCAAGGCCGAAGCGTTGGCCAAGCGCCAGCGGCGTCAGGCCGACCTCTGGATCCCGCTCAAGCAGCAGATGCTCCAGGCCGTCACCAACGAGCAGCAGCAGGCACAGGCCGCGCAGCAGATCGAGCTGGCGCGCGACAGCATGAAAGGCGCGGCTGAGGCGCTGCAGGATCTCCTGCCTGAAGCCGCGGCCGACACCGCGCAGGCCGAGCCGCTCGTCTACGCTTTCTGGAAGGCCGTCGCGCCGCCCGACGCCGCGATCGACGAGGACATCCTCTGCCAGAGCAACACGCTGCACAACCTGAATCTCCGCTATCTGGAAACGCGCGACGCGCAGGCCGAAGCCCTGCAGCTTACCCGCCTTTTCCGCGAACGTTTCCCGGCGTGGGCCGACTCGTATATGCAGCAGGCGCAAACCGACACCAACATGCCGCCCTTCACCGCTGAAGACAAGGCCAAGATCGAGGAGATCGCCGCGCACGCCGAGAAGCTGCAAACCGAACTCGTCGAAAAGAAACCGTCGGCGACCGAGCGCCGTGCGCTGCAGGAGCAGGCGCTCAGGGATCTGCTGGAGATCCGCGAGCTGCTGCCTAAGCAGCCGAACCAGAATCAGCAGCAGAACCAACAGCAGAACCAGCAACAGCAGCAGCAAAATCAAGAGCAACAGCAGCAGGAACAGGAACAGCAGCAGGAACAGAAGCAAGAGCAGGAGCAGAAACCTGAGCCGCAGGAGCAGAAGCAGGAGCCGCCGCAAGACGTCAAGGAGCTGCTGCGCAAGGCGCTCGAACGCGAAAAAGAGCACGAAGAGGAGAAGAAAGAGCGCATGCGCAAGATTCCGCTGGCACCAGGCGAGAGGGACTGGTAAGAGCACATGATTTGGAGCGAGACAACGTCGATAGAATCGAGGGAATCGACAGAATCGATTCGGTCGAATCATTCGATTCGCTCGATTCTTTCGGCCTTTCTCTTTCTCGCCTTCCCTGCCTTCGCCGATGTCTCTCTCAAGGTGTCGCCCAGCCGGCAGAGCATCTATCTGGGCGAAAGCTTCAACCTCACGATCGAGGTCGAGGGTGCCGACCGCGGGCTGGACGCGCCCGATCTCTCCGGCCTTCCGCCGGCCGAGATCCAATTCCTCGGGCAGCACAGCAACAGTCGCTCCAGCATCTCGATCATCAACGGCCGCATGACGCGCGAAACCTATGAGGGCCGCGTTTTCGCCTATCAGATCAAACCCGGCAAAGAGGGCGTTTACCGCGCCGGTCCGGTGCGCGTGACCGTCGCCGGCAAGAGCTACACCGAACCCGGCCCTTCGGTGCAGGTCAAAGGCATCGAGCAGCAGGATCGCGTGATCGCCTCGCTCAGTGCCTCGTCCACTTCGGTGCTTGTCGAGGAACCTTTCACGGTCACTCTATCCGTCGCAGTCGCCGAACTGCCCGAACCCTACGCCGAAAGCAACGAGCCGCTCCACCCCAATCTGCTGCCCCAGCTCACGGCGGATTTCCTGGAGATCCGGCAAGACTCGCCCGGCCTCAAAGGCCCCGACCTGAACCAGATCCTCAACACCCTGATCGATCAGAGCGGACGCCAGCCGGGCTTCGCGATCAACGACTATAAGACGCGCGACATGAGCAGCGGTTTCGGACGCCTTTTTGGCGACGACGACCCGTTCCGCCCGCGCCCGATCCGCTTCCGCCTGCCGGCTTCGCGCGTCACCATCGACGGCAAGAAGTACCGCGCCTACACGCTCGCCCTTGAGTATACGCCCACCAAAGAGGGGGAGTTCACCTTCGGCCCGCTCTCTTTTAAAGGCACCGTCATCAGCGACGTCACCGCCGACCGCCAGGCCGTGACCCGCGACATCTACACCATCGGGCCGGCCGTCACCGTGCGCGTCGTGCCGCCGCCCGACGAGGGACGCCCCGAGACGTTCATCGGCTCGGTCGGCAAGGAGATGCGGGCCACCGCCGCCTTCGACACCACCGTCTGCAAAGTCGGCGACCCCCTCACGCTCACCCTGGAGATCACCGGCGCGATCAGCGTCTCCAACCTGCGCACGCCGCTGTTGAGCCTCCAGCCCGAACTCACGCGCGACTTCCGCATCTACGACGACAACGTGAGCGCCGACACCCTGCCCAACGGCAAGCGCTTCAAATACCGCGTGCGCCCGACGCGCGAGGGCACGCTGGAGTTCCCGCCGATCCGCCTGGCCTACTACGACACCGCCGCGCGCGCCTACCGCACCGTCGCCACCGCGCCGGTTCCCATCCAGGCGCGCGCCACCACGCAGATCGCCACGGCCGATCCCGCAGACGGCACCGACGCTTTGACCGGCGTGCTCGACAGCCGCACGCGCCCGCTGCCGGCCGGCATCACGCTCGACGCGCGCGGCGCGCGCCCCGTTCCTCTGTTGCCGCGGCACCGCCTGGTTCTGCCGCTGCTCGCGGCCGGCCCGCTGCTCGCGCTGCTGACCGCGCTGGCCGCGCCGTTCGCGGCGCTGGCCGCCCGTCTGCGCGCCCGCCGCCGCCACGCCGGCGCGCTGCGGCGTGCGCTCGCCTCGCTGCGGCGCACAGACGATCCGGCGCGCGCCGCGCAAGCCGTGCGCAGTTATCTGGCCGAACGCTGCGATGTGGCCGGCGGCGCGCTGACGCCGTCCGATGCGGCCGCGCTGCTGAGCCGACGCGGTGTCCCGGATGCGTCGGCGCACGCATGCCGCACCTTGCTGGCGCGCCTTGACGAAGCCCTCTACCGGCCCGATGCCGCGACGCCCGTCTCCGAGACCGTCCGGCAGATCCAATCGCTGCTGCCCGAACTGGACGCAGCGCTCTCGGAGAAGCGAAACGTGAATAACGAATAGTGAATAACGATGAGACGTCTTTCCACAAGAACAGGGGCATGCGTGCGTGCCGAGTCCGGCATGCGCCGTATCGCGCTTGTGGCGACCGGGGTCTTCTTGCTTGCGAGTCACCGGTCGTTCGCCGCGCCCACTGACGAGTCCGCCCGCGCCTTTCTTTGGGAGCAGGCCGGCGCGCAGGCTGCGGCTGCCACGACGCCCGAGGCCTATCTCCAGGGCGCCGCCACCTACAACCGTCTGGTCGCCGACGGTGTGCGCAACGGGCCGCTCTTCCAGAATCTCGGCAGCGTGCTGGTCATGGCCGGCGACGGCGCCAACGCGGCGGCGGCCTTCGCGCGCGCCGAGCGTTATCTCGGCGCCACGCCCGAAACGCGCCAGGGGCTCGCCGCCGCGATCGCGCTCCAGACCGGACGCGCGCAGGCCGATCTGCCTTGGTCGCGCACCGCCTTTTTCTGGCACTACGCCTTTCCCTGTTCCGTGCGCGCCGCCACCGCCTTGGTCGGGTGGAGCCTCTTCTGGCTGGGCGTGTTCTGTCAGCTCCTGCGCCGCCGCGGCGCGGGCCGCGCCTTCCTGCGCAGCCTCGCTGAAACCTGCCTGCTCGCCGGCGGGCTGATTACCGCGGTCTTTGCCGCCTCCACCCTGATGACGCTCACGCATGAGCGGCATGATGAAGCGACCTGGGGCGCGCGCGTCTTCGCCGCCTCGGCCAGCGAAACGGAGGCCGAGCCATGAGATGGGAAGGAAGAAAGAGGAGGGAGGAGGGAAGCAGTCGGGGGAGCGTAGAAAATAACGTTCAGCGCTCAACGCCCAACGCTCAACGCTCAAGTTGTGGACGAGGCGGGGCAGGGCGCTGGTTGAGCCTGCTGCTGCTGGTCGCGCTGCCGGTGCGGGCGGGCGAGATCCTGGGCGGTCGTTTCAAAACGGTGCCCGACGCGCTCTATGTGAACCAGGCGTTCGAGATCCATTTTGAACTGGAGGTCACGTTCGGCAGCGAGGTGGAGGATGTGCGGATCACCGACTTCCCCAACAATCCCGAGCTGATCACCGTCGGACGGCTTGAGACCGCCGCCGGCAGCCGCGTCACGCGCGGCACGCAGACCTTCACGGTGCACCGCTTCATCGCCAAGGCGCGCGGCCACCAGCCGATCGACCGCGTTTTTCAGCCGCACGTGCACTGCATGCTGGTCGAGCGGCGCAATGCCGGCTTCTTCTCGCACTGGCAGTCGTTTCCCAAGCAGAAGCGGCTCGAGCCGTTCACGCTGCGCATCAGGCCGTTGCCCGAAGCCGGGCGTCCGGCCGATTTCTCGGGCGCGATCGGCCATTTCCGCCTCAACGGCCGGCTCTCGCAGCATATCGTGCAGCCCGGCGACATCGTGACGCTTTCCCTCGACTTGGTCGGCGAGGGCTGGCTCGGCGATCAGGCGGCCATGCCCGCGCCGCCCGCATCGCCGCTCTTCAAGAGCTATCCGCCGAAAGAGCGTCTGCGCGAGGCGACGCATCTGAAGAGCGAGCAGGTCTTCATTCCGCAGAGCACCAACGCCACCGAGATCGCGGCGGCGCGTTTCAGCTTCTTCAATCCCGCGACCGAACGGTATGAAGAGAGCGTGGCGGGTCCGTTCCTCCTGACGTTCGGCGCGGCTCCGGCTGCGGCCGCCGCCGAAGAGGTGCGGGTGATCGACACCGCGCGCCCGGCGGCGTCCGCCCCCCCGGCGCAGCTCATCACGCGCGAGCAGGTGGACCAGACCCTGCGCCACAGCGTGCCGCTGCTGGTGGCGGGAGGCGGCGTTCTGGCGGCGTTTTTCGTCTTCTTTCTGCTGGCCGGCACGCACCGGTCACTCGCGGCGGGCGTCGGGCTGCTGATTCTGGCGGGCGGCCTAGGCATGGGCTACCGGCTGCGCAGCAAGACGACGCTATCCGCGCGCCATCTCGCGCGGCGCGCGGAGGTGCGGTTCGCGCCTTCACAAACAGGTGCGCCGCTCTTCACGCTTAACCCCGGCAGCACGGTCGTGCCGCTCGAACAGGCTGGCCCCTGGGTGCGCATCGACGCCGCTGGCCGCCGCGGCTGGATACATGCCGACACCCTTTCGCAAGACGCGGTACCGTAACGAGTCATTGAGGCGGCTCGGCTGACAGCGCCTGCTCCACCGCCGCGACCAGCGCGGGATCATCGGGCGCCGTGCGCGAGCCGAAACGCGCCAGCAGGCCGCCGTCGCGTCCGACCAGGAACTTGCTGAAGTTCCAGGCCACCTCGCCGCCCAGGCCGGGATGGCGCGTGCCGTCGGTCAGCCAGGCGAAGAGCGGATGCTTCTCTGCGCCCTTGACCTGGATCTTGGCGAAAAGCGGGAAGGTCACCCCGAAGTTCACCGAGCAGAACTCGCGGATCTCCTCGTGCGTTCCGGGCTCTTGCCCCATGAAGTCATTGCACGGGAATCCGAGCACCGCAAAGCCGCGGGCGCGATAGCGCTCGTACAGCTTCTGCAACCCCGCATACTGTTTCGTGAAACCGCAGCGGCTGGCCACATTCACCACAAGCACGACCTGACCCCGGTACGGGGCGAGGTTGGTGCGCGCGCCGTCGATCGTCTCTACCGCAAAGCCGTAGAACGGCGGCAGCGCGGCTGCCGCTGCGGCAGGCCGCACCGGCAGGTGGATCTCAGATTTGCGCAGGAAGACCGGCATGAAGGGCGAATTCCAATACACGGCATACGGCTCGCCCGCCGCCTGCCACTCCGGCTGTGCCGCCAGCCAGGCGCGCAGGCGCGCCAGGCCCTTCTCGTAATTCTTGCGCGAGTAGCCGCCGCGCAGGCCGATGCTGGCCACCGTCACCTCCGGCAGCGTGCGCACGGTGACGCCCTTGCCGGAGGCGAGCGAGCGCCCGCTGCCGTCGCTGCCGACCAGGAAGAGCATCTCGTTGGTGGAGGCCGAGGCCTCGACCGGCACGCTCATGGCGACCTTGTTCGCGTTGATGTACGAGAAAAGCTGCCTGAACGCCGCGCCGCGGTCCTTGAACGCATCGCCCGGCGCCGACGCGATCAGCGTGGTGCGGGCCGGCAGCGTCTTGATCTCCAGCGTGCCGACCGCCGTTCGCGGATAGATCGATTCATACGCCATGACGCTCCCTCCGGCAGACAAGATTGCCATACACACAGCCGCTCTTTTGAAAACCTGCATCGCACACCGCCTTTCGTTTAACCTGTATCAGCATATCACACTGCGGTGCGCCGCGTGAATCCCTCGGGTTGGCATCGGCGTAATCGGCTGGATTCGGTTGGACTGCTCCCTCTGCCTCTCGTCCCTCCCTGTGTGTGGGATAGCTCGTTTAGCCTCATTACTTTTCGGCGAAGATATTACTTGCCGGCGGCGTTGAGGTCCAACGCCACGAAGCGCATCAGGTCATCCAGCGGTCGAAATGGATCACGTGCGAGGCCTGCGTCAGATTCAGTCCGGTGTCCGACGATCTCGGCGTCTTGTTCGGGATAAAGTTGGGCAGCGGATCAGCCTTTGCTGAATGACGCGTCGTTTTTGACGTGTACATCCATCTGCGGGAACGGGATCTCGATGCCGTTCCGGTCGAAGGCGTCCTTGACTGCGTGGTTGAGCGCGAAGAAAGCGTCCCAGTAGGTGGCGGGCGTGGCCCAGGGGCGCAGCACCAGATTGACGGACGAGTTGCCCATCGCGATGACCTCGGCGATCGGCGCGGGATCGGCCAGCACGCGCGGGTCGGCGCGCAGCACATCGAGCGCGATGCGCTTGGCCTTGGCGATGTCCGCGCCGTAGGCGATGCCGACCGCGATCTCCAAACGGCGCTTGTCGGTGGCCGTGAAGTTAGTGATCGGCGATCCCCAGATGACCTTGTTCGGCACCACCACTTTGACGTTGTCCGCGGTGAAGAGCGTGGCGGCCATCATGTTGAGCTCGCGCACCGTGCCGCTGATCGCGCCGACCGTGACATAATCGCCGACCTGGAACGGCTGGTTAATGGCGATCATCATGCCTGCGGCCAGATTGCCGAGCGACTCCTGGAAGGCGAAGCCGAGGATGAAGCCGGTGACGCCCAAGCCGGCGATCAGCGGCGCGATGTTGACGCCGAGGCGCTGCAGCACCACCATCAGCAGCAGCACCCAGGCGGTCTTGTTGACCACGCTGCAGAGAAAGTTCTGGAGCAGCGTGTTCACGCGGCCGGATTTCAACAGCGCCTTATGGGTGGCGCGCGTCAGGGCGCGGATCGCCACCGTGCCGACCGTTAACAGCAACAGCGCAACCAACACGTTGATGACGAAGCTGATGCCGTTCTCGGCCAGCCAGCGCAGCGCGACATCGACGATTTCGCGCCCCTGCGAAACTTCGTCGGCCAGCGCGTGCTGGACATCGGCAATCGGCTTTTGGAGCAGTTCAGAGGCGGCGTGTGTATTCACGTTAGTCATGCGGTTCATCTTTCTCGAATTCAGCAGCCACCTTCTTTAGCCAGGCGGGAATATCGATCGATTGCGGACAGTGTTTTTTACAGGCGCCGCACTGAATACAGGCGGATGCTTTTTCAGAGGGGAGCATGCCGCGGTAGAGCGCAGGCTGCAAGGTATGTTTCCGGTTGACCAGCAGATGCTTGTTGAAGAGATCGAAGACGACCGGGATCTTGACGCCCACCGGACAGCTCTTCAGGCAGTAGCCGCATTTGCTGCACGGGATCGGCACGTTCTCGCGCATGTAGCGGCAGACCTGCTCCAGCACCTGCCGCTCGCGCTCGGTCAGCACGCCGACATCGGCCGTCTCGACGATGCGCAGGTTTTCCTTCACCTGGTACTTCTCGCTCATGCCGCTCAGCACGACCGCCGGCTCGGGCTGGTTCCAGATCCAGCGCAGCGCGCCGGCGACCGGGTTCACGCCGTTCTCCTCGAACAACTGGCTCGCGCCGGGCGGCATCTGCGGCCCGGTCAGGAAGCCGCCGAAGAGCGGCTCCATGATCGCGACGCCGATCCCTTTTTCGTAAGCGTACTGCAGACCGCGCGTGCCGGCCTGAATGTCGTGCTGCGCGTAGTTGTACTGGATCTGGCAGAAGTCCCAGTCGTAGGCGTCGACGATGGTCTTGAACACATCGACATCGTCATGGAACGAAAAGCCCGCGAAGCGGATGCGGCCGTGCCGCTTCTCCTCGTCCAGCCAGGCCAGCGACTCAGAGCGCAGGGCATGCTGCCAGTAACGCGCGTTGAGTGAGTGCAGCAGGTAGAAGTCGATCTGGTCCACGCGCAGGCGTTCGAGCTGCGTGCGGAAGAACGGCACCTGGTCACCGGGCTTCTCCAGTTCCCAGACCGGCATCTTGGTGGCGACGTAGACCTTGTCGCGCCAGCCGCGCTGCAGCGTGTCGCCGACGATCCGCTCGCTCGCGCCGTCGTTGTAGACATAGGCGGTGTCGATGTAGTTGATGCCGCGTTCCAGGCCCGCTTCGATCAGCTCGATGGCGCGCGTCTCGTCGATCGCGCCCTCCGGTGTCAGCGGCAGACGCATGGCGCCGATGCCGAGCATCGAGACGAGCACGTCGGTGCGGGTCCCGAAGGGCCGGTAGCGCATCGTGGGCCTGTAGTTGCGGATCTCCATGTTCAGGCTCCGTTGCGCTCGGAGAGCGGGGTATAGGGACGCTGCTCGAAAACCGCCTTATAGGCCGGCCGGATGATCGGTCCGCCGTTGAGCAGCTCCTCGATGCGGTGCGCACACCAGCCCACCACGCGCGAAATCGCGAAGAGCGGCGTGTAGAGGTCGACCGGGATGTTGAGCATGTCGTAGACAAAGCCCGAGAAGAAGTCCACGTTGGCGCACAGGTCGCGCGGCTTGGCGCGATTACGGTTGAAGAGCGCGGGTCCGATGCGCTCGATGGTCTCATAGAGCGCCATCTCCTCATCGCGGCCTTTGGCGCGGGCCAGCGCACGCGCCTTGTCACGCAGGATCCCGGTGCGCGGATCGGAGAGTGTGTAGACCGCGTGCCCGAGGCCGTAGATCAGGCCCGTGCCGTCGCCCGCCTCCTTGTTGAGGATGCGGGTGAGGTAGGCGGCGACCTCGTCTTCGTCATTCCAGTGCTCGACATGTTCTTTGATCTCGCGCATCTGCTCCATCACGCGCAGGTTGGCGCCGCCGTGGCGCGGGCCCTTCAGCGAGAGCGTGGCGGCGGCGATGGCCGCGTAGGTGTCGGTGAACGACGAGGTCACCACGTGCGTCGTGAAGGCGGAGTTGTTTCCGCCGCCGTGTTCGGCGTGCAGCACCAGGCAAAGGTCGAGCAACTCGGCCTCAAGCGGCGAGTAGAGTCCGTCTTCGCGCATCAGCATCAGAAAGTTTTCGGCGGTGCTCTTGCCGGTTTCCGGGTAGCGCATCATCAGGCTCTGTCCCATGTGGTAGTGGGCCTTGGCCTGATAGGCGTAGGCGGCGATCACCGGGAACTGCGCGATCAGCGAGATGCTCTGGCGCAGCGTCGTCTCGACATCCAGGCGGTCCGGTGCCGGATCGTGGAGGTAGGCCATCAACACCGCGCGCGCGATGCTGTTCATGATGTCCTTGCCCGGCGAGCGGATGATCGCGCTCTCTTTGAAGCCGTCCGGCAGCCGCCGGCAGGTATCCAGCAGGCCGTTCCAGAGCTGGAGTTCGCGCACGCCGGGCAGTTCGCCGAAAAGCAGCAGGTAGGCGGTCTCCTCGAAGCCCGGCCGCCGTTCGGTCTGGAAGCCCTTCACGAGGTCGTTCACGTTGATACCGCGGTAGAAGAGCTGGCCTGGCACAGAGACCTTCTCGCTCTCTGAGATCATGTAGCCGTGGACGCTGCCGATCGCGGTCAGGCCGACCAGCACGCCGGTGCCGTCCGCGTTGCGCAGGCCGCGCTTGACATTGTATTTCTCATACAGGTCTGGATCGATCTTGCCTGTCGCGCGAATCTTATCCGCGTAGCGCGTGACGAGCGCGTCGTCAAACGCCGGGGATACGGATGCTGCTGCCGTCATCATGAACTCCTTGGCAGAGTGAAACCTCTGCGCCGCACATTGCGGGCATGCGCCGCCCTTGAAAAACCGTGAGTGTAGCGGGTTTCAGGAAACGGGTCAATTCGAGATCAACGTCCGATGGTAATCGCAAGCGAAAGGGGTGTGCGAAGATCGTGCGTTTCTGGTGAAAGGGGGGAGGATGGCGAGACGGGAGCGCGGGCGTCCCCGCCCGCAACAACGTGCCGTGCAAAAGGCTGAGTGGTCATGAGGGTCACGCAAAACCGCTTCTGGTAGGGACGCCTCGCCGAGGCGTCCGCGGCGGTCTCGGCGAGACCGCTCTACCGGGGGTGTGTCTGGCTTGCGTGCGGACTTTCACAGAGCGGGCGGGGACGCCCGCGCTCCCGACTGTGCTTCGCATCAAACACGCTCCCGACTCGCATACTCCCTGTCACTCACCGATTGCCGCTGACAGGCTGTATTAAGCAAAACGTCGGTAGGCGTCGCGCAGAAGGGTCTCGGTGGTGGGCCAGTCGATGCAGGCGTCGGTCACGGAGAGCCCGGGACGCAGGGTTTTCGGATCTTTCGGCATGGGTTGCGCGCCCCATTCGAGGTGGCTCTCGAGCATGATGCCGCGGATCGAGCGGTTGCCCTGTTCGAGCTGGGAGAGGATGTCGTTTAGCACCGCGCCCTGCAGTTCCGGTTTTTTATGGGAGTTGCTGTGGCTGCAATCGACGATGATGTTCACCGGCAGGCGGGCGGTGCGCAACGCCTGTTCGCATAGGGCGATACTCGCGGCATCGTAGTTCGGGTGCTTGCCGCCGCGCAGCACGATCTGCGGGTAGGCGTTGCCGGTGGTGCTGAAAACGGCGGGCAGACCGTCTTCGGTCACGCCGAGGAAGTGGTGCGGCCCCATCGCGGCGCGCATGCCGTTGATGGCCGCGTCGAAGGAGCCGTCGGTGGCGTTTTTGAAGCCCACCGGCGTGGAGATGCCGCTGGCGATCTCGCGGTGGGTCTGGGCCTCTGCGGTGCGGGCGCCGATCACGGACCACGAGATGAGGTCGCCGATGTACTGCGGCATGAGGGTGTCGAGCACTTCGGTCGCGGCCGGCAGTCCGATCTCCGCGACGCGCACCAGAAAGTGGCGCGCCATGCGGATGCCTTCCTCGATATGGAAGGTGTCGTTCATGTAGGGATCGTTGATCAGGCCTTTCCAGCCGAGCACCGACCGCGGTTTCTCGAAGTAGACGCGCATGACTACGCAGATGCGATCGCTGATTTCATCGCTCAGCCGCTTTAGGCGCCGGGCATACTCCTCGGCGGCGTCGAGATTATGGATCGAGCAGGGACCGACCACCGCCAGCAGGCGGCGGTCCTCGCCGTCCATGATGCGTTCGAGCGTTTCGCGCCCGCGCATCACGGTGGAGAGAGTGGCGTTGGTCTGCGGCACGGCAGACTGCATCTCGCGCGGCGTCGCGAGCAGTTCGACCGATTTGATGTTGATGTTTTCTAAACGGGGATGGCTCATGGGGAGTTAGAAGTTAGGA
>Ga0209722_1002949_pt1 | contig 12458 bp, 10 predicted proteins | sample BioC12SIPDNA_2_FD_185745 | JGI IMG/M metagenome (GOLD analysis project Ga0209722, IMG submission 185745) | Anaerobic biogas reactor microbial communites from Washington, USA - Biogas_R1_A C12 SIP DNA (SPAdes) (version 2) | ecosystem: Engineered > Bioreactor > Anaerobic > Unclassified | place... | reverse complement strand
CCGAGGGCGAGGAGGGTCAGGGCGGCTGGTTCGGGTAGCTGGACGACGCGAAAGCCGAAGTCGAGGCTGTCGTAGGTGGGGAGGCCGTAGCCTCGACTCGACGCGCGCAGTTCGATTCCGGTGTGGTAGAAGGAGCCGCCTCGAATGCCGCGATAGGAACCATCCTGGTTGACGATGATCGCCTCGTGCCACTCATAGACGTTGCCGCCCTGGTCGAAGGCGCCGCAGGGGCTGGCGGAGTTTTGGTGGGCGCCGACCTGCGTGCGCCAGTACGGGGTATTGATGGTGTAGTCATACTGCGACCCCGTCCAGATAGCGTAGGTCGCGTTGTTGCCAGGATCGGTGTCCGTCAGGTCGTTGCTGGGGGGGTTGTCGCTGGCGGTTGGGTACTGGAAGTAGCCGGCATCGGTTGAGCCAGTCTTGTAGTAGGCGGCTTTGTACCACTCGTCCTCGCTGGTGACCGCCCATCGCCAATGTGCGTTACGGGCGACGGTGTTATTGGCAATGCCATCGGCTGTCATTGTGTAGGCCCCCGTCTCCGTGTCGCTTCCTACCAGTCCCCCGTTGTGGAGCCAGTTGGTGAAGCGGCAGGCGTCCCAGAAGCTCACGTAATTGACCGGGCGATTGGCATAGTCGGATGCGACGGAGTAGCGATAGTCATCCGGGCTGCCCGTCCGCTCGATCTTGCAGCCATAGGTGCTCGACCACATATTTGCGTTGTACAGCGCGTGCGTATCGGTCTTGGCTACGGCATTGAGGAACTCGCAGTACTGGCCGGCTGTCACTTCGTACGTGCCGATGTTGTATGAGTAGGGGACGGCCCCGTGGCCGGTCGTATCGGCTGTGTTCCCCGGGTCGCCAACCGGGACGGTATCGACGGTGATCGCCGAACCGGCCACCGTCAGCAATAAGAACGTACCTACCACCACCGTCAGGATCGTCTTCACGCCCGTACCTCCTGTAGAGAAGCTCACGCCACCGCTGCAGGGTTTGCAGGCCGCTGCGCAGTAAAAACGCGTGGGAGAAGGCCGACGCTCTCTCTCCACGCGTTTTTGTCATGTGGAGCATAGCGGTTTTTTGGGGAAGGAGTCAAGAGGGTTCGTTTGGGGGCATCAGGGTGAAAGGCGTTTTTCGCGGGCCGGGGCCGCCCTACGCGTTTCCGGCGTTGGGTTCGCGCGGGACGGTCTGGGTCCCCGCGTGCGCGGGGATGACAGAGAGGGAGGGTGACGCGATGGAGACGGGGAGAGGAGGCGGAGGGGAGGAAGGGCAGGTGGGTTGCCCTTCCTTCCGTCCGTTTATGTTAGGAGGTGACTGTCGAGGGTTAGTCCTTTGTTGGCGGGGTGGTGGGTTGGGTTGTGGGTTGGGCGGATTGGCGGAGGGCTTGGAATTTGTTTTGGTCGGTGATGAGTTCGGCGTGGCCGTCGGCGAACCCGACGGCGAGGCCGTGTTCGGGCCAGGTGTCGAAGGCTTCGTGGACGATCAGGGTCTTGGCGGGATCGGCGAGGCGGTCGAGCGGGGCGGCTGGGGGCAGGTAGACGTATCCGATCGGCTGTTGCGGGTGTTTGGGGTTGACCAGGAATTGCGGGTTGAGGACCTGGGATTGCGTGAGGTCGTGGAGGGAAGAGGGCGGCTGGCCGCTGCGTTTGTCGGCGTAGCTGTGGATGGCGATGAGGATCTGGCGGATGTGGTTCATGGAGGCGAGTTGTTCGGTTTTGTTTCGGGCCTGGTCGACGGCGGGCGTGAGGGCGCGGAGGAGGTCGTTGATCTGGGCGTCGTCGAAGGCGAGGGTCAGTTGGTCGTTTTCGACGGCGGGCGCGACGGCGGTGAGCCACTTGGCGGCGTCCGGCGCGGTTTGCGGAAGGTTGAGTCCCAGGACCATGGCGTTGAGTGTCCAGGTGAGCAGGCCTGAGATGGCGGTGGCGGCTTGTGGATCGGAGGCCTGGACGACGAGTTTGAGGGCGATGGCGGGCGGCGGGTCGATGCCGAGGGAGGCCCAGACGAGTCCGCGGGTCAGGACGGTGCTTGGGGCGGCGCCGACGGCGGGCGGGAGGGTTGGCATCATGGCTTCGATGACGCGGCGGCTGTCGTCGGTGAGGATGAGGGCGGCCTGAGCCGTGCAATCGCCGGTGGCGTTGAGGGCGTCGGCCAGGTGCGGGATTCGGGCGGGCTGAGTGGTGGTCTGGACGCGTTGGAGTTGTGCGGAGGAGCCGACGAAGACGACGTTGTCGATTATTTGTCCGACGACTCGGCTGGCGGGCGGGAGGGCGTCGGCGGACGAGTCTGGGGTCTGGCTACGGACGAGCATGTCGCGGATGGCCTGGGCGTCGGCGTCAGGCCGGATGGGGACGATGACACGGGGTTTGTCGGCGCCGGGGAAGTCGGCGAGGCTGACGACCATGTAGAGTTCGCGGCCGCCGGCGGCGAGGAAGTCGGCGATGAGTTTCTTGAGTTGTGGGAACTCGGGGTCTTGGGTGAGGGGCTTGTCGGCGAACTGGGAGAACCTATCGGCGATAGCGTCGAGGTCGATACGTGAGACGTCGAGCCGGACCACGGCGACGGTTTGTTCGTCGAGGAACGGATCGACGGGGGTGGTGGCGGCGGCGGTGCAAGTTGCACCGAGGAGGAACAGGCTGAGGATTTTGGGCCACATGGTATTTCTCCTGTCAGAAGGTCAACGGCTGATGGTTACGATGTAGCGCAGGCCGTGTTTGGGTTCGATGCCTTGCGGGGCTGGGGCGTCGAGGATTGCGCGGCCGTTTTCGAGCCGGTAGGCGAAGGGCCGGCCGGTGACGGGATCGAGGGGCACGGGCGCTTCGGCGACGTCGGCCAGGGACTCGGGCAGACGGCGGTCGTGTTCGGCGGCGTAGAGTCGCAGGGCTTCGACGGTGCGGAGGGCGGCGATCTGACGGTCCAGCTTGGCTGAGAGGAACAGGGCCCTTTCGAGGGCGGGCAGCAGGCTGTAGAAGGGATTGAAGTGTGTTGCCCTTAAGGTCTCGAACTCTCGCACGGCCTTTCGCATGCCGTCGCTTGCCTGTCCGTAGGGCAAATAGCTCCAGGCGGCGAGGCTCTGTTGGACGCGTTCATAGTCGTCGAGGTAGTAGATGAGGATGATCTGCTGGACGGGTTTGGCCTCGATCCGCTCGATGGTCCAGCCGTGGTCCAGGAGGTGGCGTTTGGCTTCGGGGTAGGCTTTGAGGGCCAGGAGGGTTTTTTCGATGGGCCATCCGGAATCGCTGGCGCTGCCGTCATCCATGCCGATGAGGCGGGCGAGCGCATCGATGATGGCGTCGCACTCGTCGGCGGTCATGGTGTGGGTTCGGATGTCGCGCAGCTTGGGGAAGGTCAAGTAGAGCAGGGCCATTTCGTACTGGTACGGCCGGCTCATCGAGGCCATTTGATCCGGCAGCGCGGTCAGGGCCCAGTAGAGGTTTGGGGCGTTTGGCGTCTGTACGAGTTGTTCGACCTGTTCGGCCATGAGGGAGCCGACGGCGGCGGCGACGAGCGCTTCGATGACGGTGGGCCCTTCGGCGATGTGTCCGGCCATGGCGAAACCGGTCTGGAGGTCGTCGACGGCGTCGTCGAACCGTCCGTCGAGGGCGGCCAGGCGGGCTCGCAGGGCCAGCGCCCTGGCCAGCGCCCGCAGGGATGAGAGTTCGGGCAGATGCATGGCGAAACCCTGGCTGAGCGGACGGTCCCAGTGGCATTCGCTGCGGTCGGCGGCCAGTTGGACGTAGCGGAGAGGGCCGGCGAGCTGGTCGATTGCGGCTTTGGCCTGGCCGCGATCGAGTTCGGATGCGGGTTTGGCCAGGAGGTCGGCGACGGTCTGGTTGAGTGTCTGGATGCCCTCGACGGCGGAAGCTTCGAGGGCGGCGCCATTGTAGAGGAGGGCGGCGTTGCCGGCGGTCTGGTCGAGGACGCCGGGCGCGAGTCGATACTTGAGGGTCGGAACGGGCGCAGCGGCGGGCGTGACGGCCAGTTCGACGATCCGCGGCTGGTCCTGTTGGTCGTTCTGGGTCTGGCCGATGGCCAGGGTCGTGGAGGCAAGCAGTGTCATGGCGCAGAGTATGGCCTTCATGATGGATCTCCGATCAGTTTGTCGAGGATGTTGGACTCCCAGGGCCAGCGGCCGGTTCGGTTCTGCGGAGGCGGACCGAGGAGGGTTTCGAGGTCCGCGTGCCGATCGGCAACCGGCGCGGCGGGCGGGTCCGGGAGGGCGGCGAGTCCCTTTTGGAGGACTTCGCGCCGGAGGGTGACGTAGTCGCCCGACGGATCGGGCGTCGCCTCGGCGGCTGAGGACGGAGCGAGGAGGACGGACGGCGCGAGATCGGCGGCGAGTCGCGGGGTCTGGGCCGGGTCCGGGCGGGTCGCCACGGAGAGCACCAGAGCCGCGGCGAGCCCCGCCGAGAGGACCGGCCAGAGGCCGCGCCCTTTGGGTTGGACCGAAGCGCGGCCGGCTTGGAACATCAGGCGATCGCGGTCGATGGCGACGTGTGCGGGCTGAAGGCCCGCGAGGGCCGCTTCGAGTTCGCGGTCGGCTGCGTTTAAGGGTTCGTGGTTTCGCATGGTCTATCCTCCATCATCCGTCGCAGTGACGCGAGGGCGGACTTGTATCGGCTAAAGAGCGTCGAGGTCGGGTCGTTGGTGACGGTTCCGATCTCGTCGAAGGTCAGGCCGCCCCAGATCTTAAGGATCAGCAGTTCGCGTTGCTGGTCGGGCAGTCGGGTCAGTGCGTCCTGGGCGGCCCGGGCGTCGATGAGGTCGTCCGGGCGGGCCTGGAACCAACCGGGCCTGTCGACCGCGGCGCGTTGCTCGTGGCTCTGGCGGCGGCTGAGCGACCGCGTACGGCTGATCGCGGCGTTACGGACGCTTCGGAACAGGTAGGCCCGCAGATTCACCGGGCGTCTGTGGTGGCTGACGAGGGCCAGGAAGACGTCCTGCACAGCGTCCTCAGCGGCGGCTTGGTCGAGCCATTGCCGGGCGTAGAGGACCATGGCGGCGGACCAGGTTCGGAAGCAATCGCTCAGTTCTGACGGTTCCAACCATGTCATGACATCGTCCACTCTACCTGCAAGACGCCGGCTGCGGGGATTTTTCCGAGATTCGGCGTGTCAGCGGGCGGTCGCATGGGTCCGCTGACGGTCGGGAGGAACATCGGGTCGGGCCGGGCATTAGCTGCTATTATGAATAAGCACCATTATAATACCCGCATTTGGCGATCGACAATGGCGTGTGTGCCGCAAGGTCGTGGAGAGGACCGTTGTCTGGGTGGACCTGGGAGATATGGACTGAAATCGGGGGTGAGGCGTGATAGAATGACCTTTGGCCCGAGAGGAGGAGTATGACGAATCTGGCGTTGGCGAATTTGCGACACCACCGGTTTCGGACCGCGCTGGTTGGGCTTGGTGTGGCGATCGGGGTGGGCATGCTGGTGACGATGCTGGCGCTTTCGCACGGGACGCTAGGCGAGGTGGCTCAGCGGGTCAAGAGCGTTCGCGCGGATTTGATCGTTTTGCCGGCCAAGAGTTCGCTGGTGTTCTCGGACGGGGCGCCGCTGTCGGACAAGTTTGAGTCGAAGCTGGGTGAGGTGTCGGTGGACGGCCGGCGGGTGGTGCAGCGGGTGGTGCCGGTGTTTCTGGGGATTGTCTCGGACATGGCGGGCCAGCAGCAGCGGGTGTTCGGCGTGGACGAGGGGGATTTCGACGTGTTCGCGGGCAACCGGCGGCTGGTGGAGGGGGAGGTTTTTCCGCAGAGCGGGGCGTTCAAGCGGCACGTGGAGGAACTGGCGGCGGCGGGCGAGTCGTATCATCCGGACGAGGTGGACGAGGCGGTGCTGTCGGCGGCGGCGGAGATGATTATCGACGAGCGGCTGGCGGCGGCGGGCGGGTACGAGATCGGCGATACGATCACGTTTCTGGGCCGGCCGTTTGCGATCTGCGGGGTTGTGGAGGCGGGTCTTGCGGGCCGGGTGTTTGTGCCGATCCAGGTGATCCGTCACATTCAGAACGCGGGGATGGCGTGGTCGAGTTTGTTTTTCTTGCAGGTGGATCGGGAGCTGGTGCGGTCGGAGTCGGAGGCGGGGTACAAGGGGTCGGCGGCGATGACGGTGGACGAGGCGGCGGCGCTGGTGTCGGGCGAGACGCGGCTTCGGGTTGAGCCGCTGGAGAAGTACGATCAGATGCTGTTCAACAGTTTCAAGCCGATCTACGTGTACATCAACATCGCGAACGGGATCGTGCTGCTGGTGAGTTTTCTGTTCATCATGGTGACGATGTACACGATGGTGCTGGAGCGTCGGCGGGAGATCGGGGTGTTACGGTCGATGGGGGCTGGGGCGTGGTATATCATGGGTCAGACGGTGGTTGAGGCGCTGGTGATATCGCTGTCGGGGACGGCGGCGGGGGTGGGGCTGGCGTTGGCGGCGAAGTGGGCGATCGAGCACTACCGGCCGCTGTTGACGGTGGACATCCGTCCGGCGTGGTTGGTGACGGCGGTGGCGGTTGGGATTGTGGGCGGGGTTTTGAGCGCGTTGTATCCGGGATACCGGGCGTTGCGGCTGGACCCGGTCGAGTGTTTGACGTATGAGTGAGAGCGTGACGAGCCAATCAGAGATCATCGTGTCGGCCCGGCGGGTGACGAAGTTTTACCGTCAGGGGAGTCAGGACGCGTACGTGCTGAAGGACGTGGATTTGGAGGTGCGTCGCGGGGAGTTCATCGCGATCATGGGTCCGAGCGGGTCGGGCAAGACGACGCTGCTGCACATTCTTGGGCTGATGGCGCATCCGTCGCGGGCGGAGAGCCTGATGATCGAGGAGACGGAGACGGTGGGGTTGGGCCAGTCGCGGCTGACGGCGTTGCGGCGGGACAAGATCGGCTTTGTGTTTCAGCGGTTCAATCTGCTGGCGGTGCTGAACGCGGCGGACAACGTGGGGATCGCGTTGAAGCTTCGGCGGGTGCATCCGGACCACCAGGTGGAGAGGCTGTTGGAGTTTGTGGGGTTGGCGTCGAAGCGGCATTTGAAGCCGGGTCAGATGAGTATTGGCGAGCAGCAGCGGCTGGCGTTCGCGCGGGCGGTGATTCACCGTCCGGCGATTTTGCTGGCGGACGAGCCGACGGGGAATCTGGACAGCGAGAACACGCGTCGGCTGATGGATCTGATGCACAGCGTTCGTCGGGAGTTCGGTCAGACGATCATCATGGTGACGCACAACCAGGATCTGGCGGGCGAGGCGGACCGGATGTGCATCATGAAGGACGGTCAGTTGTCGAATGGTCAGGTGGCTTAGGTACATTGTGGCGACGCCGAACGTGAAGCGTGACCGGCTTCACATGCGGGTGTGGTTCGCGGTGTATTGTCTGTATCTGGCGGCGGTGGCGTTGGGGAGTTTGTGGGCGCTGGATCAGAGCGCTCGGACGGGTGCGGCGTGGAGCGGGACGGTTTGGCTGTTGGGGCTGATGGTGTTTTACCTGTCGCTGGCTTCGACGTTCGTGCCGGTTCCGACGAGTTGGTTGATCTTGCTGATGGCGTCTCCGGCGGGCGGGTTGGTGATGGGACCGGTGTGGCGGGTGTTGGCGGTGGCGTCGCTGGGGGCGATGGCGACGGCGATTTCGCACGTGAACGAGTACCATCTGATTTGTTATCTGTTGCGGCTTGGGAAGATTCACCGGGTTCGGGAGACGCGGGCGTACCGTTGGGCGGAGGGGTTGTTTTCGGGGTCGCCGTTTTTGCTTCAGGTGGGGTTCAACGTGTTGCCGTTGCCGGCGGACCCGGCGCGATGGATGGCGATCGGGTGCGGGTATCCGCTGAGGAAGTTTTTCGCGGCGCACTGGACGGGTCGGTTCGTGCGGTACGGGTTGATGGGGTTGGCGGCGGAGGTGCTGTCGCTGACGTTGTGGGAGATTGTGGGGATTCAGGTCGTGCTGCTGGCGATCCCGGCGGCTAGAATTGTGGTTAAGCGGATGATGTCACGGCCGGAGGCTCCGGCTGATCGACCGGCTACTATAGCGGAGGAGCATGCCGTATGACGAGGTTGTTGACGGGATTGGCGGTTGCGGCGGCGGTTGTCGGCTTGGCTGTCGCGCAGACGCCGACGACGCAGCCGGTGACGACGTCGCCGGCGACGCAGGCGGTTTTGAGCGTTTCGCCCGAGGTGGAGGGCATTCTGGACGGCCTGGAGAAGAAGCGTCAGGAGATTCACACCTTTACGGCGGATATCAAGTACGAGCTGTACGAGGTGATTCCGGACGACCGGCGGGTTCAGCTTGGCGAGTTGGCGTACAAGGCGGAGACGAAGGAGTCGCCGTCGAAGTTCATGGCTCACTTTCACACGCTGATCCACGACGGGATGAAGATCAAGCAGAAGGAGTGGTTCTGCTTCGACGGGCACTGGTTTCGGGAGGTGCGTGACCGGACGAAGATGGTGATCGACCGGGAGGTGGTTCGGCCGGAAGAGCGGACGGATCCGTTCGAGTTGGGGAAGGGGCCGTTTCCGCTGCCGTTCGGACAGAAGAAGGCGGATATGATTCGAAATTTCGAGATCACGCTGGCGACGGGCGATGAGGCGGACAAGGATGACGTTCACCACCTGGTGCTGGCGCCGCGTGAGGATTCGCGGCTGGCGAAGGACTGCCGGCAGATCGAGTTCTGGCTGGAGCGCAAGACGCTGATGCCGCGGAAGGTTTTGACGGAGCATCGGGACGACAACGTGGTGACGGTGTGGTTCGAGCAGGTCAAGACGAACGTGGAGGTCAAGGACTCGCAGATGTGGGTTCCGCAGCCGTCGGGCTACAGCTATGAGCGGGAGGCGTTGCCGGAGTAGGCGGAGTAGCGGGTCGGGCGGGTTGTCGGCGTTCGTAAAATCCTTGCGGGTCAGGGTTGGTCCGCGGCGGCGGTTCGGTTATACTGGCCGGTTGAGTCCTGGGAACACCAACCGATGTGATGGCGGACCGGACGATGTCGAAGATCAAGTTCAAGTGTCAGTTCTGCGGGAACAAGGTGTTGGCCCCTGGGGAGAGCGGCGGGAAGCTGGGCAAGTGCCCGTATTGTCAGCAGCGGGTGTACATTCCGCTGCCGGCGGAGGAGGTGGAGGAGATTCCGATGGAGGAGGTGGATCCGTCGGAGGAGCAGCGCAAGGAGCGGCTGCGGCAGGAGACGTTGAAGCTGGAGGCCCAGCTTCTGGAGCATCGGGAGGTTCCGCCGTCGGCTGGGGAGACCCGTTCGCCGATTCCGCCGTCGCCGTCGGATGACGCGCCGATCCTGATCAACGAGTCCAGCGGGTCCGGGGAGAAGCTCGAGGGCCTGATCGAGAGCTACCTGGTGGCGATGGTTCGCGGCGAGCTGGACCGGGCGGACCATCTGGCCGGTCAGATCGCGGCCAAGGGGGAGAAGGCGGTCGAGACGATCGACGAGATGGCGATGGGCGAGCCGGGTCATCCGGAGCTTCGGGACGTGCCGCAGAACGTGGTCGCTGGTTTTTATCGGCAGTTGCGCAAGCAGGTGAAGGGTTAGCACGGAGCACGCGGAAGACGCGGAGGGGAAGAGTAGGGATTCGGGGTTAGGGGTCGGGGATTTGGGAGGAAGACTCCGCCGAGGGCGGCGGAGCTACATTGGCGGCGGAGGTGGATTGGCGGCGGAGTTGGAGGGGTTGATCCCCCCTACTGGTTGAGGATTTTTTTGAGCATGGCGGCGATGTTTTGGGGTTTGGCGTCGCCGGGGATTCCGTGGGCGGGGGCGATGATGTACCCGCCGCTGCGGCCGAGGGCGAGGAGTTTATCGACTTCGGTTTCGACCTGTTGGACCGTGCCGTAGGGCAGGAGCTGCTGGGTGCTGATTCCGCCCCAGAAGGCGAGGCGGCCGTGGTATTGGCGGTGGATGGCGTAGACGTCCATGACCTCCGGCTGGAACGGGTTGAAGCAGTCGACGCCGATGTCGGCGAGGTCGTCGAAGATTTCCTGGACGCGGCCGCAGCTGTGGATGAGGACCTTTTTGCCGGCCTGGTGGACGGCGCTGTATTGGCGGGCGAGTCGCGGCCGCAGGAATTGCCGCCAGCGCTGGGCGCCCATGATGAGTCCGGTCTGGCTGCCGAAGTCGTCGCCGAAGTAGACGGCGTCGATCTGCGGGCAGAGGCGGAGGGCGGCGTCGATGACGTCGAGGTTGAATTGCAGGACGCGGTCGAGGAGGGCTTCGGCGAAGCCGGGGTTTTCGATGAAGTCGAGGAGGAGTTCGGTGAGGCCGCGGAGGGTCCAGGCGCGTTCGTAGAGGCTGAAGTCAACGGCCATGACCTGGAACTTATCGGGATGTTGGCGGAGGGCGGCTTGGAGGCGGTCGAAGCGGCCTGGGGCGTTGGGGTCGGGCCAGGGGTAGGAGTCGAAGTTTTCGGGGGTCAGGGAGGGGATGGAGACGCCGATGTCCGGGTCGGCTGAGCGGTCCCAGACGACGCCGAATTCGTCGGTGTATCGGCCGTCGGGGTCGCGGACGCCGTATTCGATGCGGATGACCGGCGAGACGTGCAGGTCATTGTCGATTTGCTCGAAGAGTTCGCGTCCGGTTGGGTCGGCGCAGAAGCGCTGACGGGCGGGGATGGTGAAGCCGACGGCATAGGGCACTCGCGGGACTTCCTGGAAGGCCAAGGCCTGATAGACCAGCTCTCGTGAGATCATGGGCGGCTCCTTTTTGGCCGATATTATCAGGGCGGCGGGCCTTGACAAGCAAATACCTGTTCCGTAGAATTTGAAGTTTAAGCCGGAGTAGCTCAATGGCAGAGCACAGCTTTCGTAAAGCTGGGGTTGTGGGTTCAAATCCCACCTTCGGCTGTTTTGTTGCGCGGAGCGGTCGGCCATTCTGACGCGATCTCGCGGGGTTTGGCGACTCAGGTTGACGAGGCGTCGAGAAGCACGAACACAGGCCGATATGGTTTTCGGTATGGCTCGTGCGAAAGCGTTGACGAACCTGCGGACCAGGCCCAGCGGTGATCAGCCGCGTAGTTCCACGGTGCAGATTATACCAGAAACCCCCGCCTGTCGAAGCCTCAGAACCGTCGCTTGCCCTCGATGAAAAACGGCTCGGGCGTCCAGGATGGATCATCGTCCTCGACCCAGACGTACTCCTGAAAAGCTCGCATCATCGTTCTTTGTGGTTCGCCATTTGGTCCGCCGGGGGATACGCCGAAGTTGTGCAGCAGTTCGTGCTCCAGGTGAAACACTGAAGCAAACCAGTCCCGGGTACTGATGATCCGGTTAAACGGCATGGAAATACCTCCACGTCCTACCTTCCCGTGTGCTGCCCCGCCCGCCTCCCAGCGGACGGGCACGGCCGCCGGGGGCCGTCCACACCCATAGTCTTTGATGATTCCATGCGCCCGGTTCACTTTCGCCAGGTACGTGCAGGCCAGCCACTCCCATCCGCACGGAAGTTTCGTGGTTGCCAAGCCGTGCTTGTACTCCACGAACGGCTCGGGTGTCAGTACCAGTCCCACGGGTTCCTCCAGCTTGCACGATACCCGGACCCGGATCGTCTCGGCGGGGTCATCTGCGGCCTTCAGTTGCTCTCCCGTCAGCGCATCGGTCGGCACGTCCGACCCGTCCATCATGAACGCCGACTGCCAGTAGTCGATGTTCGACTTCTCGACGTCCAGGATATGTCCCGCCTGATCGTACACGGTCGCCCCCCAGAACAGCCGGTAGTTCTGTGGCTTGGGATGCAGCAGGGTCACCGCGTAGGCGGACGCCTCGACCGGCGAACCAAACTCCAGATCGACGGGCCGGAGATCGCCCGCCCGCACCGTGTACCCCCGTTCCCAGAAATGCACCCGCCGCTTCTCGGGCAGATCGAACCAGTAGGCCACCCGAAGGAATCGCCGGTTCGTGATCAGGCACGTCTGCGGGTCCGGCTCCAGGTCCAGCGTGTACCGCGGAAACAAGACCCGCACCCCGAACCGCTCCGCCGGGTACGGCGCTTGAGCCGACCACCGGAAGCGAACCCGCGCGTCCGACCGGTCCCCGGTGATCCGCCAGAACCGCTTGGCCTTGATGCTCCGCCACAGCAGCGCATTGGTCTTGCCGTCGGGGGAAAGTCCCCGAACCCGCACCGCGTACTCCTGACCCGGCGAAACGTGGATTACCGGCACGTGGTCCTCGGCCTTCTTCCCCTGCCAGACCACTTCCGCCGTCGTGTTGGCGGGCCGCACGGCAAGTTCCGTGATCCGGTATACTTCGGCCCCGATCGCCAGATCAACCGCCTCGACCGGCACCGTGTTGAAGATCATCGTTCGCTGGGGTCCGTCGCACGGGTCCGACAGCAGACAGACCAAGCTTCCATCCGCCAGCCGCTCCGCCACCGCAAAGCTGTGGTCCCCCGGCTTCAGGGACACCACCGCCCGCCCGGTCTCATCCGGGGCCACCGTCCCCTTGTCCACCGGGGCCAGATACCCGTTCCAGGAATTCTTGCCCAGCCGGATCAGCTT
>Ga0209722_1002946_pt1 | contig 12467 bp, 11 predicted proteins | sample BioC12SIPDNA_2_FD_185745 | JGI IMG/M metagenome (GOLD analysis project Ga0209722, IMG submission 185745) | Anaerobic biogas reactor microbial communites from Washington, USA - Biogas_R1_A C12 SIP DNA (SPAdes) (version 2) | ecosystem: Engineered > Bioreactor > Anaerobic > Unclassified | place... | reverse complement strand
TGGCAGCGGATTCGGATATTGTCATCATTCTCAACCAGGCCAAGAGCCGGGAGACCGGCCTGGCCTTCGGGACAATGGTGGCAAGGCTTGCCGGAATCGATAAACCCCTGATCCAGATCGATTGCGGTGGGCGGTTCGTGGCCGATCTCACCCTGGGACATGAAGCTTCCGATTCGGAGAATCTAAATGAAGAGGGGCTGGCAGTCGCTGCCAGTCTGGCAGCGGATCTGGGGCTGGACCTTTTGCGGCCCAGGCCCAGGGATTGCACCCTGATTCAGGGGGATACTGTACGGCGCATTATGACCGGGGTGATTCCCGGAGAGGTTATCAGCGTAAACGGGATGGTCATCGGCCGGGCAATAGGAGCAGAGGTGGAGGTCAAAGCTTGTGGGGGAAGGATCGTGGCCTTGAAAGGGGCGGAGCCCAAAGCACATGGGCTGGAGAAGCTATCCAGGGTGGACCTGGAGAATGCGATCATCCGCAGCGGATCCATCCGGCGGAGCACTGCCAGGCCGAGGATCAAGGGGGCCCGTGGTGAGGGGGCAGCATTCATTGACCACTGTGCAGAAGATGCCTTCGAGGCGGCAGGAGGAGCAGCTGTGGCTCTCACTGTGGGGGATGATACCACTGCCATAGCCGGCGATATCCTCGCCCGCCTTGGGATTGCTGTGGTCGGGATCGTGGACGGGGACGCTGACCACCTTGCCCAAAGCCTGACCATTTTGCCGGGAAGCATCATCATCAGGGTTCGGCCGGGCTATGATGATATTGTGGGAAGGCGCGTGCATGACGAGATATTCGGGGGGAAGGAGTGGATCGCGATCAGCGCCCGGGATCTGGCGGAGAGGGTGAAAGAATTGGCAGGCGGGCATCTCATTCGAGAGGAGCATCCATAAGCGGCACTATGCTCATTTTCTGAAGCATCTCTCCCACTACTTTGTCCAGGAGGTCCTTGTCTCAGAAAGAGCTGGCTCATTTCCTTATGCAGAGTGGTGTAGTGACAGTTCAATCCCATGTCTTTGTTCAAGTGCTCACGAAGCTCATCTGCAGAGCAGCCTGTCAAGTCTATCTTAGAGAGGGTCTTTGCTACGGAATATTTCTGTAAGTTTTACAACAGCTCTTGCTGACGCCTAATAGTGTATATTGATGCAATTGATCTGGCACAGCCTGGAGATTATCGTGGCGAAGCTATTAAAGCACGCTAATTATATTCACATCATTTACATGGTGGCATCCTAGAGCGTTTTGGATGTAATCTACTAATTTTATTTTATTCTCGATTAACCATTGGGGGTCATTTCCTTGATAAAGTTCTACCTCCCATTTATAATAATATGGGCCATTTCTTCGATAGCCAATTCTTATATCTGAAACAGCTTGGCAATGATAGAACGTATTAATTGTTCTCGTGAGGGTACATATTTGCGGCTCTTTTACGATCGGAATGAATAGGATTAGATCTTTTGGGTTATCAAGCGGCGATTTGTTAACCCTAAAATTAATCGCATTAACTCCCTTTTGGGAATTACATTCGCTACATAGCGTTTGAGAGTTTTCAACATCCGCCCTTCCCCCTTGAAAGATTGGAATTATATGATCGATCTGCAATTTAAGTCCCTTACCGCCATTTCTGTAGCAACATAGGCATGTATAGTTATCTCGTCGCTTTATCTGTTCCTTTTCAGCTTCAGTTAACTCGATGTCAATATCGATGGGTTGGGGCTTAGGTATAATAATATTTTCTTCCATATTTTTTATAGCTAGCAAAGAGATCCTATTTCTTTCTAAATCAAATGCGTTGATAAACATAAACAGATTATTGTAATATACTTTCCATAAATTTCCAGGTTTTTCGTACTCTGATTTTAGCAGGAATAATTTGTTATTTTGCTCTATATTAAGGTTATCCTTCACTAATTTTTCTATATCATATGTATCTCTATTCTCAAAAGCGTAGAATCGAGGAACTGATTCGTGAATCGCCATATGCCTGCAGATCTTAATCAAATCATTTTCAAAATTATTCCCAACAATATCATTATCTATATCAAAATATTCGTTCATCCAAATCCTGACTATAGGCGCTATAGATTTATCATCTAGCTTTTCATCTGACCAGGATTCAGGTATCTGGTCAAATTTGTCTTTAATAAACCTCTCTAGTTTATTTTTTGATCGATTATATACCATTATGAAATCAACAGAGGTATGCATTTCTTCTTTTGGTTCTAAAACATCATCGTTTTCATCTTTTAGATTCCTTATTATTTCGGTTTTATACCAACCTATCGGTATATATTCATTAATTGAGAAATCATCACTAGGTAATGGCTCTCCATTAATGTGACGACTCAATCTCTCAACTAGAATAATTGGAATTGTATCCCGAATTCGTGGAATTGCAATTGGAGGAGTGGCATCGTCGATGCCCTCTGGGTCTGCGAAAGCCCCAACAAGGCCTTTCCATTTATCTATAAACATCACAATATTTGCTACATCCTTGTTAATACCGCCTGCCTTTTCGCCTCTGAGGGCTCTTCCAATCATCTGAGTAAGCAAAATGGGACTCGTAGTTTGTCTAGTTATAAAAACAGTCTTTACATCAGGGACATCTACTCCTTCGGTTAGCATCCTTATATTAGAGAGTACCTCTATTTTGCCTCCCTTAAATTCGTTTATAATTCTATCATTATCGCTAGGTGCTCTTTTTTTAATTAATAAATTCCTATACTCCGCTGACCCAGAGTTACCTTCTATCTTCGAAAAAACAAAGTCTGCCTTCTTATTTTCTTTGCTCAGCTCCATATCCAGCTTTGTTGAGAGATAAACACACTGTGGCCAGGTATCAGCAAAAATTATAGTTTTACCATATTCATCTTTATGTCTTAAATAATCATTTATAATATAGTTATTCCTTGGAGCATCATTTGCTAGTTCTTGTACAATATCTTTGGGTAAGTCTTTGTGTTGAACGACAAGTCGTTCATAGAGCTTATCATCTACTGGCAATTCCTTTCCAGTCTCTTTTTGAACATATCTTGGCTTCGCAAGTATTTTTTGAGCTATTAGTTTCTCTTGTTTGGCTTCATAGATTATCCATTTATCGAAAATTTTTAAAAGCCATCCCGAAGTCTTCTTATCCATATATGTAGGTGTAGCGGTGAGCCCAAGCATATTTAAATTAGGTATCATCTCTTTTAGTTCTAACCACATATGTCTAAAACCATATGCAGGTGCATGGTGGGCTTCATCAAGCACTATAAATATACCGCAATCCTTGTTGTTTTCTATATAATTTATAAATCTAGTATCATATTTAACACCTTTTTCATTCAGTGGTTCTAAATTAAAGTTTTTAATTGCAGTCTGAGTAGTTATAATTAATACGTCATCAGTCAAATCGATGGAGGATGGTTGACAGTGCTCTCTGCTACCTGAAACAACTCTAATATTCAAAAATTTTTTAGCATTGGGTAAGTTCAATGCGTTTTCACGAAACGAATTAAATGCTTGATTAAGTAAATATGATGATTGAGCAAACCAAATTACTTTTGCATTTTTGGCAAGAACGCTTTTGCAGATCCAATTCGCTGCAGTAAAAGTTTTTCCGGCACCAGTTGGAAGTACTAACAAAGCTCCCTTATACCCATCTGCAGGAAACGAAAAGGTCCTTGTCATTGCCTTAAAAGCATCACTTTGATGAGGGAACGGGGTCTTTGGCTTATATGCCGGATTCTCCTTTCTCAATTCTTCAAGATTCATTGATATATATGTGATGATTCTCCCTCCACTTCCACTACGCTCTATTGAAGTGCTCAACGAAAAACCTTTTGGTCAGAAAATGATGAAGTAGCCGACATTACCTGCCACTTAGCAGGCTTCTTTTTTTTCTTATAAAAGCACCATGATCCTCAGTCAAGTATCATGCCCAAAGGATGAAAAACTGAGCAGATTGCAGACTCAAGCCTGATATGAGCAGTGAAGGCTGTGACCCTTATAGGACACAAATCCTTTAAAAACCAACCGAGGTATCGCGCATGCCCAAGTGCGTCCCAGAACGCGTGTTTGAATGGATACGCACAAGTGATCAACATCTGCACATCTAAGGCATTGTAACATGAACATGGAAAATGAAATAGTAGGCGGAGCAGACATTCACCAAGATTTAAGAACAGCCATTTAGGCCGCTAGTACTTGCCAAAAAATTGAAGCGCCTCAAATCCGATCTCCCTTGATCGCCTGCAGCTCCTGGTAGAAGGTGGCAGCGGTAGCAGTATCCCCCAGGCCCACAGTTATACGCGGCTCTCTTGCCAGGAGAGAAGGCATCAGGGATACCACCAGACCATTTCTTTGTAGCGTCGCTCCCCTGCCTCCATTTGCTGCTATCGCGCCCTGTTGAAGAAACTCCCTTTGAGCCTCTAGACCTTTGGGGTTAATCTCATCAGGTGGCATTCCCTTTGCTGAGCCGGTGGCAGCCAGTGCAGCCGCAGCATCAGCGCCTTTCTGCAGGGAGAGCAACTCCTCTCTTGCAGTCAGCTTGCCTTCCTCCATGATGCTCAGAATGTAGTCTCTGGTGTGGACTGCGACCTTGAAGATACCCAGATCCTTTTTCAATCCGGCTGCCTTTTGCATTCTCTCCCGCCACTGGCTCCCAGAAGTATCGGCGGTCACAGACGATGGCAGAAGATCTGGATATGAGCACTTCCCTGCCGCCGTCTCCAGCTCATCCTCATTCAGTCCCAGGCTGTCCGCCTTTTCGAGGAGCGAGAGAAAATGCCTGGCGATCTTTTGGCTTTGGAATGAGCCCATCTCCACATGGATATAGATATTGGGATTGGCCTCTTTCCAGCTTCTGATCTGTTCAATCCTGGGGGGGAAGACCTCACGGTACCGATCCAGGGGAGCGAGGTGAAAGCCGGATAAGATGGCACCATCGATTTCCTGGATATGATCCCGACAGTAGGCGTCGAAGTCCTGGTTCGATACCATTCTGGTGTTCACCGGATCGTAGGTGGCTATGAAGCGATTGTCTTTGGCTGCAGATATCGGCCCCTGAGGAGAGGGGATGCGATCGCTTTCTTTGAACTGGAAGACGAAATGCAGCACCTCTGAGCTTAGATCCGGCCTTTCCGCTGCCAGGGAGGGCTCGATAAGGCGTCCAGAGACTGGAATTCCCACACCGGGATGAAGTAGCGCTGCCAGCCTGGGTTCGAGGGCTGGTGCATTCAGAATCGGCCTGGCCCCCAGTTCGGCCAGTAGGTTGGCCATGATTCCGGCGTTACCCCCCAGGCGGAAGCTCCAGGGAAAGGAGGCCTCAATCTCTTCTGCCAGCTGCCGGCTCTCGACCAGGATCTCCGCACCCGATCCCTGCTGCATGCAGTATAGGAGTGAGGATATGAGATCCTCCCGGCTCCTGATTGAGCCCTTCATCTCGCTTTTTATCCCTGAAGGATCGGCTGATTGGATGAAACGGGATATACTCTCTTCACCGAGGTCGTATACCGCATCGAGATTGACCGGATAGGCGCAAATGATATTCATTATGGTTAGAGATATGAATGATGACGAAGTATATTAAAGGGTGTGGCAAGCCGAAAGGCTCATGATAGGGGATCACGCCCTTGAAGCTTTCAGGCTGGGAGGATGAAGCATGATAATAAGTCTGGTTTTAATCGAGGGGACGGATTTGGATGAGCAGGATCTGGGGATCTCTCTGGGGAATGCAAAGCAGATCGTGGTTGGAAGAGCGTATGGGTTTGGCATAATTCTGCATATCGCTGCCACTACTCCTGCTGACCTAAGAAATGCTCTGATTGAGTTTGCCCAGATTCCTGGAGTCGCGGATGTGACTCTCCTGGCGAGCAGAAGCGATTAGAATGCCCGAGAAGGAAAGAGAGAAAGAAAGAGTCGATCTATCTGAATACTTTGGAGCTCTCTTGGAGGATCCGCTTTTAGACCGGCTGGAGGCAGATTCCAAGAGGATTAGAGAGATGGCGAGGTCAAGAGTCTGATCGTTCCATCCTGTAATATTCCAGGCTCATAGCTCTGGGGTTTCCGCCCATGCCTTCGACATGGCCCGGCTTTGCACCTAAAGGGCCTCATCGGCCCTATTTTGGGTTTGCAGCCATCTGACTTTAGGTTCAATAACTCAGGTTGTATCCCATTTTCGTACATCTCATGAATTACTACGGTTAAGTTTTACGCAATAATTTTAGCCAGTAACTCGTTTACCTGAGCTGTTGGATTCTTGGATTTCAAGGTCTCTCCGAACTTGCGCTTAATGGCTGCGTTGGTTGCCTCGATATTGCTCCTCTTATTCTGGAAAAGGCTATAGGCGCGACGACTGGATAGTTGAGAATAGACCTTTTGGATCGCGCAGAACATGGTTTCCCCGAAGGGATAAGCGTGGTCTGCCCATGGTCTGCTCTGGTTCTGGAATGTCCTTAACCAAGTCCTTAAGCAGCTCATCGAATAGCCTGACTTCGGCTTTCTGTGCCGTGTTGTAGGCTTATCATGCCTGTTTACAGGTTAGGTGGACCTTTTCGGTAACGGTTCCTGTTGAGGTATCCTTCTCGATTTCCAGGTAGTATCGCGTTGCTGTTATATGCTGGCATTTCCCTCCGCGGTAGACGAAATCCGGACAGGTGCAAGTCATGCCGTTTGGAGTTGCTTTAACCTCATAAGCGCCTTTTCCGGATTGTGATTTTACCTTGAAGGAATTATCATTGACCTTCTTGACGTTGCCCTTATCAGCTATCTCTTTGCCTCGGAGTTCGCGGGAACTTGGAGTGATTTGCATACTGTATATACTGCTGTATGTATTCAAAGTTTGTGTACTGTGGTACATACGATGGTATTATATACTAAGGATATCAGAGTTATAATGCATGGTAGATCACGCTAAGGTCAAGCTTTACAGCAGCAAATCGCGACATAGCATTAATTTTCCAAGCGATTTTGTTAGGGACAGTGCTTTTCCGTTCACAGTGGGCGAGGTGTTAGCTGCAAGGATTGAAGGGGACAAAGTGATAATTGAAAGAAGAGATATGCAATTATAAGTTAAATATTTTAGTGTATCCAATTTAATATGGAAAGCTTTTTACTCAATGGGCACAAACACATTTAGATAAGGAAATGGGGATTATGCAATATAAAAGTAATTATTTGAAAAATGTGATATTCAGGATTGATTTTTCGCAGCAGTTGCCGCCTAATAAAAAATTAATAGACAATTTTTATAATTTAGTTAAAGTGGAATTTCCAAAGAAAGAAGCCCTGAAAGGTAAAATATTACACACCCAGATAGTTTCTAAGAAAAATGGTAATAAAGTCACGCAACAAGAACAAAATGTAACGAACTACAAATTTTCTGATGAGAACCAAACGAAGGTTCTTACGCTAGAGCCTTTGTCAAATATGAATCTTGTATTTAATATATACAAAAATTCTCAAGAATTGAATGATATAATTGGTTTGATAATTAATGCCGTAATTCAAGTCTATGGAGACATCGAAATCAAGAGAACGGGTTTGAGATATATTAATGATATTTCTATCCCTGAAGGAAATCCATTTGATTGGGCTCCATTCATAAATCATTCTCTTATAGCTAGCCTAGATTTTCCACCAGAAAATAGAAATCTGTCGAGATCAATGGGTGTCATAGAATTAATTAGAGACGATCATAGTGTGCTCTTTCAGTACGGCATGTATAATCCAGAATATCCTAATAAGATCGCTCGAAAGATATTTGTCTTAGATTATGATTGTTATATAAATGATAATTTGAATGCATCGGAAATAAAAGAAAAGACAAAGATGCTTCAAAGTGATGAAGAATGTTTATTCGAAAGCTCGATCAATGATGGGTTAAGAGAAAAAATGGGTGTGGTAATCGATGATCGAACGTCAAACTGAATATTTCAGGAAACCTGAAACTATTGCCCCCTCGGTAGTAGATGATATAGAGATAACAACAGCAACAAAAGATGTTATAAATATAAATAATTTTATGATTCCGCCACCAGAAGGGGATTTAATTAGTCAAAATATAATTAAAACGGGTGATTATCGAAAAAATAAAGCTACTCGAAAGGAAATATCTCATGTGCGTTTTGAGCAAGATAAATAATTATTATCGAAAGTATAATGCAGAGCGAATAATACAAGGCGATATACTTAGGGAGGTTAAATTCAGAGACTGGGAGTGGGACACAAGGAAAAACGATGTTATAATTTATGAAAAGAAACTGCCTTATCTCGCAATTTTGACACAAGATTGTGATTTGGAGCAGGATAATAAAAACAGAATAACGACCTCGGCAAAAAATCAAGATAAATTTCTTCAATCAATCCTAGTCTGTCCAGCATATGGATGGGAGGATTTCATTAGGGGCGATCATCTAGCGGATTATAGTTTAAAAATGGAGATGATTTCTAGTTCCGATCAAAAAAAGAAAATTAAAAAACAACAGGTTCCAAGATATCATTATTTAGAAGAAGATTTGGAGAACCAAATACCCCCTCTAGTGATTGATTTTAAACATTATTACACATTGCCCGTAGAATTTTTAAGACATATATATAAAGAACATTATGCATACTCAATGGAGGAATTGTTTAGGGAATCCCTCAGTCAGAGATTTTCTTTTTATTTAAGTAGAATTGGCTTACCAGAAATAATAAAAAGTTAATAATCAGTGCACAACCAATTTATTTGCAGATCCGAGATTCAGTTGTAACTGATTAGTTTTTATTTCAAAGTTTAACCAAGTTGGCCTCTTGATTGATATGATCAATCTACTGAAAGGGTCTGTCACATTAAGTGCAAGTCCTATCTTTTAGGTACAAACGTGGGTTTAGGTGCAAAGCCACATGGCCCGCAAGGCTTATATTCGACTTATGTCGTACTACGTTGAATGCCGTAATAGCGGCAGAGGAGGTGGAGGAGTGGGGGCTTCTCTCTCTTCCTTTTCAGGCCATCGTGTCAGGCTATATCATGGCACTCATTTCTTATACATCCTCATTCATCTCCCGTTCATGATCGCCTCAGTCGAGTGCTCAGCTGTATCCGGCGAGGTCTATGCCCCTCCCTCGAAGAGCTACACCCACCGCGCTATTCTGATCACCTCTCTTGGCCCGGGAGGGAGAGTCCTGCGGCCATTGCTCTCTGCCGATACCCTGGCCACGGTATCTGCCAGCGAGGCCTTCGGGGCCAAGATAGGGAAAGAAGAGAAAAAGGACGACCTCTTTATAGATGGGGTAGGAGATCTGCCCCAGACCCCAGAGAATGTGATAGACGTGCTGAACTCAGGCACCACGCTGCGCTTCTGCTCGGCGGTGGCAGCGCTCACCGAGGGGGCAGTGCTGACAGGCGACTCCTCCATTCGCACCCGGCCCAATGGACCGTTGCTTGACTCCCTCAGAGAGCTGGGAGCGGATGCCTTCTCCATTAAGAATAACGGCAAAGCCCCCCTGGTCATCAGAGGGAAGATGTTGGGCGGCACAGCGCACCTGCAAGGTGGGCTGAGCAGCCAGTTTCTCTCTGCTCTCTTCATTGCCTCTCCCCTGGCGGAAAGGGAGACGAGGATTCGGATTGTGGGAGAGCTGAAGTCCCGCCCCTATGCAGAGATCACACTGGATATGCTCCATGATGCAGGGATAACGATAGAGGAAGGGGAGCAGGAGTTCATTGTACCTGGAGGCCAGAGCTTCGACCTGGAAAGGTATACCATCCCTGGCGACTTCTCCTCTGCCTCTTACCCCCTGGCCGCCGCTGCGGTCACCGGATCGGAGGTGATGGTGAAAGGGATCCTGCCCTCCAGACAGGGGGATTCGGCCATCATCGATATCCTGACCCTCATGGGGGCCCAGGTTTCCTGGAACAGGGAATCAGGGGATCTGAGGATCAAAGGAGGAGAGCTGGAGGGAATAGAGATCGATGCTGGCAGAACGCCGGATCTGGTTCCTACCATCGCCGTCCTGGGTGCAGTGGCAAAGGGCACGACGACGGTTGTGAATGCGGAGCACGTCCGCCACAAGGAGACGGACAGGCTTCATGCCATGGCCGTCGAGCTGACGAAGATGGGGGCGAAGGTCAAAGAGCGGCCGGACGGCCTGGAGATCACGGGCGGAAAGCTGCACGGGGCGAGCGTTCACGGCTATCACGACCACAGGATCGTCATGGCCCTGACAGTGGCGGGCCTTGTGGCCGGTGAGACGAGGATCGATACCGCTGAGGCAGTGGATGTGAGCTATCCGGGATTCTTCAGGGAGATGGAGAGGCTGGGGGCGAGGGTGAGAGTGGAGTGAAGGAGAAGGGAAGATTAAGGGGGATCTAACCATCATTTTATATAAATGTGGCTGAGCAAGGATTGTTGAAGCCTGATTTGGGATTCAGGATGATCCTTGCACGTCTCATAGAGATCCAAATAATCCTTAAAGGAGGGTTTTAAGCTCTGGGTGCTGCTGCCTTGACCTCATCAATCATCTTATCCTCGAACTGAACCATATAATCCTGGAAGCGGGCCGCAAGATCCTTGGCCATGGTATCATAACTGCTGGGATCATCCCAGGTGTTGCGTGGGACCAGTACCTTGGCGGGTACCCCTGGAACCTCGGTGGGCACCTTGAAGCCGAATACAGGATCGATCACTTTTTTGACGTTGTCCAGCTTGTCTTCCAGGGCAGCGCGCACCATCGCCCGGGTGAAGGATAATTTCATGCGTTCTCCTTTGCCATAAGGTCCCCCGGTCCAGCCGGTATTCACCATCCAAATCTTCGCATTATGCATATTGATCCTTTCCGCAAGCAATGTGGCATAGACTGTGGGATGCAGAGGCATGAAAGGCGCTCCAAAGCAGGTACTGAAGGTAGCAGTAGGCTCTCGGACCCCCTCTTCTGTTCCCGCAACTTTGGCGGTGTAGCCGGCCAGAAAGTGGTACTGGGCATGGGCGGGGGTCAGGCTGGCGATGGGTGGAATGACCCCGAAGGCATCTGCAGTCAGGAAGATGATATGCCTAGGATGCCCGCCGATTCCATCATAATCTGCTTTTTCCACATGGGTGAGGGGATAAGCGGCCCGGGTGTTTTCAGTGAAGTCGTCATCGTCAAAGTCTATGCGCCGGCTGTGTGCGTCGAGCTTGACGTTCTCAATAACCGTGCCGAACTTGCGGGTTGCCCGGTATATTTCGGGCTCACCCTCCTCGGATAGCCGGATCACCTTAGCATAACAGCCTCCTTCAAAATTGAAGATGCCCTTGTCTGACCAGCCATGTTCATCATCACCGATAAGGGTGCGTGTGGCATCATTGGAGAGTGTGGTCTTGCCGGTTCCGCTCAGTCCAAAGAAGATGGCCACATCATCGGGATCACGGCCATAGTTGGCGGAGCAGTGCATGGCCATAACGCTGCGCTTGGGCATGAGGTAATTCATGACGGTGAAGATGGATTTCTTGATTTCACCGGCGTACAGTGTGCCACCAATGAGGGCCATTTTCCTGGCAAAGTTGACCAGAATGAAGGCTCCCGAGCTTGTCGGGTCCAGGCCGGGAACGGCAGTCACCCCCGGGGCAGAGATTACGGTGAACTCGGGAACATGGCGGTTCAGGCTTTGAGAATCGGTAATGGTCACAAACATGTTTCTGGCGAATAGGCTCTGCCAGGCATGCTCGGTGATGATGCGGATTGGGAGGCGGTATAGTGGATCTGCACCAGCATAGCAGTCCTGCACGAAGATATCGCGGTTTTCGAAGTAGCCTGAGATCCGCTGGTGCATCTTGTTGAACTCAGCCTGAGTGGTCTCTCGATTTATCGTCCCCCACCAGATCTCCTTTTCAGTGGATGGTTCGCAGACGGTGAATTTATCATCTGGAGAACGACCGGTATAGTCACCAGTACGAACCACTAATGCGCCCGGATAGGCCAGAACGCCTTCATGCCGCCGGATGGCCTGCTCATACAGGGCGGGGACATTCAGGTTCCAGTGCTCCTGTTCCAGATTCCTGAAGCCGTGATTCTCAAGACCGTAACTGCTGTGATGGGATTCAATCATGTAAATCTGCTTTCCTTCAACCATGCAAATCAGCCTTCCTTTAACATCAACTATAATAGTCAAATGTTAAAAGAACAACGGCAAATAAAAAGATAATCTAGTCCAGGGGTTTTCTTGAACTTGCTATTCACACCTTCATCTTCTCCCGCACCGGCGCCAGGATCTCGATCATGCAATCTGCGCAGGCCTTCTTCAGGTCCATGGGGTGCATGGCCCCGCTGACAAAGTCCGCCTCCAGCTGCTCGTAATTATCGTAGTGCACATCACCGCCGAACTTCTCGGGCCTGCTGATGGTCATCCCCGCCTCCATCCGGGGGAAGACGTGATACTTGCATATCGCCAGCACCGGATTGTTCTCCACCACTTTTGCCGGGCAGAAGGCGCTCTTGATCTTTTTCTCCACATCTTGAGCCGG
>Ga0209722_1002939_pt1 | contig 12488 bp, 6 predicted proteins | sample BioC12SIPDNA_2_FD_185745 | JGI IMG/M metagenome (GOLD analysis project Ga0209722, IMG submission 185745) | Anaerobic biogas reactor microbial communites from Washington, USA - Biogas_R1_A C12 SIP DNA (SPAdes) (version 2) | ecosystem: Engineered > Bioreactor > Anaerobic > Unclassified | place... | reverse complement strand
GTTTCGCAATAGTAATAAAGGTTTTGATACTTACTGAATGCAGAAAACTTCTTCGAAACCACCTGCCCTTCGTCATATTCGGCGGTTAGCCTGCCCCGCCAATGCCCGGACCGGTAGCGAAAGTCCTTCAGCACTGCATCCGGGTTGGGTCGCAAGCAATCGACTACCAGTTGGGTCAGTTCGGGGGAGGATAGGTGACCACAAAAAAGCGTGATCACACAAACGATTTTCTCTTTTAATTCCGGTGAATTCTCCACAAGTTTACTAAGTAGTTTGGCGTCGCAAGGTAAACAGACCACTGCCAACTTACCTTCAAAATCCCGGATCAGATCCATTGCCTGGGAACTGAAGCGGGTAGAGATATACTTGCTACCCTGAGATTCCAGTAATTCCTGATGAGTTCTGGCGAGCTTAAAATTAGCTGCAACCTTTCCATGAACCACTTCAAGAACGCAAACCACAGCCGCGTCGATTTCACCTCTATTGAGCATTCCTTCCAGAATTGCGGTTACCGTGCCGCCTGATGCGGCGTTGCTGCGCGTCAGGTGATCGGTTGCGTAAGCAAAAAACGATCCGTTGTACGGACCAATGAACTTGTTGATTTGCTCTTCAGACCAATTGGTCTGCAAGATCCTGTCGACTAGTTTTTCTAATGCCATGGATCAGCCTTTATCTTTATCGTTGTACCGGCGCTTCTTATCTGCATAGATCAATTGTTCCTGGTTCAGTCGGATTCGCACAAACATATCTGCAAGAATTCCCACTACCCACAACAAGATTCCGAGGGTAAACAGGTAAACAGCAGTGAAAGCGACAAAAATGTATGGCGAGAAAGCTCCTGCGGTCAGGTAGTGGACGATGACAAAAATTCCCAGTGCCATGCTCAACAAAAAAGGTGCTAACCCAAGATATCCAAAAAATTTCAGCGGGTTATAGTCGCGGTACGCTCTGAAAATGATCTTTACAGTCTGAAACATGTATTTTAGGATACTTCCAGCAACCCGTGATTTACGCTCAGGGAAGTATTTCACTTCCACCGGCACCGTCTTGATGACCAGACCTTTATTAGCGAGGTCAAGGAAAGATTCCTGGGTGTATGTAAATTTTCCGGTCAAATTCAGGCGCATCAAGGCTTCCTTGGAATAAGCCCTGAACCCGCAGCTGACATCGTCGTAGCGTTTGCCAGTGATAAAACCGATAAGGTCAGCCATGCGCTGATTGCCCCAAAATTTTACCCTGGACATGTAATCCGGGCGGACCAATTTGCCATCCGAGGTGCGGAATCGGTCACCAGAAACAAAATCCGCCTTGCCTTCAACGATTGGTTTGATCAGCAGGGGGATATCCGTTGGGGCAAATTGCCCGTCAGCATCAATATTGACCATAATATCCGCGCCCATTTCAAGCGCAGCCGCCAATCCGGTATTGAAAGCCTTGCCGACGCCCTGGTTATAGGGATGTGAAACCACAGTCGCACCGGCAGCTCTTGCCAGATCAGGTGTATCGTCTTTAGATCCATCATCTACAACCAAAATGTCGATATCGCTAATCCCATCAAAAGCCGTAGGCATTGCTTCTACAACCGAGGCGATCGACTCAGCTTCATTTAATGCTGGGATAAGAATAATAAGTCTCATTTTTTTCTTTCATTTTGAAGTGATCTGATTCATTTTACTCTTTGAATTTATTTTCCCGTTTATCAATCCAATTATCGCAATGAAGACAAGAATCCACGAGGTTAATATCAACGGGAAACCCCAGAAAAAATACCTGTCCAAAGGACCTGCTCCAGAAATATTATGAATCAAAGCGTTTCCAGCTGCTGAACCGCTGAGAATCAACGCGGCAACGCTTAGAGGCTCCTTCTTAATTATGAACCATAACAAATATCCTATCAAGCATAGTGGTAATGATAAATAGCCTGTTATAAAGAGGAAGTTTGAAACGGCTATTCTTGAGAGAAACAAATTGTTTAATGTCTCTGGAGGAGAAGAAATTTCGATGTATTGATCCGTCGCGTTCTCAAATGGAACACTCACCAGGCTTCTGCGACCAATTCTATAAATATTTTGAGCGATCGCGCTATTTTGCGCTGCTCTAGTGAACGAAGGTGAGTTGACTAAGCTTTTCTTGCTCCGGTCGTAATAAAAGAAATTGCTGGACGTGAGGTATTTTTTTACAGTGTTTTTTACTGGATTCAGATCATCTTGTTCAGTTGGAGAATCATATTGGTTCGACAAATGTCTTATCAACCAGGTATTAAATTGGCGGCTAACATCGAGCGGATTTCCGCGTTTCTCCAGAAAAAGCTCCCAGCCCATTGTAGAACCAATTACCGTGACAAAAAGAAGTGCCACAATACCGACACCAACAAGCCAAGCTTTAACTCCCGGTCGTCTTGTTAGCATCAGGAGATATGCAATTGTGTAAGGGAATAACCCGATCCCTAAATATGGCTGTTTAATATGCCAGCCCACAAGGGAAATTAGTATTAATGCCAAATTTAAAAACCAGAATTGCTTCGAATTAAATTGGGATTTATATAGTTTAAACCCCAGCAAGCAGGCGAGTGCGGCAATTGTCGCTGCCATATACTCAGTCAAAACAGCATGAAAGTATCCTAGTATTGTAGGGTCGCAAGCAATGAGCAAAAAGGTTACAGTGGAAACCCAGAATTTTGCTTTCCCACTCTGATAATTTGCAGCCAATAAGATTAGTGCGTAAAGAATTCCAAAGATCGCAAGGTGATAAATAACCATCGGGATCTTCAGTCCTATGATGCTGTCAGAAAAAAAACTTTTTGACAAATTTAAGTGAAGGGGAAAAATTGGATTTCTGATGATATCCCACTGCGAAAAGTTGTTATTCTTGATCAGGTCTGAGAGCCAAAGATAGTGACCGGAATCATAAGAAAGCACCAGCGGGAAGTAAGAATCAATGAGAGCAATTAAGAACCCATAAAACAGAAGCGCCCATTTCCCCCATCTATCGATCCAATCTGTCCAAACTTTAGGTTCATGCGTCAAGCAAAACCAAAAGAATAAAGCTATCAAAACAAAATAAACCAAATAACGGAGAAAATTCGTTTGTAATTCAATTTTGGGATTCAAGACGATGTTATCGCACCTGAGTATCTCTCCTGAATCTGTAGCCAGGTCAAAACGGAGATCATGGACCAGAAGCTTCTGAGGAAGAACAACAATATTGTCTTCAGATGTCAGAGCAAATCGAATTGAATTATCTTCAGAAATGGGATCATTTTCTGTGGAATAGAAAATTTGGCTGCTGTTGTCGGAATACAAAGGCGTGCAATTGATATCAATAAGGGTAACCTCTTCGTCGAGGTCGCGGAATTGCAATTTTGGATCCCACCCGGTCGCAATCAACATATCTTCCTGATAAGTAAAGTTGTTTAACGACCCATCTTCAATCTCCAGTATTTCAGGTGCCTCACCTGATAGAAAACCAACAGTAAAGAGCCTGTTAAATCCTGCAAATTCAACAATCAAAACTATGAAGACCGCCAATATGGCCGGCACACTTCGTTTTAAGAAGTAAATGATGGTTGATTTTTTCAATAATCGCCTCTTGCCGTCTCAGTACCATTTTCCGCAAATCCTAAACTGGCATAGCGGCGTACATTTTTTCTGAAATAAATATTTGTTTCAATTAAATCTGCACTGTCAAAGGCAGCCAGCATCTCTGTTTCTGTTGGATAAACCATCCCCAATTGAGTGTCTTTCTTTATTACGTCCTGAATATTTCCGCTGGCAGGATTGGTAATCACATAACAGCCTGCTGCCAGCGATTCGTACAGCGTAAACGAAAATGTTTCCGGGCAAATCGACCATAAAAAGGCAATATCAATTTTCTTTTCCCTCAGGGCGTCCGTCATGGCAGTTCTGTTACTATTGGTGACTTCCACTGACACCTTTTCAAAGTTGGAAGAGGGCTGCCAGTCTGAAGAGAAATGATAAAACCTGTAGCGTGGGTCTTTGCCAAACTTTTCAGTCAGGTTCAGCCAGGTCTGCCAACCTTTGTGAAAAACCGGATAACCTACAAAGGCAATTTTTAGAGCCTGATCAGAATTTGTTTCCTGTAATCGCTCGCCCCATTCCAGGTGAGCATTTGGCATCACCTGACCCACACCGCTGAAAGTTGGAAATTTATGGCGCCACAGTTCCAGCGCGAATTCGGAAGGAGCCACAGCCTGGATTTGAAACCGCTGAAAAAGATCATTGAATGCCTGGTAGTGGAGAGGTCGGATTGTGCCATAGGTGCACAACTGGCAGGCATTGCTCACTGGATCAGGAGCGTGACAGTACTCCCTGTCGTTTCGTAAAAGAGGATAGTTTGGGCAGATTGAAAAGAAGTCATGGAGCCAAAAGTAAATCGGAACATCCCCTGCCACGCTCAGCATCCGGGGAACATAATCTGGCTTCCAGCCCATCAGATGATGGAGTTGGATCGAATTCAATGTATCTTCTTCAACGAGCGAGCTAAGCACTCCAAGCAAGGTATCATCATCTGCAAACCCAAGAAAATGTCCGTCAAGGTTAAGCCTCATCACACCGGGCTGATGGCTAAAATCCAGCGTGGGACGCACAAGAAAGGGAGAAATGTGCAGATACCTTAAGCCCTCTTCGTTCATTTCGTGCTGCTGATCAGCCATTTTCAATTGCACGCCACCAACAACATGTAAATAATCATCTTGTGAAAGTGCTAGTACGAATGGTTGTGTTCTCAATTCCTCCAGTGTTTTGAGAAGAGTAGCCTGGTCGAATTTTTTGCCGGAAAATTGTACAGAAGTTGTGTCGTATACCAGCGTTTGCCCGGGTTTGCTTGCCAGATTAATCTGGCCACGCCTTTTCAGGTAGGTTTGTGTCAGCCTGAAGAGCTCCATAGGTCCCTTTTCGCTCAGCACCTTAAGTGCCTTTCTCAAGCGACGGAACACGAGGACAGAATTAGACGCTGCCATATCTAAGCTTTCAAGTTGCGTAAAACATCCATACTTGCATACAAGTTGGCATAACCATAACGTCGATCCGGTTCAAGATGAGTACCTTCCGCCCACTCATTCCAGGCATTGATGAAAACATAACGCTCGCCTTCCGGGTGGTTCGAAATGGTCCATTGGCAGGCAGCTTCAAGCCATTGTCGATACAAGCTTGGTTTGGCTTCAGCATAGATGGTTCCGCGACCTGGTTTTCGCGGCTCACTATCCCAACTCGGAAAAACGGTCTTGTAAAGCGGGTAGGGAGTTGTTGTTCTCAAAGCTTTCTGTTGTTGAACCATTTTTGGATAGCTAAAGATCAGTGAAGAGAAATCAGGATTTGACAATTCAGTCGAGTTTTGAATCATCAGATCTGGAGAGTGCCACTCATTGTGAGGCGGAAACTGGACAGCAGCATCAAAGCCCACAGTGCGAGGATCGTCCAACCCAAAGGTCTGGGCTGCTACCAGATAAGGTTCTCCCAGTCCGTTTCTTACACAATATTCGCGCCATCGTTCTGTCGTAGGAATAGGTTCTGGCAAAATATCTGCCCGATAGACGATCACTACCGGTCTATCCCCGATACGAATGTAGCGCTCATCCTGTAAATATGGCTCAAGATCCTTGATGAAGGCATAATCTGACTCAACCGAGTGCTCCTGGGCGATCAGGATATCGTTCTCCAGCCCGTCCCATCGGCGGGTCCAGTTTTCGTTCGCCCACACCAGCAGGAAGGGGAAGTCCATTTTCTTGTTTGCCAAAAAACGATCGACTGGCATTTCCATCAGACGTTTACCAGCAAACCAGTAATGGTAGTAGGCAAACCCATACAAACCATATTGTTTTGCCAGTTCGATTTGCCTGAAATGAACGTCCTCAACACGAAGGTCATAAAAACCGAGTTCACCGGGCAGGTGGGGTTGGTAGTGATCGCGGAATTGGGGGATTGCCCGGGTTACATTAGCCCATTCCGTAAAACCTTTCCCCCACCATTCATCGTTTTCAGGAAAAGGATGGTATTGAGGTAGATAAAAGGCTACCAACTTCACCAAAGCATCTGCTGAATCGAATGACTGGCTGAGCATAGGAACATACTCCGCATCTCGGTCATAACGTTCACTTTGCAGCAAATCCTGGTAAACCTGAGCCTGCAGTTTATCCAGGTTGCTCACCGGTTCAATTACCGGTATTGGGGTGGATGTCACCTCAGATTTTGCTTTGGGTTTGGGACGGTCTTTGTGCCACCAAGTCAGGTAACCACCCTTGCCATTCTCTGTGTCAAAAGGATTTGTAAAAATTCGTTGCAGATCAGGAGATTCCCGATAAAGCACTCGCATTTCCTTTTCGATTTTTTTCCCATTATCGAAGGTGTCGTAGAAGCTGCGCTCCTTACCGAATTGATTGTGTCCATTAAGCTCAAGCTGACGGATATACCAATCCCAAAGTTCATTAACGATTGGGTTAACTCCCCCAGAGGTCAGAGAGGTAATGACATTCATACCAGCGCCAGAGTCATAACCGGTGAAGTGGTAAAAACGAAGGGGATGCTTGCCGTTAACTAACAGAACCCCTTCCTCATTAAAGCTCAGAGCTCGGCAATCCAGGTTCCACGAGGCTACATCATAACCAGGGTCGCGAATGATCAAATAATCTTCAAAAAAAGATGGGGCTAAATCCACCCATTTCTGGTCGGTAAACAGCCCGCGTTCATAATCGGCATAACAATAACTCTTTAAACGTGCTGCCCACCAATCGGTAAACCGTCTGCCATCTTCCAAGGCGCTGTTCACAGCCAGGAAACCCAGGTTGAAAGTGCCATGGCGCAGGGTGCCCATGATCTCATTGTCCTGGATTGATTGAGGATTATCGGTGTAATCCAGTAAATGGGGTGCCAAAAGAATCCCGTACTCATCCAACCACTCTTCCAAGGGGGTCAGAGGGTTGAATATGGCAATATCAGGGTCGATATACATTATCTTCTCGTGACCCTGGCCTGCCAGATATTGGAGGTATGGACCTTTGACAGCTGTACAGAGTTCAACTACTGTATGTCTGAATATCCAGCCTTTGATGTTTTCAATAGGCAGCTCTTCTGCCCAAACGACCTTATCAAAATGTGGCTGCTTTAACTCGTCCGCATAAACCGCATCCTTGTCTGCCGGGACTTTATCGCTTATCAAAAGGTGAAATTCCCAATCGGGATGGAATTGCTTGAGAGACTTAGCCAGTATTTTGGCTTTTGGTAAGTAATTCAGTGTGATACTGGTGTAAACGATCATGGTTTGATTTCCTCAAGGCTTCCAAACATCAAGTCAGCCTTTGGTTTTCCATCTTTCTGATAATATTTGACTTTCTCCAAAATCTTTCCAGTCTCAAACAATTCTTTCAAAGTTTCTTCACCTGGCAGCACGCATCCGCGGCTAGGATTGCGCCTTATATAGTCCTGAATGTTGCCACTTGTCGGATTAGTAAGTATAAAACAACCCGCAGCAAGCGCTTCATGTAAAGTAAACGAAAAAGTTTCTGCTACCGTTGACCATAAAACGGCCACATCGATCTGATTCCAACGAAGCGCTTCCACCATTGCCATGCGGTTTTCCTTGGTCACCTGAACTTCTATGCGCTGGTAATTGGCATTCTGTCCCGCTTGGGAAGAAAGGTGATAGAAGTTGTAGCGTTGATCACCGTCCAATTTATCCACAAGCCTCAACCAGGCATCCCAGCCTTTGTAGTCCAATGGATAACCCAAAAAACCCACTCTTAGATTGCCACTTTGGTAGCGGTTATAGCTGGGTTGCTGCCAGTTAAGTCGGGCAGGCGGGATAATGTGTGCACTTGCATTAACCGGAAATCTGGATTGCCATAATTCATAAGTGAATTGTGAAGGCGCGACAACTTCGAGTTGATTCTCCTTGAATAATCGCTCAAAAATCAGCATCTGTATTTTGCGCTGCTCCAGGTAACAGCAAAGACGGCACGAATTGCTCTTAATTTCTGGTGCGCCGCAATATTCTTTGTCATTTCTCCGCAAATTGTAGGATGGGCAAAGGGAAAAGTAGTCGTGAAGCCAGAAAGTCCCTTTGCCATCAGCAAGGGTTAGCAAGGCTTGCAAAGTTTTGAAATTGAACCCCATTGTGTGATGAATCGACAATTGAACAAGTTGTTTGTCTTTGAGTTCACTCATTGCGGTGATCAGTTCTTCGGCTTCTGTGACGCCGAGATACTTGCCGTCCAGATTGAGCCCAAGGTAAAGCGGGCTGTGCTCATCAGTAAGGATCTTCTGCTTCTTTATCGGAAAAACGTGGAGATAACTATGACCCTCCCAGCTGTTTTTCCGCTGTTCATCAGCGATGGCAACTTGAGCACCACCGATAATGTTCAGATAATCATCGTGACTGAGCGCAATCTTGTAGGTCGAAAGCAGATGTTTCTCAAAAAATAATTTGAGATGTGGGATCGTCAGGATCTTTTCAACCACCACACCGTTTTTGGGTATTTCAACTTTTAACATCCGGGCAGCGTGTTGCACTTCCCGAGCGTTAGAAACAGATGCAATTGAGCGTCCCTCTTGTCTGCCAAATCGAAGGTAGTGTAACAGTGGGTTTATTCCCGCACTTTTTACATCTGGATAACGGTCGAGATACCAACCACTGTCAAATGCCGCCGAAGGATTCCTTCCTTCGGCTCCCCCAAAATCCAGGTAATGATCTACTGGGTCGACACCGGATTTACGTACATCAGGAGAGAGACTCAAATAGTAGTCAATATCGAACAATTCCGAGGAAAGAAGCAAATCGCGTTGTGCGTTTTGGTGTGATGGCAGAAATTTTCCAAATGGACCAGATATGCTCCTTACCTTCCGCATTGCCCTGGAAAGCTTGGTGCGACTCTGCCGATATGCCATGATTGCTTTCCACTCACGGCTATTATGAATTTGTTCAAGCTGTTCTTTTAACTGAAGTAACTCCTGATTCTTTTGAGAATTTAGCTGATTTAACTCCAAAATATGTTGAGTTAGCTGCTTTGTTTCGAGGACAAGGTTCTGCTGTCTTGCTTCGGTATGAGCTCGATCATAGTAGAGCTGGCGATTGACCGTATTTGTGATATGTGCATACAATGGCTTGTTCAGATCTTCCTTAAGATACTTCTGGTTGAGCTTCTTAAGAATATCCTCCCATGAAGTGATGTTTTGTGAAAGAAGCCACCGCTCCTGCACCGTTTGCTGCGCAGCTACTGCCATATTCTGCCGTAACTCTGGCTCTTCGATCAAGCGGGTCAGCTTTTCAATCCATTCCGTTTCAGTCCCAGCCAAAAAACCAGTGACGCCATCAATGACGATGTCTTCATATGGAGGTAATTTACTATAAACTCCGGGTGCGCCTATGGCGCTATATTCAAGGAATTTCAAGCCGCTTTTGCAGCGGTTAAAGAGATTGTCCGCCAGTGGAGCGATCACAAAATCAAATTCCAGGGTCTGGAAAAATTTCACAAAATCAGTATAGATATTGGTGGGTGAAGGATGCCAGGAAACACCTTCGACACCTTGAAGTTCGCTTGGAAGCGGTGTGCCCCATACTTCGAGCTTCAGTTTTCCTTCGTACGCTGCAAGCAATTCCCGTAACACAGAAGCAATAATGGAAAGATCAGGTGTGTGTGAATCACTGCCCATATAACCAATCGTGACTGTCGCATCCGAGGCTTTTCTCACAGGCTGCTTAAATTGCCAGATTGAATCATCCAGGTAATTAGGAAGAATGACAACATTGTGGTTGTAACCCTCTACCACCTTACCTAAAGTTTCGGTAGGTACCAAAACAAGGTCAGCCTCACTCATTGCTGCCATCATTGGCATCAGTGCAGTGTTATAGAGTTCTTGTGTCCGCTCAGGATGAGAATCCGGCAGATCAAAAAGCAGATCATCGATCTCATACAGAACAAATTTGTCAGTTGAACGAGCTTTGGAGATAATTTGATCATATAGAGGCAAATTTTTTGGGAATTCACGTTGGAAAATTACCGCGTCAGCTTGATCTGCCAAGGTTGGATCACCCACGCCATCAATTATCTGTACTCCTGCTGCTTTGAATGGTGCTGTCACTCGCAGGTGTTCAATGGCGTAAGCTTCTTCGTAAGCTCTATAGAAAACCACTGACTTGAGATTACGCAGGCGCAGGTGGGCAGGAGGTGTGGCGAATGGATATATCTCAAACGGATCCGGAGTTTCCAGTTTTCCGTTCAAATCAAATGAGCGGACTTTTTTACCCTGAACCTCAACCAACAAACCAATAAAACGTTCCAGAGCATGTGCCAGGCTTCCGTCTACAGGAAGCGGCTCACTTTCAAAATCATCAAATGAGAGTTCTGCCCTCAAAAGGGGTTCGAAAACCTCTGGCTTTGCCCAAAACATCGTTGAGGCAACGAAGAGGAAGCTTTCTGGCAGGCTTTGGGCAAAACCACATCTGTAGAGAAGGTCTTGCACTATGGCAGCATTCTTGCCTATGTAGAAGCGGGAGTCAAGCACATGATCCTGCGGACCAACCATAGCGAGCAAGTTATCTGTTTCCAATGCCTTTTCAATACTGGCAACCTGAGCTTTTGATCCAAGAAGTTTATCAAAAACATCCATTCGCCAGGTTGTGCCATCTTCCCGATGAAGTGTCTTCTTTGTATGAATCTTAAGCAGTGTCCTGTAGCCCAGGGGTAGGATGATTTTTAGAAATTCTAAAAACGGAGCTAGATCACGTCCCCGATTTGGAACAATCAAAATCGTTGCACCGGGATATTTTGCGAAGACACGTTCTGTGAATGCCAGTTGGTCTTCATCTATGGAAAGGTAAAGATCAAATGCATCATCCAGATTGTCAAGATAGGTCTGCACCTCATCAAAAAGCTCTGTGTAATACAGATGCAGAACAACCGCAAGCGGATGCATTTTCATTGGTTTTAACTCGGTGACAGTAGTGCTTATGTTCATCGGCTACTTTTTCTGTTTCAGTTAATCCCCATCGTCAGTTGAAGTCCTTTTTGCCAGTCAGGATGGCATAGACCAAGAGACTGTTCCAGTTTTCCATTATTCAACACCGAGACCATCGGTCGGTCTGCAGGCACCTGAAATTCAGTACTCTTTGCCCTTTCAAGTTTCTGCACTTTTTGCTCTTCTTTATTAGGGTCGAGCTCGATTATTTTCTCTGCCCACTCAAATCGGCTGCAAGAGCCGCCGCCCGTACAATGATAAACACCTGCTTTCTCATACAACCACTCAATCGGGTGTCCTAAGGATTTAGCGAGTAAAAGGGCGCTGGTCTCTGCAAGCATGCGTGCCGAAGTGGGGCTGCTGATTTGGTCATCAACTACGCGCATGACTTCCTGCTCGCGTGCCCACTGCAAAACCTTGGTCACAAACCCGCCCTGACGCATCGAGTAAACCCAGCTTGTTCGTAAAATGATGGCTGGCGCACCGGTTGCCATGACAGCCAGGTCGCCTTCCAGTTTGCTCTGACCATAAACATTGAGGGGATGGGTGGCGTCGGTCTCCACATATGGAGAACCTTTTGTGCCATCATAGACATAATCAGTGGAGTAATGGATGAAAGGAATCCGAAGCCGAGCGGCTTCTTCTGTCAAGACCGCCGGAGCGTCACGATTGATCGCCATCGCAAGCTCGCGCTCGCTTTCAGCTTTATCTACAGCGGTATACGCTGCTGGATTAACAATAATATCTGGTTTGATCTCCCTGACTAGACCGCGCATGCCCAGCGGCTTGCTAAAATCGACCTGCGGATAATCCACTGCAATCACTTCACCAAGCGGCGCGAGTGTCCGTTGTAGTTCAAAACCAAGCTGTCCGTTACGAGCAAAGAGCAGGATCTTCTTCATTTCTTTAAGCTGTCCAAAAACCGTAACAAGTATTGACCATATTCATTGCTGGTCAGTGGTTCGGCACAATTGCGCAGGCATTCTTCGTCGATGTAACCCATGCGGTAGGCGATTTCTTCTATGCAGGAGATCATCATGCCCTGCCGGTCTTCCACCGCCTGTACAAACATGGAAGCCTGAAGCAGGCTTTCGTGCGTACCAGCGTCCAGCCAGGCAACACCCCGCCCCAACACTTTTACTGATAATTCGCCGTCATCAAGATATCGCCTGTTAATGTCAGTGATCTCAATCTCACCCCTCGGTGAAGGTTCCAGCTCTTCCGCATAGCGAACCACACGGTTATCGTAAAAATAAATGCCAGGAACAGCATAATTGGAGCGCGGTTTGAGCGGTTTTTCTTCCAGGCTGATTGCTTTTCCGTTTTCATCAAACTCTACCACGCCGTAACGCTCTGGGTCCTTGACAGGGTAGGCAAACACAACAGCACCATTTTCTTGTTCGGCGGCACTGCGCAAGACCTGCGGCAGCCCATGCCCAAAGAAGATGTTGTCACCCAAAATCAGGCAGACCTTATCATCACCAATAAATTCTTTACCGACCAAAAAGGCGTCTGCCAACC
>Ga0209722_1002935_pt1 | contig 12491 bp, 3 predicted proteins | sample BioC12SIPDNA_2_FD_185745 | JGI IMG/M metagenome (GOLD analysis project Ga0209722, IMG submission 185745) | Anaerobic biogas reactor microbial communites from Washington, USA - Biogas_R1_A C12 SIP DNA (SPAdes) (version 2) | ecosystem: Engineered > Bioreactor > Anaerobic > Unclassified | place... | reverse complement strand
CCCACGTTCAAACAACGTAGGGGCGACGTCCGCCAGAGGCGGATCGCCCCACCAGCCCATGCTGTGCCTAATCCTTCGTGAAGGCCGCCAGTGCCTCGCGGACGGTGTCGGTGAGTTTCTCTTCGCGAAGCCAGGTGGCGACGATCTTGCCGTCGGGGTCGATCAGCAGGATGTAGGGCAGGCCGGAGAGGCCGTACTGTTTGGCGATGCCCTGGTCCCATGCCTGGCCGAAGTAGATCTGAGGCCACTTGACATCCTGCTCAGCCACGAACTTCTTGACCTCCTCCAATGTGTCACTGCCGCCGAGGCCGAGGATCTGGAACTGGCCCGTTGCGCCGTAGCTTGCGTGCAGCTCTTTGAGGCGATCGAGTTCGGGATGAGACGCCGGATGCCAGAAACTCAGCAACACGAACCGGTCGCGATAGTCTGCCAGGCGAATGTCCTTGCCGTCGAGAGTCTGGGCCTCGAACAGCGGTGCGAGATCGCCCACGTGGAGCGGCCGGCGTAGTCTCAGCACGAGATCGCCCACGTCGAGAGGGTCATCGCTGTATGCCTCGTCCATCGGCGGGACCTCGACCGTTCCGGAATAGCCGCCGAACTCTTCGAGCCGTCCCCCGCCACTGAAGCGTTCTTCCAGCCAGACAGTGAGGCTGTACTTGCCTGGGATCACGTCTTCGATGCGAAACGTCCCGTCGTCGGCGACGCAGAAGGTGTAGTGCCGCTGGTTCGGGTTGTGCCAAACCGCTTTGAGGTACTCCTCAGCCTCGGGTGTCTGGTGCCATTGCTTGAGCCATTCTTGCTGCCGGCGTTGGGTCATCTGGTCGTAGTCGGCCGGCCTCGGCGGATCGGGCCGGGCCGTGTCCAGGGCGCGCAACCCGGCGCCGAAGTAGATGGGGCCTTCCCAGTCCGGCGGAGGCACGAACCGCCCGATCACCGGTCGGCCTTCGCCGCCCAGTGTCACCGTTGCCGTCTCGCCCGGCGCGACCACGACGGGCGTGCGCGAGGTGAGCGAGGCGGAGGAGTCGCCGTTGTTGATCAGGTAGCCAACCTCGAACCAGCCGGGCGGCACCCGCTTGAACGTGAACTGCCCCTCCGAATCGCAGAGCGTCTCGTCGTGATAGTCACGGCGGTGTTTGAACCACGTCGAATTCGGCAGCCCGCCCATCCAAATCTTGTCTCCCGCCGGTTCCCGTCCCTCGGCCACCCGTCCCTCGACACGCCCCCACCGCTCGAGTCGAATCACGCGATCCTGGGCAAAGTCCTCCGAACCGATCAGTGCGAAACCCGCATCGTGGGCCGCGAGCAGACTGAACCCATCGTTCGGCTCCTCTTCGAATCGGAAATGTCCCCGCTCATCCGTCTCGATGATCGCCCCTCCCTCACGCTTGCCAAACCGAGGCGCCATCAGCCGACCATCCGTAATCGACACGCTCCTGTCCGCATCGATCCAAGCCACCTGCGCCCCCGCCGCCGGCACGCCGTTCGGATCGAGCACCCTTCCGGAGATCTCTGTTGTCGCGGAGTCGGAGGCTTGGACGTCAAGCCAGGTCGGATCGGCGTAATCTGGTGCGACGGAACTGCCGAGGCGGGCGTGGTTGGCGTGGGGAGAGATGTCACGGGCGATGGGACCGGCGCCCTCTTCAAAGGTCCAGCAGGCGAGCAGGCCGGGTTCATTGCCGGTGAGGGCTGCGTTTTCGTATCGCTCGATGGAACCGCTTTCGGTGATATCCCAGATCCGGATCTCGGCGATCTCGCCCTGAAAGGGATTCTCTGTCGGGATCAGGAAACGGCCAAAGACCAGGGGATAACCCGGCGCAGGAACGAACGAATCGCGTTCCGAGATGTGCATCCAATCATCGGGCTGCTTCCAGAGCGTCGCGGTACTGAGCAGGGAGTCTTCGGCCGCCCGGGAGGAGTTGAACATGACGGAGTCAGGACGGTCATCTTGCTTGTGCAGGGTAACACCAAAACCTCGGATGCTCACTCGGCCGGTCCCGAGATAGCCGCCTTTGGCCAGCAGGGCCCAGCCGGGCCGGTGATCGTAGGGCCCTGGGGGGAACTGGGGTTTGAGCCACATCTCGATCATCAGCGACCGGGCGTCGCGCAGGCTCCTGGAATCCGGAATGTACAGATAGTCATCGCGCCCATCAAAGCTCAAGGCATATCGTCCTGGCGGTGCCTGCGATGCGATGGGTGAAGCGGGGGCATCGGAAGCAGCAGACAGAATCTCGCCGTGCGCCGTCGGCGCCACCGCGACCTGTCCAGTCGCCAAGCGCCGCTGCAAGTGGAACGATTCGAGCTTGCGATGATGGTAGGGAGTATCGAAGGTGTATTTCTCCCACAACTTCCCGTCGTCCAGTTCGAAACTCCCGTAATAGATCGGCTCCAGCGTCTCGCCCGCCTTGGTCGTCAGGACGAAGCGATACTGCCAGTCTCTCGTCGCGGTCGTGTCGCGGATCGTGCTGATGAAAACGCGATCGTCGGGATCGCTGCCGATCCCATCCAGCCGAATCCCCGACGTCAGTGCCCTCGCGTCGTTCGCGTCGGGCGGCACCGATACACCTGTCTCCTGCCACTGCCCGATACGATTCTCCACATCATCCAAGTTCGAGCCTCCAGCGGTACCCGAAGCAGAATCGGCAGATCCATCGGTCGGCCCTGGCTCGACATACCAAACCTGGGCGCCGGGGTGGTTCTGGAGGAAGCGGGCGTTCTCGCGCTGGAGAGCTTCGATCGGTTCGAGATCGATGTCGGCGATGACCCACCGGTCGTCGAACCGGTCGAGATTCCAGACGATGACGACCGGCTCGGGCTCACTCTTCGGATCGCCGGCATTGAGCTTGCCCGAGACCGCCATCGCGGCCTCATCGTTCCAAGCCACCGACAGCAGCGAGAACTGCCAGCCCAGGTTGAGCGACAGAAGTTCCTCCATGTCCCTGGCATCGCTCTCGGCCCGGGGCGCATCGGGTCGATAGGCCTTCTTCACACCGGTCGTGTCGCCCGTTGCCAGATCGCGGAGCCACTTCCGCAATATCCTCTCGACCGCCTCGGCACCGTCCGTCATCGGCGTCAGCGCCTGCAACAGATCAATCATCCGCGCAATTTGGTCTGTATCATAGTGCCCGACCAGCATCGCCGCCTTCTCGATGGGACTTACAATGGTCGGTGCGGCGACAACCTGGCCATCGACGACGCACGCCATGGTGCTGCGAACGTTCGCCTCCGTCAAAGCGTGGATTGCTTCCATGCCCGAGGCATCGAACCAAAGTGAGATGGCAGGCCGACCCATATTGTCTTCGATTCGGTCGACGCGATCGAGCTTCCACCCTTCGCTCGATTGCATGACGAAACGTCCCCGGTTCCACAGCAGCAGCCAGCCCTTTCCATCGCATTCGTGTGTCACTGCATCGGGTGAGATGAATATCCCCGGCAGAGTCTCGAACCAGGCGTAGTCGTCCCCTGGTCTCGACCGCCCATGCTCCAAGGCATCCACGTACTCGCGCACCACTTCGGGATCGATATCTCCGCGTTTCGGAACGATCCGAAACTGCAGCACGGGCTCTTCCCGATTTCTCGCGCCTCCATCCGACCGATCGGCATTTGTTGGCACAAGGATGCCGAGTTCCTGGGGGCATTCGAATTCCACGCGGCCATCGGAGTAGAAGACGTAGGTGCCTTGGCCTTCGGTCAGGAGGGTCTGGTCGTAGGCGATCACGCTGGGGGGATCGTCGTCGGTCGCCTTGCCCTGGCCGACGTAGGTCATGTGGGTCGTAATCCAGCGAAAGGCGTCGGGGTCGTGACTGCTTTGCAGGTCGGCGAGAGAAGCGGGGAAGCGTCCTCCATGCCGCTCACAGAACGCGCGCAGGCTGTTGGTCAAGGCCTCGAGGACGAAGTGCCGGTAGCTGAGCTTCCACAGCATCTCCTGGCCGGCTGCGGGTTCGATCTGAATCTCCGTTATGCGTTCGGGCGTCAGCGAGATGTTGCGGAATCGCACGTCGGCGGCACGTACCGCGGAGGCCTCTACGAGGATGCCCGCCAGGCGGCCCGGCCAGATCCTGCCCTGGTAGGTAGTCCCGGTCGAGTCGACCTGGACCTGCTCGATCGGATGGGTGCGGCCTTCCTGGTCCAGAAACGCTGCCACCTTCTGGAAAGACCCGCGCTCGCGGATGTAAGAGAATTGCAGCATGGGCGGCTCGGCCATATCCTGAAGACCCATGGACTCGGCGGTCGCCACCCCCGTTCCCAGAATCGAGGGCTGGCCCATCTGGTTCATGAGCATATCGGCAGAGAAGCTCTCGACCACCTGAAGGTCCACGATGCTGGCGATGCCATACCGGTTGACCGCGACCAGTTGGCCCAGGTCCTCCTCGGTGAGGGGGATGGTCTCGATCGCCGGCGGCTCGGTCCACTGCGTGAGGACCCGTAGGTTCGCGAAACTGCGCTCATCCCGCAGAGGCAGAAGCCAGATATCGGTACCGGGAAGCTGCCACTGCTTCTCGATGTTCTGCGAATCGGGACCGCGATAGAGCTGCGCGACCAGATGTGCTTCTGGCGGCCGGACCCGCATCGCCAGGATCGTGCCCAATCCCTCGACGTCGGCCTCATAGACCCCAGGGATGGTGGTCTCGTGGCCTTGCGGGTTCAGCCATTGGAGCCCACCCCCGGGCACCAGGCGCGAATACGCCAGAAACTCCACTGTCACGCCATTGGGCAGTTCCGCCTTGACGGCGGGCAGCGGTACCGCATCGGCCTTCGTCTGGCTGACTGGCTCCGGCGCTGGCGTCCGTCGGAGAATGGCCCGATTCGCTTGCGTGATGTCGAGTTGCGCCAACTCGGGCGGAGTGTTGAACTGGATGTCGCCGTCGGAGTAGGCGACATAGGTGCCAGAGCCGCTGGAGAGCAGCGTCTTCTCGTAGGCGATCACCGTCGGTGGATTGTCCGTCAATTCCTGTCCACTGCCGAGATAGACCGCTTGCTGGTCGATCCATTCCTCACCGCTGCGGTCGAGGTCCGCCAGAGAATCCGGGTATCGGCCGTCGTGAAACTCTGCATAACCGGTCAGGCTTTGCGCAAGCCCCTGAAACAGGGTGAACCGCGTACTCGCCCGCCACCAGGGGCCCTGGTGGCCAGGCACGACCTCCACCAGCGGTTGCGTCAAGCGGTCCGGATCGAGCGAGACATTGCGGACGTTGACGCGTCCCCCGCGCGTGGCCTGACCTTCAACGAGAATCCCTGCGAATTGATCGGCGGGCAAATCGGCCTCCAGGGACCGCTCTAAGTGGCCCTCGGCATGAAATTCTCCGTAGGGCGAAGCGGGTAGCCTGCGCACCGAATGTGGTTTGCCGGTCTCATCGAGGACGGCAATGACCTGGGGATCGCCGAGGACGATATCGACATCGAAACGCAATCGGTCTTGGTCCATCGCCCTCAGATTCGCGATTCGACGAATCCCGTATGCGTTGATCCCGACAGAAGCCCTCGCACCGTCCGCACCGCACCCAATCGGGACCAGCGCGGGCGGGTCGGCGACAATGGCCTGGATCTCGAGGTTGACGAAGGTGTCCTGCTCGCCCAGGGCTGCCAGCCAGACGCCGCTGTCGTCGAGACGCCACTTCTTGTCGAGCTTCGTCCGGGTATTTGGCGGTTGGTAAGACTCGATGTGGAAGGTCTCGATATCAGGCTCTGCGCGGAACGCCAGCACCATGCCCAACCCTTCAACGTCTGCTTCATAGACGCCGGGGATCATAGTCGGCTCGCCATCCGGCGTCCACCACCTGAGCCCGTCGGCCGTCATTTGCGAATACGCCAGAAGCTCCACCGTCACATCATTGGGTAGCTCGGCAACGACGCTGGAGGACCGGTCCTCCGGCGGGTCGACGAGGGCGCCTCCGCCAGCGCCCTCGTCATCGGACAGCAGAGAATATTTGAGGGTGCACGCTTCATCATCGGCGGCAAGGATCGCGATCTTGTACCGACGGCCTTCGGCGGTCGTCACGATCAGCGTCTCCGGCCAGTCCGGGCCGATGAAACCGTATGGGTTGCCTGATTCGTCGGGCTCCTCGTGTGCCTGCTCGGATGTGGCATCGCGGAGCAAGACGAGCGTGCGGTCGCCGAGATCGACGTCGTAGACGATGTCGCCCTGGCCCAGGTCGCGAAGCGCCTTCTGCAAGTTCGCCACCTCCGAACCTGCCGTCGGCGGCAGGGCGACCAGTTCCCCGGTGGCCAGATCAAGAATCAGTCCCACCCGATCCGCCTCCGGCAGGACGACTGTTCTGCCCGCACTTTCACCTCGTTCTGACTCGGCAGGGGCGCCTCCGCCAGCGCCCTCGTCGTCGGGGAGACCATCCGGTCCGGGCCGAACGAAGTTCAGGACTTCTGCTCTGAGTCGTGCGTGCGTAATGCCCAAGTCGGCCAGGACCTGCGCGGCGACGCTGTCGGGTTCACGCATCAGGGCCAGGAGGAGGTGTTCGGTGCCGATGTAGTCGTGACCGAGTGACTTGGCTTCTTCGACGGCGTGCTGCACGACCCGCTCGGCGCGCGGCATGCGCGGCAGCGTGCGCCGGGTCACCGGCGCGGGGCCAGGTTGGACGAACTTGTTCACTTCGGTCCGCAACGTGTCGAGGTCGGCGCCGAGATTCACCATGACCTTGGTGCTGACGGCATCCTCCTGGCGTGCCAGAGCCAGAAGGATGTGCTCGGTGCCAACGTACGCATGGTTGAGCCGGCGAGCCTCCTGCTCGGCCAGCGGCATCACCTTCTCGGCCCGCGCCGTCAGGGGCAGCGCCGGCGGTTCCTCCGTTTCGCTCACCTGTGGCGTTCCGTCCTCCATCGCCGCTGAGGCATCGACCACGACGTCCGTCTCGTGTCCAGGCTTGAGAGAGACGTTGCGGAACGTCACCCAGGTCCAGGGACGGGTCTGGAACTGGAACTCGGCAACCTCGCTGAGGGCGACGTTCTTGAAATGCGCGGTACTCTGGCGTGCTTTGCCGGCCTGGCCCATCTCGATTGGCGAGGCAACTGCCGTGCGCCCATCTTTCATGACCGCGACCACACGACACGTGCGTTCGATGATGTCATCGGTTACCGCGATCGTAATGCTGTCGCCATCGGAGACTACGGCCTCGGAGAACATCACGCCACCGAGCTGCGTGCCGTGCGTGCTATGCGATTCACCCTTCGTGCTGGCAGTCGTTTCCCAGGGTTCGGCTGCGACGCCGACGAGCAACTGACATTCCCGTAGGTCTTTCGACAACGACGTCGCCAGCCAGTGCAGTCCGTTCACACCGGTTCCATTGGTCCGCGAGCCTCCGGGCTCGGTCTTCATGGTTACCCCCGCTCCGTCGGGCAGATCGTGCAGGCGCACCGCAAACTCGTAGGCGGTTTCCGATGCGTTCGGATAGACATTCCCGTCGGTTTTCCGATGAGGCGCTTCATCCAGCGAAGAGCCATCGGGTCGCCACCATTCGCGCCCGGCACTGGGATGTTCGCTCAGGCCCGCCAGTTCGACAGCGATACCATCCGGCAAGATGGCTTTGGGCAGATCGAATGCGCTTTTCACCGCATCGGGCGAGAGCGCGGAATGGGAGTCGTCGGTCGAGTCTTGCGCTCGCTGTCCCTTGGCCATGGGCAGTAGGACGGCGGCGGTGGCGACGATGGCGATCAGGCTGAAGGTGCCCAGCTTCGCGGACTTGGGGAAGGGGCGGGCGAGGATGTGTTGGATACGGCTGCGCAGGGCGCTCTTGGATTCGACGACGCCGATCAGGCGCAGGCTCAGGGCCGGGCGGCGATGAAAGGCGAGCTTGGCGATGTGGAGCAGGGTTTCGGGGTAATCGCGGGCGGTTTCGCCCATCGCCACGAGGACCGCCTCATCGACCGCCTGCTCGCGGGTGCGGCGGATCATCGCGTTGGCCAGCCAGAGCAGCGGGTTGTAGAAGTAGACGATTTGCAGCAGCGTCTGGATCAGATTCACCCAGAGATCGCCTCGCCTGATGTGCGCCAGCTCGTGCAGCAGCACCGCCTGCACGTCGTGCGGCTGCAATCGTGGTGCGAGGTTCTGCGGAATGAGAATCACCGGCCGGAGCAAGCCGCAGACGGCGGGACTCGTCGCGTTGGGTGAGAGACGCAGCGAAATCGGCCGGGCAACTCCCATCCGACGGCGACACTGATCCAGAGCGGTTCGCAAACTCGGCGGCGCTTCCTGCGCCTGAACCACCAGACCTCGAACGAACCACGCCCGTTGCAACAGCAACAGCAGCAGAGCCGACACGATCGCCAGCCAAACCAGCAGGACGACAGCGTGCCAGCCCAGCGAGGAGGCCGCCGGACTTGGTGTCTCTGGTATGGACATCGCTTCCTCGGGCGTCGGAACCTGGTCGCTTGCCGCTGCCACACCTGGCGCGGAGGTCTGCATCTCGCGGATATGGTCCACAACCACAGGTCTGCCATCCCCAAGCTTCACTTGAGGCTGCCACCCGAGTGGAGGCATTTGCGGCTGAGGAGCCAGTGGCTCATCGACGGCAATCTGCGGCGGCTCCAGCGTTTCGCCCAGCCAGGTGCCGATGCTGATGGGCGAGCCCAGCGACGGGGGCAACACGAGCTTGACCAGCACCAGCATCCAGATCCAGTAGCGAAAGACCGCCCGGACCCGGCGCCGCAAGAGGAGATCGACGGCGAGCAGGATCAGAATCAGCACGCTGGACTGGATGAACATGGGCAGCGCGGACTCCACGAACGCCCGCCCCGCTGCGTTGCTCGTCTCAATGATCGCATTCATGACAACACCTCCACATCCAAAGATGCTCGCTGATGCGTTTTGTTACATCCGCGTACGGGCGAATGACTATTCGCCCCTACCTCTTTCGCGGCGTCGCTTCTTTCGGATCATGCTCTCCAGTCCGGCCAGCTCGGCGTCGGAGAGGGTGTGGCTTTCAAGCAGGAACTGCATCATGGGGGTCAGCGCCCCGCCGAAGGCCCGCGTCAGCATCCTGGCCACCTCGCCCTTGCGGGCCTGCTTCTGCGTGACGGCCGAGCGGTAGAGGATCAGGTTGCGGATACGCTCGGTGGTGAGAAGGCCTTTGGCGACCATGCGGTCCATCAGGGTCTTGACGGTACTGTAGGTCCACTGCCTGCGGTCTTCAAGTTCTTCCTGGACCGTTGGGGCCGCACACGGCTCGTGCGCCCAGACCACCTGGATGATCTCCCATTCCGCTTCGGTCAGTTCGTAGCCTTTTGTCGTCATGACAACCTCCTTTCGCTCTAACGATTACGAGACTACTCTACAACTGTAAAGATCGCAAGCGCATTTTTCAGATTTTCTCAGAAATCTTTCTGGCCCCCTTCCCGCCGGTGTATGATGGTCGCGGCAATGCTATGGAAAGGATCGCCCGATGGAATGCTCGCTCTCCTGGTGGAAGACGTGCCTGCTATGGCTTCTGTTGGCCCCGTGCGTATGCGAGGCGGCGACGCCCTATCCGCGCATCGCCATGCTCTGGTCGCCGGTCCGGGGTGACCGGTCGGTCGAGAGCATGGCCCGCCACGATCTGATTATGACGGGCGTGGGCGGCTTCGGCCTGCGATACGACCGCCAGCCGACCGGGCTGGCCGAGGGATTCACCGCCGATTCGGTCGTGCAGGCCAGGCGCCGCATCGCCGAGTTGCGATCGCTCCGTCCAAACGCCCCCATCCTGGCAGAGCTGTACTTCTACGAGTACGGCGAAAGCTGGCTGCCCGAAGACCATCCGTGGTGGCTGCGCAAAGAGGGCAAACGCCAGCAGTTCTGGCCCGGCACGTATCGCATGGACTGGTCCAACGCCGAGTTCAGGCGTCATGTCGTCAGGCTCACGGCGGCGCTCAAAGAGGTCGGCCTCGACGGCGTCTTTTACGACAATCTGCGCGAGGAGCCCGAGCCCTGGGTCGCGTTCCTCAAAGAGGTTCGACAGGCGGTGGGCGACGACTTTCTGCTCCTCGCCAATTCGGGCTACGCCGTGGGCAAGCACGACTTCGCGGCCCCATATCTCAATGGCATCATGTACGAGTCCGGCTGGAGCCACGGCCGCACCGAGTGGGACGACTGCATCGCGAAGATGCGGCGCACTGAATCGCTCCTGCGCAGACCGACGATCAGCGTGATCGAGCGATTCGAGGATACCGGCTCGCGCGCCGGCTGGCCCGGCGACCCCGATCGGGGCAAGAAGCCCCCCGCCGACCCGCAGGCCAGACGCTGGAGCCTCTGCTTCGCCCTGACGGTCGGCGATTTCTACTATCTGTTCGCCGACAACACCAGCCACCAGCACGACTGGTATCCCGAATACGACGCCAAGATCGGCCTGCCGACCGCGTCGGGCGAACGAGTCCGCTCCCATGTGTGGCGGCGGACCTACCAAAAGGCGCTCGTCGTGGTCAACCTTCCCGGTGCTGCCGAGCCCTACGAGATCGCCCTGGACCGCCCCGCCGTGGATTCGCTCACCGGCCGGACCGGAGCCCGTCTCCATCTGGCCCCGGGCGACGGCGCCATCTTCCTGTGGCAGAACGGATCGGCCTCCAAATGAAACGGGGGCCTGCGTTTGGTCGCAGACCCCCGTTCGGTTGCCTTCTCAAGACGGGCAATTCGGTTTAGTAATACGCGATCTCCACATTGTCGATCGCCCACCACCAGTCGTTTCCAGCCTCAACAAGGCCAAAGGTCACGACCATGTTCTGGGCGCCCGCCGGCTTGCGAATCCCGACGGCGACCGATTCGTTCGTGGCGTAGGGCTTGTAGTTCGGACTGCTCTCATCCGATTCCCACAAGAGTACCTCCACCGGCTCGCCTCCGTCGAAGGAGACCATGATCTTCGCGGTCTGGTGGTAGTCGTTGTCAAACTCCGGACGCCAGCTCGAGGCAAACCGCAGTTGCAGCATCGTTGCCTCGACGCCGGTCAGATCGATGGCCGGCGTGCTGAGGAAGCTGTCGTACCAGCCTTCCGCGTGATCGATGTCATCCCATTCATCCGCATCGGCAATGGCCACGATGCCGGTGCCAAGCGTGAACGTCGACCGATCCTGATCCTCGGCGGCCTGCACCCACCAGTCCTTGTCGGCAAAGCTCCAGCCGGCCCATTCGGTCACGCCGTCCATCGCCGGATCACCGACCCCGGGCATGCCGCTGTCGTCGATCACCCAGCCTTCCGGAGCGGTCTTCGTCCAGACGGCCTCGCCGGCCACGACCTCATCCACATTCGGGCCCAGAGGCAGTCCCTCGAAGTCCTCTGCAAACAGAACATAAAGAGCCGGCACGCCGATCAACTCGACTTCGGCGATCTGCATGCTGTTGGCCGAGGCGGCGTCACGAACGGCTGTGAACAGAACGCGATAATACGCATACGCAACCGTGTTGACGAACTCGATCGGCGTGGCGTTCTGCGTGAACCGCGGCCAGGCTTCTTCGGCGGCGAAGTCAACGATGTCGCCGGCGGCAATCAACTCGAACGGCCCGTCGATGCTCTCATTCGAGCCATACAGCTCGAAGGCGACCGGGTCGCGCTCGGGGGCATCGTTGGCCGTCGTGAACGTCAGACCCCGGACCACCGTCGCACCCACCATCGGGGCGACCGTGAAGCCGGTGGCCTGGGTTGCGCCCTTGAAGTGCAGGTACTTCGTCGCGGCGTTGTCGTCGATCACCAGATTCGGAGTCTCGGCGCCGGGCCAGTCGCCGTCGTTCGGATCGCCCACCACCTCGTCACCAGGGGCGGTGACATCGGCCAGGACGCGCGCCAGATAGGCGTCGGCGTGAATCTTGATCTGCCCGTTGGACAGGGCAGCGTCATAGATGGCCACACCCATAATCTCGCCGTCGAAATCGTCGAAGAACGGATCGGCGTCTTCGCGGTCCTGGGCACCGTAGCCGATGCCTACCGGGCCGGACAGCGTGATCGCCGAAGCGATGCTCGCACGATAGACGCCGTTAACATAAAGCGCCGTCGTCCCCGCCGCTTCACTGGAGACGAAGACCAGATGGGTCGGCACGCCCGGGTTGGTGGCCACGCCGTAGTCGTAGTCGGCCACGCCGAAGACGGTCGCGCCGTAGGTGCCCGTGTTGTTCCACTGCTCATACTTGAGCCCCGCCTGGATGTCGCCGAAGTCCCTGCGACCGATCAGGCACATGCTCGCCTGCGTCTCCAACGGGTTGCTCTTGACGATGAACTCATAGGTCATCTCACCGCCGAACGCGCCGATATCGTAAACACCATCGGCCACGTCTGTAGCGAAGAAGCCCGGACCGGCCAGCGCTACGACACCCGCCCAAGCCTCGGGGGAGGTCAGAACATCCGGAATCACCGTGAAGTTCCAGACGATCCCGCTGACGATCGTCTCGTCGGCGGCCACTTCATCGACCTTCCAGTAGTAGGTCGTCTCGCCCATCAGGGCCTCTTCGATCTGAACGCTGGTGACCTCGAAGCGGCCCAGGTAGGTGCTGACATCACCGGCCGCAACCAGCTCGGCATCGGTGCCCA
>Ga0209722_1002924_pt1 | contig 12529 bp, 3 predicted proteins | sample BioC12SIPDNA_2_FD_185745 | JGI IMG/M metagenome (GOLD analysis project Ga0209722, IMG submission 185745) | Anaerobic biogas reactor microbial communites from Washington, USA - Biogas_R1_A C12 SIP DNA (SPAdes) (version 2) | ecosystem: Engineered > Bioreactor > Anaerobic > Unclassified | place... | reverse complement strand
AGGGGCTCAGCACCGCGCCGGTGTCGCGCAGCAGGGTGACGCGGACCTTCAGGATGAAGGCCACGTTGCCCATGCCGGGCACGTTGCCGAGCGCGTCCCAGTAGCAGATGCCGTGATAGCTCGGATCCGGCTCGGTGAACTCCGGAAACTTGCCGGTGTTCCACGCGAAGCGCCCCGAATCCACAATCACGCCGCCGACCGAGGTGCCGTGCCCGCCGATATACTTGGTGGCTGAGGCGACCACGATGTCCGCGCCGTGGTCAAACGGCCGGACCAGCCCGACGCCGACCGTGTTGTCGACGATCAGCGGGATGCCGGCCGCGTGGGCGATCGCCGCGAGCGCTTCGAAATCCGGCACGTCGAGCTTCGGGTTGCCGATGGTCTCGACATACACCGCGCGCGTCCGCTCCGTGATCGCGGCGCTGAACGCCGCCGGGTCGCGCGAGTTCACAAAACGGACCGTGCGCCCGAACTTGGGCAGCGTGTGGTGGAAGAGCTGATAAGTGCCGCCGTACAGGTTGTCGGCCGCCACGATCTCGTCGCCCAGCCGCGTGACCGCCAGCAGCGCGTAGGTGATGGCCGCCTGGCCCGACGCCGTGGCCAGCGCGCCGGTCCCGCCTTCGAGCGCCGCGACGCGCTTTTCGAAGACATCGGTCGTGGGGTTCATCAGACGCGTGTAGATGTTGCCGAACTCTTTCAGCGCAAAGAGATTGGCGGCGTGGTCCGCGCTCTTGAACACGTACGCCGCCGTCTGATACAGCGGCACCGCGCGCGAGCCTGTCGTCGGATCAGACTGCTGGCCCGCGTGCAGGGAAAGGGTGAAAAGTCCTTGTGTTGTCTCGCTCATGTCTCGCCTCCTCCTCGGTTTAAACTCTTGTTTGTCTATCGATTAGGTGGTGAATATATCAGACTGACCCACGGCGTGCAACAGGAATCTGTCACTTCGCCGGTTCTTCGCGCGTGAAGTCACGGCCGTCGTAGGCCTTCGGCGGCACGTAGCCGTGCTGGGAGCCCTGCACCCAGAGAATCTTCTTCGGGCAGGTCATGTTGTTCCACATCTTGGCGAGGCCCGTGGGCGGACAGCAATAGTCGCCGAGGCCGGCCCGCGTGATGAAGGTGAAGCAGGTCTTCGGAATGCGCTTCGCAAAGTTCGCCGCGTCGTAGTAGCCCAAGGCGTCCGTCCAGCCGATGTACCAGCCGTCGCCCGCGAGCTTCAGAGCGGGATCCTTGCGCAGCTTGCCGCTCGTATACATGTCGCAGCACCAGGTGATTCCGCTCTCGGCGCACGTCACACCCTCGCCGCACCCCGCCGCCCAGATGGTCTGGAGGCCGCCCTGGCTGCCGCCGGAAGCGAGCAGATCCTTGCCGTTCCAGCCTTCCACCGTCTTCAGATACTGAAGCGCGCGCTTGACGCGCAGCACCATGCCGTTGAAGTACGCGACCTCCGGATCGGCGTTCTGCTGCGGATCGAACGCGTAACTCATGTCATGGGAACGGGTCTCCCAGCGCAGCGCCTTGGTGTCCGCCTCGGTCGCCCCGAACTCGACGAGCTTGAGGCCGTGCGCGTTGATGTTGAGGACGATCTCTGTATCGCGCGCCCCGGAAGGGGTCTCGTGCGTGCAGCGATCGCCGCTGTAGCCGTGGGTCTCAAGACGGGCGGGGAAGGTCTTGCCCGCATCGACGGCAGCGGGAACGGAGAGGTATCCGGTGACGGGGCGAAGCCCCGCGCAGTCGATCCGCACCGCGTAGATGCGGGCGTTCTTGTTGTTGCACGGCACCTCCTTGCGCTCGCCCTTGATCGGCACGAGATCCAGGCGCGCGAATTGCTTCGCCCAGAACGCGTCAAAGTCAGCAGGTTCGGGATGCGACTTGAGCGCGTCGATGTCAGCGCCCGCGCCGCCGTCGAAGAAGACACCCTTGTTCGTATGCTCGAAGCGGTTCATCGCGGCCCGGCCTTCGGGCGTCGTCGCGTCGCCGGTAAACTTCTTCACGAACCGCTTGCCGTTCTTGTCGACGACTGTCGCGCGGATGCGAACGAAGCCGGGCTTGTCCAACTTGGTCTTGTAGACGAAAGGATCCTTCGTGAGCGGGACCTTGCCGCCCTCGACGACCCCGTCGTCGCCCGTGCGCGACCAGTCGAGGAAGTGCTCGCCGACAGGCAACTCGCCATCTAGATCCTGCGGCGCGAGCGTGAAGACCATCTGCTCGCCCGGCTTGTAGCTGAGCGGATTCTTGTCGGTCGTGCCCTGGATCCACGCGTTGTCGAGCACGCCGCCAAACGCCGCGAACGCGGCAAACGCGGACATCACCCATATCCTCTTCTTCATGTGTTCTCTTCCTTTTCTGGTGTTTGTATTCACGTACGGCCTCGGCCTTCCCGCCGACCGAAGCTAAGCGTGACGGCGCGTCTCACGGTGTCGCGAACCAAAAACGGCAAGCCCGTGTCCTGCATTTCGACGGCACACACTTGGCACGAATAGTACGCCTCGAAGACAGGCCCCGCAAGCCAGAAGCGGACGACGGGAAATATCCTGATTAACGGATAAGGGAAAACGTGGTAATGTTTACGATGTGAAAAGTCGAGCTGGAGAAAAAGTGAAATGAAAAACATCGGCCCACTGTGTGTCGTTCCTTTCGCACACCCTCAGGGATGTCGCGGCTATCTGCTGGCCGACACGGTCAGCAAAGAGGCGCTTGCTTTGGACCCTCATCTCGATTGGGTGCACGGCATGGCTGAACGGGTTAAGACCGAAGGCTGGACGCTTCGCTACGTCGCGGACACCCACACGCACGCGGACCATCCGTCGGGCGCCGGCGAGCTGGCCGCCCGGTTCAACGCCGTGCGGATGGCGCACGCGGAGGCCCGCCATGCGGGCGTCACCGCGCCTCTCAAGGACGGCGACCGGATCAGGCTGGGCCAACAGGAGATCGTGGTGCGGTACGCCCCGGGCCACACGCCCGACCATCTGGTGCTTGTGGCGGACGGCGCACTCTTCTCCGGCGACATCCTCTTTATCGGAGGGGTGGCCCGAACCGATTTTCTGGGAGGGGACGCGGGGCAGTTGTTCGACACGCTCCAGGCGCTGCTGGCGTCCCTGCCGGGCGAGACGGTGCTGTTTCCGGGCCACGACTACCACGGCCGAGCCGAGAGCACGCTCGCGCAGGAGCGCCTCGCCAACCCTTGGCTGCGAATCGCCGAACGCGGCGAGTTTGTGCGCCTGCTCACGACGAATCCGCCGCCCCGGCCGGCCAACATGGATGCTCTGCTGCGGCTCAACCGCGAGGGCGTCACGATTCCGGCCTCGGTTTCGGCGGCGGACGCCGCCCGCCTGGTCGAGGCGGGCGGGGCGCTGAGCGTGATCGACGTCCGGACGGGCGCGGAGTATGCGGCGGAGCACATCCCGGGCGCGCATCTGATTCCGCTCGACCAGCTTGAGACGCGCCTCGACGAGGTGCGCGCCGTGCCTGCGCCGCGGCTGGTGCTGTGCCGCAGCGGGGCACGCGCCGCGCTGGCCAAAAAAACGCTGGAACAGCACCACGTTGCAGGTCTGTCTGTCGTGGAAGGCGGAATCGGTGCCTACGTGGCTGCAGGCGGTAAGACCGTCAAGGGGAAGTCTGCCATTTCTCTGGAGCGGCAGGTGCGGATCGCGGCCGGCGCGCTGGTGCTGCTCGGCGTGCTGCTGGGGGCTTTCGTGCATGCCGGCTTCCTGGCCCTTTCGGCTTTCGTTGGCGCGGGCCTTGTGTTCGCGGGGGTCACGGACTGGTGCGGCATGGGGCTGCTGCTGGCCAAGATGCCGTGGAACCAGGTGGCGGTGGCCGAGGCCGCGCCGGCACACGGCGGGACCTGTGCCGCGAGCCTGCCGGGAGGCTGCGCGGCGGGTGAGCCCGCCGCCGGCAGTTGCGACCTCCCTGCTTCGGACGGGAAATGACGCGGCGGCGGACGGGAAAAAGGAGCGATGGAATCACTTGCACCAAGCGCGGACAACGCCAGCCTGGCGGCGCACGTCGGCGAGAATGTCGTCGCCCACGGGGTTCTCCAGCGTGTACCAGCCGCGGTAGCCTGATTTGTACACAAGGCGCACGACCGCCTCGTTCGGCACCGCGCCGGTTCCGAGCGTCGCGTACTTGCGGTTGTCCTCCTTGGTCTGGTCCTTGAGATGCACGTGACGGATGCGTCCGTCGGCGAAGCGCGCCATGTCAACGATGTCTTCGCCGCGCCCGGCGTAATAGAGGTTGCCGGAATCGAGCGCGAAGCCGAGTTCGGGGATATCGGTCAGGAAGCGCTTGAGGTATTTCGTGTGTGAGCACGCGTTGTTCGTGTTGCCGTAGTCTTCGACCGTCACGGCGATCCCAGCCGCGTTCGCTTTGGCGACGAGTTTCCTGAGCCCCGCGAGGATCCGCACGTAATCAGCCTCCTGGTCGCCGTCCTTGGAGAAGTCGTCGGGAATGACCATGATCTGCGGCGCCCCGTACTTGACCGCTGCCGCCACGAACTCGTCGGAGTCCTTCGCCCCGCCGTCGGGGCCGAGAAACTTCGGCCAGCCGTAAAAATTGATCGGTTTGAGGCCGGCTCTCACGAATTCAGGGAGCTTCGGGTCTTTGTAACTCGCATCGAAACCGGTCACGCCGGCCTCCGCAAGCAGCGCCGCGGATTCTCCCAGCGGAACGCCTTTCGCTTTTGCGACCCGCTCCACCGTGCCCGTAAAGACCGAGAGCTTGACGGGTTCGCTGCGCTTGCATGTGAAACACCCGGCCGTCACGACCGCCAACAACAACGATAACACGTGTTTTTTCATAGGTTAACCCTGCCCGCCGGCCAGGAACCGATACCACACCGGCCTCTGTCCGCTACACCTAAGACTGGGCTACAATAGCACAGTCCAGATACAGCGTAAAGCGTAGCACTTGTAAACGAGGTGATCGGCTAGCGACAGGGATGTGTGAAGATGGTGCTTTTCTGACGAAAGGGAGGATAGCGAGACGGGAGCGCGGGCGTCCTCGCCCGCCAAAACGTGCCGTGCAATAGGTTTAGCGGTCATGACGGTCACGCAAAACCGCTTCTGGTAGGGACGCCTCGCCGAGGCGTCCGCGGCGGTCTCGGCGAGACCGCCCTACCGGGGGCGTGTCTGGCGGATGCGGAAGAAGGCGTTGGAGAGTGAACCCAATGCGGCCGGATCAAGTGTATAGCTGAGCACGGCGCCGGTGCCTGCGACCGGCACGTCCGGATTGACCGGAGACCAGACGGGGCGCGTCAGATCCGCACACCACTCGATGGTGTAGAAGGTGTAGGGTTTGCTTGCCCACTTCAGTTCCATTCCCCCGCCCTGCGCGGCAGCGTCCAGCGCGGCGGCACTCAGGCTGTGCGTGTCGACCGACAGCCCGATCGTCGTGCTGAGCGCCGCGCCGGCGCCGTCGAAAGCGCGTACGCGCAGACTGAACGAGCCGGTCTGATCGGCGCGCGGCTGCCACTGCACCTGTCCGGTCGCGGGGTTGAGCGTCAAGCCGTCCGGGCCCGACAGCAGCGAGTAGGTGAAGACGTTGGGCGGCAGGTCAGGGTCATTGTAACGCAGGTGCACGGCGAAGGGCTCTTCGCGCCAGAGCATGAAGGTGGCGGGCGAGGCGTAGGCAAAGGAACGGTTGACCTCGTTGACGCGCACCGTCACCTGCGTGACGCAGAAGACGCTCGGATCGTCGGCGTCTTCGGCAATCACGGTGAAGGGGAATTCGCCCGGTCCGTCCGGCTCGCCTGTCTGCCAGGTGAACGCGCCGCTGTCGGCGTTGAAGACGGCGTTCGACGGCAGCGCGCCCTCCAGCCGCAGGCGGGTGGCGGTAGGATAGGGCGGGATCTCCTCCGCGCGTGTGGCGGTCACGGTGAAGGCGACGAGCTGGCCTTCGTTGACCGTGACATCCGCGAGCGGGCCGAACTGCGGGCGGCTGGGCGTTTCCAGCACGCGCAGCGTCAGCAGGGTCTCGTCGCAGCCGACCACGCTCAGGCCGTCCACCAGAAAGCCGCAGAGGCGCAGCGCGTAGAGGCCGGGCCCCTGCGCTTCGGCCGGGGTCCAGGTCAGCACGCCGCTCGCGGTGTCGAACTGGAGGCCTTCGGGTAACAGGTCCCCCTCGGCCGGGTAGAGGCGGAAGGCGAAGGTGGCGGGGCGCGCCGCCGTGAGCGTGTTGGTGCAGACGAACGGCTGCTCCTCGCGCAAAGTGTACGGCTCAGGCTGCGCGAGCAGCGTCTCCGTAAAGCGCGGATTGCGGTTGGGCGCGCCGGGGGTCGGGCGGTTGAAGAGCACGAGATCGCCGGACGCGCCGTTGAGCCAGCGGCCCATGCTGGCGGTGCCGATCTGTTCGGTCACGTACGCGAGGCGGTCGGCCAGCGCCAGCGCCGGCGTGAAGAGGCAGATGCGGTCGCCGCTCTTGCCGAGCCCGAAGGGCGCCTGCAGGTTCGCGGGATCGAACGGCAGCGACGCGGCGTCGCTCGCGCCGGTCCAGATGCGCAGGGCCGCGCCGGGCGCGAGCGTCACACCGGACGGGATGACCAGCGCTTTGGTGGCGCGCAGATCGGGCGTCGGCGGCGTCTCGCTGGTCAGGGTGTCGGTCACCACCCAGCCGCCGAGATCAACCGGCGCGGCGCCGTCGTTGAACAGCTCGAACCAATCCTCCTTCTTGCCGGTGAGCGGATTGGTGAAGAGGTCGTTCTGCGCCATGAACTCGTTGATCACGATGCGGCACGCCGGCCGGTCGGCGCGGTTGGCGGCGCCGAGCGTGGCGGGATGGAGCCAGCGGCGCTGGCCCAACGAGCCGTCGGGCCAGGCGCCCCACGCCGCGTCGTCGGCGCAGTCGGCGTAGTCCAGGGCGTCGACCACCACCGCGCGGCCGTCGAGCGGCGCGCGCAGCAGCAGCGTGCCGGACACAAAGTCGAAGCGGAAGCCGGCATGCGGGTGGCCGGGCGCGCTCTCGCCGGGTTCGGCGTCAAGCCAGACGCGCAGGAAAGCGCCGGGGTCAAGCTGGGTGCCGGACGGGAAGCTCCAGCCGGGGTCGCCCTGTGCCGTGGCCAGCGTCCAGCCGTCCAGCGCCACGGCGTCATCGCCGCTGTTGTAGAGTTCCACCCACGGTTCGCGCTCGCCGGTGTTGTCGGCGGGCCCGGTCAGGTTGCGCGGCTGGAGTTCGTTCAGCCACACCTCCGGCAGGGCCGTGAGCGGCAGCGAGGAGGCGTTGGCCTCGCCCGGCGTGCAGGTGTCGGTCTGGACCGTCGCGATATCGAGCGTCATGCCGAACACCAGGTCGGAGCTGCCGCCCTGATTCTGGTGGACGCTGACGGCCAAGGTGTTGAGGCCGCTGCGCAGGGCGGTGGCAGGCAGCGCGAAGGGCCCTTGGATCTGGCCCTCCGGCAGGATGTGCGTGGTCGCGACGCTGGCGTCGGTCAGCGGCCCGATGGGCATCAGGGCGGAACGGTGGATCTCCTCGCCGTTGAGATAAAAGGCGGCCGCGTCATCGAGCATGTAGGTGAGCCGCAGCGTGGCGTTGACGGGATTGCCGCTGTAGGAGAAGTCGGTGCGGAAGTAGTAGGCGACGCGGCCGCTCACCTTGGGGATCGTGGTGGCGAGCGGGACCGGCAGCGCGTCGGTCTCAAAGCCCAGCGGACCGGGTCCGGCGGGCCACGCCGCGTCATCAAAGGCGGGCGCGGTCCAGGTGTCACCGGGATAGCCGGTGGCAAAATAAGACCAGACGTGCGTCCACGGTACGGCGGTCACGGTGACGCTGTTGGAGACGCCGTCCGCCACCCAGTTGGCCGGCCGGCTGTTGTCGAGCGCAGGGTTGATGAGCTGCAGCGCGGTGCCCGGCGGCACCGCTTCGGGCCAGGGGTGGCGGTCACCGTATGTCACGCGGTCGAGCACCGGGTCGTCGGGCTCGAAGCCCGTCGCGCGCCGGCGCAGGCGCAGGGTGCCGGCCGGCGGCAGGACACCGCTGTAGGTACCGGCGACCCGCTGCCAGGCGCCGGTGCCGTAGACCTGCGCGATCGCCTGGGGGTCGGCCGCCACAAGCAGGCGCTCGCCGGGGTTCAGGACCGTGCCGCTGGCGAAGGCGAAGGCGACCGCGCCGTCCAGATAGACGCCGGTCAGGTTCATGCGCGTCGCGGCCGAGCGGTTGGCGATCTCGACATACGCGGCGCTGTTGGTGACCGGATTCGCCATGATCTCGCTGATCAGAAGATAGCCGTCCAGCGGATCGAGCGGCGTGCCGGTGTAGACGATCGTGCGGGTGACGCTGCCGCCGGGCAGGCGCGTGCCGTCCGCAGTGAAAGCCTCGATCTGGAAGGTGTTGGTGCCGTTGTTGAGCACCGCCTGCGCGCTCCAGGTGGTGGACGAGGTCCAGGTGACGTCGGTCTCCGCGCCGTTGATGCGCAGGGCGGTGACCGCGAAGGGCGCGTCGCCGGAGAGGGTCACGACGTTGGCGGCGGCTTCGGACACGGCTGTGGCCGGCGCTGTCACGCGGAACGCGCCGGCGTTCGCGGCCGCGAGCTGGGCGGCCACACCGGCGCGGCGCGCCTCGACGTTGGCAAAGTACGTGTCGTAACCGGTGCCGAGATTGGTGCTGTCAGCGCGGAGAGCGTCGTAGCGGACGCGAATGGCGGCGCGGATGGCGGGGTCGGCGGATGCGGTAAGCAGCCCCTGCACGGCACGCCAGAAGATGCGGGCGACGGCAGGCGTGGCGAGCAGACGGCGGATGACGGGATCGTGAGCCTGGAAGTTGGCGGCGGCGGGGTTGATGACGTAGGAGGGGGCGGAGGAACCCGTGTTGGCAAAAGGGTTGTTATCGAGATCCCACGCAAGGAGCTGCCAGCCGGCGGCACCACGGTAGAGGTACATGTTCTTTCCGCGGCTGTGGCCGTAGGAGTCGTGGTTGCCGATGAAGTGGTTGGCGGCGAGGACGCCGACGAACTGTTCAATGTTGACAGCGGACCGGACAGCGGGGAGATACGCATCGCCAACGGTGTTGAGGGCTTCGACGAGGGCAAGGAAGCGGGTGGAGTCGGTGTAGCTGAAGTTGGGGCAGGATCGCTTCATCCAGCTCCAGCGGTAGCGGGCGGGTTTCAGCATCGCGCCGCCGCCCGGAGCCGGGGTGGTAAAGGGCTGAAGGGTGGCGGTGATGTAGTTAAAATCTTTGGTGTCGTCGGAGAACTCGAACCAGTCGTCGATTTTGAAAAACTCGTGTTCGGTGTCGTCGCGATCAGGAAACCAATGCTTGAGAAAGGGACCGTCAGGCTTTTCGGAGGACTCGTAGATTTTTCTGGAGTACTGCTCAATGCCGTTGCCGTAAACATGGACGAAGCGACGGTGGGGGTGCGGAAGGCCGATGGCCTGAAGGAGGGCGTAGCAAAACTGCTCGCGCACGGCGAGATCATCATTGCCGAGGTTGCCGGGGGTGGCAAGGACGAACTCGTCGTCGTCGAGGACGGTATCGTCTTCAGGGAAGTTGGCCTCGTAGTCAGTGTTGCCGGCCGTGAAGGGGGCGGAGTAGCCATCGTGGAAAGGAGACCCGCTGTAGTGCATGCCGGCACCATAGACGACGCGGTCGTTATAGACAAAGGTGCAGGGGACGTCGGAGTTGCCGGTGACCTCGCGGCGAGACCAGTACTCGATGTTCTCCTGCGTCATCCAGAAGCGGTAAATGCCGAAGGCGCGGCTGTCAAGCGGTTCGCTGAAGCGCACCAGGGCTTCGCGCGCCGGGGCGTCGGCCGGGAAGCGGGTGCGCGCGGCGGGCACGCCGCAGTCCTCGGCCTCGATGTGAAAGGCGACCAGCGCGCCGGCGGGCAGCCCGGCCGGGATCTCGGCCGCCAGAAAGCCGGCCGCGCACGGCCGCATGGCGATCCGGTTGGTGACGGCCTGGCCCTGCACGCGGTAAATCAGGCACGCCTGCGCGAGGCCGTCGGGATCATGCAGCCGAGCGTAGACGGTGACCTTTTCGCCGGTGCGCGGCAGAACGGGTCGGTGGATCACGTCATAGATCGCGGGGGCGGCGTTGGCGGCGCGGCTGTTGGGCTGGCCGGGCGAGCCGAGCGCGCGCGTGGTGAGGATCGGGCCGCTGGCCTCCAGCCAGTTGCCGCGCGTGCGGATCAGCAGCTCGGGGCAACCGGAGATCCAGCGCACGCGGGCGCGGAGGGTGCCGGTGCCGCTCTTGGGCAGGACGGCGTTGAGGGTGCCGTGGATGATGTTAGCCCCGGTGTTGGGATGACCGCTCGAACGCACATGCAGGACGCGCGAACCGTCGAAAGCGTCGGCCGCGAGTTCGACGGACGAGAATTCGTGGGTCCCAAGAAAGCGCCAGTCGGGCGTGTCGCTCTCGAACGAGGGATTGTTGACGAGATTCGCGCCGCCCGCCGCGCGCACCTCGACCGCGTCGATCAGGCATTCGCCCGCATCCATGAGCCCGATGTGCATCTCGTTCGGATCGCCGTTGGAGCTGGCGGTGAAGCCGTGGTCGATGCGTCCGGTGAACTCAAGCGTGGTCCACGCGCTCTTCTGCGACTCGTCGCTGGCGGCCCAACTGCGCGCGAGCGAAGGATCGGCACGCGGGTCGATCCGTTCGAGCGAGCTGCCGCCGCCGTCCGCCAGCGCATGCCACTCGCCGCCGTCGCGATAGGTGACGCGCTCCACGACCGTGTTCTTGGTGGCGGCGAAAGGCGCGAGCGGGTCGGTCGTATCCATCACCGGCACCGGCTGCGAGAGCGTGACGGTTTCGCGGCTGTTGGCGAGCGACCCGCTGAAGCCGTCGGGCGTGGCGAGCGCCGTGCGGTCGGGATAGAGCCGTGCGAAGGCGGCGGGATCGCGCGGCACGACCAGATAGCCGCCGGCCGGGATGCTGAGCGGCCCGAAGACGTAGTCGATGCCGCCGCCCAGCTTCCAGCCGTCGAGGTTCACGCTCTGCGCACCGGGGTTGAAGAGCTCGACGTACTCCTCGTCCTTGTCTTCGGAGATCGGGTTGTACATGATCTCGTTGAGCACGACCGGCGCGGGGCGGCGCGGCGTGTTGGCCGCGCCCGGCGTGGGCTTCTCCAAAATGTTCCAGCGCGCGTCGCCGTCGGGAAAGCGGCCGTGCGCGACGCCGATCTGCTGGTCGTCCAGGCGCAGGGCGTCGATCACATGGCCGCCGGTGGCGGCCGGCGCGAAGAGCCAGACGGTGTCGCCGCTGCCGTCGATCAGGAAGCCGAGCGCGGTTTCGTGAACGGCGAGGAAGCCTCGCGCCGGGAGTTCGGTGCCGTCGGGAAAGAGATAGCCGGGCGCACTGAGGTCGTCGCGTTTGAGCACGCAGCCGCCCAGCGCGCACGGGGTGTCCGCGAGGTTGTGCAGCTCGATGAAGCCGGGGGTCGCGCCGGAGTGGGCCAGCACCTCGTTGATCAGCACGGCTTCGAAGGCGGCAGGGCGCGCGGGGTCCGCCGCGCCGGGCGAGCCGCCGGGCAGGGCCGAGGCGGACCAGCCGTCGGCGTCGCGCTCGCCGTAGGAGGGACGGGCGAGGACCAGGGTGTGGCCCGAGCCGTCGGCGGCGGCCGGCCACGGCGGGTCGTCGCCATACGCCACCGTGCTGAGCCAGGCGCCGAGCGCGTCATGCAGCGTGATCTCGCCGCTGCCGTCGAAGGCGTAAGCCTCGAAGCCTCCCACCACCTGTTGCAGGCCGGTGACCGCGGTGACATCCGCCGGCGACGGCGCCACGACGAGGTAACCGTTGGCGGCGAGCACGGTGCCGGTCGGGAGTGTGTAGTCGAAGACGCCGGAGAGGCGGTAGCCGCTGAGATCCTGATAGAACGGGTTGGAATTGTACAGCTCGACGAAGCGCAGGTCGCGGCCGTCGCTGCGGGCGGCGGGCGTGTGGCTGATCTCGGTGATGGCGATCGCGGTGCGGCGCGAGGAGGGGCCGGCCGGTTCGCGGCCGCCGCGCACGAGGGCTGCGGGCACCGTCGCGTTGAGCGGCGGAACAAAGGCATAGCCGGTGAGCGCCAGCGTGTTCGCAGGCACGGCGCGGTCCTGCACGGTCAGCGCGAGCGTGTGGGTCGCGCCGGCGGTCAGCGCGGTGTCCAGGTGCAGCGCCACGCCGGCGCCGTCTTCCAGCAGCGTCGCGTTGAGCACTGCGCTGCCGCTGACGGCATAGGCGGCGGGGTTGGTGGCTGAGGCGGGGTCGAGCGGCTCGGAGAAGGCGAGCGTCAGGATGTGGCGGTCGTGGAAGACGCTCCAGGCGGTCAGCGCGGGCGCGGTGACGTCCGGCACGAAGCGGTAGCGGGCGGCGGCGCTGGTGACGGTGCCGGCCAGGTTGGATAGCACGCAGCGGAAGAGGCGGTTGCTGTTGGCGAGGTCGGCCGTCAGCGTGTAGGCGGGCGCGGTCGCGCCGGGAAGGTTGACGCCGTCACGCTGCCACTGATAGGTAACGCCGCCTTGGCGCACGGCTTCGACCGCGAAGGTGGCGCTGCGCAGGCCGGCCCACTGCTCCTCGATATCAAGCGAGAGCGGCTGCGTGCGGATGACCGGCGGATCCAGAA
>Ga0209722_1002920_pt1 | contig 12539 bp, 9 predicted proteins | sample BioC12SIPDNA_2_FD_185745 | JGI IMG/M metagenome (GOLD analysis project Ga0209722, IMG submission 185745) | Anaerobic biogas reactor microbial communites from Washington, USA - Biogas_R1_A C12 SIP DNA (SPAdes) (version 2) | ecosystem: Engineered > Bioreactor > Anaerobic > Unclassified | place... | reverse complement strand
TTCGGATTGACCTGGGACTGGCGGACGCCGTCGAGAACGTACTCGATCGGGTCTTCGATCGTATTGATCTTGCGCGTGCCGTCGTTGAGATACTGTAGGCAGCTATAGAGCGTCGTCGTCTTGCCCGCCCCGGCCGGCCCCGTGACGAGGATCAACCCGCTCGGCCGCGCGAGCAGGCTCATCATGATATCCAGGCTCTTGCGATGGAACCCCAGGTTCTCCAGCTCCATCAGGCCGATGCTGCTATCGAGCAGGCGGATCGCCATATCTTCGCCGTAGAGTGTGGGGATCGTGCTCACGCGGACGTCGAGTCTCTTCCCGTTCTCCATCGGGTACAGCCATCGGCCGTCCGCGGGACGGCGCCGCTGGGCCACGTCCATTCCGGCACTTGCCTTGACGTGGTTGATGAAATGCCGGCCGGCCGACGCGACGATCGCCGCAACGCACTTGTAGGTGCCGAGGTGGCGGACCGAGACGGCGACGCTGTTCTCGTGGGCCGTGAGGAAAATGTCGCTCGCCGGCAGCGCGGCGGCGTAGTCGAACAGTTGCCGGATGGCCAGCTCCACCGACATCTCGTCAAGATTCATCCCGTCCAGCGGGCATCCCGGCAGTTCGCTGGTCATCCTGCCGCTCCTGGAACGAGCTTCATCGCTTCCGCTTGATTGTCGGCCAGGTTCAAGACCCGGTCCAATCGCATCACCTTGAAGGTCTCCATGACGGTGTAGGGAACCGAATGGATCACGAATTGCCCTCCCGCGTCGCAGAATCGCTTGTGCTGGACGACCAGCCAACTCATGCCCGCCGAGTCGATCTGCTCGGCGTTCGCAAGGTTCAACAAGACCGCCGTTTTGTACCCCCGATCCTTGAGCAGCTCGGCAAGCGACTCCGACTGTTCGGCCAGCGCAGCCATGGAAACAGCACCCTCGACTCCCACGTGGAGGACTGGGCCGTCGCCGGAAAGCACGTTCAATTCCATCAGGGGTCTCCCGTCGAGCCGCCGAGGTTGGGTTCGCCGAAATAATTATGGCACATACGGGAACAAATGCTATAGGGCGCTCCGCGAGGGCTTGCGCGCGGTTGGCGCGGCCATGAGAATCCGCTGACTCCGGTTTCCCAGGCCACCGGCCGCTGCCGCGGGGGGGTCAGTCTTCCAGATCGTATTCGTTCAGCTTCTTTCGCAGCGTGTTGCGGTTGATGCCCAGCCGCGCGGCCGCCTTGATCTGGACGTTGTCGCATCGGACCATGACCTGGGCGATCAGTTCGCGTTCCACTCCGTTGACGATTCTTGCGTGCAGGTTCTCGCCGTCGGGCCCCGCGCTGTCCAACCCGTATTCGACCAGTTCGGCGGCAAACGCGCGGAGATCGACGGGCTTGTGGCGTCCGATCCGGGGCCGCTTCTGGCCGCGCACGGCCTCGGGCAACAGGTCCACCGTGAGTTCGTCGCCGGGGGCGAGGACGACGGCCCGCTCGATGTAGTTTTGCAGTTCGCGGACATTGCCCGGCCAGGAGTAGGCGATCAGCGAGTCCATCGCGCTACGCTCGACGTGCGGGACGTGGCGGCCGTTCGCTTCGTTGTAGATTCTAAGGAAGTGGCCGACCAACTCGGGGATGTCTTCGCGCCGCTGGCGGAGCGGGGGCAGATAGATCGTAATCACGTTCAGGCGGTAGTAGAGGTCCTCGCGAAACCGCTGGGCCTCGACCTCTTCGACGAGGTCGCGGTTGCTGGCGGCGATCACGCGGGTGTCGACGCGGATCGTCTGCGTGTCGCCGACGCGTTCGAACTCGTGCTCCTGGAGGACGCGGAGCAGCTTGACCTGGAGTTTTGCCGTCGTCGAGTTGATCTCGTCGAGGAACACGGTCCCGGTGTGGGCCGCTTCGAAGCGGCCGGTTCGATGCGTCACGGCGCCGGTGAACGCGCCGCGAACATGGCCGAACAGTTCGCTTTCGAGCAGGTTTTCCGCCAGCGCCCCGCAATTGACGCGAATGAACGGGCCGCTGCCGCGGTGGCTGAGGGCATGGATCGCCTTGGCGATCAGTTCCTTTCCCGTGCCGGTTTCGCCGAGCAGCAGGACCGAGGCGTTCGAGCGGGCGACCTGGCGCGTCAGCCGGTAGACCTCCTGCATCGCCGGCCCCGAGCCGATCAGGCCCGGAATCGGAGGTCCCGTCTCTTCGCGGTCTGGCCGAGAAAACAGCTGGCTCATGGTTCGGGCTGCGGGGCGCCCGGCGGTTGCTCAGGGGCCTTCGCTTGCTGCGACAGTTTCCAGGGCGTTTCCAGGCAATTCAAGATCGCAGCCAGGACGTGCCGGGAAGCCTCGTCGAGGTTCTCGCCTTGGTTGTAGCGATCGTATTGGAGGAGGATTTCGCTGGAGGTGAGCAGGACCCCGCGCTTGCCTACGTTGTCCCAGAGGGCTTCGACGGCCGCTTTACGCCGCTCAAGGGGCTGCGTCGAGCGGCTTGCCAGGTCGATCAGGGCCTTTTGCGCTTCGGGCGTCGGCGAGTTGGCGAGAATTGCCGTCGCCTGCTCGGCCAGTTCGGGGTGGAACAGGGCCTCGTAGACCGGATCGATCTGGCGGGGGAGGCGGAACACCTCGTGGCCGGCGCTCCAATCGGCGATCCACTGCATTGCCTTGGCGGCCCGCGCGAGCCGCTCCGAGGCTTCCACCCGTTGACCGGCCAGGACCAGGGTCCGCCCCACCTGCGAGGCGACAACCTCTTGGGAATGCGGGCGGGGAAACGCGGCCGCCAGCCCGTCCCGTTCCGCCGCGCGTTCCGCGCGGACCAACTCGCCGTCGCGGGCCAGGATGCCGACCGGGAGCCGGGCGGTCCGATTGTCGTGGCGAAGCTGCTGGAGAAACAGGTCGACCGGCGGCCGTTCCAGCCCCATGTCGACCAGCGCCAGCTCGTAGTCGGCCGACCGCAAGGCCAGGTCGATCAATTCGCGGCCGGAACGGGCGGTCTCGACCACAAAGCCAATCGCAGCGAGATAGCCGGCGATCCGCTGCGACTCGGCCGTGCTCGGGCCGGCCACCAGGGCCGCGCGGCGGCCTTGCGAGGCGGCGAAGAAGAGGGCGGCGTCGGTGACGCTCGCCGAGCCCGGAAACGCCGCCCGCGGATCGAGCCGGAGGATCGCCTCGAGGGCGGCGAACCGGACCCGGGCATCGCCGTGGCGGACCGCCTTGACCAGCGGCGTTCCCGCGGGATCGCCCATCAGCACGGCCAGCATGTCTCCGCGCGCGCCGAGGATTTGCGCCGCGGCGATCGCCGCCCCCGGCATGTCGCTTTCGAGAGCCTGGAGGAGCACCTGGTCGACGGTCTTCAGGCCGGCGGCGGCGGCGATCCCGGCCGGCGAATCGGCCTCGATTCGCAGCGGTTGGCCGAGGCCCGCCCGGCGAGCGGCGTTCTCGAGCGCCGTCAGCAGGTGGAACAGTCGCACCTGGTCGTCGGCCGGGGCCACGCGGTGGGCGCCGGCCGCGAGGCGGGCGGCCAGCGCCAGGCGGGCGTCGTCCACGCGGCGCTGCTCGGCCAGCGGCCGAGCAGCCGCCACATCCCACGTCCAGAAGGTCACGTTGCCGTCGAGGTCCTCAGGGAGGTTCCGCCGCCCGGCCAGATAGTCGCGGGCCTCGCGGAGCAGCATCGCCGCCGCTTCCGCCCGGTTGGGAACCGCCATGCCGAGTGTCGCCAACGCGCGGGTCGCCATCGTGCGGACTTGAGGATCTTCGTCCGGATCGAGGGTCGAGGCCAGGTAGAAGGGCATCAGCTGCCGGGCGGGCAGACCCGCCAGGGTCTGGATCGCGCTGCCGCGCAGGGACGCGTCCGGGCTCTCCAGCGCGGCCAGCAGGGGCGCGGCGGCCGGCATCCCGAAGCGGACCAGCGCAGCGCGGATCATGTCGCGCTGGCCGGCTCTCGCCGGGTCGGCCAGGGCGCCGATGAGCACCGGCAGCGCGGCCTTGCCCCCTTCAAGCAGGCCCTGCATCGCGGCGCGGCGCTTCACCGCGTCGGCGTCGGAGAGCCCGTCAACCAGGCCTTCCAAGCGGGCGGTATCCTGCCGGACGGTTCGGACCGCTTCGAGGACGGCATCGGCAAGCTGTTTCCCCTCCGGCGCCAGCTCGGGCCGACCCGTGAGTTCGACGAACACGGGCGCGCCGAGTTGGGCGTGGAGCGAGACCAACTGGTCCTGGTCGAGATTGGCGGCGAGGACTTCGGACAGGAACCGCTTGGCCAGGTCCGGCCGGTCGAATCCGGTCAGGATTTTTGCCGCGCGGACCTTCTCGGCCGGCGTCCTCGGAGCGGTGGCGAGGATCGCCGCCACCCCCGGACTGTCCGACTCGACGGGCTCCACGGGCACGGGCACGGGCACGGGCACGGGCACTGCGGGCGCGGACTCCGCCGGCGCTGCGACCGGGGGCGCTTGGGCGCCGGAGGACGGCGATCCCAAAACCATCCACGCAGCGATCAGCCAGATTGTCAACCTTAAGGGGTCAGGCATGGCGTGTCTCGTTGTCTGCTGCCAGTGGTGATCCGCAGCGCCGGTGTTCAGCCGCCGGGCGGCGCGGACCGGGTGAAAGCGGCCGTGCGTGCAGCGGCCGCCACGCGGGATTTCCATTCATCGACCTGCCGCCGCACCTCGTCCGGCGCCGTCGATCCGTAGCTCTTCATGGCCGCCACGGCTCGTTGGGCGCCAAGCACCTGGTAGACGCTTTCGTCCAGGCTCGGGTCGGCCGCGCGGAAATCGGCCAGCGGGAGGTCGGCCAGCGGCGCCCCCCGCTTCATTGCCTTGTTGACCAACTGCCCCACCAATCCATGCGCGGTCCGTTGGGGAATGCCGCGGAGGATCAAGTGTTCCATCAAGGTTGTCGCATCCAGATAGCCGCGTTCGAGCCGCGCGGCGATCGATGCCCGCTGCAACTCGGCGCCCGCCACCAGGGGCGCTGCCAGACGGAGCGACTCGTTTACCGTATCGAACGAATCGAACAGTCGCTGCTTGTCCTCCTGCAAGTCGCGATTGTAGGCCAACGGCAGCCCCTTGATCAGCACCAGCAGGCCGGCCAGGTTGCCCACAACCCGGGCGGTCTTGCCACGGATCAGCTCAAGCACGTCGGGGTTCACCTTCTGGGGCATGATCGACGAACCGGTGCAGAAGGTCTGCGGCGGCCGGAGGAAATTGAACTCGGTGGTCGACCAGAGAATCCATTCCTCCGCCCAGGTGCTCAAATGTTCGGCAATGAGGGCCAGGACAAAGGCAAACTCGACCACGAAGTCGCGATCGCTCGAAACATCGAGGCTGTTTCGAGCGACACCGTCGAAACCCAGCCGCCGGGCGGCGTCCTCTCGGTCAATCGGCAGGCTCGTCCCAGCCAACGCGGCCGTGCCCAGGCTCGACACGTTGACTCGGCGGCGGCAGTCGGCCAGCCGATCGCGGTCCCTTTGGTACTTCTCACAGTAAGCGAGCCAATAGTGGGGGGCAAGTACCGGCTGGGCACGCTGCATGTGTGTATAGCCGGGCAGGATCACGTCGAAGTCGGCATCGCAGCGGCCGACAAAAGCCGCCTGCAACTCCGCCAGCGCAAGGTCAACCTCGTCGATCGCATCGCGGACCCAGAGCCGCATGTCGGTCGCCACCTGGTCGTTTCGGCTGCGGCCGGTGTGCAGTTTTCGGCCCACGTCGCCGATCCGATCGATCAGCGCCCGCTCGATGTGCATGTGGATGTCTTCCAATTCGATCGAGAATTGGAGGCGGTCCTCCTCGATCTCTCGCTGGATTTCGCAGAGGGCCTGCTCAATCTGTTGGCACTCGCCCTGGTCAAGAAGCCCAACCCGGCACAACATTTGCGCATGGGCGATCGAACCACGGATGTCGTGGGCATAGAGCCGGCGGTCGAAACTCACGCTCTCGGTGAACCGCTCGACCCGCCGATCGGTCGCCTGATCGAAGACTCCTCCCCAGGCCTTGTTCGCCACTTCCGTCTCCCCGGTGAACGAAAAGGATCAAAGCTCAAGATCCAATTTTCAAGGTTCAAACCCTAAAATTCAGTGTGCCAGCACGAACCACCGTCTTGTCCTCATCTTGGCCATTGGGAATTGAGCCTTGAAGCTTGTCCGAAAAGGACCAAGAAAAGCACGCCAAAATATTAACTGTAAACAGCTTACGGCGAGGTGTCAATCTTCATCCCGAGCCGGTTCCAAGCCGGACGAAGTCAATTGTTTACCTCTTTAGAGGGGATCGGGAGATTGGCTCGCGGATGGCAACGCTACGAATTGCCGATGGCGGTTTGGGGACGATCCATTTGGACTGCGGCGGGTTTCGTGACCTTACTGGGGTGTCACCCGGACGGGCAGAATGCCCCGCCAAAAGTGGGGATCACCAGGCAAAAGTCTCTTCGACGGCCAATGCGAAGCCGGGCAGCAGGGCCGGTTCGGTGACCGTATCATCGCGGGCAAAGACTGCCGGCTCGGAGCCGGTTCTGTGGACCGTGATGCTCCTGGTTTCTGGATTTACGTCCCATACCACTTGAACGCCCAGCCGCAGGTAATCCACGATCTTCTCAGCCACCGCGTTGGGCCGATCGTCGGGCGAGCGGATTTCCACGGCCAGGTCCGGCGGGCCTGGGAAATCGCCTTGCGGCGGAACGGAAGGTATCCGCTGTTTGCAGACGAAGGCGACATCCGGCGACCGGACGGTGTCGGGAAATCGCTCGAGTCTAACCGATCCTGCAGGGGTTAACAACGCGATGGCACAATCCAGGCACTTGAAAGTCTCTCCTCCGGCGTGATAAATTCATGGGATTTTAGGGAGACCGACCCCCGCTCGCGGTGGGCTGCAGCCCCCAACCGGTTCGCCGCGCGGGCTTGCCTCGCGATTGGAAGAGGAACTGATCACGTGCCACGACGAAACGACCTCCGCAAGATCCTGTTGATCGGCTCCGGGCCGATCATCATCGGCCAGGCGTGCGAATTCGACTATTCGGGAACCCAGGCGTGCAAGGCCCTCCGTGAGGAGGGCTACGAGGTGGTCCTCGTCAATTCGAATCCGGCGACGATCATGACCGACCCGGCGACGGCCGATCGGACCTACATCGAGCCGCTCACCTGGCCGATCGTCGCCAAGGTGATCGAGAGGGAGCGGCCCGACGCCCTGCTGCCGACGCTTGGCGGGCAGACCGGTTTGAACCTGGCGATGGACCTGGACCGCCACGGCGTGCTGGCCAAACACGACGTGGAGATGATCGGCGCCAGCGCGGAAGTCATCGCCAAGGCCGAGGAGCGCGACCAGTTCAAGGCGGCGATGGAAAAGATCGGTCTGGGCGTCTGCCGCGGCCAGACCGTCTCCACCTTGGAGGATGCCAAGCGGGTGCTCGACCAGATCGGGCTGCCCTGCGTCGTGCGGCCGAGCTTCACCCTCGGCGGCAGCGGATCGAGCATCGCCTACAACCGGGCGGAATTCAACGACCTGGTCGCGCACGGACTGGCCGCGTCGCCGGTCCACGAGATTCTGCTCGAGGAGTCGGTGATCGGCTGGAAAGAGTACGAGATGGAGGTGATGCGCGACAAGGACGACAATGTCGTGATCATCTGCTCGATCGAGAACTTCGACTCGATGGGCGTGCACACCGGCGACTCGATCACCGTCGCCCCGGCCCAGACGCTGACCGACAAGGAATACCAGCGGATGCGCGACGCCTCGCTGGCCGTGATCCGCGAGATCGGCGTGGAGACGGGCGGCTCGAACATCCAGTTTGCCGTCAATCCCAGGGACGGCCGGATGGTGGTGATCGAAATGAACCCCCGCGTCAGCCGCTCCAGCGCCCTGGCCTCCAAGGCGACCGGCTTTCCGATCGCCAAGATCGCCGCCAAGCTGGCCGTCGGTTACCGTTTGCATGAACTGTCCAACGACATCACGCGGAAGACCCGCGCCTGCTTCGAGCCGACGATCGACTACGTGGTCACGAAGATCCCCCGCTTCGCCTTCGAGAAATTCCCCGAGGCCAACGCCGACCTGACCACGCAAATGAAGAGCGTCGGCGAGACGATGGCGATCGGGCGGACGTTCAAGGAGTCGTTCCAGAAGGCCCTCCGCGGCCTGGAGGTGGGCAGCTTCGGGTTCGGCTGCGACGCCAAGGACCGCTGGGGCACGCCCGAGCAGCCGTCGATCGACGAGGTCCGGGCGAAAGTCGGCCGGCCGGGCGATCAGCGGGTATGGTATCTCCGCTATGCCCTGAAGTACGGCATCTCGATCGAGGAGCTCCACGAAGCGACGGCGATCGATCCCTGGTTTCTCGGCAACCTGGCCGAGATCGTCGAACTGGAAAACGAGCTCCGCACGAAGGCCTCGCTCAGCCGGGTCGATGACGCCCTGCTCCGCAAGGCCAAGCAGTTCGGCTTTTCCGACCGCCAGCTCTCGGCGATCTGGAACGAGGCGGAAATGGAGATTCGCGCCGAGCGGAAGCGGCGCGGGATCGTCGCCACCTACAAGGCCGTCGATACCTGCGCTGCCGAGTTCGAGGCATATACACCCTACTATTATTCAACTTACGAAGACCCGATCGAAACCGCTGCGGAGAATGTCCCGCCCGGCCACGAGGCGCTCGCCCGGGCAACCGGCCGGGGCGACGGGCGCTGGGCGTACCTGGAGGATGAAGTGCCGCCCAAGACGCCCGGCCGGCGGCGGGTGATGATCCTCGGCGGCGGCCCCAACCGGATCGGCCAGGGGATCGAGTTCGACTACTGCTGCTGCCACGCCAGCTTCGCCCTCCGCGAACTGGGCATCGAGTCGATCATGGTCAACTCGAACCCGGAGACGGTCAGCACCGACTACGACACGAGCGACCTGTTGTTCTTCGAGCCGCTGACGGCCGAAGACGTGCTCAACATCCACGACCGGGTCCAGCCCGACGGCGTGATCGTCCAGTTCGGCGGCCAGACCCCGCTGAACCTCGCCCGGGTCCTGTCCAACGCGGGCGTTCCGATCATCGGCACGAGCGTCGATACGATCGAGACGGCCGAGGATCGCGAGAAGTTCAAGAGCCTGCTGGAGCGCCTCGGCCTCAGGCAGCCGGCCAGCGGGATCGCGCGGAACCTGGCCCAGGCCCGGGCCGAGGCCGCCAAGGTCGGTTTCCCCGCGCTCGTCCGGCCGAGCTTCGTGCTCGGCGGCCGGGCGATGGAAATCTGTTACGACTCGGCCCAGTTCGAGAAATTTGTCGCCGAGGCGTTCCTCGTCTCCGAAGGCCAGCCGGTGCTCATCGATCGCTTTCTCGAAGACGCGATCGAGATCGACGTCGACGCAATCGCCGACGGGGAGCGGGTGATCGTCGCCGGCGTGATGGAGCACATCGAAGAGGCCGGCGTCCACTCCGGCGACTCGGCCTGCGCGATCCCTCCCTACAGTCTGCCCGGCCCGGTCGTGGCGGAGATCCGCGCGGCGACCGGCGCCCTGGCCCGGCAGCTCCACGTCCAAGGCCTGATGAACGTGCAGTTCGCCGTGAAGGAAGAGAACGAGCGGCCCGTGCTGTACGTGATTGAAGTCAATCCCCGCGCCAGCCGGACCGTGCCGTTCGTCTCCAAGGCGACCGGCATGCCGCTGGCCCGGCTCGCCGCCAAAGTGATGGCCGGCGCGACCCTGCCGGAACTCGGCTTCTACCGCGAGCCGATCCCGGCCCACGTCTCGGTCAAGGAAGCCGTCTTTCCGTTCGTCAAGTTCCCCGGCGTGGATATCGTGCTCGGGCCGGAAATGAAATCGACCGGCGAGGTGATGGGCGTCAGCGAGCGGTTCTCAATCGCGTTTGCCAAGAGCCAGCTTGCGGCGGGCACCGTGCTGCCGGCCGAGGGGAAGGTCTTTGTCAGCGTTGCCGACAGGGCGAAGGACCACGTCGTCGGCCTCGCCAAGCGGCTCGAGCGGCTCGGCTTCGAACTGCTGGCCACCCGCGGCACCGCGGCCAGGCTGGCCGAAGCCGGCGTCCGGGTGACGCGGCTGAAGAAGGTCCAGCAAGGGCATCCGAATGTCATCGACTACATCCGCAACGGCGAACTCGCCCTGGTGATGAACACTCCCAGCGGCAAGGGCGCGCGGACCGACGAGGGGCGGATCCGCGCTACGGCCGTGGCGCATGGGGTGCCCTGCCTGACCACGATCCAGGCCGCCGATGCGGCCGTCCGGGCGATGGAGGCGATGCGCGAAGAGGAGATGGAAGTCCACGCCGTCCAGGACCGCTTCCCGAACTATGGCGGACCGCAGAGTCCATCTCCTTAAGGCGGCGCCGAGGGGCCATTGTCGGGGGGGAAACGGCCGTTGCCGCTTGCGGAGGCCGGCGCACGGCCCGGCCGCGGAAATCTGGGGTCCGGAGAGACGCGTCCACGGGCGTTGCCGCGAGCATTTTGGCGCAAGGCAGGGGAGCTGGCGCGCTTGCCCGATCGGACCGGGCCGCGGATAATGGATTGTGGGGGGACCCGACAGCCGCTGTGTCTTGACGTGGAGGGCTAGGTATGTCTCGGCCATCGATCGGGTGGTCTGTTGGCGCTGCCGCGCTGCTCGGGGTGTTGATCTTCAGCGAGCCTGCCTTGGCGCAGTTTGCCGATTCCACCCGCCGCAGCATGGGAAATCTCGCCCCGAACCCCTCGCGGCGGAGCATGGGGAATCTGAACCCGAATCCGTCGCAGCGGAGCATGGGGAACCTCCGCCCGGAGATCCGGCAGAGTCAAACGCCCGAATCGTTGGATTCGGGAAGCGCCACGGTGGTGTTGCCGAATCCACATTACCCGGGCTATTATCACCGCCCCGGTTACTACTACGGCCCGCGTGCTGTCTACCCGGGCTACGGGTCCTATGTCTACCCTTACGGGTACGCGAGCGATTATTACCATCCGCTGGGCTATTACCACGGCTACTACGTGGCGCCGCCGCCGTTGTTCATGCCGGCACAAACGCTCTTCGGCCCGCAGGCCACCCGCCGGTTCATGGGGCGATGATTCACAACGGCACATGCCGCAACGACCGATCCCCGCCTGGGTGCGGCGGGACGAACCGATCCGGCCGGGCTCTGCGCTGGCAACGATGCCAGGCGTGGCGGATCGCCGTGCCGCGAGAGCCGGCGGCAGCCCTGTCCCCGAGGGCTGAACAAGCGGCCACGGGGGCAGGGCCGCCGTGGCCGGGTGCTTGTCGTCGCGCGCCGCGCCGGCGGGCAGCGGCTATTCGGCCTTGACTTCGATCCGCCGGGGTTTGACGGACTCGGCCTTGGGAAGGTGCAGCGTGAGAACGCCATTCTTCATCTCGGCCGAGATCTTGGCGGCGTCAACCGCCTCGCTGATGCGAAATTCGCGGTAATAGTCGCCCACGCCGTACTCGCTGTAGATCGGTTCCCGCCCGTCGTGCCTGGGGGGCACCTTGGCGTGAACCAGCAAGTGATCGTTTTCGAAACGGATGTCGAGGTCTTCCGGGCCCACGCCGGGCAGGTCCCCATAGAGCGTCAGCTCATCGTCCGTTTCGAGGATGTCGAATCGCGGCGTGTAAGTCACCGTGCCGCGGGTCTGCTCCACGGCGGGCAGTTGATCGCGAGTGTCCTGCTTCACTATTTCGCTCATGGTTATGTCTCCTGTTCTCTGAAACCAAGGGGGCCGTGCCGATCGGCCTCCGCCGCTCTGCCTCAGCCCGTCTTGACCGTGATCTTCTTCGGCCGCGCCTCTTCCCGCTTGGGAAGCTTGATCGTCAGAACGCCCAGCTTCAGCGACGCCTCCACCTTGTCGGGATCGACCGGCTGGGGCAGCGTGATCATGCGGGTGAACTCGGCGGCCATCCGCTCGCGCCGGTGCCAGACGCCCGCCTCGCCGTCCGGCTGCTGGCGGGTTCCCTTGATGCTGAGCTGGTCATTTCCCGTCACGAGGATCTCCAGGTCGGACAGCTCCATGCCGGGAAGCTCCGCCTCGACGTACAGGTTGTTCTCATCCTGTGTCAGGTCGAGAGCCGGGTAGCCGGGCGCCGGCCGCCGGCGCGGGTCCGCGTGACCGTAGCGATCGAAAAGGCGGTTCATTTCATCGTACAGCCGGCCCATTTCCGACCAGACGTCGTTCAGCGGCTGCCATCGTGTGGAAAACATCTGCACTCTCCTTTTTCCTGAGACAACCGAAATCCCGGACGGCCAACGCCGCCATCCGGAGTCGCTTCGATTCATGGCGAACGCTCTTGGAATGACGTCCGCTCGCAGCGATCAGCGCTCAGCCCGGATTGGCTGGAAAAGCGGAGCATGTTCTGCCCCGGCCGACCGCTGAACGCCGGCCGCCAAACCGGTAGTCTTGATGAGCAACTGCCGTGCCAATTCGCGCACCGGCAGCGGGGGAAAATATGGGGTGTTTACGAAGTCCCTTGCCGGGCAAGGAGTTTCGCCGTGCTAGCCAGCGTTGTCCGGCGTGCGACAAGGAATTTGGGGACGGCGAAACACCGACCGCCGGCTGCCAAAATGGCAGGATGCAGGGGCACCGATCGCAAGCATTACGCCAGGGCGTGATCGGGCGGCAGCGGCGTCACGCCTTCGCCTTTTCCACTCGGGCCGTCA
>Ga0209722_1002893_pt1 | contig 12609 bp, 11 predicted proteins | sample BioC12SIPDNA_2_FD_185745 | JGI IMG/M metagenome (GOLD analysis project Ga0209722, IMG submission 185745) | Anaerobic biogas reactor microbial communites from Washington, USA - Biogas_R1_A C12 SIP DNA (SPAdes) (version 2) | ecosystem: Engineered > Bioreactor > Anaerobic > Unclassified | place... | reverse complement strand
AGATACCTTTGAGGGCGATGGTTTGCACCTGCCTATCCTTAAGATTTTCGAGCAGCAAACCCGCGTGCCTGAGGATGAGCATGTTACGCAGTGCGTTTCTTAAGTACGCTTCCCTTAACGAACTGCGCAGATCTTCAGGAAAGTTTTGGGGGAAACCGTGAATATTGAGTGTTTGATAGAATCGTGAGGAAACGCCCTGTTGGTAGGCCAGGTCAGACAAAGCAGTCCAATGCGTGGGGGATACTTCCCTGAGAGTCGAGTCAATCTCCGTTTTGGCGGTATGAGGATCAAGAAACGAGGCCAGCAGGGTGAAGTTTTCCAAATTATCCAATGTCTATCCGACCCCTTTAATGGCACTTTTGAATAAAACGGGTGAAGTTTGCTTTGACTTTTTCAAGACTGGAAACATGAGATAGCTCTCAGGTCAGTGAATCTTTTAGTGCACCGACCACCCATTCCACCTGCTCTTCACGCATGCTTGGATAGAGCGGCAGAGTGATTTCGCGCTTGGCTGCCAGATCGGTGATTGCCAGGCGCCCCTCCGCGCTGGCCGCTCCGCTGCCGTAGATACTGAAGGTATGCACGGGAGGGTAGTGCCAGCTGGTCTGGATGCCTTGCGCTTTCATGCTTGCCCTGACGGCTTCTTTATCGCTGCCTTCGGGTAAGAGCACGGGCATGATGTGATAGCTGCTCAAGCCCCGTTCCTTATCAAAGGGAATCTTAATTTGCGGAGTGCGTTTAGCTAACAACTTTCGATAGAGTGCCACTAGTTCTGCCCGCCTTGTGTTGCCAATAGGCAGTTTTTTGAGCTGTTCACGTCCAATTGCCGATCGGATCTCATCCATGCGGTAGTTATATCCAAGTTCAACCACGTCGTAGGTGCTGGCATGACCTTTGTGGCGATCCCAAGTCAGGGTGGTCATTCCGTGAGAGCGCATAATACGTGCTTTCTCTGCCAACAAGTCATCATTAGTCACCAACATTCCGCCTTCTCCGGTGGTCATGTTTTTATTGCCAAAAAAACTAAAACACCCTACATCCCCCCAGGTACCAAGCGCCTTGCCCTCCAGGCTGGCTCCAATCGCATGAGCCGCATCCTCAATTACTGGTAGTTCATATTTTTCGGCGATTTTCATGATCTTCGGCATATCGCAGGCAAAGCCAGCGTAGTGCATGATCATAATTGTCTTGGTTTTGTCTGTAATCGCTTCCTCGATCGCTTCCGGTGAAATACACAACCAATCTGCGCTTTCTATATCAGCAAAAACAGCTGTCGCGCCAGTATAACGGATTGCGTTGGCGGTGGCTACAAAAGTCAATGAAGGGCAGATTACCTCATCACCCTCTTGCAGGTCCAGGGCTTGGCAAGCCAAATGCAATGCCGCTGTGGCATTGTTGACAGCCAGCGCGTGCTTCGCTCCCACAAATTCAGCAAACTCTTTTTCAAAGTCCTGGGTAACAGCACCCATCGTCAGCCAGCCTGAGCGTAAAACGCTCAAGACTACCTCTTCTTCTTCAGGCCCAAGTTTTACATCAGCGAGAGGGACTTTCCAATCCATTATTCCCCCAAAAATTGAGAACGCATCACTTCAAAATCTTCGACCGCCTCCAGATAATCATGGTTATTTCCCAAATCTTTCCAGTAACCGTCATATTTGTAATAGGCCACAGGTTTGTCCGCGCCTAACAAGGCGTGGACCAAATCAGGAAAATCAAAGTAGTCCCCCTTTGGGATATAGTTCAGAATTTCTGGCTCAAAGATATACATTCCCATACTAACCAAAAAATCAAGACTTGGTTTTTCGATGTATTTGCCTACGCGAAAAGGCTTCTCGCCTTGCTCGATCACACCCAGGTTTATCTTGTGAGTCTGATGATGGCTGGCAATCGTGCAAACTGATTTCTGTTCTTTGTGAAATCGCACTAAATCCTGCAGATCAAGCAAGGTCAAAATGTCTCCGTTGCAAACTAAAAAGGTATCGTCCAACCCTTGAATGGAGGTCAGTGGACCAGCCGTGCCGAGTGGCTGAGTTTCAATGGCGTAGTCTATTTTGAGCTTGTATTGAGAGCCATCTTTAAAATAGGATTGCATCAAACCAGCCAAATGACCAACAGCCATTGTTACATCCACAATGCCCGCACGGCTCATCTGATTGAGCAGAATTTCCAATATCGCGTGATCGCCAAGAGGCATCATCGGTTTTGGTAAGATATATGTATAAGGGGCAAGCCTGGTACCCTTGCCACCCGCTAGAACCACTGCTTTCATTGTTTCCACCTAGTTATAGTTTCTGGAAATTATACAATTAAATTGTGAACAGCAAACACCAACTTAACAGTTGTCAGAATTTGAGCTCATAAACCATATTCTTCAGGTTTATAGAAGTCCAGGTGCGCGCTGATCCAATCGATAGTGCGTTTTAACCCCTCTTCCATCCCGACTTCAGGTTGCCATTTGAGAGCTATTTTGGCTTTTTGATTGTCAGAAATCAATCTCAGTACCTCTGATTTTTCGGGACGAAGGCGTTCTGCTTCCACCTGAATTTTTGGTTGCTTTCCCAGTATCTTAAAAATAAGCTCTGCCACCGCTCCGATGCTGATCTCTTCACCTGTGCCGAGATTGTAAGTTTCGCCATTCCAAAATTCTGTCTGCCCGGCAAGCAAAAAGCCTTGGACGGTATCATCCAGATAGGTAAAATCACGAATTGCATCCAGATTGCCTAATCGGACAACATCCCCGGAAAGCGCCTGGGTAATGATGGTTGGAATGACAGCTCGGTTGCTCTGTCCCGGACCATAGGTATTGAAGGGTCTGATGGTGACTGTCTGAACATCAAAGCTGCGATAGTAGCTTTCCACCAGTTTGTCTGCTCCGATCTTGCTGGCAGAATATGGCGATTGACCTTGCAGGGGATGATCTTCATCAATCGGGACTCTTAAAGCCGTTCCGTAGACCTCGCTGGTAGAGGTGTGCACCAGTTTGGAACCATTTTTTCGGCATGCCTCCAAAATGTTCATTGTTCCGATAACGTTTGTTTGCATAGTTTCTACAGGATGTACATACGAATAAGGAATAGAAATTAGCGCGCCGAGGTGAAAAACTGTGTCCACACTTTTTGCAGCCTGATCGACAGCACTATTGTCACGCAAGTCGCCGCGAATGATCTCAATTTTCTCAATAATCTCTGATGGAAGCCGTTTGAGCAAGCCAATTTCCGCGCGGGAGGTGTAGCGCACAAAGGCGCGCACGTGTGCACCTTGGAGAGTGAGTTTCTCCACCAAGCGGCTGCCAATAAAGCCGGCAGCACCGGTTACGAGAACTGTCTGATTATTCCAATTTTCTATCATGGTGATTCCTGTGTTGTGATCTTCTTGATTGAGGTCTCCAATACTTTGACGAGGTTCGGAATTACCACAATTTTAGCATCAGTTGCTTCGCAAAGTTGGGTTATTCGGTCACGATCCTGTTGAGAGCCCTTGGAGATAGCGAAGAAGATCAGGCCAATCTGGTATTTTTCAACCAGGGCAGGGATATCCGCTGTGGTGCCAATGACGCGCACACCGTAAGATTCCATATTGCGCTTACGGGCATCGTCATCCACCATACCGATGATGCCAAAAATGCTGGAATATGCGCTGCGCTGAAGCAGCCAGATGGTCATTTCAGCCAGGCCACCCGCGCCAACAACAAGAACATGTTCCGCAAAAGAAGACTTGGCACCGCGCAGGAGTAGCCAACGGTTAGCCAGACCGGTAAGCAGCCGGTCGCGATAGCGGACAAGAACCAGACCAACTAAGGTGCTAATGCCAATTAGCCAGATCAGACTGAAGGGCAGCCAGGGATCAGTGAGCCATAGGCGGGTAACTCCGTAAAGAACTACCATGGTGATGCCGACGGAAACTGCCAGATCGACCACATAGATGGGGTTGGCACTGCTCCAGTTAACGCGATTGAGACCCAGAAGGAGGTTAATCATGCTGACAAAAACAGCGATGGCGAAGGACATAAATAGGTAATTTTGCCATCCAAGGTTGATAATGGCACTGAGCCGCCAGACCACACCCGATATGCCAACAGCAAAGGCAGTGACAAACATATCAACAAGAAACCAGGAGAAAACACGCCGGAAGAATAGATAGAAGGGGCCCCCGAAGAGCCAGCGCTGATCGAGAGTTTTAGAACGAAGTAGAGGCAAGAGGGTGACAGTGGTCATAGCGAGTACATCCAGATCCGTAAAAATGCTGCTGTTGCGCACGTAAAGCTGATCGAGGCGGAGTTTATCAGGTAGGATGGTTTTGAGGTAATCATCCATGAAGCCGGACCCCTGGAGGAGATTTTCCTCATCACGATAGATAACAGAGGCAGGGCTGGTGATGCCCGGCCGAATGGAGAGGATCTCGGCTTGGACCTCTTCAGTCCATTCCTGAGCAATGGTTAAATTTTCAGGACGAGGACCGACAAGGCTCATCTCGCCTTTGAGTACATTCCAAAACTGAGGCAATTCGTTGAGTTTAGTCTCACGCAAGTACTGGCCGAAGGGAGTTACGCGGTCGTCATCTTTGGCTGTAACTGGTGCACCGTTGTAACTGTGATCATTCTCGTACATGGTGCGGAACTTTAGGATTTTGAAATGCTTGCCAAAGCGCCCCATCCGATCGCCCTGGAAGAATACCGGCCCGGGAGAGTCACGCTTGATACGCAGGGCAATATAGAGAAAGAAAGGTGATAGCAGAATGAGGATCAGCACTGAGATGAGGATATCGCCCAGACGTTTAAAAAAAGAGGTTACAGGTCGATAGCGAGGAGAAAACGAAGGATTTGCGGTCTCTTCAATATATTCCATTAATTTCTGCGCTGAGTTCTCAGACATTCTTCCCCTCTTGAATAGTGACAATTAATTTCAAGATAATTGATTATAGAGTAAGGTTTTTACCTTTAATATGTTACTACAGCCTGGACAAGGTGGCAAGGCTTTTAAAACGGTGTCCTAGAGTAGAAATAAGTCGATTTGTGAATTAAAGGTAAATCGATATTCCGCCAAATTTGACAGCACGCATCACTTCATTACTGTTTACCTTGGATGCAACGTCGTCTTGAAGATTAGGAATGAAAGTGTTGAAAATTTCAGAGCACAGGCACAAATTTGCATTTAGGAGAAATTTTAGTTCTATGAATTTTTTAAATCGTTGAGATAGATTTAGAGTAATGACCAATCTAAACAGGTGCTCTAGAATGAGACGATTAAACCGATATTTCTTATCAAAAGAAAAATCCTCCAGGTTATGGAGGATCGATGCAAATCTAAAAATAAAATGAATAATTTCTTCTAGTGTCAAGCTAAATTGTTGAGTACAGACACATACCATGCCGCCCTAAGTCAAGCCGGTTTTTTGATCCATACAAGTAAATGTGAATTAAACAACTTCAACGACGAGAGCTTGTCGGCTAGATGAGGGAAACGAGGCAATAAGAGCCTGGTAAGCGGTGGGGCAAGTGTAATTCGCGACGGCAAAAACTCACAAACTGGAAAAAGATTCTTGATTTCTTTCAGTCCAATACCTCTGGTTTGTGGATTGGTAGGGTTCCAGATGAAATCGTACCAAAGTATACAACCACCAGGTTTGAGAACCCGCAACATTTGCTCTGCCATATCTTTTTTTATATTGGGATCTAAGATGGAGGAAAAAGCTGTAAACTGAAGCAGTAAATCAAAGGATTCATCCTGAAATGGAAGATGCTGCCCGTTAGCATTGATCCAGGCACAAGCAGGAAGATCCTCTAAGCCTTTTCCAAGGCGATCAAGAAGCAGATCCACTCCAATCAGTCGGGCAGGCATCGCGCCTAGCCGGATAAATTCTCGGATAACACCCCCGGAACCACAGCCAATTTCCAGAATTTGCAGAACAGACAGGTTGCTTGTTAGGTTTGAATTTAAGAGATCGAGTATTTTTTTCTGCCGATCATTAATCATCCATTGGTGGGCAGAATTATCAGATGAGTAAAGATTGTTGGTCTTTAGCTTTTCAGTTCGGCGAGCGTATTCCTGCCGCAATCTTTGAATGTCCGGGTTTCGATCCTTCAAGGGAGCCAAAGGGGCACCTCACCTTTCTTATCATTCCAGCGTTTCCAAAACTTAAACAAGCCTGCAATAAAACCGAATCCATAACTCAAATGGATAGTAGCAAAGGCAAGCGGGAGTAGCAAGAGCGTTTTAAAGCCCTGACCTGACGCGGTGATGATGGAGGCAGATAGATTGGCCAGGAGATAAACTGCTAATAAAGCTAACAAAGCCGTCCAACCCCAGGGAACTGTAAAGCTCAGGATGAGAGCGAACATCAGTGCTAGAACAAAAGCAAACGGGACAAACTGGCGCAGGCTCATTTGTCGGGGATGCTTTTGCAAGACCCGCACCTTCCAAAACCCGTACTGAAAATACTGCTTCCAAAGTTTTTTGAGTGAACCGCGACTGTAGTATTCTGACTTTACATCCTCAGCAAGCAAGATTCTGCCTCCTGCTTCGCGGATGCGATAGTTGTATTCATCATCCTGGTTGCGGACTAACTCCTCATCATACAAACCAACCTTCTGAATTATCTCGCGAGTGTAGGCTGGGAAAGGCACGGTATCAACCAATTTAGTTTGACCAGTTTCGGTACGGAACGAGGAATTTCCAACCCCAAACTTGGAACTCATGGCCAGAGCGGTCACTTGAGAAATTAGGTCCTCACCGATTGAACGCATTGGACCACCCACTCCATCCACCTGGTCTTGCTGCAAATGACGTACACAATTGGAGACATAATCCGGGGCAATAATGCAGTGGCCATCTACACGGATAAGAACATCACCCTTTGCTTTGGGGATAAGGATATTCAAACCCTTAGGTACAATTTTTCCTGGATTTTGGAAAACAAATCGGTTGGCAGCCAGCGCAGTCCAAGACTGAAGCAATTCATAAGTGCCGTCATCGGACATGCCATCAACAACGAGAACTTCAACGAGATTTGATGGGAAATCCTGCTCAGAAACAGCTTGCAGACATTTAGCTATGAAGCCGACTTCATTGCGAACAGGGATGAGGACAGAAACAAAAGGGTGGTCTTTCAACTACTTGACCTTTGAGATTACAGCTTGAAATTTTCCGGATCTTGTTCGCTGAATTGATTCCACTTTTTGGATGCTGATGTTTACACTCGCACCCAAGCGCTGCCGCATACGCTGGCGCACATCATCTTCATCCATCTCGGAGAATTCCGGCGTTGGAACAATCTTGACGATAAAATCAGTCAATGCTTCCTGAATGATTTGACCTTCAAGTATGTGAGGTTGATCCGTAAAAATACCATGAAAGCGGACCAACTGTCTGCCATCGGGACCTGTAACAACATCTTCAAGGCGCCCAACTACCTCTTTAATCACCGGCATCTCGCGTCCACAAGGACAAGGTTCAGGATCCCAGGCAGCCAGGTCTCCCAACTTAAACCTGATCAGGGGTTGGTATGATCGAAACAGACAGGTAGCGACCACCTCACCTATTTCACCCGGCTCACAGGGAGTGCCATCCGGGCGGAGAATTTCAACGATTCCTACCTCGGGGCTGACATGCAACCTGCCGTATTCACACTCAGAAGCAAAAAGAGCACTTTCGACCGTGCTGTATTCTTCATAAACCTTGCATCCATAGGCTTGCTCCATCACTGAGCGCATCTGGTCCGTCAATTTTTCACTGGTAGTGATAACCGCTTTGAGTGGCGGCACTTCAATTTGTTGCTCAAGGATATAGCGCGCCAGCAGGTAATAAGAGACCGCGTAGCCGGTCAACCAAACGACTTTATGCTTTTTCAGTGCTTCAACATACCTATTAGCTGTGGTGGGACCTAAATGGAAGGCGGAAAAATATACTTGCTTCTCTGACGCGTTGTAGCGAAAAACATGCTGTTTTTCCTCCGGATCAAGCTCCACCATTCTACCGGAAAAAGTTGCCCGGGGTTGCGCAAAAGAAACCCCCGCCCAGTTAGCTGATCGAACTTCCCTCACTGCCAGACTTTTACGCAATTCAGCAAGTGTGAAAGTTGTCGAAATCGGTGTGCCAGTGGTGCCACTGGTGTGGAAAGTTTGTTTGAACAAGCCGCCGGAAGCCTGCCTGTAAAATGAGGATTCGAAGCCTCGCAAAGCTTGTTTTTCGAGAAGGGGCAATTTGCTGAGATCCCCCTCTAAGGCGGATTGTTTATGAGATTGACTCCAATTGTTTTTGTAATACGGCACTTCGTTGACGCAAAGCTTAAGAAGATCGATCAACCTGGCCTGTTGAAACTCTTGCCACTGATCACTGGTAAAAAACTCTCGTTGTCGGAGTTTATCTCTGTATTTTGGATAGTTTCCACCGAAGCGCAGCCAATGCCACCAAGCGCCGTAAAGGCTGATCATGCCATTTTGCAGCCAGAGCGGGCTTCGCTGATAAAGTCGGTCAGTTTTTCCCATGGTTTCCTGCCAACACATCAATAAAAAGATTATCCCATTCGGAAATCACATACGACCAGTCGTGCCGCTCGGCGGTTCGCCGCGCATTTTGCGAGATGCGAATGGCAAATTCGGGATCTTCCAAAAGCGATTTGATAGCATTTACCATCGCCAGCCCATTGTCAGCAGGCACCAGCAGACCATCAAAAGAATTTGTCACCATCCAAGGAATTCCACCAACATTGGTCGAAACAACACAAAGCCCGTTAGCCATGGCTTCAAGAAGGCTCCTGGGGGCAGTATCGTAGTTAGTTGTATTAATGAAAATGTCTGCTTTCTCTAACAAGGAAGGCACTTCTTCGTAAGGCACAGCTGGCAGGATAATCAGATTACTTTGAACACCCAGCTTTTTGGCTAATGAATTTACTGCTTGCAAACTGCCATCGCCCTTGTCAGGTCCAACCATTGTCAAGCGACTGTTGGGGTAATCTGCAACCAGATTTGACAAGACCCGTACAGCTAATTCAGGATTGTAAGTTTGGTGAAAGGCACGAACCCAAATGAGGTCGGGGAAAAAGGATTTGCGCGCTTTGTAAGGGATCGCAGAAATTTCAATTCCATTTGGGATTACCTTAATTTGGCTGTGATACTTGCTCAAACTTTGCTGCAGAAACGGAGAAGGTGTGACCACTTCAGAGGCTGAAGAAAGAAGTTTGGAGACCCTTTGAGGATATCGGTCAGCAAAGGAAGGTAAGCCACCACCATGAAGAGTCAATACAATTGGTTTCTTAAAAACGTTCAAAAGTTTCGCACAGCACTCTGCGAAAAAGAAAGCCTTCCCACTAAAGACATCGATTTGAGCCAGATCATAATGTTTACGCTTGGTCACAACAGTTGTGAACATATCCAGCAAGCGCAGAATTTGAGATTCTTTGGTGGATGTGGTGTACACATCCCAACCCATTGACGGCAATCGCTCAGCCAGAGCCTGCCACACATTCCTGTTATGGCGAGGCGAAGTGAGGTAATTCCCAATCATCAAAATCTGAGGTTTATCCATTAATTTTTTCTATTTGCAAAAAAAGCTATTCTATCAATCGATTAATGCTTCTGAAGTGTCTTGAGCGAAAAAAAATTACAATTAATTATTGAAGTCATTTTAAATCTGTTATTTATACTTATTTTTACTTAATGCAACTAATCTGGGAGAAACTCTACCAAAACCCGTGCGGTTTTTGATCTTGTTTTCAGAACCATTTTCTGAGTCTCCCTCCTGTTGAAGTTCAAGTAATGCCCAACCAAAAACAAAACCGATACTGGCCACACGCATGGCCGCATGAGTCATTTCAACCAGAGCCCAAGCCGTGAGAGCTAAAACCCAAGCTTTCGATAAAGCATCGGGGGCTTTCCACCAAGCTCTAAAAAACATCATGAAAAGCAATAATATCGAAAAGACGCCAAATACACCATGCTCGGCAAGAAGGCGCGAATACTCCGTGTGGGCAGCCGTGCCGGGCATGTATCGTCTCATTTGAGAAGACAAGCCTACCCCTACCCCAAAAGGTTGATTGTTTTTAAATAATTCGAGATCAGCTTCGATTAATTCAATGCGGCCGGTTGTTTCAAAATCCGAGTAACGCTCAGTCACTGTACCAGAAGTGAGGCTATTTAGTTGCGGCATCACGAAAATCGCCATAATAGTAATCGTAAACAACAGCAATGCGATATGCTTAAAGCTCTTGCCTGGCTTCAGGATAAGTTGAAAGGCAGCGAGAGCAAGAGCCACAACCACATTAATCACTCCACCCCGCGAAAAGGTTAAAATACTTTGGGTTAACAATGCGATGGCTAAGATGAAGGGGAGAAAGCTAAATCCTCTATTTTTTTGCATTATTAGCAAGAGGAGCAAAAGAAGGGCTCCGAGACCTAATATGGCTGAGACCTGGTTAGGACCGTAACCACCACTGGTGACAAAATTGGATTCTGTGATGAAAGTTAACTCCTGTGCTGTTAATGTACTCACCAAGGCAAGTGTAAAAACTCCCAAAATAGGGTAGATCGCTGGCCAAATCATTTTCTGCAATTCAGCCTGAGTCAGTTTGGTGTTCGAAAATGCGATCGCACAAACAGCAAGGCATAGAGCTCCCGACAAGTTGAAGCTAATGGCGTCCCTGGAAGCATTTGAGAAACCAAGTTTACTAATGGTCAAGACAATCGATGGGATAAGGACTACAAAAAATAGGATTGGCAAAAATGCCCTTTTAATCTTGCGCTGTTTAAACATCGCCATTATAAAAATGAGAACTATCGCATACTTTGAGAACTCCCAGAAAATATCCGCCTTGGTCATGCGCCAAAGAATTTCTGCAGCCATGATGTAAGCAGTGTAGGGGAGTACCTCTTTCAAATCCTTGCTTGTGATAGCTTTCCATAGAGCAAGCACTAAAACTATAACAGCGTGTACTGTTGATATAAACTGGAATTCTTGCAAAACCCAGGCCAATCCAGCGTGTAATAGCAGCAGCAATAAGACATTCGAATACTTCACATTCTCATCTGGCAACGCGCTAGTCTTGATCGACGAACTCATTTGAGATTGTTTCAGCCTGTTTGTGTTATACATGGTTCAAATCGATGCCCCAATTCTCCAGGAATAATTTCCTGACAGAATCCAGATAATTTTCATAAGTAAAAAGCTTTGCAGCTTGCAATCCGCACTGACTGGTAGTTTTCCACGAATCAGTGTCAAGAGTATACTGTACAATTTCGTCCACAAATTGCTGCGGTTGATCCGCGGCGAAGGTATGCCCTGCTTGTGTTTCTTCCAAGATTTCAGGAATTGAGGAGACATCACTGGCTAAAGGAACAACACCATAAGCCATCGCCTCACTGAGCACCTTAGGCCAGCCTTCAGAAATAGATGGGAGCAGGATGAAGTGCGCTTTGGCATACTCTTTGTTTAAGTCGACACGATCCTTCCAACCTAAAAAATGAGCATGCCTCTCAAGCCCTAATTCTTTTGATAATTGTTCGAAGTGCGACCGCTCGGGGCTATCACCAATTAAGACCAATTCCACCGGAATGTTGACTGTCAGCAATTTTTCCAAAATTGACAAAACAACCCCAACACCTTTCGCTTGATCAGTTCGACCAACAAAAAGCAGCTGTAGCGGTACGGATAAGCTCTTTTGCTCGGCACGAGACTTCATCTCCTGAAGATCAGAAGTCGAAAAAGAAGGATTATAAAAGGAGACAACGTGGTCCGGTTGATCAGGCCAATGGCCATTGATTGTGACTACCTGATGGTTTTTTTGTTTTAAGAGAAGCTTACGCTGTAACTTGTAGGAAAGAGGTTCATTATTCCTCCCAAGCCAGTTGCCTGCATACTTCACCCAACAAGGTTTTTCATTTGCCCAAAGGTTAACAGCATTAAGGGCGAGTAAACTGATCACTGCGGGACAGCGGATGTGGATTACATCAGCGTTCTTGATTTCCCTTTTTATCACTGAAACCCAACGAGGTATGCGCCACAGGTAAGAAATTTTTTCCAACCAGCGTTCACCTCCTGATGGTTTAACCAAGTCTAATCTAACCTTTGGGTTCTGGTAAGGCAGAGAACTTTGAGGTGGTTCACCATCATAAAGAGGAGCAAGGTGGACAACTTCGCTGAACAGCGTGGCCAGTTGGTCAATTTCCATTACAGTTGAACCCCAGCCAAGCACCTGACCTTCTCTGAGGTAATGAGGGGTGTGAGAAATGATCAATAATTTCATTCTATTTTTTCCCCGCATATCTTGAGAGTATATCAAGATAGTTAGCCGTAACCTTATCCCAGGTTTGGGAAGTAGCAGCCCTTTCCTGAGCTTGCATAGATAATTGATCAAGTCGGATGGGATCCTCAACAAGCTGTAAAATCGCTTCAGCTGTGGTTTCAGGATCGTTCTGGTTTACCAGTAAACCAGTCTGCCCATCCAAGACAGCCTCAGCCAAGCCGGAATTATCAGAGACCACCGCAGCCTTGCCGCACAAAGCCGCCTCAATCACCGCGATGCCGTAGCCTTCAAAATCACCATTTTCGAGTTGTCGACTGGTCATCACAAACAAATCACAGGCATTATACAGCTCAAGCAGTCTCTGGTTGATGACAC
>Ga0209722_1002892_pt1 | contig 12610 bp, 12 predicted proteins | sample BioC12SIPDNA_2_FD_185745 | JGI IMG/M metagenome (GOLD analysis project Ga0209722, IMG submission 185745) | Anaerobic biogas reactor microbial communites from Washington, USA - Biogas_R1_A C12 SIP DNA (SPAdes) (version 2) | ecosystem: Engineered > Bioreactor > Anaerobic > Unclassified | place... | reverse complement strand
GAGGAACTTCTCGAATCCCTCGGGATCTTTCTCCGCCTTGAGCCATTCGGCCAGGTGTTCTTCGTCCGAGAAGTAGAGATAGGGCATATTGCCCGGATAGCTGCCGTACGGCACCTCGATGACCGCGTCTACCAAATAGAACGGGATCGACGTGATGGTGGGATCGTCGCGGATGACTGAGTTGTTGACCAGGCGCTCCGTGGTGATGATCAGGTGTTTGGCGGCACGAGCCAGCTCCAGATCGGCGACCGAGATGCCCCGGATCACCGAGTTGCCATACATGTCGGCTTCGTGCACGTGGATGGCGGCGACGTCGGGCCACAGGGCCGGGACGGCGAGGAACTTCTTGCCGGTGAAGGGGCATTCGATGACCTTGCCGGCCGACATCTTGAACGTGTCGGTGCCGAGCATGCAGCGGATGATCCCGAAGGAGACTCCGTCGGCGGCGGCTTTCAAGCGGGCGGCCAGAGCGTAGTTGCTCCACTCGGTAACCCGAACGTCGCCGGACTCCATATAGCGGCGGGCGTTGCGGGAGAGGCCTCGCGCCTCGAGACCGACGATGTAGGCCGAATCCACCCGGTTGAAGACCTTGCCTGCGCACAGCACTTGGAAATCATGTGTGGAGGTGTGCCCGAGGAAACCCAGGTTCTTGCGCCGCTGCCGCACGATCTCATGAACGATGGAGTTGGGGATGCGGTTGGCTCCGAAGCCGCCGATAGCGAGATAGCAGCCATCGGGTATGAACTTCTCCACTGCCTCTTTCTCGGTCATCCGCTTGTCGACCATCGCCCGTGTCTTGTCCCGGAAGAAATCACGCGCCTTGTCTGGGTCGGGATCGGTGAAAAGGGGGTTTGCCCCTTCCTCGAGCACCTTCATATCGCGTCCTCCAACGTACTTTGACTGCACGACCGTACCCGGTCGGTTACGGATCCTACCTGACAGAAAAGCCTACCATGAAAAACGCCCGTCCAGGGGGTGAGGAAGCGCGAAGATTTCCTTCTAACCACGCACATTTCGGGGTTTTCGTCTCCGCCCATACGCCACCGTCATACCCCGCTCTTCCCATGCGAAAAACGACACAAAAAAGAGGCCCGGCCGAACCACCGGACCCCCCATCGTCCCGCTTGATAAAACGTTGTCTCGCAAGTGCTATTCGCGCTCGACTTCGCGCTCGAGCACCACTTGGGCTTCGCCCTCAGGCGAGATGGTCATCGTATCACCATCGATCTTGTACGGAGCGGAGACCTTCTCGCCCATCATGTCTATTTCGATCTTCCCACCGCTCGTTTCGTAGGTGCCGGTCATCTCACCGATACCCGGCATGGCCACGACCATCGAGCCATCTGACTTGAACTCATAGGTCATGTTCATCGTCGGGTCCGACCACTTGCCTGTCACATCGTCACCGCCACCACAGGCGCCGATTGCCAAGACCACTGCGATCAACAAGACGGCGACGCTCAGCACTCTGAAGAACTTCGACACGGCGCACCTCCTGGCAGCCCGTTGAGTCGAGCCCGCCCGCTAGCGAATACGAGAGACCACGGTACCATGCCTGTCTGTCACAGGGGCTTGCCGCACGAGCGGCAGTAGCGCGAAGTGCCCTCTACCCGCTCGCCACAGTTCTTGCAGTGGCGGATACCCTTGCTGTCCGCCGGTCCATAGATGGGGTAGTCCGACCGCTCGTCGGGCACATCCTCGAAAGCCATGGTCTCGTCGGTGTGGGCGAGATATCCACACCCGGCGATGAGCACCCCGGCGATCAGGGTGATGAAGACACCCGCTCCACGCCCTATCCCGATGCCGTAGAACTCGTTGCCACCGGGTTTGTCAAGGATGCGGATGAGCGCGAACACGGCGATCAAGAAACCGATGACCATGAGAACGACCCCCTCCAGATACCAGAAAGGGTACGGGCCGCGGGGGGCGATGACCGCCTTCAGACCCACCCATCCCAGTGCGATGAGGGCGAACACGAAGGACATGACACCCAAGCTGAAGTCCCAGCCGCTGAAGCCCATCGAGCCGAGGTTTTCCTCCGCGACCGACAGCGAGATCGTGTACCAACTCAGACTCACTCCGATGATTATCAGTACGAACAGGGCCACTACGCCCCAGTCATACGCTTTGAACCGCGCTATACCCATGTCACATCTCCCGTGGTCTTCCATTCACCGGCGCCGGCCTCGATAGCTCAGCTCACGGGCAACAAATCGTGGAACTTCTCGATCTCCGTCCGGTAGCGATCGCGCTCCTCACGGCCCGACTCGAAATAGCTGTTGCCCGTGGTCTTGTTACCGGTGTCCCACAGGGCCTCGATGCCCGACATCGTGAACGAGATACGATTGATCATGCTCGTGACGGCAGCGACAAGATGGTTGTTGGCCTGCCGGAACTCTGGAGGAATGTCCAGATAGAGCATGGGTTCGTTGTCCTCGAGGATGGTGTCTATCATGCCCTGCAATTCCTCGTATACCCAATCGGGGACATCGGGCAACGTGTTGTTGATCTCGGTCGCCAGATCGGGGATCCTGCGGTCGCTGGCCTCCAGATCGTTCACGACCTCGAACGCGCTGTCCAAATAGCGCATGTACGGGTCTTCCGCGGTTGTCGTGGTCGACCGGCTGGTCGGTGTGCCGGTGCCGTCGGTCGAACCGGAGAGCCCCGGCACGGTCTGGGCAGTGGCGCCACCCGCCGTCGTGGCTGTGGTCGCCACCTCGGACGATGTGGTGGTTCCAGCCGCCGTCGACGTGGTCGAAGCATCCGCGACCGTGGTCACGGTGGTTCTGGTCGTCTCGCCACCGGCTCCTGCTCCACCGTCGTCTCCATCTCTCAGTAACCCGAAGTAGACCCCAAGCCCGGCGCCGGCCAACACGATGACGGCGGCCGCCACGATCCCGATGATGAGACCGGTGCGGCTCTTCTGGCCGGCCGGCGGCATCGGTGGCTGCCACCCCGGGCCGATCCCCGAAGCCACAGGCGCAGACGGGGGGCCAGAGACCCCAGACGGGGGCGGAGGCGGACCCGGAGCCCCAGACGGGGGCGGAGGCGGTGGGGTAGGCGGGCTCGAGGATGCGGAGGGCGAGGGCGCCGCGGGCGGCCCCGACGGCGGGGGCACCGGGGCCGGCGCCGACGGCGGTTTGACCGCCGTCACCTCGGCGTCAGAAGGCGGCTTGACCTCGGTGACGGAATCCTCGGGCGACACCCGGGCGCCACAGTTCTTGCAGAACAGATGACCCTCTTCAACCGGCTGACCACAGCTCTTGCAGAACATCGTTTCCTCCTCCTGCTCGGTGTCGCCCGCAAAACCGCTCCGGCAGGCGCTTCAAGCGTAGAACAGGCGCCACCGATATGTCCATACCCGCGCCCGATGCTAACATGACCCGGAGTGCGGCTTGAAGAAACCGCCGGATCGCGATCGTGCACGGAGATGACATGCCAGAAGACAAGCCCGATAAGGACGCCGTTGCCGGCAAGACGCAGAAGGCGCCGAAGCAGACGAAGGTGAGCAAGGCTTCCGAGACCGGCAAGCCCGCAAAGCCTGCTAAGCCGGCTCCTGAAGCTGCTGCGGCCAAAGCTGCCGCGACTAAGGCCGCCGCGGAAGCAGTCCCCGCGACCGAAGAGCAGGCATCCGAGAGCGAGGTCCTCAAGAAGCTGGGCGTCAAGCCTGGAGTCGCCGGACTTCTGATCGCACCCCCGGAAGACGACGACAACCCGCTGCTGCCCCTCCCTGAGGCCTTCGCCGTACTCGCGGCCCTCGATGAGGCGGCCTCACTGGAAGGTCCGTTCGACTTCATACTCGTCTTCGCGCGCGACCGGGCCGAACTCGCCGCTAGCTTCGCGACTCTGCGGGACAAGCTCGCCCCCAACGGCAGTCTGTGGGTCTCGTGGATGAAGCTCTCCGGCCGCAAGAGCGGCGCGACGTTCGGTGACCTGAACGAGACCCTCATACGGCGTCTGGCCCTCACCAACGCCATGGTGGATATCAAGATGGCGCCGCTCGACAAGGCCTGGTCGGCACTGAGGTTGGTCCGCCGCAAACACTAGGCGGAGGGGCTTTGCCGCCCGTCCTCCGCGCCTTTCACCGACTACTGCTGCATGGCCCATGCGGGACCATCCGGTGACAAGTGGGGTCGAGCGGCAAGACCACTCCTTGAAAGGGGTATCTGACACACACCCCGCGGTGCCGCATATACACCTGACATTGGACGCCTGAGGGGTCAGCCGCGGAGTTTCGCGCCCGCGCTGCGCCCGGGGCGGATGCGAAGCGACGCCCAGGCGCGCAGCGATGCGGGCAAGAGTCGGACCCTCGCGAGCATCCGCCGCGCGAGGGGGGAGCGGATGGCGCCTCAGGCGTCCCTTCGTGTGAAGCTGGGCATGGACGCCACGAAACCTATGTTGTCTCGCACCAGCCTCCACAGGGAGCGTTCCGTGCCTGCCCGGATCGCCACATAACACTGGTCGCAGCTCTCACGGGTGGACTTGAAGCCCTTCTCCATCTCCTCGCGGGTCTTGTACTGCAGATTGGGGAACATGGAACACGCATTCAAGAGACCGTCCGGGCGCACCACAACGAATCTCCGCCCCGCCTGGCATCCACCCATGCCGCCGTCGGCGAAGAACTGGTAGGTCTTGTCGAGGATGTACTCCGAGTTCACGATGCTTTTTGACCTGCGTTTATGATCTTTGGCCCAGTCGATATGGCGGCGAAGCACGGCCAGATCGTCGGGCGAAGTGATGCAGAGGCTCCGGTCCTGAGTGCGGAGCGAGCTGTAGGCGCTGAACGAGATCTGCGTCCCCCACTCCTCCGCTTTGGCAACGAGCTCGGGAAGCATGTCGAAGTTGGCGTGCGTGAGCGCCGAGTTGAGCACGATATCCTCCCGCCCGTACTTCTTCACCAGGTACGGGATGATGTCGCTCATCTTTGCAAAGAGGCCCGGGATCGCGCGGAAATCGTCATGGCGGTCGTCGGGGAAGTCAAGCGATACCGAGAACAGCGAGACCCCCGCCTCGTTGAGGGAGAGGTATCGCTCTTCGGTCATGAGCCAGAAGTTGCTCACGCAGACCACCATCGGCAGGCCGTTGGGCCGCTTGATCGCCCGCACTATGTCTTCCAGGTCTTCACGCAAGAGCGGCTCGCCGCCTGAAAGCTGGCAGAGGCCGGGCTTGAATTCCTCCGAGATGCGCCGGTAATCGTCCAGGCTCATTCGGACAGGGTCGGGCTTGATGCCGCCCTTGTCGCAGTGCAGGCAATTCGCGCAGCAGGAATGTGTGACCTCGAAGGACACACACACCGGCATGCCGATGGTCCGGTTCCACAGAGACCGCACGCCGATCTTGACCGCTTCGGTCTTCTTCATGCTTACTGTGATCCCATCAAGACGTGGCCCAGCGGGCCATTTGCTTTCCCAGAGAACTCTACCGCATGGGCCCCACTCGCCGCCACCCTCAGGCGTTGCCGCCCCGCCGGGCGCCCGCGCCGTGGCGAGTGCCCCCGCCACGTCTGTGCCGTCGCCACCGCGACGCGCCCGTCGCGCTCACTCCACCGGTGCCAACGACTCCGCGACGGCCAGCAACTCGTCGCGGGTCAGGTCACCGGAGATGGTCAGCACCAGGGTGTCGTTCATGGCCCAGAGGTGCGGCAGGGTAAGCAGGTCGATGAGGATCTCGGCGGAGCTGCCGGCGAAGGCTCCGGAGGCCAGAGTCACCGCCTCCGGGTCATCGATGAAACCCTCTCCCCTGGCCAATGGGTCGGACCACAGCGACGGATCGTCACCCACCAGGCGCGTTGTGACTACCAACTGGTCAAAACCGCGCCGGTACATGGCCGAGACCACACCGGGAGCGGCCGGGTTCATGCCCTCCTTGCCGCCGGCCTGGCCCTGCGCCGCCACCCTTACCTCGGCGAGCGCGTACCCCTCGGGGAGCTCGGCCGGCAACACCGGGGCGTAGCCGACGACGGCCTTGCCTTCGGTGCTCATACGGGCAGGCTCCACTCTCTGGAAGCCGTGGTCCGTGCGCTTCACCTCCACGCCCTCCGGGAACTCTATCCCGAAGAACCCGGCCCCCAACTCCGGGTCGATCTGCACGTCTTCCAGGTGCATGTCGAGGTCGACCTGCCCCTGCTGCGTGAGAACCATGCGTACGGGGAAGCCGGTCTCCTGGTCGACCGTCGCCTCCATGTGGTCGGGGCCCGCGTTGGAGATCAGGTTCTGCGGCAGAGCGGTGCTGAGAGTCCAGGTCGGCCGGCCCTCGTAGGCGCCCTCGATAACCGTGGCGTCGGACAGGTCGCGCATGCCCATCCACAGCCGTCCCAACGGGTACGACACGGCCGGGATGTCCGGGCCGCCCAGAGGGTGGCCGGTCGCTTCCACGGCCGGTGGGATCTCATCAGGCAGCGGTGCGGCGGGGTTCCCGTTCTCGTCCGTGTAGAGGAGCCGCAACACGCCGCTCTTGCTGTCGTACGCCTCGCTCACGATGATGCCGCTCTCTACCATCCGGCCGCCGTCACCGTCCTTCCACGACTTCTGCGTGATGCGGTAGCTGCCGTCGGCCGACAGCACGACTGTGCGACGGTCTTCCGCACCCGCATCGGTGACGGCGACCACGGTGCATCTCAGCGTCTTCGTCTCGGCGACGGCCTTGAGGGCCTTCTGTGCTATCTCGGCGGCGCTGGCGGTCTCGGGCCGGAGGGAATCGATACCCAGCGGCCCGGCGAAGGCCCACAGCAGCAGCAGGATGACCATGGCTACCGGGATGGGTATCCAGGCCAACCGGACCCAGCTGCGGCGTGGCTTGGGCTTGGGCGCGGGCGGCCGGGACGCGGCCTGATGGGGCGCAGCCTGCAGCCTCTCCTTTAGCGAGGAGAAGAAGTCAGGGTCATGGTCGGGGACCTCCAAGCGCCGCAGCTCTTCTCCCAGAGCGGCGTCTCGGTCTGGTTGGTTCTCATGTCGTTTCATCGTCCCTCCCTTCGGTGAGGGTGGCTCGCAACACCGAGCGGGCGTGATGCAGCCGGGATCCGATGGTGCCCGGACGCACCCCGAGCACCTCCGCGACCTCTTCATAACTGAAGCCGGCGGCGTCGACCAGCAGCACCGCGGTGCGCTGGTCCTCGGGCAGTGACGCCAAGGCCGTGGCCAGATCGACGCGCTCGACCACCGAGTCGGTCTCTTCGAGAGTGGCCAGAGCGCTCGGGCGCAGACCCCTGTAGGCCAAAGCACAGCTTCCCGCGCACCCCGAGCCATCGGCATCCCCCACGGGAGCTTCTCGCTGCCGCTTCTCACGACGCAGCATGTCGAGACAGGCGTTGTAGACGATGCGGTAGAGCCAGGTGCGCGCCTGCGCTTCCCCCCGAAACCCGGAGAAGCCTCGAAAGGCTTTGACATAGGCGTCCTGCATCACGTCGTCCATGGCCGTCCGGTCGTGCAGCATCCGGTACGCCAGCATGCGCAGCCCCCGGTCGTGGAGCCGTACCATTTCCATGAAGGCCGCGGGTTCAGGCCCCCCCGCGAGCTTGGGATCCACCGCGGACCCGCGAGTTCCGGGATCCACACTATTCATACTGCCGCCGGCACCTCCGCCCCTTGATCCCCGGCGCCCATCGCGCCGCTCTCTTGGTTTAGACGCCAAGCGCGCCGTGTTTCTTCGCCCGATGATACGATGCTACTGCACGTGGCCGAGAACCTGTGAAGCCTGAGAGGTCACCACACAGACGTGCTCGACTTCATAACCGACTTCCTCAACAAGCTTGGCATCGCGGCCCCCGGAGACCTCGGTTGGGTCACGGTGGTCCTCACCTTTGTGATCGCCGTGGTGGCCGCATGGCTCTTCATCCCCCGCGTCCGCCTCTACTCTCTGCGGGTCGGATGGGCCGACAAGCCCAACGCCCGGCGCCTCAACAAGGAGCCACTGCCCAACGCGGGCGGACTGGCCGTCTTCGCCTCGGTATGCCTGGCTCTCATCATCATCACTCTGCTCCGCCGCATCGCCATCGAAGAAGTGCAGATCCAGATATTGACCATCCTACTCGGCGGTTCGTTCCTGATCATGGCCGGTTTCATCGACGACCAGTTCAGTCTGCCGCCGCTCTTCCGCCTGCTGGTGCAATTGATCTCGGCCCTGCTCCTGGTGGCCGTCGACATCAAGATCGATGTGACCTTTGCCGGTGACTTCAACACCGCTCTCTCTATCATAATCACCGTCCTCTGGATCGTCGCCATCACCAACGCGGTCAATCTGCTCGATGGCGTGGACGGCTTGGCCGGCGGAGTCAGCTTCATCACGGCCATGTGTCTGCTCGCCGCCTCGGCTCAGGATCAGAGCAAGGCCGCCGCCACCCTGGTACTGGCGGGCCTGGCCGGCGCCGCGCTCGGGTTCCTGCGCCACAACTTCCCGCCGTCGCGCATCATCATGGGCGATAGCGGCGCCTACTTCTTCGGGTTCGTGTTGGCGGCTTCGAGCATCCTGGGCAGCGTGAAAGTGACCACGCTGTTCGGCCTCGTGCCAAGCGTGCTCTTTTTGCTGCTTCCCTTCTTGCTCCCGTTGCTGGACACCTCACAGGTGTTCTTCCGCCGTCTTTTCCAGCGGAGGAACCCGCTGTCGAGCCCGGGAAAGGATCATCTCCATCACCAACTGCTGGCCCGGGGTCTCTCGCAGACAAGAACCACCCTCATCCTGTGGGGGGTCACACTGATCACCAACCTCGTGGCCCTCGTCATCCAGGGGATGTCCGCCGCCGTGACGGTCACCACGCTGATCGCCGTCGTCGTGCTCCTGGGCATCATCGTGCTGGCGCACCGGCGTGCGACACGTAAAGCCGCCGGAGACGCCGCCGAGGATGGCGCAGTCGCGTCGCCGCCCGGCGAATCTGACTGAAACCGCGACGGCGCTCTGAACCGCCACGGTTCCCTCGACCGCGACGCGCCCTGAACCGCGACGGCCCCCTCATTCCCGCAAGAACGCCCCCGGGTCGGCCGTGAAGTCACGATAGAGCCGGAAGTGCTCGGTCTCCTCGTAGCAAGTCTCCTCGATTCCGGCATCTCCGAAACTGAAGACCTGCGCGCCCGGCAGCGCCATCAAGATGGGCGAGTGGGTGGCTAGGATGAACTGGGCGTGGCCGCGCTGCCCGAGCTCTGCGAGCAGGCGCAGCAGATCGAGCTGGCTGGCCGGTGACAACGCGGCCTCGGGTTCGTCCAAGAAGTAGAGCCCGGGGATCTGGTAGCGCCCGCGGAAATAGGCCATCAGACCTTCGCCGTGGGAGCGCAGAGTGAGGTTGGCGCCCCCGTGGTACTTGGCCTGCCCAGGATCGATCTCGGCGACGTCGTCGAGGAACTCGGCCCATTGTCTGAAGCTCTCGGCGGTAAAGACACCGCCGCGCACCGGCCCCCGCGCAAGGATGACGTCGAGGTGGTCGCTCAAGAGGCCGGCCGGGCTTCGGTGACTGTGCGGACCTGGTCGCGCCGCAGGCCGCCGTGCGGCCGGCGGCGCCACACGCCGTTTGCTCTCCGTCCAGATATGGATGCCGCAGCGCCGGGCTATCGCCTCGATGAGCGTCGACTTGCCCGATCCGTTCTCTCCCACGAAGAAGCTCACGCACTGGTTGAAGCGGAGCACCTGGCGTCGCTGCAGCGTGGGTATGTCGAACGGGTGGGCTTCGCGGTCGGGGAACTCGTCGCCCTTGATCTCCACCTGTCGCAGCCACACCCCGGTCTCGACCGTACCGGAGCCGGCCGCACTATGACCGCCCGCCCCCCCGTCGGGCGCGGCGCCGGGAACCCGTCGCGGCCCTCGCGGCCGGCCGTCCACACCGTGCAGCCCGCGGTCGGTCACTTGCTCACCAGCGTGACCGACCCCACATTCACGTCCACCGTGATAGAGAGCATCCTGCTCTCGGCCGCGGTCCCGCCGCCGGTGGTGCTGTAGGTATCGCCGCTGGTGGTCCACACACCCTCGGTCGTGACGTCGTTCAACGTCCCGGCGACCATGACCCTGGCGGCCGTCGTCTGCGGCACCTCGATCCGCACCGTCGCGGCCCCGGCGGAGATCCTGACTGCCGCGCCGGTGCGCAGTTGGCCCGAGAAGTCGAAGGAGTACGTGCCCGCTCCACCCGTGAACGTCATGCTCTGGAAGTTGGCGTTCGCCAGGCCGCTCAGAGACACAGTGGAGGCCCCCGTCTCGTACAGGAGCCGCGTCATCTGGCTGGGATTGACCGTGTCGAACCTCACCTTGTTGCGCGCGGCCCCGTCTTTGATGGTCAGTTCCTGCAGGGTCAGACCGCTCAGATCGAGATCGCCCTCATATGCTCCCGCGGAGATGTTGAGGCGCATGGGGGCCTTGCCCAGCAGCAACTCCCAGCGGTTGACGATATCGTTCGGGAGACCCACGACGCTCTTCTTGGTCTCCTGCTTGATGCTCAGGCTCTTGTCGGTACGGACTACCGCGGGTATCCAGGGCTCCACGTTGCAGACGATCGAGCCCGAAGCGAGACCGGCCGCTCCTGGAGCGATGGTCAGCGACCCCGCCCCCATGCTCAACTCCACATCGGTGAGCGCGGCCGCTCCCAGGGCCTCGTCCACCACGACCTCCTGGGCGGTGCCGATCTCGACGCCTCCACACCCCGCCAGCGCCGCCGCCAGCGCGCCGATCAGCACGACCACGCCGGCGATGAGCGCCATCCGCAAGACCTGCCGCCCCGTGGGCGCGCCTCCTGCTCTCGATCTCTGCGTCCTCACGGTGAGCCCCCTCCGGTCTGGTGTGATAGCGTCCTTTGACATCCACCAACGATTGTAGAATGGCGTCATCACGGGCGCCAGAGCAAATATGCGCCGAGCCACCCAGCCGGCACCGACTATCTCGGAGAAGCGGACCATGGACACCCCGACCTCCGGCCGCGGCGGCGCCATCATCGGCGCCGGCCTCGTAGCCGGGCGCCGCACACCGGCGCCGGGGCCGGGGACGCCGCCCCGCGGTCGGAGGCTGCCCCCGTGACCGAACGACGCCTGAAGCCACCTCACAACAGGGGCTCTGCCCACACGGTCAGCGCCGCGGCGGCCACGATGATCGCGACCACCACGGCCACGAGTATCACCCAGCCTCGTCCGGCCACCCACGGTCGCGCGCCCTGAAGCACATCGGGGCCGCCGCCCCGCTCCCAGGCGGCCGCGAAGTGCAGCGTCACGAGCAGTATCGCGCCGCCCAGGCACCATCCGGCCAGAACGTCGCTCATCCAGTGCACTCCCAGGTACACGCGCGACAGACCGATCCCCAGCGCCAGCGCGACGGCCGCGATCACCACCGCCGGCTTCGCGACGGCAGACGCCGCGCCCGTCCGCCGGGCGCCGGCCGGAACCGCATCGCCGCTCGACGACCGCCGCCGCGAGTCGATCCACCTGATCGCTGAGTGGGCAAGGAGTCCGAACAAGGCCACGCCGATGAGCGCGTGCCCCGACGGCATGCTGTACGACCCGGGCAGCTCGATGAGAGCAAGCGCCGCGGAAGGACGCCCCCGCCCCACGGCCTCCTTGCCCGCATGGATCAACGCCCAGCTCAGAAGCATCCCGCCGCCAAGCGCCGCGGCGCGCGCCCGGTTGCCCCAGGCCGCGATGAGCACCACCAACGCAGCCGCCAGGGGAGCTATGAGGGAGTCATCGCCAAGGAGGGTGAGCACCCAGAAGACCCAGGTCAACGCGGGCGAGCGCCCGGCGACGAACGCATCGGCGACCTGCGCATCCCAGCCAGGAAGAACGGTACCCAGGCGGGAGGCCAAGGCGAACGCCACGAACGCCGCGAGCAAGACCCCGGCGCCGAGCAGGCGCGGCCAGTCCTTCGGCGGCCTCACGCCACCCGTTTCACAAGCTTTCACCATCGGCGGCAACCATACCACCAGCGGCCCGCGGCCGGCCCCGAGCGGCGGCCGCCCGGTGCGGGCCGGCGGGTGCGGGTCGCCGGGGCGACCGCCGCCCCCCGGGGCCGGCCTGCACCGCAACCTGGTTGCAGTTCGGCGCCGCTGGGTACCACCTCCTCAGACATATCTGACATCCCACACCCGAGGAGGCGTCATGCAGGAAGTCCCCAAGCCATATGCTGATTTCAAGATCAGGTTCCCGCAGATACTAGAGAAGAACGAGGAGCTGGGCGTTCTCATCCACGAGCATGGCGGACCGCTCGACGAGAAGACCCGCTGGCTCGTAAAGCTGGGCATCTCGGCCGCGAGCCGCCACCAGACCGGCGTCGCCACCCACGCGGCCAAGGCCCGCGAGGCCGGCGCAAGCCACGAAGAGATCGTCCACGCGCTGCTGTTGGTTATCCCCACCTGCGGCTTCCCCACCTTCATGGAGGCGTACAACCAGATCAAGACCGACTAGCGCGGGGCGCAGGCGCGCGCGGGCGGGCGTGAGCGGGCGCGGGCCCTGCCGCCCGCCAAGCGGCGAGGCCTCCCGGGGGCGGTCACGCGCTCTCGGGCTGGCACCCCGGACAGACGAACACGTCGCCTCCGCCCAGGCTGAGCTTCTGGATGGCCGAACCACAGGCCGGGCACGACCGTCCCTTCATGAGAGAACCCATGGCCGGTTCGTAACCGCCGGGAACTCCGTAGAGATCGGCAAAGCCCTGC
>Ga0209722_1002891_pt1 | contig 12613 bp, 10 predicted proteins | sample BioC12SIPDNA_2_FD_185745 | JGI IMG/M metagenome (GOLD analysis project Ga0209722, IMG submission 185745) | Anaerobic biogas reactor microbial communites from Washington, USA - Biogas_R1_A C12 SIP DNA (SPAdes) (version 2) | ecosystem: Engineered > Bioreactor > Anaerobic > Unclassified | place... | reverse complement strand
GCACGGGCGGGAGCACGTAGCCGCACATCAGGCAGCGGTCGCTGCCGGCGGGCAGCCGGCTATCACAGTTGGGGCAGCGTTGGTCGAGATCCATAATAGCTCTTAGCCGTAAGCTATGATGTAAGCTTTGAGCCATAAGCTTATGGCTCAAAGCTTACATCTTAAAGCTGGACCGCATTATAGGCAGCGCGCGGGAGGGGAACAACCGCGCCTTAACTGGTGCTCAGCCAGCGGTGCCAGTGTTAGAAATAGGATAGGTCAATTGCCATCAGGGGCAAAGCCAGTATAATCTCTCATATGCATCCCCTGGTCCGAAAGGGCTAATTAGTGGGGGAATGAAGAAGAGGTATGGAAGATATAGCCCACGGTTCAGCAGATACGGCTGGTGATGAGAGCCAGTCCATGGAGTTTCTCCTGAGTGACGAGCTGTCACTCGACCTTCCCCGCGCGGGCGACATCCGTCGCGGCGAGGTCATCGAGCACCTGCGCAATGCGATCCTCGTCGATATTGGCGCGAAGTCGGAAGGCATCATCGCCGGCAGTGAGCTGGACGCCCTCTCTCCAGAGGAGCGGGACGAGCTACGTCGTCGATCCTGAAGACGAGGACGGCAACATTGTGCTCTCCTACACGCGCGCCGCTGAAGAAGAGGACTGGCGGCTGGCTCAGGAGCTGGCCGACACCAGCGACGTCTATCAGGGCAAAGTGGTCGGCTACAACAAGGGCGGTCTGCTGGTCGCGGTAGGCCGGCTGCGGGGCTTCATGCCCATCAGCCAGCTTGGCCCGTCGCGCAACTTCAACCGGGAGAATGCGCCGGCAATGCAGCTGCAGCGCATCGTGGGCGAGACGATCAGTGCGAAGGTGATGGAAGTGGACCGCAGCCGCAACCGGCTCATCCTCTCAGAACGGGCAGCCACGCGCGAGAAGCGCGCCGCGCAGCGCGAGCGGCTGTTCGACGAGCTGGAGACTGGCGAGGTGCGGTCGGGTCGTGTCGTCAACCTGACTGACTTCGGCGCCTTCGTAGACATCGGGGGGATTGAGGGACTTGTCCATATCTCCGAAATTAGCTGGAAGCGCGTGAACGATCCGCGCACCGTGCTGGCCATTGGCGACGAGGTAGACGTCTATGTGCTGGACGTTGACCGCGACCGCCAGCGGGTGGCGCTGAGCCTGAAACGGCTGCAGACCGACCCGTGGACGATCGTGGACGAACTGTACAGCGAAGGGCAGCTCCTCGAAGCCACCGTCACGAAACTGGCGCAATTTGGCGCCTTTGCCCGCATCCAGGACGACTACGAGCTGGAAGGGTTGATTCACATCTCGGAACTATCCGACGATCACGTCACCCATCCGCGCGAGGTAGTCCGGCCGGGCCAGCCGCTGACCCTGCGTGTCATCCGTGTGGACTCCGAGCAGCGGCAGATTGGATTGAGCCTGAAGCAAGTCGCATCGTCACGCTACATGGAACAGGACCTGGCCCAGGCGCATGAAGCAGCCGGCATGTATGATGACGAAGAAGAATAGGTGGGAAGACGTTGATCGCAGATTGGAACGCTCGGGAGGGCAACCTACGTATATAGATTCCGAGGTGATCCTGTGAATTCTAAGAACTGGGAACGCTTTACCCAACGTGCACGTAAGGTGCTGAGCCTGGCACAGGAAGAAGCGGAACGCCTGAACCATAACTACATCGGGAGCGAACACATTCTCGTCGGCTTGCTGCTCGAAGATGGGGGGGTGGCCGGGCGCGTCCTGCGCGAACTGGGTCTGGAAACGGCACGCGTGCAGGCGATGGTCGAAAGGCTGGCGGGCGTCGGCTCGCGCACGCCTTTCAGCAAAGTAGAACTTTCTCCAAGCACAAAGCGCATCCTTGAGCTTGGCATCGACGAAGCACGGCGCATGGGCCAGCATTACATCAGCACGGAGCATCTGCTCCTGGCGCTGGTGCGGCAAAACGAAGGGCTGGCCATTGACGTGCTGCGCCGCTTTGGAGTCAGTGCGGAACAGATTCGTCGTGAGACGCGCCGCATGCTGCGCGACAGTCCAACGCCCTCCCCGGGCTCCGAGGAGCGGCAATCATCGCGCCGATCCAGCAGCACGCGCAAGGAGAAAAGTAAGACACCCTTGGTAGATCAACTGGCTACTGACCTGACCGCGCTGGCGGTTGAGGGTAAGCTGGATCCCGTCATTGGCCGCCAGACGGAAATTGAGCGCGTGATCCAGATTCTGGCACGCCGTACCAAGAATAACCCCGCTCTCATCGGCGAGCCCGGCGTCGGCAAGACGGCCATCGTCGAAGGGCTGGCCCAGCGTATTGTCGAAGGCAAGGTGCCGGACGTGCTGCTGGACAAGCGGGTGCTGCAACTGGACGTGGGCAGCCTGGTCGCGGGCACGATGTATCGCGGCCAGTTCGAAGAACGGCTGAAGCGTGTCATCGAAGAACTTAAGCAGAGCGATTCAATCCTCTTTATCGACGAAGTACACATGCTCGTCGGCGCGGGTTCGGCCGGCAGCTCGGTGGACGCGGCGAACATCCTCAAGCCGGCGCTCTCCCGTGGCGAGCTGCAGACCATCGGCGCGACGACGCTGGAGGAGTACCGCCGGCACATCGAGAGCGATGCCGCCCTGGAGCGGCGCTTCCAGCCGATCCGCGTGGAAGAGCCGACGCCAGAAGAGACGATCAATATCCTGCAGGGCATCAAGCGCGCTTACGAAGAACATCATAAGCTGACGATTACCGAAGAAGCAATCAACGCCGCCGTGCAGCTCTCCACCCGCTATGTGACGGAGCGCTTCCTGCCGGACAAGGCCATCGACCTCATCGACGAGAGCGCGTCGCGCGTGCGCATGTACCGCGTGCCCCAGCCGGCCGACATCCGCGAGACCTACGACACCCTGCGCGAGCTGCGCGAGGAACGCGAGCGAGCCATGGATTCCGGCCAGTATGAGGAAGCGGATCGCAGCCGCGCTCGCGAAGAAGAGCTGCAGCGCCAGCTCGACCAGATGCGCGCCAGCCAGGAAGAAGGCGCCGCGCAGGTGACGGCCGAAGATATCGCCGAGGTGCTGGCGATGTGGACGGGCATCCCCGTCTACCAGTTCACCGAGGAAGAGTCGGCCCGCCTGCTGCGCATGGAAGAAGAGCTTCACAACTACATTGTCGGCCAGGATGAGGCCATCAGCGCCATCAGCAAGGCCATTCGCCGCGCCCGTGCCGGGCTGAAAGACCCGCGCCGGCCCATCGGCTCCTTCATCTTCCTGGGCCCGACGGGCGTCGGCAAGACGGAGCTGACCAAGGCGCTGGCGACCTTCCTCTTTGGCAGCGAAGATTCGCTGATCCAGCTCGATATGTCCGAGTTCATGGAGCGGCACAACGTGGCCCGCCTCATCGGCTCGCCGCCCGGCTACGTCGGCTATGAAGACGCGGGCCAGCTCACGGAGGCGATCCGCCGCCGGCCCTACTCCATCGTCGTCTTTGACGAGATCGAAAAGGCGCACCCGGAAGCGTTTAACATCCTCCTGCAGATCATGGAAGAGGGTCACCTCTCCGATGCCAAGGGGCACCAGGTGGACTTCCGCAACACCATCATCATCATGACGTCGAACGTGGGCGCCTCGACGCTCCAGCGCGGGCCAAACCTGGGCTTCTCGCTGGAGCAGAGCGTGGGCAACCAGACTGACCGCGAGCACAAGGAAATGAGCAAGAAGCTCATGGACGAGCTGAAGCGGCAGTTCCGGCCGGAGTTCCTCAACCGCGTGGACAGCATCATCGTCTTCCGCGAGCTGTCGCGGGAGGACATCTTCAACATTGTGGACATCGTCATGAACCAGGTGAACGAGCGGCTGACCGAACACAGCCTCAGGGTCGTCGTGACCGAAGCCGGCAAGGAATGGCTGGCTAACGAAGGCTACGATCCGGAGTTTGGCGCCCGGCCGCTGCGCCGCCTGGTGCAGACGCAGGTCGAGGACCGGCTATCGGACGCCGTGCTCTCCGGCCGCTTCAAGCCCGGCGATACGGTCGTCATCGACGTGGAAGAGGGCAACCTGGTCCTGCGCGGGCAGGAGCCGGCTCTGGACACCGCCGAACCGGACGAAGAGGCCATCGAGGCCATCTAGTCGCAACGGGTCGATTCGCAGACATCAAAGAGCGCCGGTCAATTAGCCGGCGCTCTTTTTCTTTGCGCTTTTCGCTTTCCCCTTCTATCTGGGTATCACCAGCTTCTGCCCCACCTCGATCTGGTCCCAGTCGTCGATGCCGTTGGCCGCCGCCAGCGTATCCAGCTCCACGTCGAAGCGGATGGCAATCTCGGCCAGGGTGTCGCCCTCGACGACCTCGTAGACCTCGCCATGGCTCGCCGCTTCTCCCGGCGCCGGGCGGAAAGCAGAGCCAGACGGGCTGAACGGCGGCTGCGTCGGCGGCGGCGGCAGGGGCGTCCAGGTGGGCGGCACGCCGCTATCTGCCGGGCCGGGCGTCACCCGGGGCGAGCCGGCGGCTGTTTCCGCATCATCCGCGGCGCGTACGGGAGCCGCCGCCGGTTCGGGCGCCTCGCCGGCCGCGGCGCTTGAGCAGCCCGTCAGCGCCAGCAGCAATAAGAGAGCCAGAATGAGACCATTGCGCATGATGTTACCTCCCGCTGATCCGTAGAACGATTTTTGAAAATCGTTCTACTACGCCTGTTATTGTAGCAGAAGGGCAGGAGTGGACGGCACGGTCCGCTGGTACTACTCGTCCCCGGCGAGGGCGAGCGCTTCCTGCGTGCCCAGGCGGGTCGCGGCGGTCGCCATGCCCACGATGAGCCAGAAGAGGGTGACGGCGTGGTGGAAGTTGATGTTGAAGAGGTAGTGGTCGAAGATGCCGGCGACGAGGCCGCCGATCAGCGCCGCGTGCAGCCCCAGCCAGATGGCGTCGAGATGGGCGTGCCGGCGGAAGTGGTGCCGGTTGAAGAAGGCGTAGCCGAGCACGGTCAGCATGAGCAGCAGAAAGGCAATCAGCCCCAAGAGGCCCATCTGCTGGGCGATGGTCAGGTAGACGCTGGCGACGCCGAGGTAGATGTCGATGTCGGGCGAGCCGGCAAAGCCCACCCCAAAGAGCGGGTAGCGGGCGATGAGCGTCAGCGCGTCGAGGTATTCGCCGAAGCGCATCTGCGTCGCCAGGTCCTGGCCCCGCAGCCCCTCGACGAAGCGGGCGACGTAACCCTGGGCGACGGGCAGGAGCAGGAAAAGCAGGCCGGCGAAGACCATGTAGGGCAGCAGGCGCCGGTAGCGCGCCAGGGCGACGAAACCGAGGCCGGCGATGAGGGCGACCATCGCGCCGCGCGAGAGGGTGAGCACGAGGGCCACGAAGACGAGGCCGGCGATCAGCGCCGTCAGGAAGCGCGAGAAGAGCGGCTTGCGCGCGACGAGCTGCGGCCCGGCGAGCGCCCCCACCAGCACCAGCAGCCCGCCAAAAGAGTTCGGATCGACAGATGTACCGATGGCCCGCTCGGCCAGCTCCGGGTTCTCCTCGACGTAGCGGATGACCCAGCCGCCGGGGTAGCCGACGCGCTGGAGGGCGTTGAGCGCTTGGTTGGCCGTCTCTTCGGGCAGCGCCCAGAGGACAATGCCCACCAGCGCCGCCACAGCGCCCATCAGCAGCAACGCCTGCACGAGCCGCTCCAGATGGCGCCAGCTCTGCGCGTAATCGACGACGACGAGGACGAAGGCGAGGCTGAGCAGCAGCTCGGCGAAATGGCGCAGGAGCGTCGGCGTGAGCGGGCCGTTGTTCAGGCCAAAGATGAAGGCGAAGACGGCCAGGACAATGAAGACCAGCAGCGGTACGGTGATCGGGGCGGTGACGATGGTGCGCTGCCGGCCGCTGGCCAGCCGCAGCAGCCAGACGCCGACGACGGCCCCCAGCGCCACGTCGAGGAAGGTCGGCGTGATGCCGATGTCGATGGGCAGCGTGGCAAAGGGCAGCAGGGTGATGACGGCGATGACACCCCAGAAGCCCATCTCCAGGTTGCGCAGGACGACGACGGCGGCGATGCCGGCGAAAATCAGAGCAGCCGCCGCCAGCGGCCCGCCGAAAGCCAGCACCACGCCGCCGGAGAGCGCGAAGAGGCCGGCGAGGATGCCCACCAGCAGCGGCGAATGCGCCCACGAACTTTCCTGCGTGCCTGTCGTGTCAGCCTTCCTGATCAGTTGCGCCATCAATCCACCCGTATCTGTGTCAGCGTCAGATGATCGGCCATGGTGATACGCCCATTTTCCACGATTTGCAGCCGCAGCCAACCGCCGTCTCCGGTCACGCGATAGGCGCCGACGATGAGCGGGTAGACGCCGGCCGGCGTGGCCGGGTCGAGCGGCAGGCTCATCTCCACGGCCATCACCCTGCCCACCGGCCACTCCGAGGTCGGCATACCGAGGGCGTCGGTCTGCACGTCGGCGGCGGCCCACCGCGTCGTGTCCGCGTCCAGCACCTGGGCGAAGAGGGTGTAATCGTGCTCCACGTCGCGCAGGACGCGCCAGTAGAGAGTCAGGGCCAGCGTCTCGCCTGCGGCGGCGCGGCGCGGCGCCACGCGCGAGCCGACCAGCTCCAGCTCGTCGCCAAAGTTAACGCTCACGGCGTTGGGCGCGCTGCCCGGAACTGCCGCCAGCGCCAGCGTCGCCAGATGAGCCCACTCGCCCTGCTCCGTCGGCAGCCGCTCCGCCGGGTTGTTGAAGTCGTAGAGTCCGGCGACCAGCTCAATCTCGGCCGGCGCTTCGGCTGTGCGCGGAAGCTGCAGCACATAGCGGTCCACGACCTGCTGGCCCGGCTGCATCAGGCGCGTCGCCAGCAGCCCCTGCCCGGGGTACATGTCGCGCTGGGCCAGCGGGACCCCCAGTACCGGGTCGTTGAGGTGCACAAAGACGCTCCAGTCGCGCTCCATCGGCGCCAGCGCTTCCCAGGCCACGGTTACCGTGACGCGGTCGCCGGGGTGCAGCGGCCCGTCCGGGCTTACGTCGTAGGCAACGAGGCGCATCTGGTCGCCAAAATCGACGCCGGCCGGCTGCAAATCGGCCGCGTCCGCCGCCGGTGTGACGGCGTAGGCGGGCCGTATCCAGAGAAAGGGTGCGGCGGCGGCGATGCCCAGCAGGAACAGGGAGACGCCCGCGCTGACGACCGCACCTGCGCGCCGGGGCAGCCAGCCGGCGAGGCCGAGCAGCCAGAGCGTGCTCAGGGCGGAGATGGCGGTGAAGGCGAGGCGGCCCTGCGACGACCAGGTGGTGGTCGCCCAGTTGACCAGCCCGTAGAGCACGGCAGCCGAAAAGAGCAGCGTCACGATGAGCGCAAAGTGGCGGACAACGCTCTCCCGCGCCGCAGCCAGGAAGGGTTGGCGATTGCCGCGCAGCCGCCGCACCTCGTCTCGCACCAGCCGCAGCAGGTAGATCAGAAAGCCGGGGATAGCCAGCAGCAGCAGCCCGTTGAGCACGGTGTAAACCCAGCCGGCCATCGGCACGTTGACGCCGCCAAACAGCCCCCAGTAGGAGGCGAGAAAGCCTTCGCCCTCGTCCCAGAGCTGGGCCAGGCTGGCGGGCTGCGCGCGCTCGCCGAGCACGGCGATGAAGGCGCTCCACCCCAGCAGGTCGCCGTAGAGCACAATGTTGCGCGCGTACCACCAGCCGGCGATCAGCACGACGGGCAGCATGAGCAGGGCAAAGTCGAGGCTGCCGCGCAGCAGCCAGCGCGGGACTGCCCGCCACGCCCCCGGCGCCTCCGACGCCTGCCAGCGGGCGACGACGGCCGTCCCCCAGGCCAGCGGCAGCAGCCCCAGCGTGCCCTCCTTGGTCAGCGCGGCGAGGCCGACGACGGCGCCGAGCAGCAGCCAGCGGCGGGCCGAGGCGCGGCGCTGCACGACGATCTCGATCATCAGCAGCAGGGCCAGCGAGGCCAGCGGCAGGGCCAGGTTGTCGTTATTCACCGCGCCGCTGATGAACAGGAACATCGGCGTGAAGGCGTTGGCTGCGGCGGCGCCCAGATAGACGGCGGGCCGTTCGGGCGCGACGAGCCGGGCGATCCGATAGGTCAGATAGACGGTGGCAGCGCCCAGCAGCACCGACGCCAGCCGCACGATGCGCACCGCCAACAGCGTGCCCTGCCACGGTGAGGCGTCCGGGTCGTGGATGGCGAGGTTGGTGTTGCCGTCCGGGGTGATCACGCCGTTGTCTACGTGCGGGTTGAGCCAGCGCACCTGCTCCATGTCGCTCGTGTCGATCCAGAAGGTCAGCGCAGCGCCGAGGTAGTAGTAGAGCGGCGGCTGGCTGGCCTCCTGCTTCCACGGGCCGGCCTGCGCCGGGTCGAAGACCTGTACCGGCAGCGGGTTGCCGTCGGCCAGATGCTCGATCATCGGGTAGTGCCACAGCTCGTCAGAGGCCTCGAAGGCGGGCGTCACCAGCGCATAGGTGAAGCCGAGCAGGACGAAGGCGCCGAGGATGAAGGCGAGCACGGCCCTTTCGCCGGCGAGCCAGGTCGTGGAGATGGTGGAGGTCATGGTCCGGGCTGGCATGGTCGGCTCATTTTAGCTTCCCGGCAGGCTTACGCCACCTACGCCTCACTGTCGGTTCAGGTACTTCTGAACTATGATTTTCGTGATTGCCGTGATTGGTATGATTGGGCGCCTCCTCTCAGACGATGTCCGGCGTCGGATCAAAAACCCGACCGATTATCGCAGTTCCGCGAAAAACGCCGCCGTCGCCGCCGCAATCCGCTCCCACGAGAACAGCGCCTCCGTCTCCTTCGCCGCCGCGCCAAGCCGCTCCAGCAGCGCCGCATCCTCCAGCAGCGCCAGGGCCGCATCAGCCAGGGCGGCGGCGTCCTCCGGGGGCACGAGCCAGACGTTCTCGCCGTGGCGCAGCTCCGGCACGGGCGCGGTCGGCAGCGTCGACAGCACCGGCCTGCCGTGCGCCAGCGCCGCCATGAGTGTGCCGCGCCGCAGGGAGATGCCGTCGCGGTAGGGCAAGACCATCAGGTCGCAGGCCTGCAGGTGGGCCGAAACGCCGGGGTCGTCGAGGAAGCCGGTCCAGTGGACGCGCGCCGCCAGCCCCAGCCGCTCCACCAGCGCGTCGAGCCGGGCCAGGAACGCCTCGTTGTTCGCCCGGTCGCTGGCGCCCGTCCGCCCGCCGACGAAGACGAGGTGCACGTCGCCGGGCAGCGCCGCCAGCGCCTCTACCAGCAAATCCGCGCCCTTGCTTTCGTGAACGAAGCCGAAATAGCCGAGCAGCCTGTCGGCAGGGCGCAGGCCAAGCTGCCGGCGGACCACGGCGACCGACTCGGGCATCACCCTGTGCGGCGTGACGTTGCTGCCGATGGGGATCTGCCGGACGCGCTCGCCGGGCAGTCCCCAGGATAGTAGCTGCTCGAAATCGGCCCCATTGGTGGCGATGGCGCCCTGCGCGCTGCGGGCCAGGATACGCACCACCAGGTCGCGCAGGCCGCCCGCCTTCGGGAAGAGATAGGGCACGCGCAGGTCGTGAAAAGTCACCACGACCGGCGCGATACCGCGCAGCCGCGCCGGCGCCAGGTTGATGGCGGCGCTACGCATGTTGTAAGCCGCCGCCTGGTACTGGATATTCAACACGTCCAGCTCGTAGCGCAGGGCAACGTCGGCGATCATGCCTACGTCGCTCCAGCGCCAGCGGCGGGCGCGCGGGTAGACGAACCCGTAGGGCACTTCCAGCGGCTCGGAGAGCTGCCGCCAGGAGCGGCGCTCGCCCTCAGGCTGCGCGGGCCGCGCTAGGCGGCTGGTGATGACGTGGATCTCGTGGCCCAGGGCGTGCAGGTGGCGGGCCAGCTCCTGGGTGAAAGCGCCCACGCCGCCCTGCATGGGGGGATACTCGCCGCTGATCAGGCCGATCCGCATCGCCTCAATGCGCCGCATGGCATTCAGTACCCCGCGGGACGCAGCCCGGAGCGCACGACTGCCCAGTAGGAGGCGATGCGCTGGCGGCGCAGCGCCCGTTTGTGGCCGAGCAGCCCCTTGGCCCCCTCAACGCCGATCTGCACGAGATAGCCGGCGAGCAGATAGAGGCGCAGCACGGCGCAGACCAGCCACCCGTGGTATTTACGGAAGTAGCGCAGCTTGGCCCGCTGGAAGTTGATGTGCCGGGCGGTCACCGCCTGCTCGCTGCTCTTGCCGTAGTGGTGGACGACCTGCGCGGCGGGCAGGTAGACGACGCGCCAGCCGGCGTCGCGGATGCGGCGGCACCAGTCCAGCTCTTCTGAGTACATGAAGTAGGCGGCGTCGAGCGGGCCGACCTGCTGCACCACGCTCTGCCGGACCATCAACGCCGCGCCGACGACCCAGTCCACGTCGCTCGTCTCGCCGTCCGGGCGGTCGAGGACGTAGTAGCGGTCCAGCAGGCGGCGCGGGGCAAGGCGCTCCAGCCAGGTGCTCTCGAAGAAGGCGGTCGCCAGCGTCGGAAAGCGGCGGCGCGAGGACTGCACCGTGCCGTCGGCGTTGAGTAGCTGCGGCCCGACCACGCCCACGTCTGGATGGGCGTCGAGATAGGCCACAAGGGTAGAGAGGGCGTCGCCGATAACTTCGGTGTCGGGGTTGAGCAGGAAGACGTGGCGGCCTCGCGCCCGGACCAGCCCCAGGTTGTTGCCGGCGGGAAAGCCGACGTTTTCGGCGCTGGCGATCAGCTCGACCCAGGGGAACTCGGCGGCGACCATCTCCGCGCTACTGTCAGTGGAGGCGCTATCGACGACGATGACCTGCAGGGCGAGATCGCCCCGCCCCCGGTCGATGGAGGCGAGGCAGCCGCGCAGCAGGTCGCGCACGTTCCAGCTAACGACGACGATAGTGAGGTCCTCAGCCATCGGCGGGCAGACCCAGCCCGAAGAGGCGGCTGGCGTTGGCGGTGGTCTGCGCGGCCATGGCCCCAAACGAGATGCCGTGCAGCGCGGCAAGCTGTGCGGCGATGAGGGCGACGTAGGCCGGCTCGTTGCGCTGGCCCCGGTGTGGATGGGGGGCGAGGAAAGGGGCGTCGGTCTCCACCAGGAGGCGGTCGAGCGGCGTCTGCGCGGCGATAGCCCGCAGCTCGTCCGCCTTCTTGAAGGTCAGCGGGCCGGTGAAGCCCAGGTAGAAGCTGGCTGCCACAGCCTCCTCGGCGATGGCTGCCGGAGCCGAGAAGGAGTGCAGCACGCCGGGTCGCTCGCCGCCCGCCAGCGGCGAATCGAGCAGGATACGCAGCACAACGTCGCCGGCCTCGCGGTTGTGGACGATGACCGGCAGCCCCAGCTCAGCGGCGAGGGCGCACTGGGCGGCGAAGGCGGCGTGCTGCACATCGTGCGGCGTGCGCTCCCAGTAATAGTCGAGGCCGATTTCGCCGATGGCGACGACCTTCTCGTGGCGGGCGAGTTCGCGCAGCTCGTCAAGCCAGCCATCCTGCCAGCCGGCGGCGCTGTTGGGGTGGACGCCAACGGCGGCGTAGACGGCCTCGTGCTGTTCGGCGAGGGCAAGCACGGTGCGGGCGTTGTCCAGGTCGAGCGCGGGCACGACGATACGAGCTACACCTGCCTCGGCCGCCCGGCGGAGCACGCTCTCGCGGTCCTCGTCGAAGCGGTCGAAGTCAAGGTGGCAGTGGGTATCGACCAGCATGGCCTACGGGGAGGCGGTGCCCTCCAGCCAGTGGTCGGGGAGCTGCACGCAGACCGCCTCGCCGCGCGCGCACTCGACGTCGCCCGCGTAGAGCGAGGAGGCGACGACGACCTTGCGCCCCTTGATTTCGGTGAATCGAGCGCGCACGACCAGCTCGGCGTCGAGCGGCGTGGGTTTCAGGTAATCGACTTTGAGGGAGGCGGTCACGTAGCGCAGGGGCGGCTCGGTGTCCATCTCCCGGCCCTCGGCGCGGTAGGCCGCCGCCGCAGCCGCGCCGGTAGAGTGGCAGTCGATCAGCGAGGCGATCAGACCGCCGTAGACGTAACCGGGGATGGCCGTATGGTAGGGGCGCGGGCGGAAGCGGGTCACCGCCTCGTCGCCCTCCCAGAAGCTGCGGATGTGCAGCCCGTGTTCGTTCAGGCGACCGCAGCCGTAGCAGTGGGCAACCTGCTCGTCATAGTAGTCCTGGAAGGCGCGCTCGGTCATGGGAACACTAATCCCTCAAACCGGCCAGCCGCAGCCCATCGGCGATGATGTCGTCCAGCCGGTCTTCGCGGGTCGTCTCGCCGTAGACGCGGATGATCGGCTCGGTGCCGCTGAAGCGGATGAGCAGCCAGCCGCCGTCTTCCATGATGAACTGGTGACCGTCGATGGTGACGATCTCCTCCACCTTCAGACCGCCGAGCGTTTCCGGGCGGGCGAAATCGACGTTGCGCAGGATTTCCGCCGTGCGCTCTTTGTCGAAGGTGCTGTCCACGCGCTTGTAGAAGTGAGGGCCGACCCTGTCGAAGAGCAGGTCGAGAAGCTGCGACGGCTTCTTTCCGGTGCGGACCATCATATCCAGCAGGTAGAGGCCGGCGAGGATGCCGTCGCGCTCCGGCACGTGGCCGCGGAAGGCGTAGCCGCCACTCTCCTCGCCGCCAATCATCGCGTCCACTTCCATCATTTTCGGGGCGATATATTTGAAGCCGACGCCCGTCTCGTAGACCGGCACGCCGTA
>Ga0209722_1002882_pt1 | contig 12656 bp, 9 predicted proteins | sample BioC12SIPDNA_2_FD_185745 | JGI IMG/M metagenome (GOLD analysis project Ga0209722, IMG submission 185745) | Anaerobic biogas reactor microbial communites from Washington, USA - Biogas_R1_A C12 SIP DNA (SPAdes) (version 2) | ecosystem: Engineered > Bioreactor > Anaerobic > Unclassified | place... | reverse complement strand
AGCGAATTCGTTGGAATCGAGTTGCAATCTCTTCGATGTAAGCATTCTTGATGTTGATTGATAAATTTGATCTACTTTCTTCACCTTTATGAGGCCTGTCACCATTCAACCTGCTGATGAGAAAATCATGCTCACTGGAAATGCCATTAGCATCAAACAACAAACCAATATGACTGTGGTCATCCAATATTTTCCTGAGCAAAAGTCTTGAAACGTCGTCGGCATTATGAGGAAAAGCGAATGGGATCGATTGTTTTCTAGTCAGATTTTTGATCGCGAAGCAAGAATCTGCCATGGCCTCTTCAATCTGAGTGCTGGTAAGGTCGGAAAACTTGATGTGGTCCTTACCATGTGACCCAATCTTGAAACCCTCTGAATCCATGGTTTGAATTTGAGTAGATGTCAAATAAGGAGTGTGCTCATTCAAATAGCCATTGAAGTCCAGCTCCAACAGAGAACCCAAGCGCTCGATGAGAGAGCCATCATGTATCCCTGTCGACTTTATTTGTGCGATAAGGTCTATTTTTCCAAGAATCTGGTATCCAAAAAATTTCTGTAACTCTTGGTTAATCTGTGTCACTGTTTTCTCATCCGTGGATAAGACTTGTTGAATTAGAAGAGAAGCTTTGTGCTCCTTAGCCATGCCGCGATTATCAATATAGTCGGTGCTTACAAAAAACATACAAGGGATGCCGCGTTTTAATAGCAGTGGCCGCACAACTTCATAACACTCCATCAAGCCATCATCAAAAGTGAGGGCTACAGATTTAGGGAGGAGCCTCTTTTTCCCAGAAAGATGCTCAGTTATCTGATCGTATGAAACAATCCGAAAACTGTGCTGCAAGTACTCCAGATCGCGGTCAAACATTTCAGGGGATTTATATGGGAAGAGGTGTGCCACGTGTGCAATTTTCTGATCTGAAACCACGTGATAGTTAATCACGATGAAATCCCTCATAACGAAAGTCCTATGAACGTACAGAGGAAGGCTTTCGCCAATTTTGTGTAACGTGTGAGTTAGCAAGCTCATGTCCATTTTTTACCCAAGAGGGAATTGGTCCCAATCATGATCACTGCGTCCAAGAAACCAGTTGTCCGGTGCAAAAATCATTTCTGCCACAGGTAACGAAACCTTAGTTTGTACCAGTGGTCTCATCTCCTTTAACTTTTTAAAACCGAATCGCTTAAAAATATTCATGTAATCATCGATAGTTGATGCCACCTCGATCAGGTCTAGGTTCTTATGCTTAAAGAAATCGACTGAAAACGCCACAAGCGATTCTAGTGCGGACTTGTCCTGTCGTTGAGTAAGAATGTCCGCAATGATGCCTCTGTTACTTTCTGGAGGTGTTGCGCATCTTAGGATAACATACCCGCAAATCTGACCGTCTTTTACTGCGAGAAATCTCTGGTAGTTCATAAAAGGTTGGTCGACAAATTTCCAATTTAGAAATTTACTATCGCGCTGGATAATAATTGGATAATCAGCCTTGATCGAGTCCCACCATGTGTCCAAGGAGTTTTCAAAGTGATCGATCTGAATGATTTGAATCCCATTGTCATTGGGCTTAGCCATAAATTTGTCTCTTATTTTAATGAGAAGGTTTCCGCAGGCAGCAACACCTTTAGCCAATTTGATTCGTTCAAGACAGATGAATAACTTTTGTCCAAATATGTTTTTATTAAGACGGTGACCTATTGAATGGCTTACAGATTCGCTGTCAACTCTTAATCTTCGCTCAAAAACTGCAACTCTGTCTATTGGAAGGCACCCTAGTTTGGTGAGAATATGCCTTGAAGACTCTGCCATTGAAAGCCCAGCCCATAACCCATTTGTGTCACAATTCGTCCGCAAAGTTTCAAACCCCAAATTCAATCCCCGAAAATCCGGTAATACAATGGCATCCAGAGCCCATGCTATGGTAAGTGTTTTGTTTCCAACTTTAATCGGCTCATACATCGCACAGGATTGGCCAACAATCTTTCCCTCCTCGGTGATTGCAATCCAAACTGGCAACTCGGTTAAAGGTTTAAAGGGGTTATGGACAAACTGCCATTCCCATCTTTCAGGATACTTGAATCGGGCATTCTCACCATAAGCAAGATCAAGAAAAGAGAATATCTCCAGCTTATCGTCAATCGTTGCCTGACGAACAGTTATTGACACTGCTTCCTCTATCTGTGTCTAATTCTTGCCATTCAAGAACGCTTCAATTTGATCGAGATAAACGGGGATCGAATGATGTTCTTCGACAGTTTTTCTAGCCGAATACGCAACCTGGCGTAATAAGCTCTTGTTGTCTCCCAGAACCATCACCGTTTCTTTCACTTGCTCAATTGCTCCAGTAGAAAAAAGAAATCCATTAATCCCATTCTTGATAATTTCATCTGACCCTTCATTGCCATAAGATAGCAAGACGCAGCCGCAAGCCATCGCTTCCAGTGGAATCCTTGAAAAGCCGGTCTGTTGGTAACTTGGGAAGAAACAAATGTCTGATTGATGGTAGAGTTCGATCAGGTTACACTTCTCTTGCATTGGTAAAAAACTTATATATTTTTCCAAACCAAGTTGACGCACCTGCTCTTCAATCTGGCTGGCATAATCAGTCCTCCAGCGATCACCAACGATAGTCAAGTTGTGTTGGACACCTGCTTGACGTAGTAAGGTTGACAGTTTGACGGCATCAAGCTGCCCTTTACTGGATTCAATCCTACCGGGAACAATGATCGACAAGGGTTCCAGGGGGTTCTTCTTCCGTTCGAATGAAAATTTTCGAAGATCCAAACCTGAGTGAATTACCCTGGAACTGTCGATCGGAATTGTTTTGGCGAAGAAATATCTGTAATTTGAGTAACTGTTAAAAAAAACCTTTATCCTATCTGGCCAAACCCAGTCACGCGTCAACCGATCGGAAGACAGAACGCTTACGAGTGAGGTAAATGCTTTTTTTATTAACTGCAACACAATCGATGTTGGAAGAAACTCAGTCTGAAAGCGGTACCAAAGTCCGCGGTTTTCATAGCTTAAACAAAGTGTTTTCCCACCATCATCAACAACCAGGGGATGCAAAATTCTCGACAAGAACGGCATGAGGCTTGGGCTTAGTGGAAGAATATTTCCGAGATAAATTAAATCTGGCTTGAATCCTTGGATAGTATGGTCAAACAGTCGAAGATCATGTATATCTCGCCATATTTGACGCATAAAGATCAAGACAACGCCAAGTCGGTTTGTGCTTTCTTTCGATGTTAGCCGTTCAGCCCAACCCAACATCTTCCTGGTGCCGTGCAATCGTCGGATCACGGGATAAGGGAACTCAATTTCCTCTGTTTGCATTGTTTTGTCAGGCTGCGTAGTTAAGACGTTGACCTGGTGCCCTCTGGCTGCCAGCCCATCCATCACATCCCGCACCCGGTTTTCATAACCACCGTAACTGAATGGCGGGTAATAGGCAGATAGGGTAAGTATTTTCATAATTCTTAGTGTCAATAGAAGACGCTAAGCCCTTTTCATTACAGCATTTTTGAATTTCTTACAAGCATGCTTACAATAAATTCTGCCTGTTCGAATCATCTTTGCGAAGGTTTTTCGCACCTTAATCGGATAATACAAGTGTCTCTGGAGCCTCTTTTTGACCGGAGATACAAAGACTCGTTTGGATGAGAGTATCTCATCATATCTTGCAAGAATATTTTTTTCCCGGCAAAACACTGTCTCCTCGTTGTCTTTCAGATATGGTTGATTAAGAAATTCTTTATATAGAGTTTCATTACTATCAATCTCTTTAACCAACTCGATAACCTCATCAAACGATGAGTAATCATGGCAGTTGATAAATGCCTTTGGGTTAAAATCCAGAGATGCCAGCGGATTTCCCCAATAGATGGGAATCGTGTCGGTGATGAGGGCGTGCATTAGTTTTTCTGTCGTGTATCCTGGATAGCTTGAATTTTCAAATGTGATGCTGAATTTGTAATTGTTCATCCATTTCAACTTGTTCTCGACGCCAGTTTGGATTGGGTCTCCGATGTTGTTCAGAAATCTCCCGCCTGAATCCACATTTTTATATGATGACAATTTCTTGAAGAACTCAATTCTTGTGATGGCGTTGGAATTCGACACCATAAAACTACAAAACTTGCGCTGTTGATTCAACACATAATCAGGATTGCGTGGTCGAAATAATTGTTTATATTCCGATAATCGTCTATAGAAAGGTAGACGATAGTTTCGTTCTGAGACAGGATAGTCGAAAGAGAAAGCATAATCACAACAATTAAAGTTGGGTCTCACGTTCTCAGGTGTGTAAAAAACTCGGGTACAGTTGTATTTTAAATGTTCATCTCCAAAACAGGAGTAAAACAAAAAATCCGGTGTGTCGGAGAGTTCAAGGTCCCACCTTTTGCTGATTATGCGCCACTCGAAATGCTGTTTCACATGCGCAAGATCAAAGGATCTGTACATGTCAGCGAACATTACTTTTATAGTTGGACTTTGCATACACATCTTCCGAATTGAATCGTTAATTCAAGGGTAAAAGCTAATGGAATTTCTTCAATGATAGTTTTTACTTATCCCACCTTCCCTCAATCTTTCCTCGAAGATACCTGATCACTTTTCTGCGCCAATCAGATGGCAAAAAACCCCAATGACGAATTCTTATACTTTGAATTTTTTGCTTAAGTTCAGTGGAGGAATAATTAAGATAATTTGATAAAATTTGATCCATCGTGGGGTTCGTGTAATTTTGTTCTTCTCTGCCAAAGGTACCAGCATAAACCAATTCAGCGCCTAAAATCGCAAAAGCAAGCCGGCGATCTTGAGTTCGCAAGAACTTATCCCAGACCTTGTTGAGGTTATTCCAGTGGGAGGTACTGTGAATTTTTTGAACGGACTTTAAGCCGCGATGAACTCCGTAGTGAAAAGATTGTGGAATGGAAGGATCCTGACAATGGGTTGCCGCAGGCGCAAGTTCCGCTTTATCGTATAGATATCGCTGTGGGTCCATGATCGGGATGTCGGGGAAAACGGTATCCTTCGAGAAATCCCAGCGAACGGTGTTGCGATATATCTGGATCCCCGCGGGGATCATTTCATCGGTGAAAAAATCCAACACCCCAATATTCATGACCTCCAACCACTGGTTTTGTGCAAATTTCTCAACAATCCGCGCAAATAAATCTTCCGACAACAGAACCGTATCAGCGTCAACCTTGATCAGGAGGTCAAATTCGTCAGCACGATCAATAAATGCCCGATAAAGCTTATTATGAGCTTCCAGTTCAGGAAGGTTTTCAATGAGCATATGATCGAAATTTTGGAAAGTCTGGTTTCGAATTGCTTCCAGACAAGCAGCATACTCATTTTCACCACTATATAATGTTCCTACCAGGATTTTGGTCATATCAACCTTTGCTTGTTCCCGCTGTTTGAGAAAAGTGATCAATAATTAGTTGAGGCCAGGCAAGCAGCCTGAGTTGTCGCCCAAAAATGATCATCCTTGTGGGCAGAATTCGTCTGGGAAGAGAATGAAATTTTGTAGCACGGTTATACGAAAAGATTCCAGCTCTAACCACCTGTTGCTGGCTGGCGGTTCCATTCTGCCTGACCCATTGATAGAGACTTCGCCAATATCTCATGCGGTCACGATATTGGACCACCAGTGAGCGCGGTGCGGAGATTCGATTTGCTTGATGAACTCGCCAAACAGCCACTGGCGTATCCAGTCGACCGGGTAGCAGGCGTGCAGTGAACGCAACCCGCAGGATGAATTCCGTATCCTGATGCAGCCTGAGAAACTCATTCATCAAACCAACTTTTTCCAGAGCACTTTTCCTGATCACCAAGGCATTCAGATGGAAATAACCTTTTTCACCCTTGATCAGCACCTCAGCGAGATTTTCCGGTGAAATACCGGGGGAGATAGTCTGCAACTGGCTTGTTGATTTACCAGCTGCCTGCCACCGCTCCATCCCCTCACCCGATTCAACCTGCATCCCCACTGCCTCATAGACTCCCTCACAAGCCGGGTCCAATCGGAAAATATCTGAAGCAGCAGCGAAACGATCAGGAAGGTAGTAATCATCCGCATCCAAGAAGGCAATGAAGTCCTCACCCGCAGAGCGCATTCCCAAATTGCGGCTGGCACCAGCGCCCCGGTTTTCGCCATTCGGATGGCGCAGCAATTTGACCTTTTCAAACTTGCTCGCCAGCTCCTCGCATACCTCCAGGGCGTTATCCGGTGATCCGTCCTCAATCAACAGCACTTCCGCAGTCTCTGGCTGTGCCAGGGCGGATTCAACCGCCTGGCTTACGTAGCCAGCAGCGTTGTAAACCGGGATTATCACGGAAACGTTAAAATCACTCATTCAATTTCAACCAATCGTTGCGAATGATTGACCAGCCAGCCTGCGCCAGCTCGTGCCAATAATGGCCTTCCACGAACGTGGAGGGCAATCGGAAAGGCAGTCGCAGCAAAGCAGATAACCTCCCAAGATTTTTCTTGCCTGGGGCATCTTGAGTCCATTCAAGCATTAGTCGTCTGAAGGCAAGGCGACGCTGCTCAGGGGTGCCATTGCGACGCAACCATTGGTAAGTGGCAACCCTCAGGCGCACACGATCGCGATTTATGCTTTCGCTGGAACGCGGGGTGGAAACGCGGTTTTGTTGGTGCACGCGGCGCATCGAGGATGATTCGGTGACACTGCCAGGATAAAGGTTTCCGACTGCAGCGAGCCGTATCACCCAATCCGTGTCTTCGTGCAGTGTGTCGGCAATACTTTCATCCATCAGCCCGGAACGCTCCAACACCTTGCGGCAAATGATCAGGCCGTTCAAGTGGACGTGACCTTGACCGCCTTTGATCAGAACAGTAAACAAATCGACTGGGTCAATACCGGGGGGCAGCGTGGTGATGCCTTCGCCTGCAATGCTGTGGTCATGCCAGCGCTCACGGCTGACTTCGTCTTCGTAGTACATCCCGACAGCGTCATAAACCCCGTCGCAGTCTGATTGTCGTTCAAAAACAGAACGAGCAGCAGCAAACCGACCTGGCAGGTAAAAATCGTCCGCGTCCAGAAAGGCGATATAAGGGCAGGTGCTGTTGGTGATACCCAGGTTGCGGGAAGGTCCAGCCCCGCGGTTGACCCCGCCTGGGTGCTGAAATAATTTCACCTGGGGATATAAACCAGCTAATTGTCGGCAGACCGCCAGGCTGTCATCCGGCGAGCAGTCTTCAACCAAAATCACTTCCCTTACCTCGGGCTGGGCAAGCGCGGATTCGACAGCCTGGGTCACAAAAGAGGCGGCATTATAGACCGGGATGACTACGCTGACTTCAAACCCGCTGTTCATTTTTACTTCCATTGGCTCAATTCTTCCTTGATTGCTTGAAGAAAAGCATCTCCATGCTGCAGGTCAGGCTCGAGGTAGTTCCCTTCAGCCCATTCGTTCCACGATTTCAGGATCACCAATTGATGCTCAGGCTCACAGCCGCTAACGCGATCAATAGCCTGGTGCAGATGCTGTTGGAAGACCTCCGGTGTCCGGTTAAAGAAAACATGGCCATTGACGCCGGAGCGTGGGGTGTTATCCCAGCCAGGCATGACGCAGGGGTAGAAATCGAGCGGTTGCGGCTGGGGCAGTTCAAGAAAAGGCAACACATTTTTGTAATCATAAACATGGAAGGGCTGTTTGAGGATCTTCTGATAGAAGTCACCCGCTGCATTTGGTCCAAGCAGTTTGCTCAGGGCTTGGCGCATGCCCTTCAAACGGGTGCCCCGCCGGCTGGTGCGGGAGATGGTGAAGCCATCAAAGCCCAGATTGATGGTGTGTTGAGCTTGTTGCTCGTTGTTGATAATTCCGATCAAAAACAAGGGTTCCAATCCGGCATTTTTTGCTAATCCCTGCCAGAGCTGCACCCAGGCTACATCCAGGTCGGCTGGTTGGAATACGAAGAAGATCGGACGGCCATCCACCCTCATGTAGCGTTGGTCGCGAAAGGCGGGCAGGAGCATGTTGAAATGAGCAATGTGGTCCTTCTCACCAGGGTAAGTCTGTTCAATCAGGATCTTGTCGGGCTCACCGTGCCAAATGCCGGTCCAACTTTGGTTTGCCCAAGCCAGGCAGAAGGGGAAATCAGGTTTTCCGCTTGCCAGCACTTCATTAAAAGGGCGTTCCAACAGCTGTTTTCCCCCGAACCAGTAGTGCCAGTAGCAGAAGCCCTCAATCCCAGCGCTGCGGGCAAGCTGAGCCTGAGCTTCGCGGATGGCAGGATCGCGCAGATCGTAGTAACCCAACTCGCCGGGTTGGATGGGCTGTTGATGCCCCCTAAAGAGCGGTTTGGCCTTGCCGACGTTGGTCCATTCGGTAAAGCCTTCTCCCCACCAGGCGTCATTCTCGGGGATGGGGTGATATTGCGGCAAATAGTAGGCGATCAGACGCGGTTTCGTCATCGTTTTTCCATGACGGACTGGATCACACGGTAAACGTTAGCGGCGTAATCTTCGATGTTAAAAAGAGTCCTTGCCCGTTGCCACCCTGCCAGTCCCATCTTTCGGCCTTGCTCAGGGTTTAGTGCCAGTTCTCGCATGGCTTGCACCAACTCATCGAAGGTGTTGTAAAGAAAACCCGTTTCCCCATCCACGATGATCTCTGGGTTTCCACCGCTGTTCTTACCAATCAGTGGAAGCGCGGTGGACATCCCCTCAAGTCCCACCCGGCTGAAGGCTTCGTTCTCTGAGCAAATTAGCACGCAGTCAGCAGAAAAGTAATAAGGGAAAGGGTCATCTACCAACCCAGTAAAGGTTACCCTGTCCGTCAGATTGAGATCAACTACCAGTTGTTGCAAGTTGTTAACATAATCTGGTTTGCCATTCCCAACGATCACCAACTTGGCGAGAAAGGCTTCATCCCGAAGCTTTGCCAACGCGCGGATAGCCAATTCCTGACCCTTCTTTGGATTAACGTTACTAAGCATCGCAAAGGTGAAATCTGGTTTGATCATCATTGATAGCCGGGTCTGTAAACGCAATTCCAATTCCGGGATGCTAGCCACGCCATTATAGACTTGATAGACATTGGCTGGGAATGAAGGGAAGTAGTGCTGCTGAACACCACGGGCATGACAGATAATGGCATCAGACTGGGAAAGTATAAGTCTTGAAAGCCAGTGAGGGAAAATATATTTCCAGCCAAAATAAAGGTCATAATATTCACGAATATGCCAAATGTGTGGCAACCCCGCCTTGCGCGCAGCAAGAAACCCAACAGGTATCACCGAGGTATTGGTATAAACCAAGTCAATTTTCCAATCTCTGATAATATTTTGAAGATTTTGAACTGACCGTCTAATTTCACTGGCATGGTCAATCTTTCTTTTGCAAGACAAAATCCGATCTGAAACCCACCATGGAATGGGGAAAATGGCGTATCGGATTCCTTCGTTATCCAAAGCATCAGTAAAAGCACTCTTCACTGGGTTAACTACGAAAGAAGTGACACCGCAACTTTTCAAGCCCTGAATCAAGCTCAACAGCGAACGGCTGGAACCCTGGAAGTTATCATTATGGGTCACAAAGAGGATATTCATAAGCTTGGGAATTCATCAATCAAGGACAAAAACCTGATGGCAAGGAATTGGTTTTCTCGGATTCACATAGGTCGTTCTTTTGAGTACTGGAGTAAGGACCAAACTTTATTACAACAACATCGTCCATAATCTTGATGCTTCCGGGTTCTGGCCAAACTGGCATGCTCTCACCCGCCGGAACATAGTCAGAGCGTCTCTCAAGCGGCAAACCTTCCAAGCCCTGATACCCAAGAGTCCGAAGAAAAGCGGCCGCACGAGACGGATTCCCTCCATCCCAACCGAAGAACGACGCACCGATATTTTCGATTCTTGAAACAAGTTGAGTTGATGGGCGGTCTACGAAACCGACTAATTCAAGATAGACAACATCGGTCGTTCCAGCTTTGGCTTTTTCCTGTTCAATTCTCTGCACAAGTTGACTCGCCAGGAATTTGTCTTCTTCATAAGCAAAGGCTGAGGAAGCAAACAGGTGGTTCATAGACGAAGCGAATTGGAATATCGTAAAAACAGTCAGAATTGATAGGAGAACCCGGGCTTTTGGACCCACATGCTTCAAAGCGAGCGCTGCCCAACCCATCAGGAAGATTGGCACACCCAGAAGTGATCGATAAGGAATATATCCTTTTGTCAGAATCCCGCCGATGAATGGCAGAACACTGAAGATTCCCAATAGTGCAAGAAAAAGGAAGTAGTAGCCCAATTTTTCACGTCGTTTGAATTCAAGAGTGAGGGTAAAACCACCAGCTACCAAAAGGAAAAGTGGTAGAGCTCTCATCTCTATACCGTAAAAGGTGACATCACCAATCATGATATTGTAGAAAAGTCGCCAAAGTTTAAGAATATAGATGTTTAGACTCTGAAACAAATTCCTGAAGTGAAAGTAATGAGAAATGTAGTTTGAAGCTTCAGTTTGGTATGCGAGAAAGAAGATTTGTTGAATGCCATAATACAACATGTAACCTAAGGCCATCATAGCTATTGCGGAGAACAAGTATCGGAACAGGTTTTTCTGTTCTTTTTGCCAATTGTAGAGAAGGTTTAAGAGAATAGCCATTGCTAGCGGTTGCACGAGAGGCTGGTAGATAGAGAAAACGAGAGCGATCGGTATAGATGCAAGAAATTTATAGCCTTTGGTAGTTCTTACTAAAATTAATAAACTAAGGGAAATGCAGAAAAAACCGAAACCAACAGCAAAATTAACAAACGAAAAACTATACAAATAAGCTAGTCCAGGCCAAGTCAATCCGAGAGAAGAAATTAAGAAACGATCCGATCTCCGCTTAATATTCAGGCAATCTAGAAGAAGAAGGATTCCTGCAAATTGGAAGCAAAGTGTGAGGACTAATGGGATAAAGGGAATAACTTGCTTTGTGAGAAACAGCTTGGTGAGAAGCAACAAACCCCACCTTCCACTAGAAATAAAACCGGGGTTGACTCCTGTCCTAACCGCAGCAAGTTCTTCGTCAATTGTCAGATTGACATTGAAAAGTTCGAACCCATATGCGGCTAAAATTAGTACGAAAAAAAATAGAATCAGTAATGAGTTGTCTTTAAGATAAGCCTTTATCTGACCTGTGCTGAAAATTTTTTTAGAAAAGAAAGAATCGGTCTCTGGATTAATCATAAATAGCTAGTTCTTGTTGTTCAACTTTGAATGAAAAGGATAAATTCAGATGTGATTAGTGAATTGAGTTGAGTGGATTTGGAACAACCTGATCTAGTATCGAGCAGGTAGTAGAATGATTACGTTCAATTGACTGTCCACTTGGAAGGCACGATCACGGGGTAGCCCCTGGCATCAACATAAATACCCTCTTGAAAAGTTCCTGACTTAACATCGAAAGAGTACGCTTCTGGCACCCAATCAAAAATCATCTTTCCTGAGCCCACCCATAGATTGATGCCATATTTTCCTGGAGCAAGATGTAGTGACTCGAGATTGGCTGTGATTTGGCAAGTCCCCGAATCAATTGATAAACCTTTTTGCATATGGCCAGAATGCATCTGCATGACTTTGCTTCCATCCTCAGCAGTGAAAGAAATTGAAATATCAGCAATAATTCTGGCGTTGCCAATGTTCTCCACATCTACTCGACATGTAAATGGTTCGCCTGTTGTTGGAATACCAGGTTCGACTGAGAAGTTGAGAATTCGGACGCGTTGATCTCCAAGTCGTTGTTTCTCATTCACATTGAATACATTCGGATTTTGATATACATGTAGGTACTCATGAATAATTTCATCCGTGGGACCTTCATTCAAAATTTTGCCGTCTTCCAACAGAATCGTTCTGGCACAGAGGTTTCTCATAGAAACCATATTATGACTAACGAAAAGGACTGTCCGTCCCTCATCGGTAACATCGCCCATCTTGCCCAGGCATTTCTTTTGAAATTCAGCATCACCCACCGCCAAAACCTCATCCACGATCAAGATCTCAGGGTCGAGGTGGGCGGCAACAGCAAAGCCCAGGCGCACGTACATGCCGCTGGAGTAACGCTTGACGGGAGTGTCGATGAATTGCTCCACTCCTGAAAAAGCTACGATCTCATCAAACTTTCGGGTGACTTCTTCCTTGTTCATCCCGTAAATTGCCCCATTAAGATAGACATTCTCGCGCCCGGTCAGCTCAGGGTGAAAGCCGGTGCCGACCTCCAACAAGCTGCCGATGCGCCCCTTTACCTTGACCACGCCGCTGGTTGGGGCAGTGACACGAGAAAGAATCTTGAGCAGGGTGCTCTTGCCAGCGCCGTTGCGCCCGATGATCCCGAGCGCTTCGCCCTGTTTAACCGTGAATGAAACATCATCCAGGGCAAGAATGCTTTCACCTCGTTTCTGGTGATCAGTTTCGCGACCAATGATAGCGTAAGGGTCAGGCTTGTTCCGCGCCCTCGCCCACCAGCGCTCAAAATCACGGATGAGCGAGCCTGTGCCAATAACGCCCAAGTCATATTGTTTGGATAGATGTTCAACAGAAATTACTGTACTCATTTTTTTACGATAGGATTCTTTCGACAGAATCGAAGAATGCGGGTCCTGTGTGCCCTTCGAGTAATAGCTGCTCTT
>Ga0209722_1002878_pt1 | contig 12677 bp, 9 predicted proteins | sample BioC12SIPDNA_2_FD_185745 | JGI IMG/M metagenome (GOLD analysis project Ga0209722, IMG submission 185745) | Anaerobic biogas reactor microbial communites from Washington, USA - Biogas_R1_A C12 SIP DNA (SPAdes) (version 2) | ecosystem: Engineered > Bioreactor > Anaerobic > Unclassified | place... | reverse complement strand
AGATAAATATCATTCCGGCGACCCTGAAATTGCCATCCCCGCCCCTCTTCCAAGTGAACTTAGCTCTCAATTACGGGATTGGGCTATCCGATGCTTCAAGGCTATTGATTGTGCCGGTCTTGCCCGGGTGGATTTTTTGATCGATAAGAATACGGGCGAAGCCTGGTTTAACGAGATCAACACCATGCCGGGTTTCACTCAAATCAGCATGTACAGCAAACTGCTGGCGCATCAAGGCTTGGAATACAAGCACTTGATCGACCGTTTGATCGAGCTTGGTTTGGAAAGAAAAGCAGAGCAGGAAAGAACCATCAGAAAATTCGAGGTTGATCATGGCAACTAACCCGAAGAATGTTTCCAGAGCGGATCAGGTGCGTGCCAGGCGCAAAATTGAACCGATCCAGCGCAAACCGATCCCCCGGTCTGAAAACCGCGTTTCACGGGATGCCTCCAACGCTTCCCGGGTAATTTCCCGCCACAGCACTTATCGTCCTGGAAGTTCGAATACATACAGTACCCGCAAACGCAAACCGGTTTATCTTTCTACCAGTACGCCCGGGAGTGAGATCCGACTGCCTTCCTTACCTCAATTTTCCTTTAGTTGGCGGGCTCTTTCAGGTCTTTTAGTTGGCGTCGCGCTTGTTTTGATTTACATGATGCTCAACTCAAACACATTCACCGTAAACACCGTCAACCTATCCGGTGGAGTACGGGTTCCATCGGAAGAAATTAAATCTGTCCTGAATGTAACAGGAGAATCGATTATCTTTGTTCGACCGTCCCAGGTGGAAGAGCAGATTCTGGCGACTTTCCCGGATATCAAAAACGCACATGTTTCCGTGGTGATGCCAGACAGCCTCAAAGTTGTGGTTGAAGAACGGATCCCTGCCATTCTTTGGGTTGAAAACGGAGAAGAGCTGTTTTGGATCGATCAGGATGGGTTTACCTTTACCGTGCGCGGAGAGGCTAACCTGCCCATCCGTGTCTACGCGAATGCCACCCCACCCCAAAATCTTGGCTATGTTGAATCGACTTTAGTGGCACTTGAAGAAGTTGCAGAGCCACTGGAAGCAATTGATGAAAAAATCTCACCAATTGACCCCAACTTTGTCCTGGCAATTCAAAAATTGAACAGCATTAAACCGGCTGACGTCCCCATGATCTACGATACAAAAAACGGACTTGGTTGGGCAGATCCTCACGGCTGGCAGGTTTTCTTTGGCACGAAAACCGATGATATTGATTTGAAATTAACTGAATATAACCATATTGTGCAAGCAATTCTGGACAGAAACTTGTAACCAGTATTGATCAGTATGGAATTTCTACACGCACCCTTTTATCGTTTGGAGCATTAACATGGAAGAAGAAACAATTGTAGTTGGATTAGATGTAGGCACTTCAAAAGTTTGTACTCTGGTGGCCAGAGTCGAGAACGGAGCAAACTTGCGCATCCTTGGGGTTGGAATTGAACCTTCACAAGGTCTCCGCAAGGGCACAGTCACCGATATCAACTCAGCCTCGGAGGCAATTGCACGGTCAATTGAAAAGGCAGAGCGCACCTCAGGTTTTGAGATCAACAGCGCGATTGTCAACCTGGCCGGCACGCAAGTGTCTTCGACCATCAGCAAAGGAGCTGTTGGCATCTCCGGTCGGGTCATTGACCAGGAAGATGTTTACCGGGCGCTTGACTCAGCCCAGGCCATTGCAGTCCCCCACAACCGGGAAATTGTCCACGTGATCCAACGCGGCTTCAACATCGACGGACAGGAAGACATCAGCCAGCCCATCGGCATGCACGGCTACCGCATGGAAGTGGAAGCCCACATCATCACCAGTGCCGCTTCAACCATGGAAAACCTGAGGCAGTGTGTTTCAATGGCTGGGATCGATGTGACCCAATTTGTGCTCAATCCCTTAGCCTCCAGCGAAGCAGTGTTATCAGAGACTGAACGCGAAATGGGCGTGGCCGTTATCGATCTGGGTGCTGGCACGACCGTTGTTGCCATCTACATCAAAGGAGATGTGTTCCATGCCAATGTTTTGAATATCGGCGGAAACCACATCACTTCTGACATCGCCCAGGGTTTGAGATTGCCCCTGGAAGTAGCCGAAGAAGTCAAACTGCAGCATGGTTACGCTCTGCTTGAAGACATCGAAGAAGAAGAATTCTTCAACATCGTCGCTTTTGGGTCAGAACAAAGCACAAAAGTTGACCGACGTGAACTCGTAAACATCATCGAAGCCCGCGCGGAAGAGATCCTGATCATGGTTCAACAGGAAATCAAACGCTCCGGTTACGATTCAATGCTCCCAGCAGGCATCGTCCTCACCGGAGGTGGAAGCCAGCTGCCCGGTATTCGCAAAATGGCCGCCAAGATCCTGAACCTGCCCGTCAGGATCGCCAAACCTGAAAAAATGGTTGGTTTGACAGATCAGATCAGCACCCCGGCTTATGCCACCAGTGTTGGTTTGCTCAATTGGGGCATCCTTTTTAGTGAGACTAACCAGATCGCTCCTGAACGATCTGGAAAATCTAAGCTGTCCTCCAAACCCAAAGCGGATGGGTTTAAAGAATGGCTGAAACGTATCTTACCGTAAATTCAATAAGCATAATCTAGAGGAGATAAAACAATGGAAGCAAAACAATCTGAATCATTCGCAAGGATCAAAGTAGTAGGTGTCGGTGGTGGTGGCTGCAATGCCGTTAACCGCATGATTGCCGAAGGGCTGCAGGGAATCGAGTTCATTGCCATCAATACTGACGCGCAAGCTCTGCTCAAATCCCAGGCGCAGTATCGCGTTCGCATCGGTGACAAGGCTACCCGCGGCCTGGGAGCCGGAGGCGATCCTAAAATCGGTAAAGCTGCTGCTGAGGAATCAGCTGAGGAATTATATGAAGTTCTCAAAGGCAGTGATATGGTTTTCGTCACCGCTGGTATGGGTGGTGGAACGGGAACCGGCGCTGCCCCCGTCGTCGCACAGATTGCCAAGGAAATTGGCGCTCTGACCATCGGCGTTGTCACCCGCCCCTTCTCTTTTGAAGGCTCTCATCGTGCCCGCTCAGCTGAACAGGGCGCACTTTCACTAAAAGAACACGCAGATACTCTGATCGTGATCCCCAACGACCGTTTGTTGCAGATCGTCACCAAAAACATCGGGCTCAACGATGCTTTCCGTCTCGCTGACGATGTCTTGCGCCAAGGTATCCAGGGTATCTCTGAGTTGATTACTGTCCCCGGTTTGATCAATCTCGACTTTGCGGACGTACGCACGATCATGTCCGAAGGTGGAGCTGCTCTGATGGCTGTTGGTCAGGCTACCGGTGAAGACCGGGCTCGTATTGCCGCAGAACAGGCCATCTCCAGTCAATTACTGGATGTCACCATCAATGGCGCCAGAGGTATCCTCTTCAACGTCACCGGTGGACCAAATCTTTCCCTGTTCGAGGTCAACCAGGCCGCCGCTATTATCAAGGAAACCGCCAGCTCTGACGTCAACCTCATCTTTGGTGCCGTAGTTGACGAAAATATGGGCGACAACATTCGCATCACTGTGATTGCGACTGGCTTTGACAGAAGTGCTCCTACCACGGAGGCGGAGCAAAGTTTTTTTCGCCAAAGTTCCAGCCATCGGCCAGTAGATCGACTCAGCACTAATGATCAACCGGCAAGGAACCTTGAGAACACGCAGACAGTTGCTACAAAACAAGAAGAATATGTCTTCACCAGTGATGTAGATGTTGATATGCCAGCGTTTCTCCGCAGAAGCAAGAATTCAAGATAATTCAGGCTGCTTCCTTTTAGATTAGCTTAAATTCTCCTCCCTCTTTTGAGGGAGGAGAGTAAGCAAGCAAATGCTGAAACCATGACAATTGCATATTATTAGCAAGCTTAATTCTCTGCGTGAGTTTGTTAACAATATCAGCACGCGTCGATTCCCAATTCCACTCTTCGAATAAGACCCAAGCTCTGACCTAATAATTTTTAAATACTTACGCGTAGATTTACTCTAAAATGATCAGCGACAAATTTTAAGGTAAATCACAGCGATTTTGCCTTGTCCGCATCCATAAGCCGTGCTACAATGCTCTCACCATATATTGGGGTAAATTCCCCACCACCCCCCTACCTGTAGGGTCTTTAAGGAGATTTTTGCATGAAGTGCCCATATTGTCAGCACTCTGATACCAGCGTCATTGATACCACCAAGGATTCTCGAGGTGGTGTTCGGAGAAGGCGCGAGTGTAACAGCTGCCATCAACGCTTCAGCACTTATGAACGACCGATCCTCACAACCCCTCTGCTGATCAAGCGAGACGGGACGCGTGAGGAATTTGACCGTGAAAAACTCCTGGCTGGGCTTCGGATGGCCTGCACAAAACGCCCGATCCCTGCCGCAACGATTGAAGATCTGGTTAATAGTATTGAATCAGAACTCCAAAAAAAGGGACGCGCTGAAATCAACTCCCGCCTGATTGGTGATCTTGCCGTTAAGGGCTTAAAAGAAATCGACCACATCGCCTATATCCGCTACGCAATTGTTTACCTTCGAATGGATGATCTGCATACTATTCGCGATGAGATCAACCACCTGCTTACAGAAGAAGAATAATTAACCGAGGCACACCATGACCGAACAAGACCCAACATACACGGGTTTATTCCCGACCCCCCCACTTCCTGATGATTTGCCATCCATAGAGTTAACTGAAAATTCGATACAGATCCTGAACAAACGCTATCTGCGACATGGTCCTGATGGAAAAGCAGCCGAATCTATCGACGAAATGTTTTGGAGGATCGCCTGGCATGTTTCAGACACGCCGGAGCGGGAGGAAGACCATACAAAAGTGGCCAAAGATTTTTACAAAATGTTGGTGGGTAAGGCTTTCTTTCCCAATTCACCGACATTTACAGGGGCTGGTACTCCCCTGGGTCAGCTGGCAGCTTGTTTTGTTCTGCCAGTCTCGGATGATATGGGTCGGGCAAACGACGGTATTTTCAGCACGTTGCGAAACGCGGCTTTAATTCAACAGACCGGCGGTGGAAATGGTTTCAGCTTTTCCCGCTTGCGTCCTTCGGGCTCGCACGTCAAGGCTTCTGCTGGCAGAGCCACCGGTCCGGTTGGTTTTTTGAAAGTTTACGACAACGCTTTTGGAGAAATCGCCCAGGGCGGTACCCGCCGAGGCGCCAATATGGGCGTTTTGCGGATCGATCATCCGGATATTGAAGATTTTATTGTTTGCAAAACCAGCGAAACTGCCATCACAAATTTCAACATTTCCCTGGGCATCACAGACGATTTCATGAAAGCAGTAGAAGAGGATGGGGATTGGGATCTGCGTTTCCCCAATGTCCACGCGCCAGAATACAAGAGTTTCAAAGGCACAATCAGTCAGGCTGAAAAAGCTGGTTTAGCCATCAAAACTTACAAAACGGTGAAAGCCCGGGACTTATTCAACAAATTTGTTAAACAAGCGCATCACAACGGCGAGCCAGGGGCGCTATTTATTGACGCCGCCAACCGTCAGAATCCGGTCCCCCATCTTTATGAACTGGAAGCTACCAATCCCTGCGGTGAACAATGGCTTGGACCTTATGAAAATTGTTGTTTGGGTTCGATCAACCTGGCCGAACATTATGGAGAGAACGGCACGGTCGACTGGGTTAAACTGCGCCAAACCACCAAGACAGCCACCTTGTTCCTGGATCATGTGGTTGACAAAAATGCCTACGTCCCGGCTGTGCCGGAATTACGGGAGGCCGCCATGGACTGCCGCCGAATTGGATTGGGCATCATGGGTCTGGCTGATTTGATGTACCACTGCGGCGTACGCTATGGTTCCGAAGAATCTCTGGAATTCTGTGGGCAGGTGATGGAATATGTGCGTTATTTTTCCATGGAAACAAGCATTGAGCTGGCGGAAGCGCACGGAGCCTTCCCCGCCATCACTGGAAGCATTTACGACCCTGAGAATATCACCTGGGAAGCTCCCAGCCCCCTAATGCCCTACAGCCGCAACTGGCAGCGCCCCTTCCTTGATTGGAAATTGATCAGAGAGGGAATAAAAGCTCACGGTATTCGCAACGCCGCTCAAACAACCATCGCTCCCACAGGCACCATTGGCACCGTCGCGGGAGTTGAAGGATATGGCTGCGAACCTGTCTTCGCGCTGGCCTACGTTCGCCACGTCAATGACAACGGCAATGACCTGATCCTCAATTATGTCAGCCCCTACTTCCAGGAAGCGCTGGATGCTATCGATTTATCCGAAGAGGAAAAAGAGGACATCATCGCCAAAGTGCTGGAACAGGGCAGCTGCCAACACATCGAAAACCTGCCCCTGCATATCCGCAACGTCTTTGTGGTCTCAGCTGACGTTTCAGCGGAAGAGCACATAAACATCCAGGCAGCCTTGCAGCGTTTTGTTGATAACAGCCTGAGCAAGACCATCAATTTCCCGGCTGGAACAACCGAGCAAGAAGTGGGAGATGCCTTCATGCAAGCCTGGAAATTGGGTTGCAAAGGGATTACGGTTTACATCACTGGTTCCAGGGAAAAAGTTGTCCTGGAAACAAAAGCTACCATGGAAAAAAAGGATGGTACCACTGAGGCCTTGAAAACCAAGCTTTATGGCGAGGATATTGAAGGACAACTGAGTCTTTGGAAAGAGAGCAAGAAGCCCCGTCCCCGGGCACTCAAAGGCTATACCTATTCAATCGAAACTCCCTTGGGAAAAGCTTTTGTGACCATCAACGAAAACGGAGGCAACCAACCTTTTGAAGTTTTCATCAACACAGCCAAGGCTGGTTCTGAAACGGCGGCTCATTCAGAAGCGATTGGACGTTTGATTTCCTATATTCTTCGCATCGCCTCTCCTATTGAACCCCGCGACCGTTTGCGGATAACGCTTGACCAGCTGGCAGGCATTGGCGGAGGGCGCTCGCTTGGTTTCGGTATCAACCGCGTGCGGTCACTTCCGGATGGTATTTCAAAAGCTTTGGATGAATACCTCTATCAGCAAAATTCAGCAGTTGAAAAGGCCGAACCCACCATCATTACCAATACCCTGCCGCTTTCTGCTCCACAACAACCTGTTTTCCATCCCATCGGCGAACTCTGCCCTGAATGTGGTGAAGCAACCATGATCAATGAGGAAGGCTGCCGCAAGTGCTATACCTGCGGACATAGTGAGTGCTGATATGAATGTAGAAAAAGAAGCTTTGACCTGGGTTGTAATGGCCGGCAACATCGGCAGCGGTAAGACTTCCCTGACGCAACTGCTCAGCCAACGTTTAGGTTGGCAGGCATTTTATGAATCAGTGGACAACAACCCCTATTTGGCTGATTTTTATGCCGACATGAGAATCTGGGCTTTTCATTTGCAGATGTACTTTTTGGGCAATCGAGCCCATGAGATTGAGTATATGATCGAGACGGGGGAAGCAGCTTTGATGGACCGCAGTATTTATGAAGATGCCCACATCTTCGTGCGCGCCCTGCATGAGATGGATAACCTGTCAGAGCGCGACTTTCAGGCTTACACAAAGCTCTACTCCCTGGTGCTTGACAAATTGCAAAAACCAAGCCTATTGGTTTATCTGGACGCTCCGGTCAGCACGCTTGTTGATCGCATTCAAAAACGAGCCAGATCAATTGAGGACAGCATAGACCCAAACTACCTGAGATTGCTTGATTCCTTTTACAAACAATGGATCCCGACCTATAGCGAAAGCCCATTGCTGACAATCAACAGCGAAAATTACGACTTCGTAAACAATTTAGAGCATCTGGAAGAAATTATTAAAGCTGTAGATTATTGTATTAAAACCCGAAAAAACCTGGTATTAAATGCGCCAGGGAATTTCAGCTACGATTTTGCAAAATGAGTTGACGGAAAATTTTGATGGTCTTATACTAAACATGTTCGCCGACCAGGTGCCCCCTTCACTTGGTCGGTGAACGTTTTAATCCTGCCAGGTCAATTCCCAATCCGCAACAAAAACACTTTCCCCTTCTTTGATTCCTGCCTTGCGGAGGGCTTTATCCACGCCGATCCCAGCCATAAACTTCTGAAAACGTCTGACCGAACCGGGTTGGTCGAAATAGGTCATTGCAGCAGCCCGTTCGATGCGTTTACCGGTCACAACCCAACCATCTTCAACCTGCTCAATTTCAAAGGCGTTAGGATCTTCTTCAGAGCGGTAAACCGGTAATTCAACCTCAACCGGTTCAGTTGGCAATTCCTGCAAACGGTGCCAGGCTTTCCACATCAATTCGCGTAAATTCAAATGTGTGACCGCGGAAATCGGCATCAGCTCCACCCCTTCTGCCGAAAACCTTGCCTTGAGCTCTTCATACTTGGCTTCAACATCAGGTAAATCCATTTTGTTCAAGACGACAATTTGAGGTAAATTTCCCAGGCGTTCGTCAAACATATCCAGTTCGGCGTTGATATCCTGGTAGTCATTGTAAACATCTTCACTGAGCCCATCGAGAACATGAATGAGAATGCGAGTACGTTGGATGTGACGCAAAAATTCGAAACCTAAACCAATTCCTTCTGAAGCACCCTCGATCAAACCGGGTATGTCAGCCATGACCATGGTGGTATCGAGGTCCAGTTGGACCACACCCAGATTTGGTTCCAGAGTGGTGAAAGGATAAGCAGCGATCTTCGGTGTGGCATTGGTTGTAGCAGCCAAAATTGATGATTTACCAGCGTTAGGCAGGCCAACCAGGCCAACATCCGCAATCAGTTTCAATTCCAGTCTAATGGTCAATTCTTCGCCCGGTTCGCCCCGTTCAGCTGTCAGCGGCATTTGATTTCTGCTGGTGGCGAAGTGTTGATTGCCGCGCCCCCCTCTTCCGCCTTTGACAACTATCAAAGTCTGATCCGGGTTTACCAGATCTCCAATCAGCTCGGCTGTTTCGTCGTTGTAGACGATGGTTCCTGGAGGTACTTCAATGGTCAAATCATCTGCTGATTTGCCGGAGCGGTTTGAGGGACCCCCGTTTTTGCCAGCTTGGGCGGCAAACTTCTGGTTGTAATGGAAACGGTTGAGCGTGTTCAGGGTTGGATTAACTTTAAGGATGACATCTCCACCCCGGCCGCCATCACCGCCATCAGGACCTCCCTTGGGGCGGTACTTTTCGCGGTGCATGTGCACGATGCCATCGCCACCCTTGCCGGATGCGACAGAAATTACTACTGAATCAATAAACATAGTCCATTACTCTTTCTTGTGTTTGCAGAAGTTTAACATGAAAATCAGCCTGCTTGATAGTACCTCTTTTATACCAAAAAGAAAAAGGAGGCCGAATTGTTCCGACCTCCTTCAGGTTTTGATGTAAACCTTACTTATTCAGAAGCTTCTTGAGGATGTCTTCCAAATCTGGTTTGCCGATCTCTTCCAACTCATAGCGCACCCGCTGCGTGGGTTTGTCGATTTTCATGACACGGGTCAGGTCGATGGGGGTACCGATCACGACCAAATCCACATCTGAGCTGTTGATGGTTGTTTCCAAATCGCGGATCTGCTTGTCTCCATATCCCATTGCGGGCAAAATATTGCCAGTTTCAGGATATTTTTCGTAGGTGGCGGTAATTTCGCCAACAGCAAATGGTCTCGGGTCAACGATCTCGGCCGCGCCAAAGCGGCGCGCGGCAACCCAGCCGGCACCAATTTTCATGCCGCCGTGAGTCAGCGTTGGACCGTCTTCCACGACCAGAACACGTTTCCCGCGGATGGCATCGGGATCATCAACATAAATTGGAGATGCGCCTTCAATAACGATCGCATCAGGGTTGATGGCATAAATATTATCGCGCACGGTGATGATATCTTCCGGATTGGCGGTATCAACTTTGTTGATGACAACAACGTCAGCCATGCGGGCATTGACCTCACCAGGATAGTAGCCGATCTCATGACCGGGTCGGAGTGGATCAGCAACGGTGATCAGCAGATCGGTTTTGTAGAAGGGGAAATCGTTATTTCCACCATCCCAAAGCACCACATCCACTTCTTTTTCAGCTTCGCGCAGGATGGCTTCGTAGTCCACACCCGCAAAGACGATCACGCCGTTGTCGATATGAGGTTCGTATTCCTCACGTTCTTCGATCGTGCATTCGTGCTTATCCAGATCGCTATAATCAGCAAAGCGCTGCACTTTCTGCTTCACCAGGTCTCCGTAGGGCATGGGGTGACGAATCGCCGCGACCTTTAAGCCCATTTTCTTCAAAATGGAAGCAACCCGACGGGTGGTCTGGCTCTTTCCGCATCCGGTTCTCACGGCGCAGATGCCGATAACTGGTTTTGTCGATTTTACCTGGGTCGCTTTTGTACCCATCAATCGAAAGTCCGCTCCCAGGGCATTTACCAGGGCAGATTTGTGCATTACATAGGCGTAAGGCACGTCGCTGTAAGAGAAAACAACTTCATCAACTTCGAACTTCTTGATCAATTCAGGCAGTTCAGACTCAGGATAAATGTCGATGCCGTTTGGATACAGCGTTCCTGCCAACTCGTGTGGGTATTTGCGTCCTTCAATATTTGGGATTTGGGTGGCGGTGAAGGCAACAACTTCATACTTCTCGTTATCACGATAGAAGGTGTTGAAATTGTGGAAGTCACGGCCTGCGGCTCCCATGATGATAGTACGAATACGACTCATAAAACTCTCCTTTTTTCTATTGGTTTCTAACTATTCTACATCACTTGAGGGGCTTGGATGCCCAACAAGTTGAGTACTTTTTCAAGGCAGAACTTTGCAGCCATCACCAGAGCGATGCGGGAATCGCGCATGATTCCTTCTGCCTTTAATACGTGGCACTGATTATAAAAATCATTGAACACTTTTGCCAACTCGTATGCATAAGCTGCCAGGAGTGAGGGTTTGCACTCAGCTGCTGCCTTTTGCACTTCATTTGGCAGCCTGGAGAGTGTCTCAATCAAGTTGATCTCACTCGGTTCCAAGGTATAGCTGAAGCTAGCTTGCTTTAGTTCGAATTCAGGTGCCTTGCGTAAGATGCTATTGGCTCTCACATTGGCGTATTGGATGTAAGGAGCGGACTGGCCGTTGAAGTCCAGGGCGCTCTCCCAGTCAAAAGTCACGATTTTAGTGTTCTCGCGGGAAATCATGGGGTATTTGATTGCGCCGATTGCCACCTTTTCCGCGACATCTTCCATCGTTTCGGGGTCCAAATCAGGGTTTTTTTCACGCACAACAGCCAAAGCCCGTTGGGTTGCTTCCCGCACCAGGTCATCCAGCAGGACGACAGTGCCATCGCGGGAAGACATGATCACATTGCCCGGCAAATTCACAATTTCGTAAGCCAGATGATGCATTCGGTTTGCCCAATCGTAGCCCATCAGCTCGAGCAACTTTTGCATTTGCTTCATGTGCAGAGACTGTCGCACATCGATCACATAAACCGATTTGTCAAGGTCATACTCTTCAAATTTCATGATGGCAAGCGGGAGTTCCTTGGTGGCATACAATGAGGTCCCGTCGGAGCGCAAGACGACCGCGACCCGATACTCTTCCTTGGTGCCCAGGATCGTATCCAGATCAACGATGACCGGGTTCTCAGGGCGGCCATCGCTTGCCAGACCCTTCGCGATCATCTCCTGAACCAGGACTTTGCCAGAATCTTCCACATCGCTTTCAAAATAGATGCGGTCAAAATGCTCACCCAAAAGCTCATAAACCTGGGCAAAACCATCCATGGACCACTGTCGGGTTTGCTGCCATAAGGCAAGGATATGCTCGTCTCCCTCATCCCAACGGCTGAAATAAGCCCTGACAATTTCCTCAAAGCCTTCCTGCTCGGTAAAACGTCGGTCAGCCTCGGCATAAAGATCTGCCATCCAGCGCATTTTATCCTGACCGGGCTCTTCACCCGCGTGATACATTTCGTAGTTGCACATCCACTTAATCACGTGCAGGCCGATATCGCCGATGTAATTTGCCCGGATTACATTCTTACCGCTGGCTTCAAGGATGTTGCATACGGAGCCACCCAAAATGACATTGCGCAGATGCCCAACGTGGAGTGGTTTGTGCGTATTCGGGTTTGAATACTCCACCATTACAGTTTTTCCGTCCGGCTGGGCGCTGCCAAAATGGGGTCCATTTTCGCAAATGTGGCTGACGATGCTGTTCGCGTATAAACTTGTGTCAAAATACAGGTTCAGATAGCCCCGGGTGGCCTCGGAACGGGTGAAGCCTTCCGGCAAAGCAAGGTATTCTTTGAGGCGTTCAGCCAAAACCTGGGCGTGCTGTGGGACTGGACCAGTCTTGTTGGGGTCGGCAGCCGCCAAAGGAAAGATCGGTGCCGCCATGCCCCACTCGCCGGAAAAGGGAATGGTCCTGAACTCAACTTTTCCAAGCGGCAAAGCATTCTCAAGGCAGAATTGATCGATTTTTTGGCTAATTTCTTTTTCTACATTTTCAAACATAGTCAACCTCAACTAATTTCGACTGGATTATAACATCAGGCTTGCTTGATTTCTTGAGCAAGATAAGATGACCAGGCATATTTTTAACGAAAAAAAGGCGAGGTATTTTTGCACCTCGCCCAAGATCCCAAGACGAATTAAAAACTACTGCTTCAATGAATTATAGTGAGCCATCAAACGAGATTTTCTGCGAGCGGCATTGTTTTTGTG